>Ga0126371_10000157_pt1 | contig 51497 bp, 42 predicted proteins | sample PanSoiMetaPlot_4_FD_110145 | JGI IMG/M metagenome (GOLD analysis project Ga0126371, IMG submission 110145) | Tropical forest soil microbial communities from Panama - MetaG Plot_4 | ecosystem: Environmental > Terrestrial > Soil > Tropical forest > Bulk soil | place: Panama | collected 2016-02-17
CGGTGTGATCGATGGTGGCGACTACACGCCTCGCTTCGCATCGCTGGGCGGACGAAGGCGTCCGCCCCACAGCCTGCTCCAGACAATCTGGTTAGGCGAAGACTTCTGGGTCTAGTTCGGAGAAGAAAGTTTTGTGCAGGCGCTGGATTACACCGGGGACTTCGTCTTCTTCGATGACGAAGGTGAGGTTAATTTCGGAGGCGCCCTGGGAGATCATGCGGATCTTTTTGTCGGCCAGTTCGCGGAACACCAGGGCGGCAATGCCTGGGGTTTCGCGCAGGTTTTCCCCGACGAGGCACACGATTGCCTTGCGGCCTTCGTACTTCACGTCGGCGAGTTTGGCAAGATCGGCAGCCAGCGCTGGAATTGCCTGATTGGAATCGACTGTCAGCGAGACGCTCACTTCTGAAGTCGAGACGACGTCGACCGCTACTTTGTGGCGATCGAAAGCTTCGAAGATCGAGCGGAGGAATCCGTGCGCGAGCAGCATGCGGGGAGCCGCCACATCGATGATGGTGATTTTCTTCTTGGCGGCGATTGCTTTGAAGACGTTTTTCGTCTTGGGGGCGCGTGTGCTGATGCGCGTTCCTTCGCAACTGGGATTACGTGAGTTCAGAACATAGACCGGGATATTCTTCTGAATCGCAGGCAGCACCGTGGCCGGGTGCAGGACCTTGGCTCCGAAGTAGGCGAGCTCCGCTGCCTCGTCGAAGCTGATGACTTTGATGCGCTTGGCCTCAGGGCACGTGCGCGGATCAGTGGTGAGGATGCCATCGACGTCGGTCCAGATCTCGATGCGCTCGGCGTTCAGGCCCGCGCCGAAAATTGCCGCGGAGAAGTCGGAGCCGCCACGGCCGATGGTGGTGGTGATCCCGGTGCGATTGGCGCCAATGAAACCGCCCATCACGGGGACTTGCCCCTTCTTGATCAGAGGGAGAACTCTCTCCTGCAGCCGCAGATTCGTCTCTTCGTATTGCGGAACGGCCTGCATATAGGCGTTGTCGGTTACGAGCACATCACGGGAATCAACGTGTGCGCCTTTGAGTCCGCGGGCTTCGAAGGCGGCGGCGACGATCCGGCTGGAAAGCATCTCGCCGAAAGCGGTCACATAGTCGGTGGTGCGTGGAGTGATTTCCCCGACGGCGGAAATGCCGCGGAGCAGTTCGTCGAGCGTCTCGAAATCCGCGCCTAGCTCCGAATGAAATTCCGTAAAACGGGCGGTGCCGAGCAACTCGCTGGCGGTGTTGTAGTGGCGTTCCTGCAGTGAGCGGCAGAGTTTGAGCGCGGTCTTGCGTTCGCCTTCCCCGGCGGCGCGGGCCATGGTCAGCAGCGTGTCGGTGACTTTGGCCATGGCGCTGACCACGACCACCGGTTGCTGCGAGAGGCGCCCCTCGACGATGGAGGCGACTCGATCGATGGCTTTGGCGTCCTCGACCGAGGTGCCGCCGAATTTCATGACGATCATCGGGGGGACGTCCTTGGATGAGTCGTGGGAACGGCGGTGCGAGCAGGGGTGCTGCGCGCGGGATCCTTCGCTCCGCCTGAAAAACGGCCGCCCTCAGGATGACGCCAGGCTGGGTGAGCAGCCGGCTCTGCTGCAGGTCCACTCATCCCAGGTATCCTTTGGCTTTCAGCAGTTCGGCATTCAGGACGGCGGCGCCTGCGGCTCCGCGAATCGTGTTGTGCGACAGGACTGTGAATTTCCAGTCCAGTACCGAGCACGGACGCAAGCGCCCAACTGCTGTGGTCATGCCCGCGCCCAGATCGACGTCGAAACGGGGCTGTGGACGGTCGTTGGCTTCGAGGTAGACCACTGGCTTTTCCGGCGCGCTCGGCAGCTTCAGTTCCTGCGGCTCGGCGCGATAGCTGTTCCAGGCCTCAATGATCTCTTCCGGTTTAGCTTTCTTCTTCAGACGAATCGAGATGGACTCGGTGTGGCCATCTTCCACAGCGACGCGGTTGCACTGCGCGCTCATCGCGAACGGGCCCGGAATGACCTTCGTGCCATTGACCTGCCCGAGAAGCTTTTTTGTCTCCTCCTCCATCTTTTCTTCTTCGTTGTTGATGAAGGGGATGACATTGCCGAGGATGTCGAGCGAGGCCACGCCGGGATATCCGGCGCCGCTGACGGCTTGCATGGTCACGGCCATAACGGTTTCGAGGCCGAATTGCTGATGAAGGGGTGCGAGAGCCAGCACGAGGCCGATAGCAGAGCAGTTCGGATTTGTGACGACGTATCCGCCGGATTTCTTGCGCCACCCCTGAATATCGATCAACTTGATGTGCCCGGCATTCACTTCGGGGATGATGAGCGGCACGTCTTCCTGCATGCGCAGGGCACTTGAATTCGAGACAACGCAACAGCCGGCGTCCGCGAAGCGAGGCTCGAGTTCAGCGGCGATCGAGGAGTCGAGGGCGGCGAAGATGATCTTCGGGGCGCAGTCGGGTGTGGCCGGTGAGACCTTCATTTTGGCCACTGCAGCCGGAATGGATGTCTTTAGCCGCCAGCTCGCGGCCTCTGCATACGCCTTGCCTTCAGAACGGTCGGAAGCGGCCAGCCAGGCCACTTCGAACCACGGATGGTGCTCCAGCATCTGGATGAATCTTTGTCCGACGACACCAGTAGCGCCAAGAATGCCGATAGGTAGCTTCTTGTTCATATGAGTACTTGGAATTTTATAACAATTGAAGTGCTGAACCTGTGTTTCAGGCGCATCTGGTGAAGTTACCAGTTCGCAGAAGAGCGTTTCTCGCGCCACCGGGTCTGTAACCGAGATCCGCTGAATAACACCCCAGCCCTTGTGTTGCTGTCGAGTCAGGGAACCTCAGGGGGCTAAAGCCGCTCGGATATCTAGAGCAAACTTCAGTTACCGGACACCAGACCGATACCGAAATCCGTGGAGCGACTCTCGCAGAAGCCCTCCGCTGCCGATAGATGGGGTTGGAGGGCATCCCTATGCCGGAACTACGTCAGAACGTGTTCACCAAAGAGTGGGTCATCATCGCGACCGAGCGCGCCAAGCGTCCTGAGCAATTGGCGACCCACCGTTCGGCGCAGGAAGTGCCGGCATTTGTGGAGACTGCCCGTTCTGTCCGGGAAATGAAGGCAAGACGCCCCCCCGAGGTGATGCGGCAATCGACCAATGGCGGGCCCTGGGAAGAGCGGGTGATTCCGAACAAGTTTGCCACGCTTACCAATGACCTGCGCCGGTTCGCAGCCTGCAGCACTTGCGGCGGCGGGTCGGCGGATTCGGCTTTTACGAGGTGATTGAGGTGATTGTCGATAGCCCCGACCCCTCGCGCTGCATGGAGATGCTGGACGACGACCACGTGGCTAAAATTCTCGGGATCTACAAGCAGCGCTATAACGTGCTGAGCCTCGACCCGCGGATCAGCCACATCACGATCTTCAAGAATCATGGTCTCGATGCCGGAGCCAGCCTGCAGCATCCGCACTCACAGTTGATTGCGACGGCGGCGATCCCCAGCCAGGTACGGCACCGATTGTACGAGGCGTGACGCCACTATGACGGTGTCAGAGAATGCATGTTCTGCCACATGGTCGAGCGTGATGAGATCGAAGATCAGCCGGGCCTGGTGCTCAAGAACGAGCATTTTGTGGCGATGGAAGTTTTTGCGTCGGCGACGCCGTTTGCCACCTATATCTTTCCGCTGCGCCATATGGCGAGTCTTGGGGAGATTTCAGAATTGGAGATTTTAGACCTGGGGCGGATTCTGCGGTCGCATTTGGCAAAGATTTATGTTGGGCTCGAAAATCCTGATTTGAATTTCACGATCCGCAGCAGTCCGGCGGAGTATGCCGGTGCACGCCATTTTCATTATGTCAGAGTAATTCCCCCGGCTGACGCGTGTGGCAGGGTTCGAACTGGGCTCGGGGATGTTCATCAACACCGTGCTGCCGGAGGACGCGGTGGAGTATCTGCAGAAGGTTGCGATCGACAAGATGGCGGCTGGGGCAGGGAAGTAAGGCATTCGGACGCGCAGTCGCAAGCGATAAGGCGGTTTAGAAATCGATGTAGTCCAAGACCGGTCGCCTGCAACCATCATTCCGAGCGGAGCGAGGAACCCCTATCCGCGACAGTTGTTCTCAAGTAGGGAGGCTCCGCTCTGCATGACACCGTTCGGAGTGGCAGGGAAGACGGGTCACACCACTTCGCAAATGCTCTTGAGGGACTCGTTACTTCCGGTGGAGAGGCTGGCTACCGAGAGAGTAGTCGGTGGTGAGCGGGCCGAACTTTTTCTTTTCGGCATACAGGCGCCAGCGGCGGAATACGATCCGCAGGCTGGCCATGACTGGAATGGAGAGATAGATTCCCAGAATGCCGGCGACTTCGCCTCCGGCCATCACGCCGAAAATCGCGGCTAAGGGATGCAGTTCCATGCTGTCGCCCATGATGTGGGGTGAGGAGACATAGTCCTGCACAATGCGCCACACCACGAGAAACACGATAATGATCAACCAGTGCGGATAGCTGGTTAGTAGGGCCGCCGTGATGATGGCGAGACCCGCGACAAGCGGTCCAACTACTGGTATGAACTCCAGCACTCCCCCAATCGTTCCGAAGACCAGAGCATAGGGAAAGCCCATGGCTTCCAGAAAAACCGAATAGACCAACAGGGAAAGTGCGGCGAGGCTCAACTGGGCACGAATGAAGTGCGCGAGCATCTGGTTAAGATCGTTCAGAACGTTTTCCAGAAATTCGCGCTGGGGGCGGGACTGGATTGTGGAGAGAAGAAAATCGCTGAAGGAACGTCCGTCTTTCAGAAAAAAGATAGACAGCAAGGGAACGACGAACAGCAGCCATGCCTGTTTAGCGGTATCGGCCGTACGCAGGCCGACTCGCTGAGCCAACTCGGTGATGTCATTTTGATGACTCAGAATAAAGGCTTGTAGAGCGTCGCTTGTGCTGCGACTCCACCCATGCTGTTGGCCCAACCGCGTCGTGATTTCGCCCGAGTTCAACTGCTCGATCAGACCCGGTAGCGAATGCCCGAAGCGGGCCGCGTCTCGCGTGACCCTGGGGCCAACGATGACGAAGAACACCACAACCAGCGCAAGTAGAAGCGTGTAGATGACCGCAATAGCGCGTCCGCGGCCCTTGAGCACGCGCTCCAGTTGATCGACCAGCGGACCCATCAGGTAAGCGAAGAAAATGGCAAACAGAAAGGCGATCAGGGTATCGCGGGTCACGTAGAGAAAGCCCAGCCCCAGCGCGAACAGAAGCACAGTGACCAAGACCCGAGCCGTGCGTGAGTCAGCCAGCAGCAATAAGTTTTCCAGGGCGGGTCTCGTTTCTGCCGCCGGGAGTTTACGGTCAGTCCCGGACTACTTCGGTGTTATCGGCAGGAATGGCGACTCGCATAAGCTTAAATTGATCCCGATCATCTACCCACAGAGCCCACTCGAACTCATCACTCTTTAGATTCAAACGCAACAGATTGCGTTCAGTTCCATGAATCGTAACTTTCTCTTCTCCGACCAGCTCCAGGCGGACGCGAACCGAGGTCCGGTCTTGGGGCACGAGCACGCCAAATTCCCCGGGCTCCTGCTTGCACTTCATGCTGCCATTCTCCGGTTTGCAGTTCGTGGCCAGGTAGCGCCAGATCAGTACCTCGCGGTGAATGAAGAAGTTATTGTCGAGGATTACGGAAGTGTTTGGCATCAGGAACGGCTGCTCCGCCGGCTTGGAGGAGGACGGAGATGTGATCTTCTCGATCAGGAATTCGTTGTTGGGCAACACGGTCAAAGAGCCGCCTGAGGATTGGCTCCAGTTGTAGCTGACCAGTTCACCGCTGGAAGTGATTTGCAGATCGGATTTCTGAGTGACGGGATCGCTTCCCGCCACTTGTTTCAGCTGGGACTTGATGGAGCTTGTGTTGTTCTGCTGCTGAATGTCAAAGGTTTCGGCCGCAACCCGCTGGCCTTTGACGAATACACCGAAGGAACCGGAATCGATGGTCTTTGCGGATTTCGCCTGATCTTTCTTGTCGGACGCATTGGCGTAAATCGCCGCCGACGAAATTAACAGGCAAGCGGTCGCCCGAAAGATGGTGGCATTGAACTTCACTCAATTTCTCCTTCTTCTTCCCGGATACGGATCTTCTTCAATCGGAGTTTCTTTACGATCTCCTCGGAGATTTCCTCGACCGTCCGAGCTCCGGTTTCAAGCCTTATGGATGCCGCGGAATACCTGTTGCTGCGCTGTTGGTGAAGCTCCCGAAACTGATCTCTGCTCCGGAGTAAGGGACGCTCAGTCCCCAATTCGTTGGACTGACGGCAGCACCGGTCCCAGAGTTCCTCGACGGGCGCATCCAGGAAAAGCGTGGTTGCTCCTTCACTAGCGAGCAGCCTCGCATTCTTTTCCTGCACGAATGCTCCACCTCCCAAGGCAACGATGCGGGCTGCGCCCCCGCGTAGTTCCAGCAGAATCTCCTGCAACGCCTCGTGCTCGGCCTGTCGGAAAACGTCCTCGCCGGAATCGCGGAATATGTCGGCGATCCTGCGGCCTGTGCGGCGCTCAATGCGATCGTCCAGATCTTCAAAGACCCAATTCAGCCGTTGCCCGAGGGCGCGGCCCACACTGCTCTTGCCGGCTCCCATGAAGCCAACCAGGAAAACCGCGTGGACCGCGGAACTGGCACGTTTCTTTCTCGAAGGCGAAACCCGCACACCAGTCTCGATGGACGGCTTCCTGGAACGCTTCTTCGAGCGAACGTATTTCTTCTTTTGGCTATTTTTCAGAGCGTTTTCTGAGGTGGATTTTACCACTGAAGCTGCGCAGAACTACCGTCGAAGAGACGGCGGCGCGCCCCATGGTACCCCAGAAGGCACTTCCCTTTTGGAGGACATAAGAAGTGTGTTGTTTGGGCTGCAAGGGAATGTCGTCATGCACCTCGCCGCGCACCGTGCGGGCGTTGACGTCAGCCGAAGTGTTATCAGGAACGACAGCTTCGATGTCACCGCTGTGGCTCGTCAGACGGTACTCGCCGTGATCCCCAAAGTCGCCGACATAGCTGATGGCGCCGCTGGTCGAAATGACTTGCACAAGCGGTCCGTTCACACCCTTCAGCGTTACGTTGCCGCTGAGAGAATCCACTTCCACGTGGCCGTCCTGCACATTCGTGAGGTACACGGGACCATTGAGAGTCTTCACGCGCACATGGCCATCCGTGATATCACGCACGTCGACATTGGCGCCAGCCCCTTCCAGGTCCACATCTCCATGAAGTTTCTCGGCGCGGAGAGCGCCTGCGCTTGAATGCAGGGTAATGCTGGCATCGGCAGGGACAAGAATCTCGTAGTCGACCCGTGCGTTATGGTCGTCGGCACCAGGCAGCAAATGCGTCTGGACTTCCACCCGATTGCCGACCAGAGCGTTATCGACTTCAACTTTGTCAGACGCAAGAATGGCGTTGATGACGATGACGTTTCCCGTCGACGGCTTCACCGAGACCGATCCGTAGGGATTGTTCACAGACACACCAGCTCTGGGCCCGACGTTGAAGCGGTACTCTTTGTGCGTCTGTGCTGCAAGTGAGGCGACCGTCATTCCGGCCATCACCGTGCTGATCGCTGCAAACTGAATCGTGGGCCCTTTCATACGGTTACTCGACTCCCCTTCTGTTCCGCCGCAACGGCGGGCATAGCGCAACAGTGCAGTACATTATGGCAAAGAACGGTCCAATGCCAACTCAAAAAGCATGGCCTTCTGTTGGTAAGCCTCCATGAGCGAGCGCCGAGCGTCTTCGTCACTCGGATCCGCGTCCACGGTACTCTTCGCGTCGTGTATATACTCATTCACCCGGCGGAGATTGTCGGTGTAAGTGGCTTGGAGCGCCGGTGACTGCTGCGAAATACCCTGCAACAGATCATCATCATTCAAACCCGCAATCATCGCATCCGACACCGGTACGGCTGCTTTCGGCTGTTCATTGCCGGCAATGCTCGGACCGCCCGAATACTCACGAACGTAGATTCCCGCGGTAATCAGCAAAAGAGCGGCAACCGGAAACAGCCACCGCGACCATCCCCAGGAACTGCCGAATGACGGCAAGAGCGAATGACGTGAGTGGAGGGGCTTGATCAGCCCCTCCTGCCGCAATGCAATTTCAATGGAATTCCACACGCGCGGGCTGGGCTCGTGAGCTGCACGCAGTTCCCCGGCCGCGCACGCAATCACTAACAGATCAGCAACGAGAGTCGCGCACTCCGTGCACCCTTTCAGGTGAGCACGCTGGTCCGGTCTGCTGCCGTCTTCTTGTTCTACCAGGCTCTCTCTTAACTCCAGGCAAGTCATACACCACTCCCCAAGCCTCTGCTGCCTTCCACTCAGATGTCTTAGTTCCTCGCTCTGCTTGCCCCTGTCGACTCCGCCGGTCTCCGCCGGCTTTGTTCGTTCCTACTTTGTTGCCTGTATAGGCTGTTCAGGATTTCTCCGCTTTTTCAATTCGATTCATTTTTAGCATGTCGCGTAGCTTCATGCGGGCTTTATGAAGCTGGGATTTGCTGTTCCCAATCGAGCAACCCACAATCGCCGCGATCTCATTATGTTCGTAACCTTCTACATCGTGAAGCACAAAAATCGTCCGATAGCCGGGCGGAAGATCGTCGACCGCCTTTTGTAACCGTAGCCGGTCGATTGAACCGGCTAAGGATATATCCTCGGCCCCGAAATCTTTCTTGGGTGTATCGTCCTCACCACCACCCTGGGTCGTCTCTTCCAGCGAAACTACTGGAAGGCTCTTCTTTCGCAGGTGCATCAGCACCACGTTCACCGACAACCGATGCAGCCAGGTTGAAAAGGCCGACTCCCCGCGAAACGTTCCGATCTTGCGGTAAAGCTGAAGGAACGCTTCCTGGGTCAGATCCTCTGCTTCTGCGGTATTCGATGTCATCCGCAGACAAAGCGAATACACGCGCCGCTTGTGCTTGTCGTACAGGGCCTGGAACGCCTGCGCGTCCCCGAGCTTGGCCCTTTCGATAAGGTCGGCTTCGATCGAATCGCCAGGTTGTCGTGGTTCAGGGTCGGTCAAGTTGCCTTTTCCGGCCGCACCCCGTGAGATGCGGCTAACTATCTTTACGTTGTATGGCTTGCGGACGATCGCGGTGGCACTAGAGTCACATGTGTATCTGGATTTTGAGAGCCTTTCTACCGTTCTTTGGATTGTTTCATCAGATGCCTAGTTGCTGGAAATCCTTTGCCTGCGTGGCGTTGACAACGGTGATGAGTGATCTTACAAACACTATCCCAAATTTAGGGTCGCAATCTTCGTAAATTGGTAATTTTCTTGTCTCTATTTGGTGGCGTTTGCAGTGGTAATAGTTTCCAATCCGTGCCGGTGAGGGCCAGTTTCACGGACGCGCAGAAGGATGGATAACGCCATGCCGATGAACCCCAGTATTGAGAAAATCCACATACCGAGGGAGTACCCTCCGGGGTTAGTCAAGCCGGCATGCGAAAAGTCGTTGGCTTTCCCGATTAACAGGTTCAACAGGAAAAAGCCGATTTGCTGAATTAGGGTCATGAGGGCGTAAGCGGTGCCAAGCCGCGACTGATCCACGATATACGCCACCGCCGGCCACATCACGGCAGGGATCAGAGAGAACGCAATTCCCATCATGGATACGGGAACGTACAACGAGACCGAGGAGTAAGCCATCATCAGGTATACGGGCATTAGCAATAGCGAACCCAACATCATGAACAGGGCCCGATTGCCCACCCGGTCCACAAGCAGCCCGAAGAGCGGCGTGGCAATCATGGCTGACAGCGGTAGCAAGCTGTTCAGACGGCCTGCTTGCTGCAGCGATAGAACCCGGGCGGCCTCTGCTGCCAGAACCCCGCCGTGGGCCGCTAGGATCTTATTGGTGAAGAAGTCGATGGCGAACGTGCGAAATGGGAAGATCGCTGAGTAGAAAGTGAAGCAGAGGCCCACCACCAGCCAGTAGGACAGATCGAAGCGGAAGATTCCCTGGAATTCCAATTTGTCTGTCGAGCCGGCCTTGCCGAGTTCGTATTGTTCCTCCGCCCGGCTTTCCAAAGCCCAATAGATCATCGAGCAGAGGACGGCAAATATGCCCGCCCCAACCGCGATCAATAGCGGGTTCTGCCAACTTGCTTCCCCCCCGGGACCATTTGGATAAAAGGCGCGGCTGGCCCAGGTTGGGGAATTGTCGGCGGCGACTGAAGCAAGCCGGGCTATGGTCAGATTGATGCCGAATGCGAAGCTGAGTTCTTTGCCCTTAAACCACTTTGCCAAGGCGGTAGTCACCGCCACGATCATGGACTCGGCGCCGAGTCCCAAGACCGTGCGTCCGGCGATCATCAGCGGGGCGCTTCCTTTGGCTGCGGTAATTGCCGCGCCCAAAAGACAAACGGCCGCGAAGGCGAGGATCGACTTCTTGGTTCCGATGCGATCGATGATGATGCCGCCGAGGAGCAGTGTCGCGACGGCGGCCACGCTGTAACTGGCATTGAGCCAGCCAAATTGAGTGGCGGAAAATCCGAGGTGGTCAATGAAGATACGTTCCAGGGCATTAATGCTGTCGTAGATGTAATAGTTCCCGGCCTGGGCCAGGCTTACGAAGATGAGAACCGCCCAACGGTAAAAACGGGTTGGCTCGGGACGCGAGATGTCGGGCATTGAGGCCTTTTGAGCGAATGAGTGAGCGAACCGAGAAGATTAGCAGATTTGGGCGGGGAGGGCAGGGGAACAGGGCCGAGGTATTTTCCAATGAATTCTCTCGCCGAACTCTGCGAGGCCTTCGGTGTCCTCTGCGGTCAGGCTTTTTCTTTACCACTGAGATCCCTAAAGAAAGGCCGCAGAGACCGCTGAGAACCACACAAACCGAATTGCAAGAAACGGCTGGTAGACATTGGTCCTGGCTTTCGAATTCACGTCTCCTTCGTCTAATCGATCTTCGACGGTTCGATCCCCTGCACATCGAAGAATCACTGATGACTAGGAGGAATGGAATCGTGATCATCTTCCGAATGGCGAGTGTTTTGTTGAGCGCTGCGCTGATGGCTGCAGTGGTGATGTCAGCAAGTGGAGCTGACAACACAGCCAGCGGGACCAAGGCGCCCGCGACCGACGCGGCATGCGAAAGTGCTGGGCCGAAGGGATGCCTCGCGCAGGCAGCCGATGCAATGGGCGGAGCTGCGCGCCTCGACGCCGTTAAGAGCATCAGCTATGAGAGTGTCGGTCATACCCTGCTCGTCGAGCAATCCTACCGGCAGGATCCGTTCATTACTTCCTACGAGCGATCGAAGGTCAAGATCGATCTGGAGGGGAAGAAGGTTCGCTTGGAGACCCAGTTGACATGGCCTGAGTCCGATCCGGGACAGGCGGAATCGCAATCCGTTATGGTTGCGAGTCTGGATGGCTGCGTGAGAAAGGTGTCGGCTTCGGGTGCAGCCCAGGATGCCCCCTGTTCTTTATCCCAGATCGATGCAGTGCGCGATCGATTCGGGATCGGGCCGATGCGGTTCTTGGCGACTGCTGCACAGGCTCCCGACCTGCATTTTGCAGCGCCGAAAATGTTGCGTTCGACTCCTCATATGGTATTGGCATTCAGTTGGGACGGAACGCCGGTGCGCATCCTGATCAACTGCTTCAATCATCTGCCGGACGCAGTGGAGGCCGATCAACAACTTCAAGACTTCTGGTATCACTGGGGCGATGTTCACCGGCGGATTTATTTCGATAACTGGGTCACGGTCCGGGGCATTCGCTATCCTACGAACCTCGTGGAAGAGAGAAATGGCGTCTTGTGGAAGTCCACTCAGTTTCTTGACCTGAGATTCGATGTTCCGCTCGAGTCGACGTCATTCGAGATGGACTCCAAAGCTGCTGGGCTTGGCGCTAAGTCGCCGGGATGGGAGCGACCGTTCAGCGCAGCAAAGGGAAGTGATCTTGCGCCCGGGATTACCTTCTTTCCTGGCGCGTGGAACGCGACGCTGGTGAAGCAACAGGACGGCGTTGTTGTCCTGGAGGCGCCGATCTCTGGGACCTATGTTGCCGGTGTGCTCGAAGAGGCCAAGAAACGATATGCCGATTCACCGGTTAAGGCTGTGCTCTCCACATCCGATTCCTGGCCGCATATTGGCGGCGTTCGCCAAGCGGTGGCTTCCAAGCTTCCTGTTTATATCCTCGATCTGAATCAACCGCTTCTCGATCGGTTCATCACGGCGAAGCATGAGATTCATCCCGACCTGCTGGCGAAAACCCCGCGGAAGCCGTTGTGGCGAATCGTGTCCGGCAGGACCACCGTCGGAAGCGGACCAAACCGGATGGAGCTATATCCATTGCGCGGTGCCTCTACCGAGCGGCAGTACATGGTGTACTTTCCAGAGCATCGATTTCTCTACGCCAGCGACACGCTGGCCATCAATGACGATGGAACCCTGTACGATCCAGAATTGATGCGGGAGGTCATGGAAGCCGTTCAGCGCGAAGGCCTGCAGGTGGACAGCGTGTTTGCCATGCATCAGGCTCCGACGCCCTGGAACGATGTGGTGAAACTTGTGCAGAACGCGATGCACTAGTGACGCGGTCGTCGTAGGACGGTTTGTAGAAGTGGTGTAGTTTAGGGCTCAGCCGTGCTGCAATCGTCACTCCCGGTGAAGCGAGAAATCCGTAGCCGGGGCAGTCGTTCGAAGGTAGGGATGTTTCCACTCCGCCGAAGTTTCTCTTCGCTTGCACTCCGGCTCCGCTCAACATGACACCACTTTGGGCGCAGAAAGTGGTCACATTATTTCCTTAACCTCTCTAGCTGCCGATGTAGCGCGCGTAGAGGCTGCGCGCGACTGCCCTGTCGGTGGTCCCTTTGATAATGGCTCGTCCGTCAGGGAATAGCGTCATCTCATAGGGGTCGCGCCAGAACTTCAGGACGAAGTCGTTGTGGCGCACGATTCCGTGCGGGCGGAGGCGTCGGTCCATCTCGGCAAAATCTATCGGCCGTTGCCGCTCATGGATTTGTACCGAATTCCTGCCGCATAGCGTGATGTGTGGGCGACCCTCGCCAGCGAGGTGAATGAAGTCGCGTTGCCCGCAAGCGCGGCATCCGGAGCGAGGCTTAGCCGCTGAGAGCTCGGCGTTCTCGTTCGTCCAGAGATCGAACGAGAGCATGGTGCGGCGAAGATTGCTTGCCCCCGTTCCTCCCACGAGAATCTTGATCGCCTCAGTCGCAGCAATCGAGGCCACCAGATTGACGGCGGAGTTGAGGATGCCGGAAGTCTCGCAGGTCTCGACGATGCCACGTGGCGAATCCGGAAAGATGCACGCGAGGCAAGCAGTCTGACCGGGAACGACATTGAGCGTGACCCCATAGCTGCCCACAGCCGCAGAGTAAATCCAGGGAAGCGAGTGATCGATCGCGTAATCGTTGATCAGATAACGGGTCTCGAAATTATCGGTGCCATCGAGGATAAGATCCATTCCTGCGAGCAGAGTTTGAATGTTCGATGGAATGAGATCTGCAACCCTTGCTTCAACTGACACCTCAGAGTTGAAAGCAGCGATTTTTCGGCTGGCAGCAACGGCTTTGGGCAAGGATTCGGCTGCGTCGGATTCATCGAACAGAGACTGGCGCTGCAGATTACTCGGCTCAACGTAGTCGCGATCGATGATGCGAAACTTTCCTACGCCAGCGCGTCCTAGCAGTCCGGCAAGAGCCGATCCGGTGGCGCCACAGCCGACGACCGCCAGGCGAGACGCGGCCAGCCTCCTCTGACCTTCGGCGCCAATCCCGCGAAATAGAATTTGACGCGAGTAGCGGTCGCCGAAGGATGAGGTCTCAGGCAAATTACCTACGGCCAAGTTACTCTCGTTTTGTGTTTCCCGTGCCAAAGAGGTCACCAGTTGCCTCTACCAAAACCATTATTATAAGTGGCTGGGCTGCGAGTTGAGATTTCGAGGCGGCAGTTTTCATCCCAGAACTCGCCGCGGTGTACAACGGAGATTAGGCGCAATCCATCGAAGACTTTAGCGTCTGACCCAAGGACCCCTTTGCAGAAACGGTACGCCACATTTCTGACCGCGCTGGTCTTGCTGTGGTCTATGGCCGTACCGCGAAATGCTGATTCGTCTGTCACTGGCGGCGCCGCTTCCTCAGCTGTTGAGGTTGTAAATGCAAGCGGCCAGCAGTCGCAACTCCCCTCTGAGACTCCCGGTGCTGCGTATGAGGGGAAGCCGGTCGTGTCTGTGGAGCTTCAAGGTGTTTCTGGCGGGAATCACTTGTTGGAGTTGCTTCCGCAGAAAGTCTGGACGCCTCTGCGAAGAGACGATGTGCGCGACAGCATTCGAATTCTTTACGCAACCGGACGATTTGCTGACATCCAGGCGGAAGTGGTTCCCTCCGGAGATGGCGTCATTTTGATCTTCAAGACCTCGCCGAACTTCTTCGTCGGAGCGGTTGACGTCGAAGGAGCCCCGAGCCGTCCGAACGCGAATCAGATCGTGAACGCATCAAAATTCCAGCTCGGGGAACTGTACAATCGGGAGAAGCTGGAACGCGCGATCGAGAATATCCGCCAGCTCATGCAAGAGAACGGTTTCTACAGGGCCCGCGTTACCGCTGAGAGCACATCAGATCCCATCACACAGCAAGTAAATCTTCTTTTTCATGTCAGCCAGGGATCTCAGGCACGTGTAGGACAAATCACCGTCACTGGGACGTCGAAGCTCTGGTCGGGCCAGCTGCAGCACATCGCCCGCATGGATACCGGAGACCGGCTTACCGCGGCACGAGTCCGCAACTCGCTGCAGCGGTTACGAAAGAGATTTCAGAAAGAGGGGCGAGTTCTTGCCCAGGTGTCCATTGCCGAGCAGACCTTTCGTCCAGACAAGAATGCTGTCGACTTCACTTTTCAGGTTGATCCCGGTCCCGTCGTACTCATCACCGCTCAGGGGTTTCATATCAGCAAGAGCGTGATCAAAAGGGAAGTGCCGGTGTATGAGGAAAATGCAGTCGATGATGACCTGCTGAACGAGGGCAAGCGGAACCTTCTCGACTACCTCCAGACCAAAGGACACTTTAGTGCACAGGTTGAGATCAAGAAAGTGAGCGATCCCAACACGTTGCACGTGATTTACGTAATAGATCCCGGACCGGTTCACAAACTGGTGGCGGTGAATATCAGTGGCAACAAAGAGTTCCTCGATACGAAAACCTTGCAGTCGTACCTGCAGGTGCAGCCCGCAAGCCGGTTTCTTAGCCACGGACGATATAGCGAAGCGCTGCTGCGAAGGGATGTTGCTACCCTGCAGAATCTCTATAAGTCAAACGGCTTTCGCGACGTAAAGATAGAGACAAAGGTAGATGATGACTATCAAGGTGTGGCCAACCGGCTCAATGTGCGCATCTATATCAACGAGGGTCCGCGGACCCAAGTCGGCGCTGTACATGTAGTGGGCAACGAACAGGTCAAGAGCAGCGAACTCCCCGAACTCAGCACAGCTGCGGGTCAGCCTTATTCGGAGCAGGATCTAGCCAGCGATCGTGAGCGGATCCTGAGCTTCTACTTTGATCATGGCTTTCCGAACGCATCGCTGGAGATCACCACCTCGACCCCTGAGGCGAACCGCGAAGATGTGACCTTCGACATTCAGGAAGGAGAGCGGTTCACCGTTGCTGAGGTTATGGTTGGCGGCACTGAGCACACTCGGGATTACGTCGTGCAGCGCGAGTTGCAGGTGCACCCAGGGGATCCTCTCAGCCAGCGAGATTTGCTGAACACGCAAACCCGCCTGTATGACCTCGGCATCTTTTCCCAAGTGGATACCGCTGTGCAGAATCCCGAGGGTTCCGATCCCAAGAAAAATGTCTTGGTGCAGGTGCGCGAGTCCAAGCGCTATACATTTACCTACGGCGTTGGTCTGGAGTTTGAAACTGGCCTGCCGGCAGGAGTCCAAGCGCCTCAGGGCACGACGGGTGTAAGCCCCCGGGTAGCATTTGATGTGACGCGCCTGAACTTTGGCGGACGCGATCAGACGATTACCTTCCAATCTCACGTCGGTCGTCTGCAACAACGAGGGCTCCTGAGTTATGTGGTACCGAAACTGTTCGACAGCGACAGGTTCAAGGTTATCTATACGGCTTTCTACGACAATAGCTTGGACGTCGCGACGTTCACCTCGCAGCGGTTGGAGGGGAAGATTGATGTGCGCCAGCAGTTCGGCAGTACCGGACGTGAGCCAGGCACCCGCCCCGGAGCGGATTCAATTACCTATCGCTTCGATTACCGCCTGGTGAAGGCGAGCCATTTTGCGCAGGACTTCTCTCCCGGCGAAATTGCGCTGTTGTCGCTTCCCGCTCGTGTCGGGGGGCCCGGTTTCACCTTCATTCACGATAAACGGGATAACCCCCTGGAGAGTACAAAGGGAAACTACTTCACGCTCGATGCTTTTGTGGCGACAAGTTTTTTCGGATCACGATCCGATACCTCGAGCTCGAGTTTGCCCACAAACTTCGCCCGCGCGTTAGGACAGTATTCCTCGTACTACCCCTTCGGACCCAAGGGAAAGAAGAATCGGCAGTTCGTGTTCGCCCGGTCCACCACCATCGGTATCGCTCAGCCCTTCCGCGGCACCGTGGTCCTGCCGCCGGGAGCCTGCCCGTTGAACCCGGCAGGTGAGCCCACCTGCACGGATGTTGCGACCATCCCCTTGCCCGAGCAATTCTTCGCCGGAGGCGGAAACTCCCACCGCGGATTTGGGTTAAATCAGGCAGGACCTCGCGACCCGTCTTCAGGCTTCCCGGTCGGCGGCACCGCGCTCTTCGTCAACAACCTCGAATTGCGCTTTCCACCCGTGTCGTTGCCGTATCTGGGAGAGGGATTTGGCTTCGCCGCTTTTTACGACATGGGAAACGTCTTCACAGCGCCGCACGATATGTTGAAGGGGTTATTGCGTTGGCACCAGGCAAGTCCCCAAGAGTGTGTGGCCAGTGGTACACCCACTTCTACGGCCTGTACAATCTTCGACAACAGCGGCTATGATTACACTTCAAACGCATTGGGAATTGGCATTCGATACAGGACCCCGATCGGGCCCTTGCGTTTTGATTTTGGATACAATCTGAACCCGACCCAATATCCTCAATTTGTTACGGTTCCGGGAACGAATCAGTCGATATTCGAGGGCCAGCATCTGGGCCACTTCAACGTATTTTTCAGTATAGGCCAGCCATTTTAATGAAGTTTTTTCGCAAATATACCGCCATCGTTTCGCTGTTGTTTCTGGCAATCGCTCTGGCCTTTCCTGCTTCCGGCGAAGTCATCGACCGCATTGTTGCTACCGTAAACGGACACGTCATTCTGCAAAGCGACTGGAATGATGCCCTGCGTTTTGAGGCCTTGCTAAGTGCACGCTCTCTGTCGGACTTCAACGAGCAGGAGCGCCGGGACGTTCTCGACCGGTTAATCGATCAGGAACTGCTTTCGGAGCAGATGAAGTCTGCGTCATTCCAGCACGCTTCTGACGCAGAATCGGCAGATCAAGTGGCTGCGGCTCGAAAGCTCTACCCGGAAGCCGCCACCGATGCCGGCTGGAATGCTGTACTCACCAAGTTCGGTGTGACGGAAACATCATTACTGTCACATGTGAAAGAGCAGATCGACTTGATGCGGCTCGTCGATGCTCACCTGCGTCCTACAGTTCAGATCGACTCCAAAAGCGTTGAGGCCTACTACCGCGACAAGTTTGTTCCCCAGTTGAAGCAATCCGGTGCCGATGAAGTTCCGCTGGCGGATGTCTCCGCGAAAATTCGCGAACTGCTGACCGAGGAAAAAGTTAACGAGTTGATGGTCTCGTGGCTGCAATCCCTGCGCTCTGAGAGCAAAGTAAGCGTACCCGCTATGGAGGGTTCTCCCGGCGAGGGAGTTCAAACCCGGTGACCCTGCCCGCCGCCAGCCGTTCGCGCTGGTGGAAAATCGTCCTGATCATCGTGATCGTTGCGATGACTTGCCTCTTGTTGGGCTTGTGGTACACCACAACACAATCTTTCCAGAATTATGTGCGCCGCCGCCTGGTCGCAGAGGTGGAACGAATTACGGGTGGCCGCGCGGAAGTCGGCAGCTTCCACGTCGTTCCTTTCCATCTGCAAGTGGAAGTTCGCAACATCACCGTCCATGGAAAAGAAGCGCCAGGTGACGTCCCACTTGCTCACGCCGACAGCCTGGTTGCGCAACTGAAAGTCAATTCCCTGCTGCGCAGCGACTTTGGTTTCTATTCGCTTGTCCTGGAACGCCCGGTCATCCACATCGCGGTTGGGCCGGATGGAGCGACGACCAATATCCCTTCGATGAAAGTTCTGCCCCAAGGAACTGGGACGGAGGGACTCGAGCGGTTGTTTGCTCTTTCGATCAATCATTTGTCGGTTCGCAACGGAGTGTTGTTGTGGGTGGACCAGAAGATTCCGCTGAATTTCGCCGTCGATGGCACGAACCTGCAGATGGACTACTCCTTCCTGCGAGGACGCTACGAAAGCCATCTTGAGCTGGGAAAAGTAGAAACGGCTCTGCAGGACTATCGTCCTTTCTCCTGGATGACGACGATCGACTTCAGTCTCGGTTCGACGTTTGCAGACATCAGGTCCCTACGGTGGAGTTCCGGCCGGTCCTCTTTCTCGGCGAGCGGCCGTATCAGTGATTTCCGCAATCCGCGCATCGACGCGAGTTATCAAGCGCACGTGAATCTGAGTGAGGCGGCGGCTATCGTGCGGCGAAGGGAACTACGCGAAGGCACCGCCGACTTTAAAGGAGACGGGCGCTGGTCCTTGAACGATTTCTCGACGAACGGTTCAATCGCTCTGAAAGATCTCGGCTGGCAAGATGACCAGTTTGTCATCAAGAGCACCAATGCATTTGCTGACTATGCGCTGACCGAGGACCAATTCAAACTGCAGAAGTTGCAGGGCAAACTGCTTGGCGGGACTTTTACTGGAGATGCCCAGGTTGACAACTGGCTGCATAGCATTTCTCCGCCAAAATCGGAAACGAAAGCAGAAGACCGGCCCGTGATCGGAGTCGCCAGACCTCCCGCCAAGAAAGGAGCGAGGACGAAACCCGCTGGGGTCCAGAGCGGTGTTGTGCGCCTCCGCTTGCGAGATATCTCAGTTGCCGAGACGGCCGTGGCCTTAGATGTGCCAGCGCACCGACTCAATGGCTTCAGGCCCGCCGGGAGCGCAAACGGCAGCGTCGACGCTGTTTGGAAGGGAACTCCGGGCAATGCCGAGGTCGCATTCACTTTCGATGTGAACCCTCCGGCGCGCGCTGCCGCTCGCGAGTTGCCTGTCACGGCGCGGATGCAGGGCAAGTACCGGGGCGCCAACGATTCCATGGAACTCACGCAATTCAATCTGACCACTCCATCATCCAAGGTCGCCGCCCAGGGATTGCTTGCCGCTTCGTCGCGCTTGCATTTCTCCGTTTCAACTTCGGACTTGGAGGAGTGGCGTCCGCTCGTGAAGGCGCTCGGCGGGCCGACGGATCTGCCGTTCCGAGTGGATGGCGAAGCCGCTTTCAACGGCACGCTGGCGGGAACTTTCTCCGCGCCCACGCTCGCCGGAACCCTGGTGGCCGAGGATTTTGAATTCACCGTGCCGGCCACATCGCGCACGCCCGAAAAGGCGGTGCACTGGGATTCCCTCGCCGCCAGCATTCAGCTTTCCGCGCATGAGCTTTCCGTGCGCGGAGGTAGTTTGCGCCGGGGCGATACCAGCGCCGATTTTGAATTTATCGCCGCACTTCAGCAGGGGCAGTTCACCGAAAACAGTCCTTACACCGCGCGAGTCAACCTGCACAATGTGGATGTAGCGTCCACCGCTGCATTGGCGGGCTTTGACTACCCAATCTCCGGGACTGCCACCGTTGCGTTGCTGGTCTCCGGAACGCGCGCACACCCGCAGGCCCAGGGGCACATTCATGCTGTCGATGCCTCGGCATATGGCGAAGCGATCGAAGAGTTCGATGCCGACCTGCGCATCGGGACTGCGGAAACCATGCTCAACAACATCCGTCTCACTCATCAAGCTGCCGAGATAACTGGAAGCGCGGCCTTTAGTCCTGCTAGTGAGTCGTTCCGCCTTGATTTATCTGGGAAGAATTTCGATCTTTCCCGGATCCGTCAGATTCATCTTGATGAGCTTCCCATCGAAGGCCGTGGTGACTTCACTCTACAGGCAAGTGGAACCCCGAGTGCACCTGTGGTCAATGCTCAACTCCAGGTTCACGATCTGACGTTAGATCAAGAGCGCGCTGGCGAGGTCGATATTCAGGCCACTACGCAAAACGGTCAGCTCGTTCTGAGCGGGCAGTCACACCTTCTCAAGGGCATTTTGACGGTCGAGGGCACCATTGGCATGCACGGTGATTTTCCGGCGAATATTGCGGCGCACACCGATCGTGTCGACCTGGATGCACTTTGGCGCGCTTATCTCGGAAACCAGCTGACCGGGCACTCGTCGGTCACAGGCGTGATGACCATGCAGGGTCCGCTTTTCCGTCCTTCGGAATGGAAGCTGGCAGGAGAGGCGACCGGCTTGTCCATCGATGTGGAGTACGCGAAGCTCCACAACCAGGGATCGGCGCGGTTCACGTACGCTGACCGGGTATTGCACATTGAGGAGGCGCATTTCGTCGGTGACGGAACGGACGTGGTCGGCCACGGCTGGATTTACTACGCGGAAGGCCGCCGCCTCGATTTTGTCGCCAATGGTCATGCCGATCTCCGTTTCTTCAGTCTGCTCGATCCAAACATCACCGCAACCGGCCAGATGTTGATGCACGCGACGATGGTCGGAAGCGTCAGAGATCCGCAGCCGCAGGGCACGATCACTATTGAAAACGGCACCGTGAACTACGCGAGCTTACCCATTGGCCTGAGCGAACTGAATGGTTCGCTGCTGTTCACACGAAATCAGCTTCATATCGAGCAGCTCACGGCACGTACGGGCGGTGGCACGCTTGACCTGAAGGGCGACGCCAGTAACTACAACCAGCAACTGAACTTCAATCTCACCGCAATTGGTAAGGACGTTCGCCTGCGTTATCCGCCGGGTGTCAGCTCCACCGCAACCACCGAACTGCATTGGGTCGGGACAAGATCGACGTCCCTGGTTTCGGGTGACATTTTGGTCACCAAACTTGCCGTGACTCCGGGCTTTGATTTTGGCTCTTACCTGGAGCGTAGCCGCCAATCAGCGGGAGTCACCCCAGCCACTTCGCCCTTGAACAACGTCAAGCTCGATGTCTCCGTCCGTACTGCGCCCGAGCTGCAGATGAAGACCTCGGTTGCCCGGCTGTCAGGGAATGCCGACCTGCGGCTGCGAGGTTCCGCGGCGCGTCCCAGCGTCCTCGGCCGTGTCGACATTCTGGAAGGCGATGCAACTTTCAACGGCATCAAGTTCCGTTTGGAGCGCGGGGACATCACCTTCGCGAATCCCGTGGAGATCGAACCCCAGGTGAACCTGCAAGCGACCACACATGTCCGCAACTATGACCTCGATGTGACCGTGACTGGAACGCCGGAGCGCCTGAATGTGAACTACCGCTCCGAGCCGCCGCTGCCCAAATCGGACATCATCGCGCTGCTCGCCCTTGGCCGTACCAGCCAGGAATCGGAGCAACTGCAGCAGCAATCTGGGCAGGCGCTATTTACCGATGAAGCCACGAATCTCATCATCAACCAGGCGCTCAACTCTACGGTCAACAACCGCATGCAGAAGCTCTTTGGAGTGAGCCGGATCAAGATCGACCCGCAAGGACTGACTACGGCAACCAATCCGACTGCCCGCGGTCCCCAGATTACGATCGAACAGGAGTTCGCCAACAACCTTTCCCTTTCCTACAGCACCAATGTTTCGCAAAGTTCGCAGCAGATCATTCAGGGTGAGTATTTCTTCACACGCAACATTTCGGTAGTGGGTACCCGGGACCAGAACGGCGTGGTCAGCTTCGATCTGCGGGTGCGCCGTCGCAGGAAATAACGTGCCGAAATAGAATGTGGGTAGACTGGTTGTGGAACCCGCATGACCTCTGTGATCCCAGATCGATATTTCTTCCTTCGTCAGCAAATGGTGGAGAGACAGTTGTGTGCTCGCGGCATTGCGGACCAGCGCGTGCTTTCGGCCATGTCCCGTGTACCGCGGCATCTCTTTGCTCCCGAGTCGTACCGCGCACAGGCTTACGAAGACCATCCACTACCGATCCCGGAGGGACAGACCATCTCACAGCCCTACATGGTCGCACTAATGCTCGAAGCACTGGCGCTATCGCCAACTGACAGGGTGCTGGAGATCGGGACCGGTTCTGGCTACGTCACTGCGCTCCTCGCGGAAATGGTGGCGGAGGTGGTCTCGATCGAGCGACACGCGGTTCTCGCCGATTCAGCCCGTTTATTGCTCGCGGATCTCGGTTATGGAAACGTGCGAGTTGTTGTAGGAGACGGAAGCCGAGGTTTTCCGGAGTCGGCGCGCTACGACGCGATTTTGGTCTCCGCTGCCGCTCCCGAGTTGCCGCACGAACTGGCGGATCAACTTGTGGAAAGCGGTCGCATGATCATTCCGGTAGGCAGCGATGAGGCCCAGCAACTGCAGTTCATCTACAAAGAGAACGGACAAATCAGAACCAGGCTGCGAGAACTCTGCCGCTTCGTGCCGCTGATCTCTGAGGGTAACCAGTAAGCAGCGCCGGTGGGCTTCAGAGGCGCGCATGATGCCGGACCACAGACCTCAGACCGCAGACCAATACTCCGGTTGTCTTCACCCGTAAAGATCGCACCGGGAATGCCGCCCACATCCGTTCGTCCGCGTCAGCTTCGCTGGAGGAAGGTCGGACTCGGCTTGGCGGACGGACGAATGCGTCCGTCCCTACACGTTTTGTGGCGATGAGCAGTGCCACTGACCACTATGAATGGCCAAGGACCACGGTTCCCAGACACCGCCGTCTGGAACCAGCGCAGGCACTGAGCCGGACCGACTTCGCGGGATAAGATTGCGAATCAATCGTCTCTCTGGCCGACTAGCGAACTTTCGGCGGTGGGCGTATGGACGCAGGGATATCCACAGAGCGGCAACTGAGGGCGCAGCATCGGCATGAGCTTCGCACTCTGACCTACCTCACGCTCGAGCAAGCGAACGGCGGCATCGTAAGGAATCTCAACCAGCATGGGCTAGGCGCGCAGATGGTGGCGGCCGTGCCTCCGAGACAGCAGGTGCGCATTCGGTTTGAGTTGCGGCATCCGCGGCTGCGGGTAGAGACGCGCGGGGAAGTCGTGTGGTCGACTTTTTCGGGGCAGTGCGGGATCCGGTTTCTCGATTTGCCAGCAGAGATCCGCCAGTACATCAATGAATGGATCTTTGGCGATCTACTGGAGGGAGTCTCGCTGCATGCCGAGCGCACAGGAGCAATGTTTGGTGCGCCGACCTTCACCACCGGGCCCGAGGGAGTCGAGCGGCTTGCGTTCCATGGTGCCGTCGAGGAGGATGACGGACTTCTGCTTTCCGGACCTGCTCCGAAGGTGATTTCACTGCCTGTTAGGCTCGAGCCGGTCGAACGCGCAGTGATCCCGGTCCCTGAGGCGATCGGCAATCTCGACTGGTTATCACAGCCGCTCTCTCCGCGCGCGCTTGCATGGACGATTGATGTGCTAATGGTGACCGCCGCGTTGCTGATGTTTGCGCTGGTTTTTCTCTCGATTACGGGGGGTGTTCCGGCCTCGCCATGGACGGTGGCGGTGTGTGGCGCTGTGTTGGTCGCGGTGCTGTATTGGGGATTCTTCTGGGTGTTTAGCGAAAGAACATTCGGGGCTAGACTGGCGCGACTGGTTGGCGGGGCGGACGATGAAGTGGAGTGAAAACTAGCATTCCGGAAAATCCCCACTTCTCGCGCAAAAGCCGCGCGAGAAATGGGGCACTCATCCCGATTCGTGATCTTTAGGGTTTTCCGACTCAGTTTGCCAGGAATTGTTGGGCGAGCCAGAGTTGCAGGGTGCGCTGCTGCGGTTTTGGAACTTTTAGGAAGCGCATACCGAAGTTGCCGCTTTTGTCGTGCCAGACGACTTCTGCGTTTGCTTTCAGGGCGGAGCGGGTGCCGGGGAGTTCGAAATAGACCTGCATTACCACATCCGCGTCAATCCAGTGTTCGGTGCGGACCTGCATGCCTCCCTGGCTCAGGTTGATGAGCTGCGCATCTTTTGTTTCCTGCCCTTTGGCTCTAAGCGAGACGGGGACCTCGAGTCCACTACGGTGGTAGCGCAAGCGTCCGTCAACGATCATGTTGCGGGCAGCCGATAGCGTGCGTACCGCCTGCTCAACGGAAATCGGTTTTTCGAAGGCGAACAGAGCGCCGGTCTGGTCGAGAGTAGTCAGGCAGTGCGAGCGGCCCATGATGACCAGCGGTACGGTGTTGAGTGGCTTTTGCGGAGCCTGCAGCTCGTGGAGCAGTTGCGAACTGCCGTTCAGATCGCAATCCACGATGAGGGCGTCGATCTTGGATTTGGAAAGCCGGTAAAGGGCCTTTTGGGGCTCATTTTCGACTTGAACGTCCATGCGAAGACCACCGAGGATGCATTCCAGAACGCTAACTTCCATCCAGTCGCGCGAGACCACCATCGAGGAAAGAGTCATGGCGACCACTGTAGCCTCGGTCGTAATGCGACCCTAGATCACTAACGTAATGGGCTTCGGGTTGCTGGCTTCAGGCTTCGGACCCCCGACCTCAGCGGTAAGAGCCTTTTGGGTCTGAGATCTTGCGGCGGTTCGATTCGTATCGGTCGTTTTCCGGTTGGGCTGGGGCGATGTAACTCAGTCGTTTCAGGGAACTTTCTTGTGTCTCGTGGCGTACCTTTCCTTGCTTGTGACGTCAAAGGAGTTAGGGATCGGACGCGAGTCTGCGGGCCAAGGATTGGGAGGTGGGACTGATGCGTGCGGGGACGGAGGTTTCTGCATTAGAGTTAAGGACGATCCTAGATTTCTTCTTCGCCGGCTGAAATATCCAAAGGGTGTTCGGTGTCTTATATATGGGGAGCTCCGGCAGATGCCGGTTGTGACGCCCTAGGGGTTTCTCGATCATGAGAACGGTAACCGACATTTTCACGCAGATTCTCCGCAATTTGTGGGCGCACAAGCTGCGTTCGTTTCTGACCATGTTCGGGATCGCCTGGGGGGTTGGGTCGCTCTTGCTATTGGTCGGGGTAGGTGAGGGATTCCGGTCGGGGAACAAGAGAGAACTGGCCGAGTTTGGCAAAGACATTATGTTTCTGTTTCCCGGGCGCGCGCCGATCGTAGCGGGGAACATGACCTCGGCGAAGTCCTATCTGCTGACGTATCAGGATTACCTCGATATCCGGCAGGCTGGCCATGTGCGAAATGCGTGTCCGATCATTTCCCGTAACGACCTGCACGAAGTCAGCGAGTTTGCCAGCGGCAGCGGAGAGATTCTTGGAACCGAGCCCCACCTGAACGAGATCAGCTTTTTGCCGATCAAGGATGGGCGTTGGCTGAATGAGATGGACGGCATCCAGAAGCGGAATGTAATTGTCCTGGGCAATGAGCTGCTAAAGACGCTCTTCCCCGGACGGCCCGCGATTGGATCATTCATTCTGTTGAAGGGGATGAGATTCGAGGTGGTGGGTACGATGCCACACCTGGGCCGCGGCGACAACATGTGGCTGAACATGCGCGGCTATATTCCGTTTCAGGTGATGGCCGAGAACTTTCCGCTAAAGGGCGAGAATCATGAGCGCTCGATCTCGTTCATTGAATATCAGCCGGAGGTGACCGCCGAGCACAAAATGGCGCAGAAAGAAGTCCACCAGATTGTAGGACGGAATCATGGATTTGATCCCAAGGACGAGAATGCGTTTGACGAGTGGGATTCGATTCAGGAATCAAAGATGGTGGGTACGATCTTCGACGTCATGAATATGTTTTTGGGTGCGGTGGGTATGGTGACGCTGGCGCTGGGCGCCATTGGCGTGATCAACATCATGCTGGTTGCGGTGAGCGAGCGTACGAAAGAGATCGGTCTGCGCAAGGCTCTGGGCGCTACGAACCGGAGCATCCTGTTCCATTTCTTTCTGGAAGGCCTGCTTCTCACGTTGGGCAGCGGTTTGCTGGGGGTGGCATTTGCCGGTGGGCTGATGGGGATGATGAGCGGAGTGGAAGGACCACAGGGATTTGACCCGCCGAAGCTGGTGCCCATGTCGGCCATACTGGCGATTGGGAGCTTGACGCTCGCCGGGGTGATTGCGGGGCTGTATCCAGCACGGAAGGCGGCGATGCTGCAGCCGGTGGAAGCGCTGCGGCAGGAGTAAGAGACGATGCGCGATTTGTTGCAAGAAGCCTATGGCGCGATGCGCCACAATCGGCGCCGCACCGCGCTGACCATGCTCGGCATGGCCTGGGGCATCGCCACCGTGGTGATGCTGCTGGCCTATGGCGACGGCTTCGGGCAGGCGTGCGCCAATATCTTCGCGAACTTCGGCACCAAGCTGGTTATCGTGGTGCCGGGGACGACTTCTACGCAGGCTGGCGGACAGAAAGCTGGCATCAACATCAAGTTCACGATGGAAGACGTCGACGCCCTTGCGACCAATCTTCCGCAGATTACTCACATCACTCCGAGTGTCGACAAATCGACCATCGTCGGCTATGAAAACCGTTCGTTCACGTGGAACGTCACGGGGAACGACCCGAATGTATATGACATTCGCTCATTGAAACTGGGGCAGGGCCGCTTCTACAACATGGAAGACCAGGTGCAGCGTGGGCGCGTGGCCGTGATCGGCTCGGAGGCGAAGGACAAACTGTTTTCCGGGCGGAACGCCGTTGGGGAACACATTCGACTGGATGGTATGAGCTTCGAAGTGGTGGGCGTGTTGGCTGCGAAGATGCAGGAAGGAAATGACGATATCAATCGCACAATATACGTCCCGTTCACCACGATGAGCGATCTGAAGAGCACACACTACCTCGATACGATCTGGTTTAACTACCAGACGCCAGAATTCCAGAAGATCGAGCCTGCCGTGCGGACGATTCTGGCGGGCCAGCACAAGTTTAGCGAGACTGATCGCCAAGCCGTGCGGGTATTCAACCTGATGACGCAGTTGCACCAGTTCGAGATCATCACGCTGGGACTGAAGATTCTGATGGGATTCATTGGGACCCTGACGCTGGGTATCGGCGGCGTGGGATTGATGAACATCATGCTGGTCTCGGTCACGCAGCGGACGCGAGAGATCGGCGTGCAGAAGGCGCTCGGGGCCCGGCGGGGATACATTCTGATGCAGTTCCTGGCAGAGGCATTGACGATCACAGCGATCGGTGGCCTGCTCGGAGTGCTGCTGGCGTATGCGGTTGCGCTTTCCGTAGGACGCCTGACTCTGTACAGCGCGTTCGCCAAGAATGGTGAGGCGGGTGACATACGGTTGATTATTCAACCTGCCACGCTAATAGCGTCGACACTCATTCTGGGTGCGGTGGGGCTGATCAGCGGGATGATTCCGGCATTTCGGGCGTCGCGGCTCGATCCGATTGAGGCGTTGCGGCATGAATAGGGGTTTGAAGAGAGTTTCAAAGACCGGTCGCGGCCTTCCTTCACAAGGAGGTTACCTTTCCTTTCATCCTGTCCACAGATTACCGTTCGCAAAAGTAACTTATTGGAGTGGCTTTCGCTGCGCTCGTCCGGTTTCGCGGGCGGGGGCGCCCGCGCCCCACAAAAGCTCTCCAGAACAGCAGAGGCTAATCTCTTACCGCTGAGGTCTGGAGGCCGACGACCGATTCGCGATACCACTCCACGGTTCTCTTCAATCCTTCTTCAAAATCAACGATCGGCTTGTATCCGAGGGCGGCTTCTGTCTTCGAGATGTCGGCTAGGGAATGCTTGATGTCTCCACCACGCTCCGGGCCATACTTCGGCTGGCCTTTGTATGACGTCAGGCCCTGCAACAACCTGAAGGTTTCGTTGAGGGTGACGCGGCGTCCGGTCGCTGTGTTGAAGACTTGTCCGGCGACTTTTTCGGCGGGAGCCTGACACGCCAGTAGATTGGCTTCTACGGCGTTGTCGATATAGGTGAAGTCGCGGCTTTGTTCGCCGTCGCCGTTGATGTTGGGTTGCTCGCCGCGCAGCATCTGCGTAATGAATTTGGCGAGGACGCCGGAATAGGGGGACGAAGGATCCTGGCGCGGTCCAAAGATGTTGAAGTAGCGCAGGCAGACGGTCTCGAGTCCGTAACAGCGGTAAAACGAGATCATGTAATGCTCGCTGGCGAGCTTGGCGACCGCGTAGGGAGAGATCGGGTCCGGCTTCATCGCTTCGTACTTCGGCAGTGTAGGCGTGTCGCCATACGCGGAAGACGACGCCGCATAGACGACCCGTTTGACTTTGGCATCGCGCGCCGCGACGAGCACATTGACGGTGCCATCGATGTTGGTGCGATTGCTGCCAAGAGGATCGAGCACGGATTTGGGCACCGAAGGAATCGCGGCCTGGTGGAGGACGAAATCGACTCCGGCACATGCGCTATGCATGGCATCGAGATCGAGGATGTCAGCCTCGCGAAAGTCGATCCGGCCGAGAATCTCCTTGATATTTTCGGGATTGCCAGTGGCGAAGTTATCCGCTCCTCGCACTTGCTCGCCGCGGGAGAGCAGGGCGCGTGCAAGAGAAGATCCGATAAAGCCGCCGATGCCGGTGATGAGATAGAGGGACATGCATGTTCATAATAACGAAAAGGTGTGAATAGGAGGCTGCAAAGTTGGCCGAGAGGCAGGTTTTAGAGTTTCAAAGACGAGAGTTGTCTGCTTCAGGAATCGCTGCGTCTCCACGCGAGATCCCTCGACCCTCTGGTGAAAACCCGGGTCTTCGAGATGACGCCGGTTTTGTGGAGACTTTGAAACCTTGAAACTTAGCCCTTCTGGCTCTTCTTCAGAACTCTGAGGAAGTCCTCGCGCATGAGCAGCTGACGATTTTCGAAGAATTCCATAAGTGCCTGAACGGCCGCAGCGGGATCAGAGATCAGCGGAACCTCGGCCATCGGGCCGGTAGGACCGGGTATCGCCTCTTCGCTACCCGCTAATCACGCAGGGGTGGGAGAGCATGCCGTGGAGGCGCTTCAGGTGGGATTGTTGTCCTCGGATGGATCTTCAAAAGAAATGCCCATGCCGAGATAGGGATAGTTGACCACAACCCTCCCCTTCGTCTCGACGCGGATTCCGTTGGCTTCGAGTTTCATGAGGAGGATAGTCCCGGCGGGATAGGTGGCTTGGCCTCGACGTAGCAACCGTGGAGGCTAACATCGGTAAAGCTTACCCACGTGCGGATGTCGACACCTTACTACGCGGACTTCGGCGCTGCCTTCGCATCGGTAACCCAGGCTGCGCCGCTTGTCCTCCCCCTTGAACTCGTCGCCGGGCGGAACTGGCGCCCCTTGAGTAGGTGACTCATGCGCCGGGGGGGGCCGTCAGTTTGTGCCGCAGATTGCTTGAGAGCCCGCAGATAGGCGATCCCTTCGTTGGTTTCCTCTGGCATAAGCCTTCCGAATGCAGACGTGGCGATTCCAGCCTTGGCAATCAAGTGCCAGAGCCTTGCTGGTCTTATCGGCAGACGGGAAATTGGAGATTAGGATGACGAATTCTGCTGCTTGAGAGATTTCTAAGTCTAGGCGGTGGATGCGTCGGCAGTTTGCGCGGGCGACGCGGCCAGCCGGATCTGCTTCCAGAGTTCGTCCCGCCCGGCACCGGACTTCGAGGAGTAGGGAAGCAGGCGGGCCGAGGGGTATTCGGTGCTCAGTGTGCGCAGGACATTGGTCAGCTGGCTATTGGAGAGGCGATCGGCTTTCGTGCCGACCAGAAGAAACTCGCGTCCGGAGGCGCTGAGGAATTCAAGAAGATGGCGGTCGTTTTGTTGCGGGGGAACGTTGACGTCGACCAGAGCAACGCAGAGAGCCAGCGTGGAGCGATGATTGAGATAGGGCTCGATGAACTTGGGCCATTCCTGCGAGATTTCGCGGGAGACTCTGGCGTATCCGTAGCCGGGGAGATCGGCGAAGATGAGCTCGGGACGTGGTTTTCCGGGCCAGCGGATTTCGAAGAAGTTGATGCTGCGCGTGCGTCCGGGAGTGGAACTGGTGCGGGCCAGCTTGGTGCCGACCAGCGAATTGATGACGCTGGATTTTCCAACGTTCGAACGGCCCAGGAAGGCGATCTCAGGAACAGACGGAACAGGGAAGTGAGAAACGTCAGTTGCGGCTGCCAGAAATCGCGATAAGACCCTCATAAGCAAGTTTGCAATGGAAGTCGAGAGATTGGCAAGGTGGGTCCTTGTCGTGATCACCGCAAGCCAAGAAAAAGCCCCGCCTTTTGGAGCAGGGCTCTGCGTTCTGGAGTGAAGGATTGCCGCTTATCGTTTCGACTTACGCCGCAGTCGGCTTGCCAAGCCGACGAGCCCGGTGCCGAAAAGGCTGATCGATGCAGGTTCAGGCGTCGTTACCCTCCTTAGCCTGTTCCCGGTGATGTTCGCGTCGCCGCTTGAGATTGTGGTTGATCCGTTGAAGAAGCCCTTGCCAACCTTGATGGTGAGTTGAACCACTGCCCCCCTTCACCGTTTGCCCGGTGAACCCAGTGCCGGTCAACGAACCTGTTAGTGTGTAGGCGTGTGTCCCATTCGCCCATGCGATCAGTTTCAAGTTAGCAGTCCTGAGAAGCTGCCTTTGCAGATGACACCATTCCGGAATTCCCACTGCCATTGCCGTTAATCGTAAAGGATCCACCGGCAGGAAAGGTCCCACCCATTTACAGACTCCCGCTGCTTAAGGCACCCGTAGAAAGGTGAGAGTACCAAGATCGCCAGTCAGCAGGCTGCTCGGCCCGTTAATGGCGATCAGGTTTGACCCAGCGAGTAACTACTTTACGGATTTGCTCGCAGAGGCGGCAAGTTTGATTCCGTCGATCGATTTCTGCAACTGATCTACTGAAGTCGCCGTGAGTTGATAAAACGTAGGATCAGTCTCGCGCTTGGCGATGTAGTTCGACCCCAATTTCGAGATCAGGACCTTCTCAATTCTCTTCCCATCGTTGTCCGTAACAGTAGCTTCGATTTCAGGCGTGGTGAAGCCCGAATCGACGAACTTGTCGGCCGATAAGTCGCGGAGATTCGAGACAAGGGAACTCACGCTGTCCGCATCCATTTGTTTGCCGTTGTTCCACCAGTCCTGGCCTCCACGCATCAACGAATACGTCTTGGAGCCGCTGTGAATCTCAAGTTTGGTGGGCTCTGAATATCCGAAGTCGAACAGCTTCTTATTGCGGAAATCGTCCACCTTCTTGTTGACTGCGTCAGCCAGATCAGAGTTGATCTTGTAAACTCCGTCGACAATGCTCGACCTCGCGTAATACTGGTCTTTGCTCTTCCGAACCTGAAGCTGTTGGGTCGAGGATTCGTCGGTGACCCTTACGGTGGCCACCGCTGTGCCCTTGGCGAATGCCGAATCCGACTGTTTTGTCGCAGAGTCGGGAGCGCTGAAGTCCATGCGCGCATCGCTCAGCTTGCTCACCAGTCCGCCGACAACATAGGAATCCGCCCGCATGGGTTTGGGCTTCAGGATTTGCCACTCGTCTTTATTCCGGCCAAACTCGATGTCCCCATTGGACCCAGTGATCTCAAGCTGGCTGATTTTGTCGGGACTTACGGTCAGCAGGCGCTTGTCGCGAAGGTCACTCAGAGTTTTGTCGAGACTCGTCTTGTGGTATCCGGCGATTGTGAACACGCGCGGATCGCCTGCGAGGGCGGCATATGCGGCGCTGCCTGTCGGAGTGTCGTCGCCCAGAAGCAGGCGCTGCGACTTGTTGTCTTTCTCAGTGACGTCGACTTCCAGCGAGGGATGATCGAGACCGTAGCGTTGCAGGTCGGAGCTCTTCTCTTCGACCATGCGATCCGCGTTGAGCGAGGCCAGGGTTGAAAGCACGCTCGAAACGGTGCTTTGATCGGCGGCAAGAGGTTTCGGTTCCGTGATTTTCCAGTCGGAGGCGCTCTTGGTTAGCCGGATTTCCGGCGCGTCTTTCTTCTTCAGTGCGAGCTTCGTGATGGAGTTTTCGTCGAGCTTCAGGACGGACGGAGCGGCTTCGGCGTTGGCGGCGTCGGCACTAAGCTTGCGGTGATCGGACCAATAGAGGAGGCCAGCAAGAGCGGCGAAAGCGGCTGTAGCGATTAGAAGACCACGAATTTTCATCTTTACCTAATTGTTATCTACGTCTGCGAGGTTCCAGTAAAACTTCGAAGGCCGAGGCGTTAGGGGCTGAAGCCCAAATCTACCTTGCCCATTCAGCGGCGTGCCTTGAAGTCGTGCCCTTCAAAGCAATTCTTCAACGGCAGCCTTATCTCCTCTTCCACCAGACAGAGACGCCCAGCACTAGAACTACGACGGGCAACCCGAACTGGCTCGTTGCCCGTACCCAGGCGAGTTGGCGGCCGGTCATGGTGATGCGCCGATCCTCGGGCGCCTTCGGTCGAATGGAAATCAGGTCCTCGTCGGACGAAAGCCAATTGACTGCATTCGAGGCTAGATCGTCGTTGCCGTTGAAATTGATGAAGCGATTCGCCGCCCAAGTGGAACTGCCCACCACAACGAATCGTCCTTGGGAGCTCTCCTTGCCTGTGCTGTAGGTTCCGGCCGCGGCCAGAGTGAACGGTCCTTTCTTGTTCTTCGGATCGCTTACCGTGACTGACGGCGAACTCAAGTTGCTCGTTGCCAGACTGGTGCTGGAACTGTCGAACAGCTTCTGCACGCTGGTCTTGTCGGTGTTCTTGATTTCGAGCGACCGCGCCAGAGGAAATCCTGTTGCGATGCCGCGCAGTTGATCGACGATCGGCTGAGAGGCGTAGCTGGTAACCAGTGCGACTTGAGGTCCCAGCCCGGCAATCTGGCCCAGCGGGTTCAGGTCAAGGATCAGATCCTTATTCACGGTTACGCCCCAGCTCTGGAGCAGATTCGTAAGCGCGTCGTTTTCGGCGATCTCTTCATGGCCCAGTCGGAGTGGCGGATCCAGCATGAAGAAAGCGCGCCCGCCGCCTTCCACGTATTTCTTGATGGCGTCGACTTCGGGCTGCTCATAGTTCTTCGTAGGACCGGCTACGACCAGAGTTGTGCATTCGCCGGGCACCTCCGCTTTGGTCAGCAGGTCGACGGATTTCGTCTCATAGTTGTCTTTGGAGAGAAGGTCCTTGAACTGCGAAAGACCTTCACGATTGCTGTCATCGATTTGGTGTTCGCCGCTGCCGCTCGTAAAGCAGACGGACCGCGTATTGCTTTTCAGATCACGGATGAGGGCGCCGGTAATGCCCTCTTCGGTCATGCTCTTCGCTTCCTCTTTTTTGGCTCCGACCTGGACGACAGCCGCACCCAGACTGCGGATGCCGGCTTCGCGAGTGAGTTCGGGATCTTTGTCGGGATCGACGTACTTCACCTGAAGCTTAGGAGAAAGATTGGCGTACTGGTCGAGCAGATCCTTGCCTTCGCGGAAGTGCGTGCTCTGATTAAAGTAGGTGATGACGGCGTTCTGCTTCAGGCCTTTGACAATCTTGACCGTTTGCTCCGAAAGGCTGTAACGCTTATTTGCAGTTGCGTCGTAGGACTTGTTGTAGCGGTCTGCGAGCATGTTTGCCACGACCACGGCAGCAACGACAATCACGATGTAGGTGACCGCATAAGCTGCGTATTTCGTTTGCCTCGCTCTGATCCACTGGCTTGCCATTAGGACCTCCACCGCAGGGATTCCATGGAACGCGCGGTGAAAAACAGTCCCAGGATGATCACGCTGACATAGAAAACGGCGTCTTTCGAATCGAGGACTCCTTTGCCGAACGATTCGAAGTGAGTAATCACAGACATATAGGCGAGCACCCGCGCCCAGGTCGCTGTTTCATATCCGCTTACCCACTCCAGAACCCACAGCAGGAGACAAATGCCGAACGTCACCGCGCCAGCAATGATCTGATTCTTGGTAAGCGTCGAAATGAATGTCCCGATGGCCAAAAGAGCTCCCGCCTGCAGCAACAAGCCAAGATAACCGATCAGCAGCGGTTTCCAGTCGGGGTGGCCGTATTTGAAGAGGAAGGCGAAATTTACGGCGGTGAACAGCAGTAGGCACGCATATAGCAGAACCGCCGCCAGCCACTTTCCGAGAATGATCTCGATGTCGCGAACGGGGGACGTTGCCAGCAGTTCGATCGTTCCGGTGCGTTTTTCTTCCGCGAAGAGCCGCATGGTGATCATCGGGATAAAGAAGAGCCCGATCACGCTCACATTCGAGAGTAGGGGGCGGATGATCCATTCATTCAGGTTCATTGGGAACGACCGTCCGCTCATCTGTGATTGAATGCTTTCGAAGACAAATGCACCGAGGGCGTTCCAGAAGAAGAATCCGAAGATCAGTCCGAACATGATCAGCAGGATGTACGCAATCGGCGATGCAAAATAGCTTCGCAGTTCCTTCCGGCAGATAATCCAAACATTTCTCATCAGGCTTGCACCTCGACTGGGGTTTCCTGCGGGGCAGGGGTCTCACTGCCGGTAAGCTGCAGGAAGACTTCTTCCAGGCTCATGGCGGCGGGCCGGAGTTCGTTGAGGTCCCAGCCGGACTCGACGACGGCGCGTGCCACGTCGCCGCGAACGAAGCTACCCTTCTTGCTTTCCACTTCGAATATGGCGTGAGAATCAACCTGCTGTTTGCAGAAAACCCGGCTGACTCCCGCAACTTGTTCGAGCCGAGTTTGCACGTTCGGGACTTCGAGGCTGCCGTTGCGGCCGGCGACTTCCACCAGAACGGTCTCCGCTCCCCGCGCCCGGGCTTGCAGATTGCGCACCGAATCGGTCGCCACCAGCTTTCCCTTGTTAATAATGATGACCTGCTCGCAGGTCTGCTCGACTTCCGGAAGGATGTGCGTGCTGAGAATGATGGTGTGCTCGCCCGCGAGATCCTTGATCAGGTCGCGGGTTTCGTTGATTTGCTTAGGGTCCAGACCCGCGGTCGGTTCGTCAAGAATCAACACGTCCGGGTTGTGAATGATGGCCTGCGCCAAGCCCACGCGCTGCCGATATCCTTTCGACAGCTTGCCCAGAAGTCTTGTCTTGACGTCGGCGATGGCGCAGCGCTCACAAACATAGTCGATGCGTTTTGTTAGATCCGCTCCAGATAGCCCTTTCAGCCGTCCGACAAATTGAAGATATTCGGAGGTTTCCATCTCGGGATAAATGGGCGGCGTTTCCGGCAGATATCCGATTCGCTTCTTCACGTCCATCGGCTGCTCCAGGACGTCAAAACCGGCGACCGTAGCGGTCCCGGAAGAAGGAGGGAGAAAACAGGTCAGCATGCGCATGGTGGTCGTTTTGCCGGCGCCATTAGGACCGAGGAATCCGACGATCTGTCCCTTGGCGACTTCAAACGAGATCTGATCAACGGCAGTCGTTCGCGCATACCGTTTGGTAAGTTGTGAGACTTTGATCATAACTTTTCGCTGGCAACGGCGAGCTACTCAGCCGCTGACCTAATGAGAAAGGATGAACTTATGTTAAAAACGGAGTCTTCTCCGTGTCAATTCCTGCAGCAAGCCCTCTGGTTGCTCCCAAGCAATATCGTATCACGACATATTAGCGGTCGATGTGGTCATCTACAACCCCAGAACAGGATTCTCCTTGACAATCTAGGAGAGCGAGCGTATTCCTAGACAATCTAGGAAGGACCCATGGAAAAACAACTCGACCTTCTGCAGGGAACGCTTGACATGCTGATCCTGAAGGCGATCTCTCTGAGTCCCTTGCACGGTTACGGCATTTTGCTGCGGATTCAGCAGATTTCGAAGGAGCGGCTGGAGATTCAGCAGGGATCTTTGTATCCCGCGCTCTACCGCCTCGAGCATCACGGCTGGATTAGCAGCGAGTGGGGAGAGTCTGAGAACAACCGCCGCGCGCGCTATTACCGGCTTACAGCGGCCGGAAAGCGCCAGTTGCAATCGGAAACGGAACGGTGGAACCAGATGAGCGCGGTGATTTCGGGAATCTTGCGCGCAACGCCGGAGGAATTATGAGCGTATGGACGCGATTTCGCTCGTGGACAGCGGCCACGCTGCGGTCCTCCCGCATGGAGCGCGAGATGGACGAGGAGATGCGCTTCCACATCGAGGCACATGCTGCGGACTTGGTGAAGCGCGGCCTGACGCACCAAGAAGCGTTGCGACAAGCACGTCTGGAGTTTGGCGGAATCGAGACCGCGAAAGGAGACTGCCGGGAGGCAGTCGGTGTGAGTTTTCTGGAAACTCTTCTTCAAGACGTGCGGCACGGAATACGGGCGATGATACGGACGCCGGCATTCACCGCGGTCGCGATCATCGTGCTCGCCCTGGGCATCGGCGCGAACACGGCAATCTTCAGCGTGGTCGACGCCGTGTTGCTACGTCCGCTGGCCTATCGCGACTCGGGTCGATTGGTCACGATCCTGATGGACGGCAATGGGCCAGTTTCTCCCGCGAACTATATCGACTGGCGCGATCAGAGCAAGTCTCTTACATCCATGGGCGCAGCCGACTACTGGTCCCCGAACCTGACCGGCGTGGATTCTCCCGAACATGTCGCCGGCCTCAAAGTAACGCAAAATCTGTTTCCGATGCTCGGCATCGAGCCCATGCTTGGGCGGTTGTTTGTTGAGGGTGAAGACAAAGACGGCGCGGACCGCGAAGCAATTCTGAGCTACCGGCTGTGGCAGCGGAGATTTTCGAGCGACCCCAACGTGCTCGGAAGGCCGATCGTGCTGGATGGAAATGCGTACCTGGTCGTCGGGGTGATGCCGCAAGCATTTCACTTCCCTCCGTTCTGGGCAACGAAATCGGAACTGTGGGTGCCGAACGCACTCGGTGCGAGAATCCACAACCGGGGCGGCAACAGTTTGCGTATCTTTGCGCGAATGAAAGACGGTGTGTCGCTGAAACAGGCTCGGGCGGAGATCGCGTCGATTACTGGCCGGCTTGAACAGCAGTATCCCGGCACGAATCGCGATGTGGTGGTGACGCCTCTGAAAGAAAAGGTCGTAGGCCCGATCGAAACTCCGTTGCTCGTCCTGCTGGGTGCGGTGGCTTTTGTGCTGCTGATTACCTGCGCGAACGTGGCGCACATGCTGCTGGCGCGGGCAGCAACCCGTCAGAAAGAAGTCGCTGTCCGGGCAGCGCTGGGTGCGCGCCGAGGACGCATCATTCGCCAATTCCTGACTGAGAGCATTCTGCTCGGTGCTCTCGGTGGCGCAGCGGGACTTTTGCTTGCGGTCGTGGCGACGCGTGCTTTGATTGCCTTGAGTCCGGAGAACATACCTCGCGTCCAAACGGTGTCCATCGACCTCCGCGCCGCGCTGTTCCTATTTTCAGCGACCATTCTGACAAGCGTCGGTTTTGGACTGGCCCCCGCGCTGCAGGCTTCCGCGGTGAACGTGAACGACACATTGAAAGAGGGCGGCCGCGGCAGCTGCGATGGGCTTCGCCGCAACCGGTTGCGCAGCCTGCTGGTTGTTTCAGAATTCGCGCTCGCCCTGATGTTGCTGGTGGGCGCCGGCCTGATGATTCGGACCTTTGCCGCGCTCGAAGCGGTCGACCCGGGATTCAATCCGCACAATGTAGTTTCGATGATTGTGTCCGTTGCGGGATCGAAAGAGGCAGAGGCGGGGCACCGGGCAATTTTCTATCGACAGTTGATCGAGCGCGTTCGCTCGCTCCCAGGTGTGCAGGCGGCGGGAGGGATCAATCACCTGCCGCTGGCGGGGGATTTGTGGGGCTGGCGGTTCGCCATTGAAGGCCGCCCGAAGCCGCGCCCCGGCGAATCGCCGCACGCAGTCTACCGGATGGTAACGCCCGGCTACTTCGACGCTCTGCGGCTGCCGCTGGTCCGAGGGCGCGATGTGACGGAGGCTGACAATGAGACCGCGCCTGGAGTAGTCATCATCAATCAACGGGCGGCGGGGGAGTATTGGCCGGGAGAAGATCCGATCGGACGGCGGATTTGCCTTGATGACGACACAACGGATCCTTCGTCGTGGGTGACAATCGTTGGCATTGCGAAGAATGCGAAGCAGGACAGTTGGACGGACGATGCAACTCCGGAGGTGTATCTTGCTGCGCTTCAGAATCGCGACTTCATGGGAGACTCTGGATCGGAAACCTCAGAACACATGACCTATATCACGCTGGTGGCGCGTACGGCGGGCGATTCCGCGGCCGTGGCATCGGCGATGAAAGAGGCGGCCTGGTCTTTCGATCGCAACCTGGCGATCTCTCAGGTCGTCACCATGGATGGAGTCGTCGCCGAGGCCAATGCGCAGCCGCGATTTGAAATGTTGTTGCTCACCATCTTTGCGGCGGTCGCCATGGTTCTTGCCACTGTCGGCATCTATGGCGTGATCAGTTATTCGGCGTCGCGGCGAACACACGAAATCGGCGTCCGGATGTCGCTGGGTGCCTCACGCTCCGATGTGTTGTTGCTGGTGATGCGGCAAGGGATGTGGCTGGTGCTGGCCGGTTCGGTAACAGGCATTGCCGGAGCGCTGGTGCTTTCGCGGCTCATGGCAAAACTGCTGTATGGAGTACAGCCCACCGATCCCACGACGTTTTCTGTAGTGGCGCTTGCTTTGGGGGCCGTGGCTTTCGTGGCAGGCTATGTGCCGGCGAGACGGGCGATGAGGATTGATCCAATGGCTGCTCTGCGTTACGAGTGATGAGCTTGCCGGTCTTCGATGGCAAGTTCGGTGGCTGGTCGGTGCTCACGTCTGCGTGTGTTCTGACGTCTATGAATAGACGGAGTTTCCTATGGCGAGGGTAGCGATCAGTGTCGGGCTCATGGTGGCATCTGCAGTTGCGTTTGCGGTGCATGCTTCGTCTGTCGCAACTCGCGCCCAGGCAGACATTTCCCAGCATACAAGTCCTTCCGCTGTCTCTCAGCGCTTACGCGACGAAATCAAAACGCTGGAAGGAATCTTGCCGCGGGTTGATCGCGGAGCAGCCCTCTTTTTATTGGCGCATGACTACGCCCGCCTCGGCGAGCAGGCGAAAGCACTGGACCTGCTGAAGCAATGTGTTGCGCTGGATGAGGGCTTCGATCCGGCGGGCGAGAAGGCGTTTGCTTCGTTACAGAGTGACCGCGAATTCCAGAAACTCATCGAGCGCGTCCATCAGAAAACTCCCCCGGTACATCGGGCGCAGATCGCATTCACAATTGCACACCCCGACCTCTTCCCAGAAGGGTTGGCGGTTGACCCCTCGACGCGCCTCTTCTACATGGGCAGCGAGTACCACAACAAGATCGTCAGGATTTCTCAAGAGGGTGAAGTTACAGATTTCGTGAAAGAGGGAGTTTACGATCTGATGCCGGTCGGAGGTGTGCATGTGGATCCGACCGACCACAGCGTTTGGTGTGCTACCGATCCAGGTAAGAAAAACCGTTCGGAGATTGCGCACTTTGACGCGCAAGGAAAGCTGCTTGAACGGTATCAACCCCATACAGCGGGTCCGAGCAACTTGAACGACTTGGTGCTGCGCGACAAGCGGGAGCTCTATGTCACGGATACCGAGGGGAATCGTGTCTTTCGCTTTGATCGGAAATCTCACGGTTTTTCGGAGTTGAACCCGGGGCGTCCGGTATTCGAGCCCAATGGCATTACGGTTTCCGGAGATGGCGATGTGCTCTACGTCGGCGACGATCTTGGTGTGGTGCGGATGGATTTGCGTACGAATCAAGCGCATGACATGAAGCCTGCTACCCATGACACGATGGCTGGGGTTGACGGTTTGTATTGGTACGAAGGTGGTCTGGTCGGAATTGAATATGGAACTGGCACGTATCGCGTGATGCGCTGGAAGCTATCGGCGGACGGACGCGAGGTGAAGTCCAGCGAGGTGCTGGAGCGCGGAACCGACATGGTGCGCAATCCGACGACCGGAGCGGTCCTCGACGGGAAGCTCTACTTCATGGCGAATACGGGGATTGAGAATCTTGATAACGGGAAGATCTCTGATTCGACGAAGCTGGAGCCGTTACGCATTGCGGTGTTGCCGCTTTACTAACGATCTATGGCTATATGGCTTCCGAGCTGACCGCGGATTACTTGGAGTGGATCTTGCCATCGACAGTCAGACGCTCGAGCCAGCGGCGAGCAGTAGCTGCCTCCCGGCGATCGCCGTGTTTGTGCAGGAATTCGCGAAGCGATTGCGCGGCGTCATCGTAACGCCCCACTGCCGTCAGCGATTGCGCGACGAGCAACTGAATTTCGGGCGCCTTTCCGTTCGAAGACGAAAACGCCGCTTGGGACATTTGCAGTGCCTGATCGTATCGGGCCAGCTGATAGTAGGCTTTGGCCAAAGCCCAGCGCGCGTCCCAGGAAGGCGTCGCAGCGTTGAGTTGTAAAGATTTTTCCAGGGAAGCAACGGCGGTTTCGTATTTGCCCTGATCGCAGAGAGCCATACCGAGCGCGGTAAAGGCGCTTGCGTCGGAGGGATCGATCTGCGTGGCTTTTTCCAGAATATCTTGCGCTTTTGCCCAGTCGCGTTGTTTCAGGAAAACCACGCCTTGCAGATACAAAACATCGGGATGACCTGGCGCGAGGAGCATAGCCTGACTGGCTTGTTTCTGCGCTTCCGCCAGGTTATCGGCGGCAAGGGCTCGCACGCCTTGATCCACAACCTTTCTCGCCTTCGGTGCGAGTAAGGGACGGCCCGGAACGGCAGTCGGGGTGGCCGACGAAGGTCGGAGGTAAATGTCTACCTCGGCGCTGCCCGCTGCATTGATGGAAAGCTCTTTTTGCGCGGTCGCATACCCCGCAGACTGAACGATGACGGTGAAGTCGCCGACGTCGTAAACCACAAGTTCGGCGCGCCCGTGACTTGTTTCTGCCTGTCCGGCAGGAATCGTTCCGCGGAATAGCCGAACCATAGCCAGCGACGAAATCGGCTCTCGGTGGAATCGTGAACCACGACACTGATGGCAACACCTTTGCCATAGAACTCGGTTGCGACCGTGCCGGTATCTTGGGCGCGAGAGGGAAGCGCGAACAGCAGGCCGACCAGAAGCGAGAGCAGCAGCCAAGAAGCCGCCAGCGAGCAATGAATTGTTGGTGCTGAATCAATTGCTGATGCTGATGGTCGCAGTGATGCACGACGAGAACTGTGTGCTCGCCACTGGCGCATGACCAACCTCGACGCTCGCCGGGGAGACTATGCCAAGCGGGAGGGGACGTCAAGGGCTGCTTTGCTTGTGACAGGTTAGCCACGCATCGCCACGGAAGGCGTCATTGTGCTATCGCAACGACGCCGCCTCACTTACGACTTAGACTTCCCACTCGGCCGATCTGTCCCTACTGCTTCTGAGATGAGGCAGTGGCATGACATTGGTTTCGCCATCTCATGTCGCGACACAGGGCGTTCGTCCCATTTCCGCATGAACACGAAATACCTTCAGGCATTTGCGCTCGCCTACCTGATCGGCTGGCTCTTATCGCGGATGCCCAAAAAGAACTGACCGTGAATCTCAGCCTTGAGCCTCGGCTGCACGACACTTTCCTTCCTGACCGCAAGAATAAGCGATGAAGGCTTTCCTTAGCTCTGCTCTAATTTAAGCCGTCTTCTCCTTAATTCCGTAACCTTCTCTAAGACATCGTTCGAAGGAGCATCATGCATCAATCCCAGGCTCTGTTTGAGACTGCCAAGACTTGTCGTCTCCCGAGCCTTCGGTGCAAACCTTGCTCCATATTCCACGCGTAGAGTCCGGACGAAGGTGTCGTTTCGTTTCCTCTCTTCACGACCGGATATATCTCGGTGCCGTTTCATACATTCTCTCCACTATCGGTTTCGAAAATTGTGGACGACGTTTGGCCTTCTGACTGATATGCGAACTGTTTAACGTAGTTCCGAGTCTCACGATCAAATTCCGCCTGCTTTGACAGTTCTTATTGGACCAAGCGGGAACCTGCACGCTGCACAGTGCCTTACCTAGAACCTGTCTCACAGATGGTTGGTGAGGACAGCGAACCTCAGGGGGCTAAAGCCCACATACTTGTGAGCTCTAACGACGGCTCGAAGCCGTGCCCTTCCCAAACCTATTCGATGAGACCCATTCAGCCTTGCTGACGAGAATGTGTTACCGGGAAGTTGGCGCGATCTGCTTCTAGCGTCGGAAACATTTCCGAGAGCGCGCTCTACTGAAATATGACCGGCGACTCTGGGAGAACCAGTAGTACCTGGCACGAAGCACGGGTGAGACTCTACCCACAAACACCCCCCCACGATCGAGGTCAACGGAGATGAAGCAGGTCTCCAGTTTCACGGCGCGCTTGTTAGTAGTTGTCCTGGTAATGCTGCAGGCTTTCCAGCCACTGCTGACCGCACAGTCCGCATCTCTTACGCCACAACAATTGGATCAGTTGCTGTCTCCCATCGCGCTTTATCCAGACTCGCTGCTGTCGCAGATCATGACGGCTTCGACCAACCCGCAGGAGATCCTCGACGTTGACAATTGGCTGGCGGCAAATCCAAACCTGACTGGAACGGCCCTCACGGATGCGGCGCAACAACAGGGTTTCGATCCTGCATTCATCGCACTCGTAAATTTCCCGCAAGTTCTCGAGATGATGGCGCAGCACATCGACGACTATGCCGCGATCGGGAATGCCTTCTCGACGAACCAGGCAGCTGTCACAAATTCCATTCAGCGTTTGCGCGGTCAAGCCTACGCAGCAGGCACGCTGCGCAGCAATGCGCAGCAAACCGTGACCGCACAACAAGCGTCGGGGCAAACGATTTATGTGATTCAACCGGCGAATCCTCAGATCGTGTTCGTCCCGCAATACGATCCCACGGTCGTTTACGTCGCACCCAGCCCGGGCACGGTGATCGCGACTTCTCTGATCTCCTTTGGAGTTGGTTTCGGCCTCGGCGCACTGCTCACCAGCAGCCAGCCGTGGGGATGGGGCGGTTGGGGATGGAATTGGGGCGGACGCCGCGTGTACTACAACCATGCTAATTGGGGAGGATGGGCGAGACCGTATCGACCACCAAACGTATGGTTTCGTCCGCGTCCCATCGTGTGGACCGCGAGACCAGGTTATGGAGGCAACTGGCACTATCGGCCTCCTGCTTACCGTCCGCCTGCTCTCGGAAACCGCCCAGGATCTGGTCGGCTGCCATACACGGCCGCAAATTCTCCGGGCTCTAGACCAGGCCGGCCGCAACCAATAACGCCACCATCCGCTGGCAAACCGAATCCAACTCCACCAAATCGTCCACCGAATGCTGGAACAAAACCAGGGCCGCCAAGCAATCGACCGACGACACCGGGAATATCGAAGCCCACAAATCCTCCACCGACACAGCCAACGCGACCTGGAAATCCCGGGCGGCCGGTGACAAGCCGACCCACGCCACCAGCACAGCCGAGACCGCAGCCGCAGCCAAAACCTACTCCTCCGCCGGCTCAGCCATCTCGACCTGCGAACCCAGCGCGGCCAGTCATAAACCGACCCGCACAACCAACACAGCCGAGACCACAGCCGCAGGCTAGGCCCACGCCACCACCGGCACAGCCGAAACCACAGCCGCAGGCTAGGCCCACGCCACCACCGGCACAGCCGAAACCACAGCCACAGGCGAGGCCTGCGCCACCACCGGCACAGCCGAGACCACAGCCACAGGCTAGGCCCACGCCACCACCGGCACAGCCGAGACCACAGCCACAGGCGAGGCCTGCGCCACAACCGGCGCGCCCAGCTCCGCCAGCTCGTCCAGCCCCTCCAGGTCGGGGATTCGCCGACTTGAGACCCGCACTAACCGTCTGATCCCAAGCGCATCAGCTCACGCTCGAGAAGAGTCTGCCGCACGAAGGGCGCGAATCTGATTAATCACTGGGTTGGTGTCGGAGAGCCAGCCCTACTTCGCGGTCAACATGATCCGTCCCTCCCAAAGGCTTCTCGAAATCGCCTCACTTTCAGAGAACGCAATCAGTGTTAAGTGCGCCTATTTTCGCCAACCTTCTGCAGCTTTTGCCAGTTCCTCCTCCGTCGCGATGTGTGTCAACTGGCGGTGTCGGGAGCACGTAGCAACATCCAAAGCACTCCTAAGCGGAGACAAGGAGGGAAAGATGGGAGTCCTAACTTGGATATTTGTGGGACTAGTCGCCGGGTGGCTCGCCGGCAAGGTCATGAAAGGCGGGGGCTACGGCATCATCATGGACGTCATCCTTGGGATTCTCGGTGGCGTGCTGGGCGGCTGGATCTTTGGGCTGCTGGGGATTTGGCAGGGACGCGGAATGTTCGGCTCCATCGTTGTCGCCTTTCTGGGCGCAGTGATTCTCGTCTGGATAACGCGATTGTTCAAGCGAGCTGAACACTCGTCTTGACGGACACACACCTCTTCCTACGACATCTTTATTCCTGAGTCTGCCGCACGGCAGACTCAGGAATAACTTCATTACCTCCTCGGCAGACTCACAACTTTGTTTCGTGACCTCGGATTCTCTTGCCCTCAATTCCCGCCCGCTGGACCAATGACCACAGAAGTCATCGAGATCTAAAACGGTCTGCAGTAAAGTCGAGGCTCGCGGTTGTAAAACTCCGGACTTTCTCCATCAGCTAACAGCAGTTGCGACTTTTTACGATTTGCGGTGTTCTGCCCCAGCGGAGGACTCTATGTCTATACCCACTCCCTCCCTCCGAGCCTGCATGTTCTTGACCATCGCTTCTGCTGCGGTCTGGCAATACGCATCGGCGCAGTCTCCCCCGGTTCATGTTCCGCCGCTCTCGCCGGGGCGCCCGGTTTCGGTTCCACATCCCCAGCAACCTCACGAGCCTCCTTGCTGGCAAGTAGCTGGTATTTCCAAGTCAGCGATGGAGCAACGCCAAGCGATTCAGCGGAGGACGCGGTCGGAGGTCGAGGCGGCATGCGCCGACCCTTCATTGAGCCAGCAGCAGCGGCAACAGAAGATCCGAGAGATCCATGAACAAGCCAAGCAGGAACTCGATGCCCTTGTTTCGCCACAGCAGATGGAAGCATTGAAGTCGTGCCAACAGGCGCGGAATCACGGCGGAAGCCATCCAGGTGTTGGACATCCTTCTGCCGGCGGCGGCCATGGCCCGTGCGGGGAAATGCCTTCGACTCCGGCGCCGAATCCGCCTCCAAGTAGCAAGCCCACCCCGGAGATTCAGAATTGATCTGAGCCCCATTGATTTTCGGCAGGACAGATCATCTATCGAATCGAACGCCGTCGGAGCAGCTTTTTTGCACCGAAGTTCCCACCCATTTCGAAAGGCGCGATGGGTGGGGCAGCCTGTTCTGTAGGGCGGACGCATTCGTCTGCCCCCTCGGATAATCAGCTCGGATAATCAGCAAAGAAAAAGCCCCACTCGTGCGGCTTGGAGTGGGGCAACCGGTGAGTTCCGGTTTGGAATCCCACCCATCGAAGGGCCACGATGAGTGGGAATCCGCCCTGGGCAGCGAGCGGAACTTGTAGATTTTTTCGAGGTGCCGGTGGTGGTTTCCGCCACCCCCTGATTTATCTCGTGCCGATCACGCCCGCGGAGAAGGCGTCACCCCCGGGTTCTCCGCGTTGTTGATGGACCGAGTAGGTGTTCGCCCAGAACAGGCCGAAATCCGGCGCGTTCCAGAACGAGTTCTGCCCAGGCTCCGGAGGTCCCCAGGCATTTAAGCCGTACATCGTCTCCATGTCGGTTTCAAGAAAGCCCGTGAAGCCCTCGGCGGTGCATTGCCCGTTGTTCGTGTCGGTGCACTACGGCGTGGCGTTTTCCCAGTAGGTGCCAGCCAGCACGACGACTGGCGTGCTCCAGGTCACCAGAATGGTGTACTCACGCACGCCATTCAGGTTGCGGCCGGTCGCACTCATGGTGGCGTTCGCGGTGCCGTTAGCAACCAATGTTCCGCTCCTGCCCCCCTCTTCGGAATGCCGGTGCGGATTTCCCACGGTGTCGCGACCGGATCAAGCGCAGTCGGATACGCGATGGTGTTGATGAACTGGCCAGTCACGTTCCAGGTTTGGCCAGCAGGAACGGTGAACGGAGAATGAATCTGCGAGAGTGTTTGGAAGCCGCCCGGATAAATGTTCTCGTTCGCGAACGTGTCAGCAGCCGGGCTGCTGATGTCGAAGTCGTCGCCATAAAAGAGGCACGCCTTGCAGTACGACGGGGCCGCCTGCAGGCGGGTGGCAAAAAAGACTACGCCAGTGAAATTCGTTCCGCCCAGGGTGGCGGTACCGACAACGCCAGATTTGGTCAGCAATACGCTGCCCTGTGGGGTAGCTCCATCGATGCCGCCGGCGAAGTTCCAGAGAACTGTCTGTGTCCAAGGCGCCCGCTGATTCCGCTATTGGTGTGGCCTCGCCTCATAGACATCCGATTAAAGGGACAAAAGGAGTGGACGTCCAGATCATCTATGTGACCGCGTATTCCGACGGACGAACGGTGGAGCGCGTAAAACGTACGGAACACGACGGCTTCATCCTGAAACCGTTTCACCGGCACGAACTGCAATCGACCATTCCGGTTGCGATCCAACCGCGAATACGGCGCGCGAGGGAGAAGCTGCAGTGAGTAACTCAGACATTGAGCTTTCCGCGACGGACGACTAAGGTAGAACTCAGGATTTTCCTCGTCGTACGATCTTCCTCCACAGTCGGATGACCCATCGATGGGTCAGCTCAACCCCAGCGGTCGCTTATTTTCAATGTCGTCGTCTTTCACCGGACGTAGTCTGTGCCAAAGAAATAGACCTCCAGCCACGGCTACGCCGATCCCGATGCTGATGAGTAGGAACCAGCGGTAGGCAGGCAGCCAGATCGCGGTCGCAGCGACGACGGCGGCCGCGATCAGAAGTGCCGTGGTCCCTCGGACGTGAATTGTCATACTACCTCGCAGTCAACCATCAACAACGCGGCCGTCGGCGATCAGGCTGCCTCCCTCTCAAACGGATGCAAAAAGCATTTCTGCCGACGACTTTAATTTTCTCTCACACGGAGGTAACCAGCAGGTTTTCCATGGTGTTCTTCCGCCAGTGAACTTCCGGCACACCGCGCCGATTGAACCAGTAGCAAGCGAAGTTGGATCAGCAGGATCTGGACCAGCAGAATCAGGCGCTTGCGGGAACTGGAGATTCGTCATGGAATACAATCCCAAATCGAAACTATCGATGCACACCCTGCTCGGGACGTACCCTTCCTGGAGGTTACGCAGTGTGCTGAGCCAGTTGCAGCAGCCCGGCGGTCATCGTCGCCAGTTGGATGAGGGTGATCGGCGGCGACCAGGGAATACTTTGTGGGAATCAGATTGACCTTGGGAAGGTAGGCCTTGACTCTGTCAGTGAGATGAACTTTTCCGCGCTCCACGAGTTGCAAAAGCATGATGCCAGTAAAGATTTTCGTAACCCAGGCAATTCCATACACGGTATCCGCGCTTGCAGGAATACTGCTGCGACGGTTGATGAAGCCGTAGCCCTTCGTCCACTCCAGTCGGCCATCGTCGACAAGCCCTACAGTCAGTGCTCCTGTCCTATCCTGATTGAACTCTGGAGCGAACATCCGATCCGATCACCGAAGTTCGAGTGGCCGTCGACAATGCGGGCTTGGATTGGGAAAAACTAAACGGACAATAAATGAAGCTACTAATAGATGTGCAAGAGGACACTTAGCCATCGATTCCACTTGCTTGATCTCATCGAGGACAGGTTCAACCGGGCCAATGCGGTAAGGGTTTGGATTCCTCAGTGTACCGTCAACGGTAGCAATTGATGAAATCGAGGCGTGCGGGCGGTGTAAGGGCCAAAGCAAAGGCCCGCAGCTGGCTGCGGACCTTTAAAACTGACACCGATCGCTGAGTACTAAACTATTGATGTGCCGTCGGACTCTCCGGGGTCGTGCGGGTGAGCGGCGGAGCGATCGCCTGCGTCGCTTCCTCTTCGATCTTGGGTAGCGGCGATTCGAGAGCGATGGCCAGTACCTGGTCCATCGTATCCACGAAGTGCAGCTTCATCGCCGTCCGCAGATTCTCCGGCACTTCGGCCAGATCCTTCTCATTGTCCTTCGGCAAGATCACTTCGAACAATCCCGCGCGGTGCGCAGCCAGCAACTTCTCTTTCAGGCCACCGATTGGTAGTACCTTGCCGCGCAAAGTAATTTCGCCCGTCATCGCGATGTCGCGGCGGACCGGAATCTTGCTCAGAGCACTTGAAATTGCAGTCGCAATCGTAATACCCGCTGACGGCCCATCCTTCGGGATTGCACCTTCCGGTACATGTACGTGCAAGTCGAGATTGCGGTAGAAGTCACGAGTCAGGCCGAGGCGGTTTGCGCGAGACCGCACATATGACATGGCAGCTTGCGCCGATTCCTGCATCACGTCACCGAGCTTTCCGGTGAGCGTCAGCTTGCCTTTGCCGTCGACTACGCTGGCTTCCGTGCTCAGGATGGAGCCACCGACCTCCGTCCAGGCCAAACCGGTGACGAGGCCGACTTCGGACTTTTCGTGTGCCAGTGTATCGCGGAACTTAATCACACCAAGGAAGTCATTCACGTTCTCGCCAGTGATGGTAATGGAGAAGTTCTCGCCTTCCTTCACTACCTTGCGGGCAACCTTACGGCAAACGTTGCCGATTTCGCGCTCGAGATTGCGCACGCCGGCTTCGCGCGTGTAGGAACGAATCAGCGAGGTGATAGCGTCGTCGGTGAACTTGATGTTCTTTTCTGAGAGACCGGCGGCAAGCATTTGCTTCTTCACCAGGAACTGTTTGGCGATCTCGACCTTTTCCTGCTCGGTGTAGCCATGCAGACGCAGCACTTCCATGCGGTCCTGCAGCGCAGGAGGAATGGTATGCATTACGTTCGCGGTGGCGACGAAGAAAACCTGCGACAGATCGTATTCGACATCAAGGTAATGGTCGACAAACATGAAGTTCTGCTCGGGATCGAGCACCTCGAGCAACGCGGCAGAGGGATCGCCGCGGAAGTCCATCGACATCTTGTCGACTTCGTCGAGCATGAAGACCGGATTCTTGGTGCCGGCCTTCTTCATCATCTGAATGATCTGGCCGGGCAGGGCGCCGATGTAAGTCCGGCGATGTCCGCGGATCTCGGCTTCATCGCGCACGCCACCCAGCGACATCCGGACAAACTTGCGTCCCGTAGCCTTCGCGATCGACATGCCTAATGAGGTTTTGCCCACGCCCGGAGGTCCAACGAAGCAGAGAATCGACCCCTTGGGATTTTTCACCAACTGACGAACGGCGAGAAATTCGAGGATGCGCTCTTTGATCTTCTCGAGCCCATAATGATCTTCGTTTAGGACTTTCTCAGCGCGGGATATATTGCGGATTTCCTTCGAGCGCTTCTTCCACGGCACGGCCAACAGCCAGTCGAGATAGTTGCGCGAGACGGTCGACTCAGCCGACATCGGCGGCATCGCCTCGAGCTTCTTGAGTTCCTGCAACGCCTTGTCTTTGACCTCTTTCGGCATGCCGGCGGATTCGATCTTCTTCTTTAGCTCGTCGAATTCACTCTTCTCGCCGCGGCCCAATTCCTTCTGAATGGCTTTGATCTTCTCGTTGAGGTAGTACTCTTTCTGGGCCTTTTCCATTTGGCGCTTCACACGCGACTGAATGGTGCGATCGACGTTGAGCTTCTCGATTTCGATGTCGAGTACGTCGGCGATGCGGGTGAGGCGTTCCGCCGGATCGAAGATTTCCAGCAGTTCCTGCTTCTCTTCAATGGAAAGCTGAAGGTTGGCCGAGATAACGTCAGTGAGCTTGGCCGGATCTTCCATGCGCACGGCCGAAATCATGGTCTCGTAATTGAGCGCCTGACAGAGCTTTACGTACTGCTCAAACAGCGAAGTAACCCGCTGCATGCTGGCTTCGAGCGCCGGATTGGTCTCAGTCGTGAAGCGGGCAACGCGAACGGTGGCCTGCATGTAGCCCTCGGTGTCAGTGACCTGAAGGATCTTGCCGCGCTCGATGCCTTCGACCAAAACTTTAATATTGCCGTCGGGCAGTTTCAGGCTCTGCACAATGTTGACGATCGTGCCCACCTGATAGATCTCGTTAGCCTTGGGCTCATCAATGGAGGCGTCGTGCTGTGTTGCCAGGAAAATCTTCTTGTCAGCTGCCAGAGCTTCTTCGAGAGCGCGAACGCTGGATTCACGGCCGACGACAAACGGCGTCATCATAAATGGGAAGATGACGACGTCCCGAATAGGCATCATGGGCAGCTTTTTCGATTCGTACTTTTCCTTGGATGTGGTCACTGAGTCTCCTGGGATGAACGGCAAAACGAGCCACGATCTCTTTGAATTTTACATTGAGCGGAGGGTCGTGGGGAATGGCATTTAAGTTGTAGGGGTTTGGATGATAACGACTGAATTGGAGGAATCGAGTTTGCAAAATGCTGCATACTGCAAGTTGCGTTGAGATGAATCGTACTTACGCGCCGCAGGGCCTTGCTTGCGTTTTGAACTGCTGGGGCCTGTTTGGATATTGAGCCGTTGGGACTGTTTTAGGTTTTGAAAGGGCGCGGCTTCAAGCCGCGCCACAGACCGAGGTCTTCTATCCAGCTTTTTCCATCACGGTCGCGAAGGACGCCGAACGCTTCTCGACCATCTCCCGGGTCACTTCGAATTCTTTTAACTTCTTCTGGCTTGGGAGGTTAAACATCAAGTCGAGCATCAGTTCTTCGAGAATCATCCTTAAGCCGCGGGCTCCGACCTTGCGGGCCATGGCTTGGCGGGCGATCGCACGAAGCGCTTCGTCAGCGAACTTCAGACGAACATTCTCGAATTCGAACAGGCGTTGGTACTGCTTGATGATCGCGTTTTTCGGCCGCGTCAAGATTTCGATGAGCGCGAACTCGTCGAGGTCCTCCAGCATGCCGACGACGGGAAGGCGTCCGACGAATTCGGGGATCAGGCCGAACTTGATCAGGTCTTCTGGTTGAACGTCTTGCAGCAATTCCTGTGATTTCCTCTTGGTGAACGCCTCTTCCTTCTCGGCTTCCTCCCCACTACGGAAGCCAAGGGACTTCTTGCCGATGCGGCGGGAGATGATCTTGTCGAGGCCAACGAAAGCTCCGCCGCAGATAAATAAAATGTTGGTGGTATCGACTGGGGTGAATTCCTGGTGCGGATGCTTGCGTCCACCCTGCGGGGGAACGTTCGCAATCGTTCCTTCCAAAATCTTCAGCAAAGCCTGCTGCACGCCTTCACCCGAAACGTCGCGAGTGATGGAGGGGTTCTCATCCTTGCGGCCGATCTTATCGACTTCGTCGATGTAAATGATGCCGGTCTGGGTGCGGTTGACGTCGCCGTCTGCCGCCTGCAGCAGCTTGAGGATAATGTTCTCAACGTCTTCGCCGACGTAGCCAGCTTCAGTGAGCGTGGTGGCGTCGACAATCGCAAACGGAACATC
>Ga0126371_10000158_pt1 | contig 51385 bp, 28 predicted proteins | sample PanSoiMetaPlot_4_FD_110145 | JGI IMG/M metagenome (GOLD analysis project Ga0126371, IMG submission 110145) | Tropical forest soil microbial communities from Panama - MetaG Plot_4 | ecosystem: Environmental > Terrestrial > Soil > Tropical forest > Bulk soil | place: Panama | collected 2016-02-17
CAGGTCTACATCCTGAATGACCAGATGCAACCTGTTGCGGTGGGGGAAATCGGCGAACTCTATTGTGCCGGCGACGGTCTGGCGCGCGGTTATCTGAGCAGTCCGAGCGCAACCGCGGAAAAATTCGTCACCAATCCTTTTGTCGACGATCCGCGGGCGAAGATGTACCGCACAGGCGACCTCGCTCGGTGGTGCCCCGATGGCACGATTGAATTTCGTGGGCGCACTGACAATCAAGTCAAGATTCTCGGACATCGCATCGAGCCCGGAGAAATCGAGACCGCGCTGTCGCAACACGCAGGCGTTCAGCAGGTATGCGTGGTTGCAAATAGCGATGCGGCCGGATCGAAACGGCTGGTTGCCTACTATGTTGCTTCGCGCAATCCCGCCATTTCAGCGGCCGAATTAAAGAACGATCTGGCCGGGAAACTTCCGCACTACATGGTTCCCGCGTTTTTCGTCCCGCTCGCGACGATGCCGCTATCACCTAACGGCAAGGTCGATCGCACCGCGCTTCCGGTACCGATGGTAAGTACGGAAGGAGAGAAGCCCTCAGATGGAACATCCTCACCGCTCGAGGAGACGCTGAAAACCTTGTGGCGGCGGGCTCTGCAAGTCTCACAGATAGGACTGGACGACAACTTCTTCGACCTTGGCGCAGATTCGCTGACGATTGTGAGCGTGCACTCCAACTTGCAGAAAGCGCTGCAACGCGAGATTCCCGTTACCGATCTGTTCGAGTTCACTACTATCCGGGTTCTCACCAACCACCTCGCGGAGGAGAAGAAGGGGCCATCGTTTTCAGAAATGCAGTTACAAGCGCAGCGTCAACGCGAAGCATTCGCGCGTCAACGTGAGCGCAGGGGAGGCTCTTCACTGTGAGTTCCCAAGAGACTCAAACTCCTTTACTAGAAGGCATCGCAATTATCGGCATGGCCGGGCGGTTCCCTGGCGCGCAGAGCGTGCCCGAGTTTTGGAAGAACCAACTCAACGGCGTTGAAGCGATTTCGCACTTCACCGTCGACGAACTGGAGATTCCCAACGCGGCTACGGCATCCAGCAGTCCAAACTACGTCCGCGCGCACTCTGTGCTCGAGGATGCAGACCTGTTCGATCCGGAATTCTTCGGAATTTATCCACGCGAAGCAGAGCTGATGGATCCCCAGCACCGGTTGTTTCTCGAGACCTGCTGGGTCGCCCTTGAAGATGGCGGTTACGATCCGTTTGCTTACTCAGGCGCGATCGGCGTGTTCGGCGGCACTAGTCACGCGACCTATTTCCTTTCACAACTCTGCACCGATCCGGCATTCATCGGGAAGTTCACCGGCGGGTACCAAATAGACAACTTTGCGGAGATGATGGGAAACCAGCTGGATTTTCTGGCAACGCGGGTTTCGTACAAATTGAACCTGCGTGGTCCGGCATTTGGACTGGTGTCCGGTTGCTCTACTTCCCTCGTTGCTGTTTCGCAGGCGTGCCAATCGCTATTGACGTATCAAAGCGACATGGCGCTCGCGGGTGGCGTCTCGGTCACCTTCCCTCAGAAGCGCGGATACAACTACCAGGAAGGGGGCATGGGATCGGCCGACGGCCACTGCCGTACCTTCGACGCCAACGCGCAGGGGACAGTCTTTGGCAGCGGAGTCGGAGTGGTTCTGCTTAAGCGAGTAGAAGACGCAGTCCGCGATGGCGATCAGATCTATGCAGTGATTCGTGGCTTCGCGCTCAACAACGACGGCTCCGCCAAGGTGGGCTATACCGCACCCAGTGTTGAAGGACAGGCACGCGTCATCGCCTTGGCACAGGAAACCGCAGGCGTGCATCCCGATACGATCGGCTACGTCGAAGCGCACGGCACCGGCACTCCACTTGGAGATCCGATCGAACTCTCGGCGCTGAATCAGGCTTTTCGCTCACGCTCCACACGCAAGAAATTCTGTGCAATCGGGACGGTGAAGACGAACATCGGCCATCTGGACGTGGCCGCAGGCGTAACCGGACTCATTCACGCCACTCACGTCGTTCGGTATGGAGAGTTTCCCCCAACACTGAATTTCAAGGCACCGAATCCAAAATTTGATCTCGAAAACAGCCCATTCTTTGTGAACGCTAACCGCAAGAAATGGAACGCCGATGGACAACCGCGTCGTGCAGGCGTCAGCGCGTTTGGAGTAGGCGGGACGAACGCGCATGTCATCCTTGAGCAAGCGCCAGATCGTCCCTCGACACCGTCGACGAAGCCAGCGCAGTTGCTAGTGATCTCGGCGCGATCGGAAACGGCACTGAACCACGCTTCTGAGAACCTCGCCGAGCATCTCCGTGCTTCGAAGGACTTGAACCTGGCCGATGCAGCTTGGACGCTGCAAGTCGGCCGCCGAAATTTCACTCACCGCCGCAGTGTAGTTGCCGGGAGTGCGGAAGAAGCAGCGGCCGCGCTTTCGCAACGTGATCGCAACAGAGTACAAACACGGATTGGCCCGATCGACAAGCCGGTCATCTCTTTCCTCTTCCCTGGTCAGGGTTCGCAGCACGCGAACATGGCACGGGAGATCTATAACAGCGAGCCCGTCTTCCGGTCCGCGGTAGACCGGTGTGCCGAAATCCTGTTCCCCGTTCTGGGCGCGGATCTCCGTACATTGCTTTATCCGCCAGATGGCGTCTCGGACGAAGCCAAGCGGCGAGTTACCGACACGATCATCGCCCAGCCCGCTATTTTCACGATCGAGTACGCTCTGGCCCAGCTTTGGATGAGCTGGGGAATTCGTCCGCAAGCAATGCTCGGCCACAGCATCGGTGAATTTGTTGCCGCGTGCCTAGCGGGTGTCTTCTCGCTCGAAGACGCATCCCGTCTCGTGGCAACCCGTGGAAAGCTGATGCATGATTTGCCTGCTGGCGGAATGCTCTCGGTGCGCTTGCCCGAAGGCGAAATTCGCTCCCGGCTCAATGGGAAACTTTCCATGGCCGCGCTGAATTCGCCGGCGTTATGCGTCGTCGCAGGTCCTTTCGACGCCCTTGACGCCTTCGAAAAGAAGCTGAACGCGGAAGGCGCCGTTTGTCGTCGCTTGATCACTTCGCACGCCTTTCACTCAGCAATGATGGATCCGATTCTGGAGCCGTTCACTGAGTGCGTGAGACAGATTTCGCTTCACGCCCCGACGATTCCCTATATCTCCAGCGTCACAGGTACCTGGATTACTAACGAACAGGCGACCGACCCGCAGTACTGGGCCCGCCACTTCCGGCAACCGGTGCACTTCTCCACGGGAGTCATCGAACTGCGGAAGAATCCCGCGGCTGTCTTGTTAGAGGTTGGGCCTGGAAACGTTTTGGCTCAACTCGCGCGGCAGCACACCGGGTTCCCCGCCGAACAGTTGATCGTCTCTTCCCTTTCCGACGGATACTCCGGCGAAGGTGATGCAACCAGTCTGATGAACGCCTTAGGCTTGCTGTGGACCGCCGGCGTACAACCCCGCTGGACCGAGTTGCACAAAGGCGAACCGCGCCAGCGCATCTCGTTGCCCACTTATCCTTTTGAACGTAAACGCTATTGGCTGGAAGCGAGGGTAGCGGAACCCATCGCTGAACCCTCCGCCGTTGTTATTCAAGAAGTTCAACCGAATTCATCTCTCTCCCCCGCTCCAATGGAGGAAAAACCAGCCGTGAGTAATACTTTGCCTGCCGCACCTGTCGCGAGTTCCGTAAGCCGCGCGTCTAAGATCCGCACCCGACTCTTGGAACTTATCGAAGAACTGTCGGGTATGGATGTCTCGCATTCCGATAATTCTGCGACTTTCTTGGAAATGGGCTTCGACTCACTTTTTCTGACGCAGGTAACTCAGGAACTGCAGGGTAAGTTCGGGGTGAAGACCACGTTCCGGCAGCTTCTGGGCGAGCAATCAACGCTCGATTCTTTGAGTGCTTATCTGGACAGCAAGCTTCCGGCCGACGTTCTCAGCGAACCGAAACCCGTTGCCGCCCAGGTTGGGGCTGGCGCGCCGATTACAACAGTTCCGACACCAGCCGCAAGCATTCAAACGCCCGCACCTTCTGCGAATCGGCATGGAGATCATGCCATGTCTGAATCCTCCCTCGAACGCCTCATGCGCGAACAGTTGCAAGCTATGAATCAACTCTTCAGCAAGCAACTGGAAATGATCGGCGCAACCGCGCCCGCACCCGCTTCTGTCGCAGCAGCAATCGTGTCTGCAAAACCCGTCCAGAACACTCCCGCGCCGTTACCTGCACCTCAGGCAAAGACCGAATCCAAAGCTGTTCCCGCAGCTACGGAAAAAGAATTCAAACCCTTTGGCCCCTACAAACCGATTCAAAAAGCGACATCGGGTCCGCTCACACCGCAGCAGGAGCAGGGTCTCCGCCGCTTGATCGAGCTCTACACCAGCAAGACACAACGTTCCAAGCAGATGACGGAGAAGAGCCGCCAGTGGCTGGCCGATCCACGTGTGGTGTCCGGCTTCCGTCGCGAGTGGAAGGAAATGATTTACCCCATCATCACTAGGCGCTCGAAAGGCTCGCGCCTGTGGGACGTGGATGGCAATGAGTACATCGACATTCTGAACGGCTTCGGACCGATCATGTTGGGTCATCGTCCGGACTTCGTAGAAAAGGCAATCGAAAAGCAGCTCCACGAAGGTTTCGAAATCGGCCCCCAGACACCCCTCGCGGGCGAAGTCGCGCAAATGTTCTGCGAGATGACTGGCAACGAGCGCATGACCTTCTGCAACACCGGCTCTGAAGCTGTGATGGCCGCCCTGCGCGTGGCCCGCACGGTGACTGGCCGCAACAAGGTGGTCGTGTTCGCTGGCGCCTACCATGGCATGTTCGACGAAGTTCTGGTGAAGGGGTTCAAGCGTGCAGGCGTGCCACAGTCGTCCCCGATCGCTCCCGGCATTCCGCGTGAGAAAGTCGCCAATCTGACAGTGTTGGACTATGGCACCGCTGAGTCGTTGGAGTGGATCCGGCAGAACGCGAAGGACCTCGCAGGGGTGTTGGTGGAACCGGTGCAGAGCCGCCATCCAAATCTTCAACCCATCGAATTCCTGAAAGAAATCCGCAAGATCACGCAAGAGTCCGGCGCGGCCATGATCATGGACGAAGTGGTCACCGGCTTCCGCGTTCATCCGGGTGGATGCCAGGCTTTGTTCGACATCCGCGCCGATCTGGCTACTTACGGAAAGGTTGTCGCCGGTGGAATGCCTATCGGCGTCCTCGCCGGCAAGGCGCAGTTCATGGACGCGCTTGACGGCGGCACATGGCAGTTCGGCGATGATTCTGTCCCAGAGGTTGGTGTCACATTCTTCGCGGGCACCTTTGTGCGGCATCCACTGACACTGGCGGCGGTAAAAGCCGTCTTGCAGCACTTCAAGGAGCAGGGTCCGGCATTGCAGGAACAACTGACGGCCCGCACCGCCGGTCTAGCGCGCACCTTGAATGAGTTCTTCGAACAAGACAACGTTCCAACTCGGATTCAGACCTTTGGCAGCGTCTTCTATTTCAGCTTCCCACCAGAGGAACGCTTTGCCAGTCTCTTCTACTACTTCATGCGTGCCAAGGGGATCCATATCCTCGAAGGCTTCCCGACATTCCTGACGACGACGCATAGCGCCGCCGATATCGAGCAGATCGTGCGCGCATTCAAAGAAAGTGTCGCCGAGATGCAGCAGGCCGGCTTCTTCCCGCTGCCCGAGCGCACGGCGCACGATTCTGTCAACACCGTCTCCGCGGCGTCGGTTGCGGCAACCGTAAGCGAAGCTCCGATGACCGAACCGCAACAGGAGATCTTTCTGGCAGCGAACCTGAGTGACGAAGCGTCCTGCTCATTCAATGAGTCGTTCAGCATTTATCTTCGGGGGACGCTGCAGGTAGACACACTGCGCTATTCGGTGAACATGCTGCTTGCCCGTCACGAGGCGCTTCGTGCCACGATTGATCCTGACGGCACCAAGATGCACTTCGCACCGGAGTTGAAAATGGAAATTCCGTTGCGAGACCTTTCAGCCCTGGAAGCTCTCGAACGAGACGCCGAACTGAGGCGACTACTGGCTGAGGATGCTCGGCAGGATTTCGACCTCACTGCAGGACCGCTGGTCCGTGCCCAACTGATGAAGCTCGAAGCCGACCATCACATGTTGATGTTCACCTCGCACCACATCATTTGTGACGGCTGGTCCACGAATGTCTTGATCGATGAACTGTCCAAGATTTACGGCGCGAACGCTCAGGGTGGAGCACCCAACCTTCAGACTCCGGTGCGGTTCAGTGAATACGCAGTAAAGCAGTCCGCTGCGCGCGGCTCTTCTGAAGACGCAAAAGTGGAGTCCTACTGGCTGAGTCAGTTCAAAGCTATTCCGGCTCCGCTCGATCTCCCGGTCGATCGGCCTCGTCCGTCGGTCAAGGGCTACGCGGGCGCAACTTATCGTGCCCGAATTGGCGCTGAGGCCTATCGCAAGATCAAGAGCATGGGCTCGAAGAAAGGCTGCACGCTATTTGCCACGCTGCTGACGGGCTTCCAAACACTGCTGCACCGTCTGACAACTCAAAACGATATCGTCGTTGGCATCCCGGCGGCCGGTCAGTCGCTGCTGGAGCGGGGCAGCCTGGTTGGTCATTGTGTGAACTTCCTACCGCTGCGGGCGCGTTTTGAGGAAGGGCTCTCGTTCGCGGCGCTGCTCAGCCAGGTCAAGAAGACAGTGCTCGACGCCTACGACCACCAGTCGTACACGTATGGAACTCTGGTGCGGAAGCTGGCAATTCCCCGCGACCCAAGCCGGCTACCACTGATGGAAGTGCAGTTCAACCTGGAGCACATTGGTGCCGGAACAGAATTTAAGGGCCTTCAAACCACCATCGACCCCAACCCCAAGGGTGCAGTTAATTTCGATCTATTCTTCAATATCGTCGAATCCGATCTGGGGCTGATGATTGATTGCGACTACAACACCGGTCTATTTGACGAAACCACCATCGCACGTTGGCTGGGACATTTCGAACACCTGCTTCTGGGTGCGGTTTCGAATCCTGACCAGGCCGTGGACCAGTTGCCTCTGATGGCGCTCGACCAAGTTACCTCGTTGGTATCTGCCTGGAATCCGAATCCGACGAAACACTCCCTCTCCCAGACGATTCATCAGGTCTTTGAAGAACGTGCCGCACGAACGCCTGACGCTATCGCAGTCGTGATGGGCGACCAGCGTATGACCTATCGTGAGCTGAACGATCGCTCCAACCAACTGGCGCGATACCTGCGCCAGCAGGGAGTCACTCCAGATTCTCTCGTCGCCGTCTGCTTCGAACGTTCGCTGGAGATGGTCATGTCGTTCCTCGCCGTGTTGAAGGCAGGCGGAGCTTACCTGCCCATCGACTCTTCCTACCCGGCCGAAAAACTGAGCGCGATGCTTGAGGATGCTGCTCCCCAAGTACTGCTCACCCAGGATCGCTTGGCTGCCGGCCTCCCGAAGCACAACGCCGAAGTGATTCGCGTCGACAAAGATTGGGCGCTGATCGCGTTGCAACAGAGCGACAATCTTGCAGCCGTAGTAGTCCCCGATAATCTCGCGTATGTAATCTTCACCTCAGGCTCGACCGGCAAGCCGAAGGGCGTAATGGTCACCCACGGCAACGTCGTTCGGTTGCTCAAGAGCACGGAGCCATGGTTCGACTTCGACGAGAGGGATGTCTGGACCATGTTCCACTCTTACGCGTTCGACTTTTCGGTGTGGGAGATTTGGGGTTCACTCATGACCGGCGGCCGCCTGGTGCTGGTTCCCTACTGGGTCACGCGGTCACCCCAGGATTTCTACAACCTGTTGGCACAGGAGAAAGTAACCGTGCTCAATCAGACTCCAGCCGCCTTCTATCAAGTAATCCAGGTCGAAGAGTCCGGATCCGCCAAGCCACTTTCCCTCCGCTACGTGATCTTCGGTGGTGAGGCACTGAACTTCAGCAATCTACGCCCATGGTTCAAGCGCCATGGAGACGCGCATCCACAATTGGTAAACATGTACGGCATCACTGAAACCACCGTCCATGTGACATATCGCCCGTTGAGGATGAACGACGGCGAAGGCGAAACTCGCAGCCTGATCGGAGCACCAATTCCAGACCTTCGCCTCTATCTGTTGGACGCCAAGCAACAACCTGTTCCAGTCGGTGTTGTCGGTGAGATCTACGTCGGTGGCGATGGCGTAGCCAAAGGCTATCTAAATCGCCCGGAACTGACAGTCGATCGTTTCATCGCAGACCCTTTCTCGGGAAGTTCCAGTGCGCGCATGTACAAGTCCGGCGATCTCGCGCGCTTCCTCAACAACGGAGACCTTGAGTATTTGGGACGTGGAGACAACCAGGTCAAAATTCACGGATTCCGGATTGAGTTGGGTGAGATCGAAGCAGCACTGGCGCAGCATCCAAGCGTGCGGCAGTGCGCTGTGATGGCCCGTAAGGACGGACCCGGCGAGAATAAACTCGTCGCCTACGTTGTGCCCGTCAACGGCAGCGCCCCCGACACTGCGCACCTACGCGAGTTCCTGCAATCGAAACTTGCGGCGCACATGATTCCTTACGCGTGTGTCACCATGGAAGCTTTGCCGCTCACGGTCAACGGTAAAATTGACCGGGCGAAACTACCGGCTCCCGACATGGGCGCTGCGATCCGCACACGGAAGTATGTTGCCCCCAGCACAGATCAGGAAAAGATTCTGGCCGGCATTCTCGCTGAAGTTCTGCACCTAGATCGGGTTGGCATCACCGACAACCTTTTCGAACTTGGCGCAGACTCACTGCACGTTTTCCAGATCACATCCCGCGCGGTGAAGGCGGGATTGCCAGTCACTCCGCGGCTCCTGTTGCAGCAGCGCACAATCAGCAGTGTCCTTTCAGAAATGGACAAAGCACAAGTGAAGCCGCGCCCGCAGGCACCTGCGATTGTTCCGGTTGTTCGGCAGAAGTACCGGATCACAAGGTAATTTAACCAACCCTTTCCCCATTTGAACCTCTCCTCCCCCGCTGAGAAGAAGGGACGACCGACTTGATTTACGCGACGAAATCAGAATTGGCGACCGGCGCCAGTGTATCCTCGGACATACAAGCGACCGGCAGAGATTTCCTTGCTTTTCCGCTCACTCCGGCACAGGCGGCGATGTGGCATGCTGACCGGTCATGGCCGGGATGTTCCGTTTTCAACGCCTCTTTCCGCTGGAACCTAAAGGGTTCGCTCGATCGAGCAATGCTGCTGCGTTCCTTCAACGAAGTCGTGCGCCGGCATGAAATCTTGCGTGCGACATTCGCGGAAGAAAACGGTACGCCTGTACAGATCATTGCGCCATCTCTCGAGATCGAGATTCCACTGCAGGACTTGCGTTCCCTGCCCACTGCCGAACGTGAAACGGAGATGGACCGCATCTGCGCCCTGGAGGCCAAGAAGGCGTTTGACCTGGCGACTGGCCCGATGATTCGTGTCGGACTGCTTCAGATGGAAGACGAACGGCACGTCCTCACCCTGACGTTGCACCACGTCGTGATCGATGGCTGGTCCCTGAGTCTGATCATGGAAGAACTGCAGGCCATCTACGGCGCCTACGCCAAGGGCGAGGAATCTTCCTTGCCTCAGCCGGCTATTCAATTCGGCGACTACGTGGTCTGGCACCAGGAATGGATGTCGTCTCCAGAAATCCAAAGCCAATTGGAATACTGGAAAAAGAAGCTCAATGGATATCGTCGCCTTGACGTCTCAGGCAACTTTCCGCAGGCCTCGGAGCGCCAGATCAGCAGCAAAATTATCTCCCAGATGTTGCCCAACGAACTCACCGACACTCTCAAGAGCTTCAGCGACCGACTGGGCGGCACGATGTTCACCACGGCGCTGGCCGCATGCATGGTCATGCTGCGGCGCTACACAGGCAACACCGATATCAGCGTAGCGTCACCACTGGCCGGCCGCAACCGAGCCGAGATTGAGAAACTGGTCGGTCTCTTCTTCAACAACTTGACCCTGAGAGTCGACATACCAGGGGATCCTACATTCGAGGAATTTGCAGAAAGTGTCCGAGATACGGTGTGGGAAGCATTCGCGAATCAGGACATTCCTTTTGAGAACGTTGTGAACGCAGTTCGTCCTCAGTCCGATCCTTTGCGCGATCCTTTTCTCTCCATCAATTTCGTTTGCCAGCGCGAATATGCCAGGGCTTCCACATTTGTCCACAAATTCGGCGCTGTGTCTGTATGCACCATGCCGTCGAAGTCGATGGGAGCGCTCTATGATTTGAACTTCTTCATGATTCAGCGCGAAGCAGGATGGAGATTGTCACTCGACTACAACACCAGCCTGTACCAGGAAGCGAATGCGGTGGGAATGCTGGCCTGTTTCCGCGAGATCCTCGAAGGAATCGCACAGAATCCGAAACGTCGCCTATCCGAATTCGCGTTGTCGGAAATCCGAGTGCTCCCGAGCTCTTCGGTTCAGCCAACCGAGTCCGGCCCGATCGAAAATCAGTGCGCCGATTCGCTCATCAAAACCACAGACTCGGCGATATCAGACACCAGTACTCCCGAAATTTATGCGATGCCGGCCAGTCCTGCACAGGAACGGTTCTGGCTGCTGGCCAATTTGGCTCCCAATAATCCGGCTCTCAACATGGCTTCATGTGTCCACCTTTCGGGATCGGTTGACGCGCACATCCTTGAAGCCAGTCTCCAACTGCTGGTAGACCGTCACGAGACTCTGCGCACAACCTTCGGCGAAGTCAGCGGAGAATTCGTACAGATGGTTGCTTCGAGCCGAAAACTATCGCTGGAAATAACTACTCTGCCTGATATGCCGGAATCCGAGCGAGAATCCCGGCTGCAAGAACTCATTCGTGAAGAAGCTGGCGCAACATTCGATCTTGCGAACGGACCGCTGTTCCGTGCGCGCCTGTTTCGCATCTCGGCGGAGAGCCACCTTCTCGTGACCACAATCCATCACATCCTGGCCGATGGATGGTCCGGCGGTGTAATTCAACGCGAGCTATGGTCCGCCTACGAGGCCCTGATTCAAGGAAATCAACCGGCGCTTTCGCCCCTGGAAATCCAATACGGCGACTTCGTTGCCTGGCAGCAAGAGTGGTCTGCTTCCGATGAGATGCGGGAGCACCTCGACTATTGGACGAAGAAGCTCGCCGGGCTTCCGTCAGTAGTCGACTTCCCCTTGGACCGCACTCCGACCAACCGCCCGGCGTCTCATGGCGCGTTGGAAACGCTCTTGTTGCCGGAAGACCTGGTGCACTCGCTGAAAGGCTTTGCGCAATCCGAAGGTCTCACCATGTTCGCGGTGGCACTGGCGTGCTTCGCAACGCTGTTGTCCCAATACTCGGATGAGACAGACGTACTGGTTGGATCACCGATTGCGAACCGCAAGCCTGAGACCGAGCCGCTGATCGGGCCATTTGCCCGGCCGGTTGCACTGCGTCTCGATCTCTCGGGCAATCCCACGTTTCGCCAACTGCTGCATCGGACGGCGGACGATGTGATGGATGGGCTGAGCCACTCCGATTTGCCCTTCGAAACCTTAATCGAAAGCTTGCCCGTGACATCGGCCGGCGGACGAAACCTCAATTTTCAATTCTACTTTTCCTATCAGACGGCATTTTTGCAGCTTCGGCAGCTCCAGCAGCTCACCGTGACGCCCATGCCGAAGTTCAGCATGGGTATTCCCTTCGAACTGCAGCTGGTTGTCATCGAACGTCGCGAGGGCGTGCGTGCGGAACTGGAATACAATCCCGATCTGTTCGACGCATCCACGATTCAGGCAGCACTTCATCAATACCAGGCTCTCATGCACAACCTGGTATCGAATCCGGATTCCCCGATCGCTGAGCTTCCACGCCCGCATATCGCGCACTCGGCGAAGGCGCCGCGCGAAGCTTTTGCTTCATCTCATGAACCGATCGCCGCAATTCAGGAGTCAGGGACTTCGGCTCCCATGAATGAAGTCGAACAACAACTGGCCGAAATGTGGAAGGAGGTGCTACACCGCGACTCGGTGAATGCGACGTCCAACTTCTTCAATCTCGGAGGATACTCGCTATCGGCCGCGAAACTGCTGCTCAAGATCGAAAAGCACTTCGGCAAGAAGCTTCCGCTCGCAGCTTTGTTTGAGGCTCCAACGATCCGGCAAATGGCGGAACTTCTCCACCGAGGCGAGAGCAAGACCTTCGGAGGCCGGATTCTTCCGATCCAGACCACGGGCAAGAAACCTCCGCTTTTCTGCGTCGATGGCGGACCTTTCTTCGTACCTTTGGCTCAGAATCTTGGAGCCGATCAGCCGGTTTACGGTCTGCGGCTGGAGGATACGACTCAATTTTCATCACCCTACCGTTTCGAAGACATCGCCGCATATCACATCGAGTCTCTCCGCATGGCTCAGCCCAACGGCCCTTATTACCTGGGAGGCTGGTGCCTGGCGGGAGTAATAGCGTACGAGATGGCCCGCCAGCTGAAAGCACACGGTGAAGAAGTTGTACTGGTGGCGCTATTCGATGCAGCGAATCCTGCTTATCTGCGCCGCTTCTCCAGAGCCGAACTCGCCGTACGCCGCACCCTCTTCTGGCTCCAAAAATCCAAGCTGCATTTTGACCGGTTGCGTCACCTCGGACCCCACGAGGCCTGGGCATATCTCGGCGAGCGTGTCGAGAGTATTCGCCAAAATTTCCGCCTCGCCAAGTTGCGTCGTTCCTATCGTTCAAGCATCGGGAAGACGGAAGCTCTTTCGGGGGACTTGCGCGGCGCCAATGCGGTTGTCTATCTGGCCGCACGCGCCTACAAACCCGGTCCGTACTCGGGACGTGTGGCACTGTTTCGCAGCGGGCTCGAGCCTTTGTCTTTGCATCGGGACCCCACGTTGGGCTGGAAAGATGTGGCGGACCGAATGGTGGTCGACGAAATACCTGGCGATCACCGCGAGATTTTTGATGAGCCGGCTGTACACGTTCTCGCTGCCCGGCTCAGCGGACAATTGGAAGCTGAAACGGCTGGCACGATTCAAGCGGTTCCCGGATCACGCCAAGAGTCTCATAGCGGCTCAGCAATCACGGTCAACGCTCTTCCACAGCGAATTCCCCAGGGGACGCTATGAGAACGCTCGAAATCATGCTGTTGATAGCGGCGTTGCCGCTTGTGTTCGGCCTCTTAACCCCTGGGCGGCCACCAGGGATCTGGATCCACGTCCTGCCGTTGCTCGCAGCCGTCTTAACGCTGGCGCAATTGCTTGTGGAGGGATACCGCTGGCAAATGCTTCCAGCGTACGTCATGATCGGGTTCCTGGTCTTTTTCGAAGCCGGCCTGTGGGTGCACTCGGAACAGACATCTTTCTATGTCGGCGTTGGGGTGCTTGTCGTTTGGGTTGCCGCCGTAGGACTCAGCGCGGCCCTTCCCGTATTTGAATTTTCGAAATCGACGGGACCGTTTCAAGTAGGAACCGAGGTGCGGCATCTGACCGATCCACACCGGCGAGAGATCCTCTCCAGCAACCCGAACGATCCTCGCGAACTGATGGTCCAGATCTGGTACCCGGTGGATCCCTCGTTCAGAGGGGAGTTGGCGTCTTACCGAAACAAAGACGTAACGAATTGGCGTACGGCTCAGCTGGCATTGGTTAAGACGAACGCTTATCTGAGCGCGCCGGTTGTTTCGACACAAAGCAGTTACCCAGTTCTGATGTTTTCTCCACCATGGAGCGGACAACGTGTTCAGAACACGTTTCAAGTCCAGGAATTGGCCAGCCACGGATACATTGTCGTGGCCATGGATCATCCATACGGAACCGATGTCACAGCTTTTCCGGATGGCCGCATCGCGCACACCAAGTTAGGAGTGGGCGAGGACTATTCATCCCAGGAAGCATTTGAGCATTTTCTACGAGAAGCCGAACAGCAAGTCGAAGTCCGTGCTTCGGACGCCCGGTTCGTAATCGACAAGCTCGAAGAGTTTAACCGCCAGGACCCAAAAGGATTATTAACCGGGAAGCTGGACCTGAACCGAATCGGAATTTTCGGCCATTCCCTCGGAGGCTCGGTCGCCGCACAAGCGTGCTGGCTCGATGCACGCTTCAAGGCCGCACTGGATATGGACGGGATGGTCGCCGGAGAGTCCGCGCACGAGGGTTCGAATTGCCCGATCTTTTTCATGATGGAAGACGACGTTCTACCTCCAAGGACCGCGATCCCTTCACTCTCGCCACGGGATCGGCGCGTTGCGGAGTTCGGTTACGAGCAAGCGGCAATGATGGAAATTTCGCTCACCAAATCCGGGGGCTACCGGATAGTGATTCAGGGCGCTACTCACCGCAACTTTAGCGATTCCCCGTTCTTTTCGCCGCTGAAATCCTTGACCGGCTTTGGCCCGATTTCAACCAAGCGCTGCGCACAGATTGTTAATCAATACTCGCTTGCCATCTTTGACAAGAACCTGAAAGGGCAAGCGCAATCACTGCTGGAGAGCGCCGTCCATGAGTTTCCTGAGGCTCGCCTGGAAGTTTGGAACGCGCGCACTCAGGTAGGCTCCAGTGACTCCCCGTTCGACCTGGCACCCGTTTCTACCGAACCCCATACCCATCTGAACTCCGCGGCCCTCTTCACCGCGGCTGGAGAACGACGCTAATGCCGACAACCGCGACCATAGATGCAAAACTTTCAGTGAACAACGTCAATGCGGACGAACGAGTCGCCAACAGCGAATCGCATATGCGCAGTGCCTTTCGAAAACTCCGGATCGTGCAGATTCGATTACTTGCGACTCTGCTGATCTACATTGGAAGAGTATCTCCCGGGCGGTCCGTTGTACTTTTCGCGCGATCCCTTGGGCCCGTGCGGTGGTTTCTCGAACGGCTTCTCGGCTTTCGCCGTTCGTTTAGTTCTTTCGATGAAGCCAGATCCTGCTCTTCCAGGTACATCACCGCCGGTCACGAACATGAGGACGACATTCGCATGCATCTATCCTCCTCTCGTGCGGCTCGTGAGAGTGATTACCCGGTCTTCTTTTATCTCTCGCAGTTAGGAAAGCCGCTGCGCAGTGTCTTCGACTTCGGGGGAAACATTGGCAATCTTTTTTATTGCTATCAAAACTACTTGAACTTTTCTCAGGAGATTTCCTGGAAGGTGTATGACCTTCCAGAGCTACGTCAGGCCGGACAGAAAATAGCTCTAGAACGCGGAGAATCTCGACTTCATTACGTGAATGGCTGGGACGAACTGAATGCAGCGGATTTGCTTCTGGCCTCGGGATCGTTGCATTACTTTGAATCATCCCTTCCGGAGCTGCTCGCACAGGCAAAAAGCTTACCCAGACAGGTCATCGTCAACCGGACGCCTTTTTCAAACGCTGAAGACTTGATCACAATTCAGGACAACGGGAGTTTCCTGGTTCCCTGCAAACTCCATAACAAGCGGAAATTCGTGGATGGAATGTCGGCCCTCGGCTACAAGCTTCGCGGCTCATGGCCGGTGGCCGAAAGGGCGCTTTACGTTCCACTTCATCCCGATTGCTCGAGTTCAATTTACTTCGGGTTTTATTTCGAACTCGATGAATCGTAACGGGTAGCCAAGAAACGTTGTGCTCTTGAATCTTAAAGAAAGCAACAAATGCTAAAAAACATTTTCTCCAACTGGATTGCGATTGTGGTTGTGGGCGTGATCGCCTTCCTACTGACTCCGTTCCTGATCCATCATCTCGGGAACGTAGAGTTTGGTCTGTGGGTGCTAGTAGGCTCCATCAGCGGTTATTCAGGCTTGCTTGAATTTGGGTTAAGGGCAACCCTGCAGCGCTACGTCGCTCGCTATCGCGGGCTCAACGATCGGGCAGCATTGAACCAGGTCTTCATGACAGCCCTGGTGTTGACCCTGGGGATTGGGGTACTCATTTTTGCCGTCATGCTTTCGCTGGCATGGATTCTGCCAGGCTTTTTTGGCCTCAGTGGACAAAGGGCCCATGACTTCACTCTGCTGATCATTCTCATGGCCATCAGCATCCCCATCAGCCTGGTCGTTTTGTTGCTGGGCACTTATGTGTGTGGATGGCAGCGCTTCGATCTTTACAACTTGAACTCGGTCGTGCGTTCGATCGTGCACGCGATTCTGATTGTTGTGGTCCTTCGGCACGGGTACGGTGTAGTAGCGTTGGGAGTCCTAAGCATCGTTGCGACCAGCGGTCTTCTTCCTCTGGATTTGTTGATCCTGCGCCGCGTCGATCCCGATCTTCGGCTCGACTGGCGCTTAGCCACTCGGGCCAATGCTCGCGAGCTATTGGGATTCAGTGTATGGATGTTCCTCAACAGTACAGGCATCCGACTCCGTACCTTCACCGATTCGATCGTGATTGGCAGAGTGTTAAATGTTGCGCTCATCGCGCCCTTTAGTGTGGCCGGGCGCCTGATGCAGTACTTTGAGCCGATCATTAATAGCATTGTGAGTCCAATGCTACCGGTCATGAGTCAGTACGAAGGTCAAGGGCGGCGGCAGGAACTGCGCGAGTTTTTCTTGAAAGCCACAAAGGTCACCACGCTAGTGACCTTATTAATAGGATCCATCCTGATCTTAGACTCGAAGCTCCTGTTGCGTGTCTGGGTGGGAGAAGAATTTGTATCCACTTATGCACTGGTGGTCATTTTGCTGGTCGGTTACATCTTCGAGTTGGCCCAACGTCCATCGACCACCGCTCTTGTGGCGCTGGGCTGTCATCGTGCTCTTGGTAGTTGGACTCTGGGCGAAGGCCTGGCCAATCTAGTGTTGAGCATCTACTGGGGACACCTGTACGGCTTGGTGGGGGTCGCACTAGGCACAACCGTCCCGTTGGTCGTCGTGAAACTCACCTTGCAGCCGTGGTACACGCTGAGCAAACTGGGTATATCACCGCGTGAGTATTTGCAAACTTCTGTGATCAGGCCAGTGCTGGTGTGCCTCCTGTTCTTGGGAAGCGCACGCTGGGTGATGAGTTCAGCGCCTACCAATGGATTCTTAGAACTGGGCTTCACCGCCGCGTGGCAAGCATTACTCTTTTGCATCATCACTTGGATGGTCGGGCTCAATCCTGTTGAAAGAAGACAGCTGCACGACCGGTGTCGCACCAAGACTTCACAGTTGAAATTGGTTGAGCCTACGGAAACTAAGAATGTAGTCGCAAAGCAAACAGAAGACTTGGTGAACGTAGGATGAATAGTAATTGATCACTCGATATAGGCCGGTCTGCGGAATTTGGGCCTCGAAGTACGTCTCGTAACTTCAAATTCGTCAAAAGAAAGTAGGAAATGATAGTGAAAAGTCTAACGAAACTCTCGATGGTAAGGTCATTGTGGCTTGTGATCGGCTTCCTGGCCGGGGTCGCGTTAACAGCCACAGCGGATAGCCGGATTGGTCCCGAAAGCGGCGGGCATGATGTTACTCTCGCACGAACCACCACAACAACGGCACAAATCTCCCCTGGAAACTGCTTAGCTTCCAGTTGCCTGACAAATGCCTTCGTTACGCTGAGCCGACTCGACGGCTCGCCCGTTTCATCCGGGATCCGGACTTTGGCTCCGAGTGGCGGTGGAGCACCTAATCCCTCTAACATCGGCAGATTTAAAGGCTCACTCACCGGTCCTATCACTCTTCAAGATGGAGTCGACAGAGTCGACAGGATTCCATCGAACTTCGTCCTCGCTTTGGCGAACGTGAGTCCGCAGCCGCAGCTCCATCTCACAGCGGCAACGACAACGCGCGGCATCGGTTCCCCCTACCTGCAAGGGAGCGGCGGTGGAGTTGGCTCCATGATTCGCCAATTGTTTTGCTCCTCTCCCGTCCGCGAAGACTGCGTATCCGACAATTTGTTCAATAGCAACCCCACGATCAAGTCGGCGCCAACCGCCAAGGTGATACTCGCTCCTGAGCCCACCGCTGCGTTCTTGCTAGGAACCGCGCTACTCGCCTTGGGCCTGATACGCCGCCGCCAAAAGACAGGTCGCACTTAAGCCTAAGCGCTTTCGCCCAATCAGGCGTGTGTTTTTCCCTCGGATTTGCCCCTCCCCCAATCGTGACCGCTCAGCCGGAATGGCTGAGTTCAACGTCTCAGTATCCCGTCTGTGGTGCTTAGATCGATTTTCCGAACGCCACCCGGAGTCCCCCTCGTGAATTGCTCTGAAATCGTGAAGTTCATTGGAGTGAGGTAAACCTAAATGTCCATAAATCTTCCAAAAACGTTGGTCTCTTCCGTGGTACCACCGGAGATTGCTAGACCTACACAGCGCAAGCCGCCTCAGCGTGCTCATTCGGTCGATGTTCCACAGAACCAAGCTCCCAAGCTTTCTGATTCACCGATTCCGCGACTGCCGCAAAACGATGCCGAGAAACTGCTCATTCCCGCTACGTGGACCGAGGTTATCGAGAACCCTCGAGTCTGGGCTGAAATTCGTCCGCTCATTGTGGATGAAGACTGAAAATATGTCTTCGGTTTCAACAGTACCCACGTATTCCTGGCACCTTACTGCGATGTCACTGCCATCTTCGAAGCGACTTCCACTCACAATCTAGATGTCTTATAGAGCAGAGCGGGTTCCAAACAGCTCGAGATAGAGCTGCCCTGACTTGCCGCCAGGTTTCACTTTTTCACCTGTAGTTGCGCGCTGGTTTCATCTGCCACGGGATTGAAGTTAACTCGCCAAGCTCTCAGGTTGCGATCGTAGGTTCTTGTCCTGGTCGCGTATCGATCGTCCTCAACTGGGCCGACGAGAGTCGATCAGCTCTACGGGGAGGATGAACAGATCCTGAATGGTTCTTCCTTCGAGCACACAGGAAGCGTGAACTTCGCCTTTCCTTGTTTGGGAGTGTCCGCTCGCATCATAAAGAACGGCGCCTGGACGATACGAGAGCATCGAAAACAACATTCGCATTCGTCATTTCTTTTGCCATTTCTCTCCATTTTCTCCTACCCAGCATCCTGATATTCTCGGGTCATTAACCCAGAAACTTCACTCGGGCGGCATGTGCGGTACGTTTCGAGTGCCCTGGGTCTGTCTTCCATTTCCCGTAAGCAGAAACAACACGCGATCGCCATCGACCCCGCTCTAACGTCAGCAAATTACCTGAGCGACCGAAAGATGACAAATCTGCCCGTCAAAACAGGCTAGTCCTGGTCAATGTTCGTCTAGAACATTGCCATCCAAAATCCCGATCTACGCACCGCTCTCGAATTTGGCTGTGCTGCGAACTCACGACACGCCAATTCCAATCCAAACACAAATCAAGCGCCGCACTTATTCCTGACGAGGGTCGTTCCTCGCCCAGCCATATCTGTGCTCCGAGCAACCTCGCGCGGGTAGAATGGCAATAGGCGATGTGGGTGAAATATGAGCAATCCTGAAAAACCAGACCTGAAGAATGGAATTCTCGTTACAGAACTACAAGACGGTGGGAAGGCATTGGGAGTGATGGATGGAGAGGACGTGTTGGTGGTTCGGCGCGGCGCAGAATTCTTCGCAGTCGGCGCCAACTGTTCGCATTATCATGGTCCGCTCGCAGAAGGATTAGTGGTTGGTGAAACAGTGCGCTGCCCGTGGCACCATGCTTGTTTTAGTTTGCGCACAGGCGAGGCATTACGTGCACCTGCGCTCGACTCTGTTTCCTGTTGGCGGGTTGAACATCTTGGGGACAGAATCTTCCTTCGAGAGAAGGTGTCTCCTCCCGCTCCGAGACACGCGGCTACGGCGAATGGTCCAAGTTCAGTTGTGATCGTAGGTGGAGGCGGTGCGGGTCTGGCGGCGGCTGACATGCTGCGGCGTGAGGGCTACGATGGTCCTCTCACCATCGTAAGCGCTGACGATTCTCCACCTGTGGATCGTCCCAACCTTTCCAAGGACTATCTGGCGGGCACGGCACAAGAGGACTGGGTCCCTTTGCGATCCGCCGACTACTATCGCGCGCAGAAAATTAACCTTCTCCTCAACTCGCGAGTTTCTTCTCTTGATATCAAGGGAAAACAGATACTACTTGAAAATGGCAAGAAGATGGAATTTGGCGCGCTCCTGCTGGCCACTGGAGCCGACCCAGTCCATTTGCCGATTGCAGGCGCCACCGAGTCGCAAATCCATTATCTCCGCACATTCGCAGACAGCAGGGCCATCATCGTCAAAGCAGCTTCAGCGAAACGTGTATTGGTTGTCGGCGCCGGCTTCATCGGTTTGGAAGTTGCCGCATCTATGCGCACCCGAGGAACTTCCGTTGATGTCGTCGCACCAGACCGTCAGCCACTCGAAAGAGTGATGGGAGCCGAAGTTGGACTCTTCGTGCGAAAACTTCACGAGTCCCATGGCGTGACCTTCCACTTGGGTGAAACGGTGAAAGGCTTCAGTGGACGCACGGCCACATTAAGCAGTGGGACAAATCTAGACGTAGACTTCCTGGTCTTGGGCGTAGGCGTACGCCCGTCGTTAGCTTTGGCCGAGCAAGCTGGGCTAGCCATCGATCGCGGGATTTCAGTGAATGAGTACCTCGAAACCAGCGTAGCTGGAATCTTCGCGGCTGGCGATGCCGCACGCTGGCCCGATCCGCACACCGGCGAGCGAATCCGCGTGGAGCATTGGGTGGTAGCCGAACGCCAGGGGCAGGTAGCCGCCAAGAATATTCTCGGCCAAAGCCAGAAATTTGATGCTGTCCCATTCTTCTGGAGCCAACATTACGATGTTGCGATTAACTACCTTGGCCACGCTGAGAAGCGGGACGCCGTCGAGATCGATGGCAGCCTTGATGCGCGCGACTGTGCAGTCACCTATAAGAGAGGTGGACGAACTCTTGCTGTCGTGACCATTTCGCGCGATCTCCAGAGTCTGCATGCTGAAGTGGCGATGGAGGATGAATTATTGACACAAAGGCGACATGTCGCGTGAACCGGCGGATGCAGGAATCCACAGGTCGATGGATTTACGACTTGAACTTCCACCAAGCCGGAGCACCAACATGAACTGATGCTGGCTTAGAAGTTTGCATTGTTCACCACTCTGAACAGACCCAACAAAGATGGCGCGCTGGAGTCGGGACCTAAGCCGGGACGAATTCAACAATATCCTTGAAACAGAAGGCACACGGAATTGAAATGTGTACGTGAGCCCATTCTCCTCTCTAAGAGGAGTGTGATTGATCGCATCGGTCGGTACATACGAAAGCCCCCGATCGCACAGTATCTTCTCACCCGGATCAGCGATCGTTAGGTTCACTAGCTTGCGAAAGACACCAAGAACCAGTGTCTCAAGCCGGTCGCTTGCTCGAATGAAGAATTTGTGAAGTTTTTGATCCCTCACGTGAATGACCGTTATCGCAATACAATGCGATATTTTCAGCCTACTTGCACCACGCTCAAAGATGCTGCTTGCTCGCGTATTCTCTTTGAGGCAGCAACAGGGCCCCGGCCAAAGCGTGTGAAATGGGCGGAATCAATTTATAGAACCTTCGGACAAAAGCCCCTTATCGGTCGTGACGGCCAAACCCTCTTCCGAGTTGGGCACATCAATCCCTTGCCTCCTGCCTAAGGAATCCTAACTGTAAGCTGATGGGCTCAAGAGGAATTCCTCTCGCTAAAATCCACACAGTCGATTTTGACGAAAGCAGAGCACCGAAGGACAGCCCTCACAGTTCTGTGCTGGATGCGTACAGGCATGTCTGGGCAGCGTCGCAGCATCGGCTGAAGGACAAGGGGGGTTCGCCTCACAGTTCCACTGGACCGACTGGACTGCCAGTATGAGGCCATCAGAGTTGATATTCGAATGTCCCCTCACGAGGGATATTGGTTTCACTGTGCAACACCGGAACGCGATTCCGACTCGTCCGCGCCATGGACGAGCGATCGAAGTTTGGGATGCCTTCTGCACGGACGTGACGAATCAGCCGAAGAATGTTCCCTCCCGTAACGAGCGCTTCGTCTCTGCGTGACAATCCAAGAACTCGGATTTTGTGCAGTTCGACTGCTGGATGTAGCCAAGGTCCGTCTGATCCGAACAGAACCTTACTGGGGCCGCCACGTTTCAGCGCTTCCACAATGTAGTCGAAACGCCTGACGCCGGCGGTATCCGTGTAGATGTTGGGATATCGCCCCACCTGCTCGGCAACTCGCTGCTGGGCGCGCCAGTCATCGGAAAAGCTTCCAAGGTGCGGAACGATGAAGTTCACGTCGGGAAACTGTGTTGCCAGCATGTCGACAACTTGAGCCTGTCCAACAACATCGACCAGAACCGGTAACCGAAATGCTCGCGCCACCTCACACAATTCGCGGTTCGGCATGGCGTCATATCCATGAACTTTGATCCCGCGAAAGCGCCACTTCTGGACCGCATGCCGTACCATTTCGAAAATATTTCCAGCATCTCTCACAGCGTGGACGAAGGCAAATCCAATCAGACGATCGGGATAGTTGGCGATGATGCGAGCAACGTCCGCATTGGCGCGCGCATAGTCGTTGTGGAACGGTGCGAAGACTACGGTCTTGTCAATTCCCGCAGCCCGTGCACGACGCAGGTACGGCTCGATCGGTGCATCGGTGTTCCAGGGAGCCGTCATGATGTCGCCCTTTCCGGCATGGCAGTGACAATCCACGATCATGAGATACTCCTCTCGGCGGTGGTTTGCCAGAGTCGCTGCATCGCGCCAGCAGCCGCCAGAAACCAGATCGATGTCGCGATGCCGTTGAAAAAATTAGGCAGGTAGAAGCGTTCATTCGGACTGTGAATGTGATCGTCTGGCAGCGCAAATCCCATAAGCACCACCGGTATGTTCAATGTTTCCTGCAGCGTGTTCACGATGGGAATCGTGCCACCGCACCGCAAGAAGCGAGGATCTCCGCCGAATCCCTTTCGATACGCGAGAGCAGCAGCGCGCAGCGCCGGATGGGAGCGATCGATCAAAGCAGAGTTTGAGCGTGAAAGGGTACGTAGGTATGCGTGTACGGTCGGTGGACACACGCGCGCGACGTGTGTTCTCAGCAGGCCGTCGATTTCGTTCGGGTCCTGGTCTGGCACAAGACGGAAACTGAGTTTTGCCACAGCTCGTGACGGGATCACGCCTTTTCCGCCTGGACCTTGATACCCTCCGGCGATTCCGTTTATGGTGAGTGCGGGCCGTAGCGTGGTGCGTTCATACAGGCTGTAGCCCTCTTCCCCCCATGCTTGTTCATCCTGGGCGTCGCGCAGGATTTGCTCATCCGTTGGGCCGGCCCGTCGCATATATTGGCGTTCGCGCAGATCCCACTTCCGTACGCGATCGTAAAACCCCGGAATCGCAACCTGCCCCTTTCGATCATGCAAGGTGGCTATAATTTCGCAAAGCGCCTGCACGGGGTTGTGTACGGCTCCTCCAAACAGACCGGAGTGCAAATCGCGCCGAGGACCAGTGATTTCCAGCTCCAAGCTTAGGCCGCCGCGCAGCGCGTAGGTAATCGCTGGATGGTGAGGACCGGGAATTGGCATATCGGACATCACAGCAACATCAGCCGCAAGAGCACGCCGGTTGCGCACTAGGAAGGGCTTTAGTTGCGGGCTGCCGATTTCTTCTTCACCTTCAAAGAGACATTTGACATTCACCGGAAGCTTGCGGTTCATTTTCAGATACGACTCGAGCGCCTTCACGTGCGTAAACATCTGCCCTTTGTCGTCGCAGGCGCCGCGGCCAAAAATGTAGTTGTTTCGGACCACAGGTTCGAACGGCGGAGCATGCCATTCATGGATCGGGTCCGGCGGTTGCACATCGTAGTGCCCGTAGATGAGTACTGTGGGCTGCCGCGATATCTGTTCCGAGGCGGCATAAACGATTGGATGGTCAGTTCCAAAAATCCTGATCGTTTTTAGCCCGATTCTGCGGAGGTGCTTCGCCAGCCAACGAGCGCATCGCCGCTGATCCGGAGCATGCTTGGGCTGCGCACTGACGGTCGGAAATCGAATGAATTCCTGAAGTTCAGAGACAAACTGCCGGCGATGAGAGCGAGCGTAGCGAAGTGGACGGTCGGTGTTCATGTGACATCGCTACCTGCAGCGACATGGCGCGTTCGGGTCGGGACAGGCGGGATAGCAGAACGTTGTTCGTGTGTGGCTCGGGCTCAGGAGCAGATGCTTATCCATAAAAGCGTGTAGTTCGCGCGAAATTGCCGGTGAGCCCGGACTTCCGCGATGACGCAACGCCATGCTCAGGTACTCCCGGCTGGCCAAAACGGCTTCCCGCGCGAACGGAGTGAGGGCCCCGCCGGCTTTAATGGTGTCTCGCGGATCTGGTGGCGGCACGACTCGATGTTCGAGCGGAAACGTGCAGCTCCCATGGAAACCGAAAAAGCGAATAAAGATGATTGGATGAACACCTCCGGGTTTGCTCCACTGCCGCTCCGTGTGAGCTGTGGAGTAGGAATCCTGGAGCAGGTGAAGGCATTCACCAAACAATTCAAATTGCGCGCCACGACCTGGAGTACCCAGCGCCATAGAGTGCAGACGGACAAAGTGATTTCGCGCCTCACTCAAAGCATCTGCGACAGGTTGGCACTTGAATCGTCGCAGCGTGTGTCTGCGCTGTTCCGGAGGATCGAATGCCTTCGCAAGTTCGTCAACCCGAGCCACTCCCTCTTTAAGGGCGTCCAGATCCACCGTCGTAATGGGAAGGACTGCGGCCGCAAGTTCCGTGAGATGCTTGTGACCCTCTGGGAATCCGAATACCTGCTCAGTGACGAACTTGTCCGACTCCGCTCCTGCTTCGTGCTGAAATTCGCGCTCAAGATGACGCAAGACAGACGGATCTGGTGGTATTTCCTGGCTGGAAACTGTCGGACGTGGATCATCCCCGGGGAAGAACTTCATCGACTGGAGAGCTGCACGCATTCGCGCCAGAGTCTGGGTTCCTACGATGCCGTTGTGAGGAAGATTTCTGGCTTGCTGCCAGCGCGACACAGCTGCTGCAAAAGTCGTTTCGTTAGGGATCGTGTTGACGAATCCCAGCAACCTCATCAGCGCCGTTGCATAACTTTGCCACCCTAAGGCGCGTGCAAATCGTCGGTTTTCCTGGATGGCTTTCTCCCATCCTTGGGGGCTCGGCGATTTTGCGGCCATGATGACTTCCACCCGACGATTGCGCGCACGTTGCGCCTCGTTTCCGGGACGCGGGAAAAGGAGTTGTGTAGCGCCGGCACCCGAGACCTGCCAAGAGATCCGCGACGACAGCGCCGGATTCTTGAGGAACGACCGCAACGCACCCTTGACAGCCTTGGCGCGCTCCAGACTGATTCGTTTCTCGAACGTTGGACCGCGACTAAGATCCCTGTCTGCATGACCAACGAGTTGCACACTCGCGATTGGCTGGCAGCCCGGCCGAAAACTTGCTCGAATAATGCGAGCCAAACGTCTCAGTCTTTGTTGCTCTGCGAGCGGAAGCGCCATTACGCCGGTTTGATACCTGCCGAAGCCACTCAACGTCTCACGGCGAGGAACAGGACAGCCCGCCAATGACGACGCGACACGCGAACGAGCTGCCAACTCCCCGTCGCCAGTTACCGACAAGTTTTGCTCAATTCCATACATCGCTCTCTCCGTGCTCGCGGTCCCACCTATTCGACACTGAGTCCTATTGCCGGCGACGTTTGTTCCGCGCCTAGTGTGAATTCGGACAGCGTGAGTGGTTCAACTTCGAGCCGCTCTTCTTCCATCTCGTGCGTGGGCTCGGGTGCGCCAATCTGGCGGAAACAATACTTTCGAACTTCAAGATCCTTCAGCATAGAGCCGTGGTCTACACCAGGCCGAGCCGCCGGGACGATGACGTTCGTACCTGCCGGTAGTAACTGCGCGCTGGCCAAGGGCACGGTCTTGTCGCCCACCAGAGCTTTCGTTGGAGCACCATCCCTGAATTCCGCCGAAACGTTCCCCAAGACGCAACTGCGAAAGCCTTGGCTTACCCAATCGGGAGGTGTGATGACCACATCGAATCCTGTCACGGTATTTGTGCCCACTCCGGCCAGAGTGTGATACCTAACCCGCTTCGAGGCCAAGAACGAATTCAGATCGCCTAGGGTTCTTCCTGGCGGCGCGATGCCTCCCGTGCCGCCAAACATGTCCCGCCGCAGAAGATCAATGACGTCGAGCACTGGCCTGGCAGTACCTCGGAGATGGCTGATTCGCGAGTAACTGCTTGCAACAGGCTCCTTATGACGCCCGGGTATACCCGCGAAAGGAGAATTCGGGAGAAGTTGAATCACTCCGGCAAACGACCGGATCAACTCCAATTGCATATCTGCAGGCATCAGAGTTGGGATCAGTAGTGTCGGCAACTTGGAAATCACTGGACCGAGAGCGGGCACCATAGCAGCCATTACAGCCGCGAGCATCCCGGGATTGACGAATGGTGAGAACGGAAGCTCAATCCCGAAGGGGAGAGACTTCCGGTTGAAGTGCGCGTAGTTCTCAGGGGCACCGTCGTGCGGAGTACCGGCCGTGATCAGTTGATTGACAATATCGGCGCCCTTCCGGCTCGTGCTTTCGATAAAATTCCGCGCCACAAGCCCTCCCATACTATGGGCGATGATGGTGACTTTATCTTCGCCAAGCGCGGACCAGGCTTTGATTGCCGCCTCAAGCATGCGCGCGTTTTCATCGAGCGAGAGCCGCCAGTCATATGCAAACGGAAGGACGTCCGCAACGGCCCTCAGTTGGGGCAGAATAGGGTCGTAACTGTTTCGCAGTGTTTCGAATCCGGCGGGCGTTACGTTGCTAGGCCGGCTCTGACAGTCTCCCTGTAATAATCGGTTACACCAATGGTCCGGAATAAACAGCCATGGCAGCATGTCCCACGTGCCCCAGATCACGCTCATGTCCTTAGCACAAAGAGCGCTCTCCAGTTGCCGTAGGGCGACTTCCGCAAGGATCGGGCCGACCACAAGAGAAAGAGCTACGCGCAAACCAGCCTTAAATGCTCGATAGGCTCTGCTTGAAATGACCGCCGTCTGACATAAGTCGCTGGGCACAGTCGGGTCCCTGAGTACAGACCCCATGACTCCGGGAATCAGCACGACTTTCGGCCTGGTGCCGGTTGCTTCCCTTTCCGCACTACTTCGTATGCGCAACAACTCCGCTCGCCGCAGAGTCTCTCCCACGAGAAATATCTCAACTCTGCGATTGCGCGCACGACCCTGTGGCGTTCGATCCGTGGTCGAAGGATCGGATGCGCCCCTGCTTTCGCGTACAAACTGAATCCGCCTGCTCAACCCAGCTTGGAGCCGGTCCAGTTCCGCAGCCAATCCTTTCTCTACTGCAATGGCGCGGTTGTTCCCGAGCGTAACGTTGAATGCAGGTTGGCCGGTTTCGTCTGCATGCCCGACGAGAAGGACGGTTTGGATGGGTATGCCTCTTCTCCAGCTCGCGAGAATGTGAGAAGCAACATGACGGATACGCGGCTTGTGGAATGCAAAAAGCCGGCTCTGCCCGACTTGGAACCGGTCAAGAATTCGGATGGGCGCGGCCGTCGGGCCGCCCCGGGCCGGCGCGCCAGCGAAGAGTTCAATTTCAACTCTTCGGTTTCGCATGCGTTCAGCTTCAGTCCGAGGAATTGGCACCATCAGGGCCGAGGCGCCCAAGCCCGTCACCTGCCATGTAATTCGTGAGTCGATTTGACGGTTGTTGATGGATGCTTCCAGAGCGCGTCGAATGGCTTGCGCCCGATCTTGACTGATGCGCTGCTCGAATGCGGTTCCCCGTTGCGGATCCCGATCGGCGTGCCCGATAAGGGTGACTCTGATAACTGGCTGGCAGCCTGATTGGGATCTCCGGACGATCTCCAGTGCGATGGTGCGTAGCTTCTGTTGTTGGCTGTTCGGCAGTGAACTTACAGTGGTGGAATACCTTGGAAATCCATTTATTACCTGCGGCAATAGTTGTGGACAATATGCTGCTGTCCAGTTTCGGACGAACACCGGCCTGATCTCTTCCGCTTCCTGAGCCGATTCAACCGCGCGTTCGTTCCACATGTCCGGAATCTCATTTGTTGGTTCAATTTGCCACGCCGTTCAATGGGTGATGTTCTAATACCTAATCATCCTCATCCGCGAATTCGTTGAGCTTCGCTGATACCTTCTAAATTCGTGGGAATTCTCTCGCTGCCCGTCGCAGCCAATTCAGCAAGTGACGCAGACTCTCCCTCGCCTGCTTTCGCGGGCCCAGCGCTCCCGCTGAAGTCGCTCTGGGCCAGGAACCTACATCGGTATCGGTGCCCGGTCCTCGCATTGTGTTTACCGTAGAGGCAAAGGCTGCCAAGTCCTGCTGCGTACAAGCTTGTTTCTTATAGAAAAGGTCCTGCAGGCGAGCGACAACCTGCCTGGCGAGTGCAGTTACGATATCAGCCCGATTGCTAATCAGCCTGACGTTCGGCGGTGTTTGACGGAGCAGATTCTTCAGGTCGCCGACAGCCAACGTCAACTTACTGAAATCCGCGAGAGCGGCTTCGCAAGGTGGAGACGTCTTGAAGGAGCCCGTTGGTATGGTCTGCAGCGGCGGCGGATTAAATGTGCGGCCGGTCGGCCACTGTGGCCACGGAAACGGATCTTCCCCGTCTCCTTCCGCGTGAGACTGTTCAAGCTGCCGTTCAAGCTCATTTTCGAGTTGCTGCGCGAAACTGTATGACATCGTTCTCACCTTTGCAGGTCTGATCCAAGACTGCGCAGACCGCGATGTAGTTAAGTTGAGTATTCCTTCCCTCTGATGGTCAGGCGCACAGGATCTGCAGAATCGTAACCTCGACACGCCGATTAAGTGCCCTCTGTACGTGCGTGGAACTCGGCCAGAGTGGATCCCGGGCGCCCGCGCCGGACGGAGTTATACCTCGGACTCCGCTAACCGTAGCCGGTAGTCGGCTTCCAATCTTCGCTGCAATCGCCCTTGCCCTTGCCACGCTGACCGTTTCTGGCGGTTTAGGATCGTTGCGCGGGTCTGCATGTCCTTGGACGATGACCTCCACGCACCATCCCGCATTCGTTCTCGCTGCGATCTCACGTACGATTCTGTCTACGCCGGCATTCTGCAACCTGACAACAGACGGATCGCGAGAGATCGTACTTCCCTCATCAAATCCGGACACTCGCGCCAGAAATCCTCCGGGCGACGACTTCGATTCGATCAGTTGACGAGTCTTGAGCGGCGGCGGAAATTCGAGCTCAAGTTCCTGTTCCTGTCTAAACTCGGTTTCGAACGACATTGCAAGGCTCCTTTGTGTTACAACTCATACTCGAATTCTTGTGCTGGCATGCGGGCCGCGACGCGCGGACCTGCAGCGACCCCTGGTCTGCGTCCATTGGCCGGCGCCGGCGCCGGCGACGACTGCGTCCACGGCAGGACACGGGCGCTGGCTGGACGTCCAGCCAGCCCCATGGCCTGCGCGCTGGTCAACCACTCTTCGGCCTGTTCCGCAATCTCCAGCAACAGCGTCTCGAACTCCGAGCGCGTTGTCTTGAGAATGTGATCCTGTCCCAGCCACCGCAGGATTTCTCGACCTGTCACCCCCATCCGTTGGCGAGGCGATGTCACGAGCCGTTCGTTGAAGTAGCGGATCAGCACTTCTTCCACCACGTCCCAGGCATTGTCGGCGCCAAACAACCGTTTGATGTCGTCTGAGTTGAGAATCTTGAAGGATTCTTCGAGTAGCTGCATGACTTCCACGCGCAGCACGTTGAGATGGCCGAACGACAGCCACTTCAAGTTGTTGCGCAGGTCAAGTCCGGCGCGCCGTACAATCGCGATCGAACCGAAGCTGGGATCGTAGGCGCGCTCCCGGATCACATCGGAAATACGCTTGTCGCGCCAGAACAGCGTGACCTGGTGGATGAAATGCGCGAACAGTTTATGGAAGTCGGTGTTGGGACGCGACCCGGCTGGTACCGAAGCGCCGCCATAATTGAAGATTCGACGATACGCAGCTAAACGGTCACGCTGTGTGTACCGCAATACCTCGCGGCGATCAAATTGATAGAGTGCAAAAGCGCCAGCGCCACCTGAGAGACGGACCGTGCCAGCACGGAACAACTCCTGCAACTTCTGGACCACGCGAAAGACGCCAATCTTCTCGTGCTGATAGATGTAGTACATATCTCCGACCGCGATGATGCGCTCGGAAGTGATGGTTTCATCGTAGGGCTCGACGCCCGGCGGGATTCGCGTGACTCCAAAGTCAGTAGCAGCATCGGCGCCAATTCCGGCCAGTTGCGCGAGCCCCTTGTCTGGAGGAGGCGTGGTCTTCGAGTCGGCATCCACAGCTGACTGCAGCAGATCATCGATCTGCTTGGTCAGCGCATCGGCCAGCTGCGGGTTCGAGATAAGATCAGCCGCCATGCGGCTGGTGACGGTATCTCGCAACGCCGCAATCCGGTCATATAGGCCCTGGTACTCTTTTTCGGTTGCCATCAGTAAGCCTCCTCGATTTGCTTGCAGTCACGCATTCGTCGGCGGAATTAGCTGAACGCCCCAGTTCTTCTATACATTCGGGTTCTGAACAACTGTGAAACCGCCGACAAGCTTTTGGCTGGCTGACGGATTCGTGACCGTCACATCGAACACTCCCGGGTCGGCGGTGGACAGCTCGAGAGTCACCACCAACGTATTCACTGACAAGAAGCTCGCCCCGTTAACGACCGGGTTTGCTCGGCCCGCATTGTTTGTGAAGGCGCAAGTCGCAGCTGGATCGAAGCCTTTTCCGCGCACAGTTACGACCACTGTCGTGTCCTGCATGCCACTAGAAGGGCTAACGCCCAGAACCGCTAGCGACTGCGGAGGCACATTCTCGGGCGGCGGAAGCTGACGGCTCACCGGGCCAATCAACTGCCCCAGATAAATGAGCTGATCCTCGAGGTCGTCAATGCTCCGCTGCACTCGGGCGGTCTTGTATCCGTCGGGCAAACTGCCCAGGTTTTGCGGATTGCGCGCCTGATCGACCAGCCCCGCAAGATAGTCCGCGACGGGCAGAATGTTGTTCTGGACCGCGAGCCTACCGCCATCGCGCAGCAGGCGCGGACCTTCATCGCCGACAAAATCGGCGACTTCCTGGAGTACGTCAGCGATGTACATCGGCGGGAAACTCGCGAATTCAAGCAGCAGCGTTTGCCGTTCCGATGGCCCAATGAATACGGAATCAAGCGCGAATTGCACCTCGTTGACAGTCTCGGAGATAACCGAGAACTGTCGCGAGATCAGCACCAATTGCGTTCCAAAGAAGGCCGACTGGGCTCCGGGTGCGAGCGAGAAGAATGCCCGGTTGCTGATCCAGCTTTGCAGCAATCCTGTCATGTAATCGGAGATCATCCGAAAATTGGTGATGTCCTGCTCGTCTTCAACCGAGTTCGAGAATGGATTGGTCGCAAAGAAGATTCCATAGGTGTCTCGCAGCGAGCCCAGCGTGCCTTTGACGTTATCGGGTTCGAACTCGACCTTCGGATTCGGTTCAGAGGGCGGATCGGGTTGCCCCAGCAAGATGTTGAAATACGTGTTCACGCGCTGCACTGAAGGACCGCCGATCGCACCAAGTTCCTTCACGATTTCATTCATCTGGCTCCTGGCCATTTCGCGCAATGCTTTTACGTCCTCCGGGTCAGCCTCGGGATCCAAAGGATAAACACCGTCGAGAAGCGGTGTGCTCGCTTCAAGAGCGTCCTTTGCTCTGGTATAGAGACTCGCTTGCGCACCTGTAATTCCACCTCCAAGATCTGATTGAACCGCATAGGTGCGGGGCTTCCATGTCGCTTCGACATGGCCTTCAACATCCGAGAGAGTGAACGACTGGGTAAGAGCTCCGACAAATCCCTTCGGGTCTGAAGGATTAACCTTCCATCCGAGAACGTCCGTTACCGCTTTGGCGACGGTCTGACCCAATGACCCTGCGGTGGGCGTCGGAAGAACGCCGCCGGAAGCAGGACTCGGACCCGGCGAAGGCGTGAAGCTGACCTGTTCCGTCAGAAGGGGGTACGAGACCGCGTCTTCCACCGCTTCTGTAATCTTGCCGACTTTGTTGTCGCCATTGACCTGGGATGCGATCGTGTTACCGCCTGGGTCGAAGGCCGCGCCGGAACTACCGGTGATGCCCGCAGTTACAATGGTCAGCCAATTCCCCTTTATCAGGGGCAGGTTGGACCCTGCCGGCGTTGCAGTAATCAGAATCACCACCGCCTTCTGCTGCGCGTCCAAATAGCGAATGGAGGCATTACCGGTAAGGTTGACGACCGTGCCAATGGGAGATTGCACTGAGTAATTGCCCAGTACATCGCCGTTCTGTACGGCATCGGAAAAAGCGATCGTGATCGAGTTCGGCGTCGCTTCACATTTAACGATTCTCAAACCCATGACGGTTGTCCTCCTTGAATTGCGCTCCGCCGCCGTTACGGTGGCCCTCGAACCGGCGCGATGTTCTCGTAGTGCCTTCCCTGCCAGTGCAATTCCCAGCCGCGCGATCTTTCACGTCAATTCGTCTTTCATAATTTCTCCGCCAGCTCCGGTGCCGAGATCCGCTGCCCCACACTATTCGCCTGCACCGAGATGTTCTTCATCCCTACTCTTTCGGCAATCTCCTGCCAGCACGCCAGAAAACCATCGCTTACCTCATTCAGCAAAGGCTGCAGTTGCTCGAGGTGGGAGAGTTGTGTGTCCACCCAACCTGCCCAATCCGGATGCTCTGCCCGCAGCGTCCGAAGATTGTTCTGCATTTCGTACGACGTCATGTCCGGCAATGATTCGCGCAAGATCAGGTTCACCGCTTCCTGGCTCGTCTTGAGCATGCGCCAGGCGCGATCCAGATTGACCGGAGGCGTCACCGCCCGTCTCGCTTCCGCAGCCGCTTCAATGGCTTCTTTTTGCCGACCTTGCATCTCGACCACCTTCTCCCACAACAAACCGGCCAGATAGTGATCCTTACTGGCGCTGACCTTCAACTTGCTCTCCGCCGGACGGCTGTGCAGCGCTGCATCGCCCATCTCATCCAGGCTCGTCCCCAGCGCCTGAAGCCGTTCGCAAACATCTTGAAACACGCGATCCATTGCCATAGCACTTACCCACTGGCTAAAGCCTTGTAGAAGTTCGTGGTGATCACACCTGGCCGCGCGATGCGCTGATTGAGCGCGAAACGTACCGCCCCAATCAGAAACCGCTCGGGGATAATTCCTGGATCAATGCCCGCTGCAAGCCGTCGTGCCGCTTCTTCGATCATCTGCTGTTCTTTGGTGCCAAACTGAATTACTTGCGCCAAACTCCTGTTGCCCAAGGCTGCGAACGGCCGAAAACACATTGCGTCGACCGCCACGGCGCACGCCCGGGGAAACGAAGACAGCATCACTCGCGGAACGTTGCCGGCCGCCGGATCCGGATAAATTCTCACCCAGGCCTTGCGATACCGTTCGGCTTCCTCCGGGAAACCCATGCGTCGCAAAAGTTCGATGTTGATCAGCATCCGAAAATACGGTGTCGGATGGACCCCGCTCTCATTGAAATTCAGGACTGTTGCCGGGCTGCGCCCAATCACGTCCATCAGTGAACCGGCAATTTGCGGACCTCCTAGGAGGAGAGCACACATGTCGGCAAACATCTCACGATTCCAGCGAGCCCAGATCATCGCCACAGATCGATGCATGCCCGACCGTAAGAGCCGAAGAGCGACGCACTTTGGCACGCTTCGGCCTAGCCCCAGATCGCTCTGCAGGTTATGGCTGATCTCGTGCAGAACTGCTCCCAGCGTCCACGGATTCATCAGCCGGTGATAGGGCAACTGCACGAGTGGAAACGGGTTCAACCGCTTTCCCAACCGGCTCAGCGGAATGCTGCGCCGAAATGTTGCCGGTGAGAATCCCGTGCGCATGTACGAAAACGGCGGAGGAGCTGGAATCGATTTTGCAACCCCGATCCCTAGGTACGCCGCACGGTAGCAATCCAGTGCAATGCGATCGCAGCTCAGCAGCCAATTTGCGTAGCGTGTCTGCCGCTGACCGAAAAGCTCAAAGTAGAAATCCCAGATCTGCTCAATGGAGCGCACCCAGTCGTGCGCCCGTTCTTTGCGTTGCATCAGGACTTGGAGATTCCGCGTGTCGGGATTCGCACTAGCTGCTTCTGCCGCCGCTGTCACCCCGCGACTCATTTTGAGCAATCCACCACGCAGTGATGACATCAGCTTGTTTACCGCCTGCAAATGCCCGGCGGTCGGCGCTGCATTTCCCGTCCCAAACTCTCCGGCCTGGAACGGACGAAGTGCGGCAGCGTGACGCGCAACATTGATTGATTGCGCTCGCAACCACGGCGCCAGAACCGGAGAACCCGCTCCTGACTTCGTAGGCGTAGCCACCGTGGCACGCACTTCGCTCTCGGGTTGTGTCAGCGTTTCCACGAAGAGACCATTCCTCTTACTTTCGAGCCAGTTGGCCGCATTTTGGACAGCAGGGCCGTTTTGCTGCACGCGCGCAGCCGCAACCCGGGCCACAGGACACATTCACCGTAACTCCCGACAAACGATGAGCGTGCCGATCTAGGGCGCGAGACCGTCGCAAAACTCTGCCGGCCTGCGGTGGGCTCGTCAACACCTGACGCGCTTGCTGCATCAACTGGCGTCGCGCGGCTTGGGGAGATACTGCGTTCCCGTTTGCCGCTTGCCGAACGATGTTGGTCACGGTTCGCTGAGCAATCGTGGGGACAGCACGTACCAGGGGACGCGTACGCTGATTGCGAAACAGGGCCCGTGTCAGGTTCGAGACGCCACGCGAGAGTTGGGGCGTAACCCGGTTCATCACATTGCTGATCCGGGGAATCATCTTCGCCGCCTTAGGGAGCACCTTCGCCGCAAGCGGGATGATCTTCCCTGCCAGCAGCGGGATCAGCGGCAGAAAACCTTCAGCCGCTTCCTGTTCGCTTTCCGCCTCCGCAACCATGTGAGCCAAATGCTCCGCCGCAGCTTCGGCTGCATCGGGATAGATTCGTCGCAGTGGACTGATTTCATGCGAGCCTTCGAACTCGTGAAGGCCCTCCAGTTCCGCCTCATATGCCGCCATGGTCCTTCTCCTCCTCGTTCCACCACTGTGTGGGGTCTTTTGGATGCTGTGGGTAGCCTACCCGCCGTGCGCGCCTCAGCCCGCCGTCGGACGGAAGCTGCGCGGCCGGCGCACGGCACGGCTGGCCCGCACGTTTTGCGCAATGGCTGCGGCACACACCGAAGGATTGCCCAACACGGTCTTCACTTGCCGAGCTGCGGCCCGCGCTGCCGTCTGTCGAGTAATCGGCTGTCCCGCCGCGGCTTGCCGTTTCAACGTTTTCACTGTTCGACGAACGATCGTGGGTACGGCTCGCACAGCCGGACGCGTAATTCGGCGTCGTCGCAGGATCCGCGTGAGAATGGCGATACCCCGAACCAGGTGAGGGAGTATCCGGCGTAGGGCCCGACGATCGCGCGGTGAAATCACTGTCACCACCGCGGCACCCGCCATGGCTTCGGCTTCGCCTTCGTGCTGCTCCTGCGAAGCGGCCTCTGCCATCATCTCTGCCATCGCTTCGTGATGGGCCACTTCATGGTTGGCAATTTCATGCGCCACTTCCTGCGCTCCTTCCGGAGCTTCGAATTCGTGCTGTTCGAACTCGTGCGCCACTTCGTGCATCTCGTATTCGCTTTGGCCGAGCAGCGAACCCGCGGCCTGAGTTACCAATCCGCCAAGTGGGCCGCCGATCGCCTTGCTAACGATGGGGACGGCCACGCTCGCAATTCGCTTGAGAAGGGGCGCAGCGCGGCGGACAAGTCCGCGAATCCCCTTGAAGATCTTCCCGAAGAACTGCTCGCCGGTTTCGAGCTCGAACTCGTGCTGCTCGAATTCGTGGCTTGATTCGGGATGTTCGAATTCGTGCGTCTCCCACTCGTGCGCCGACTCCGGGTGTTCGAACTCGTGCGCCAGTTCATGGCTCTCGAATTCATGCGTCATCTCCGGATTCTCGAATTCATGCGCCAGTTCGTGCGTCTCGAACTCATGGGTTGACTCCGGATGTTCGAACTCGTGCGCCAGTTCATGGCTTTCGAATTCGTGGGTCATCTCCGGATTCTCGAATTCATGCGCCGTTTCGTGCTGTTCCAATTCCTCTTCGCCCAGCAGGCCACCGAGCACATTCCCAATCGCGCCCAGGATGCCCTCGCCTTCTCCCGACCCGCTTTCGAGTTCTTGTTCCAGCTCCCATTCGGTTTCAAAATTAGCCATGGACCTGCACTCCTTTCCAAGTGAAGACATCCAGCAACAACAGGCGAACAATAGGACGGACGGCTGCTATTTACTAGTCGCATTTTCTTGGGCGCTTATTCAGGGTCACGGTTAGGTGGTAACTCAGTCAGACGAGCACAGGCGAGATAAGTCAAATGCGTTTCACTTAAATGGAGGACTGGCATTTCTCCTGGGTCTTTGTTACTCTCAGATAATTTCCCTGGCCGTGAGCGGGGTGTGGGGCGCCCTCCGCTTAATCTTGCCTTCCCCTCTTACATTAGCGCCGCAGGAGAGAATTTATGCCTGCCCAGCCACAACCATGTGCGATCGTTCCGCGCGAGGCACCTGCGGAGACATCGCAAGAAGACAGGCTTCGGCACCTGCTTCAGCAGCTAAGTCTGATTCACGCCACTTCTCCTCAAGGCAACGGATCGCAGTCCGAGGAGATACTGGTCGATACCGAACTCGATGGGTGGCGTTACATGCTCATCCGCACAATCCCTCCGTCGAACCCCCTCGTGCAACTGAGCCCTCGTGAGCAGGAGATCGTGCGGATGGTCGCGGTGGGGCACCCGAACAAAGTCATCGCCGCCGTTCTTAACATCAGTTCGTGGACTGTCGGAACTCATCTCCGCCGAATCTTTGCCAAACTCGGCGTCGCTTCGCGCGCAGCCATGGTCGCTCGTTGTATGGACCTCGGGAAAGGAACTTCGGCGCGTACGCTCGACCCACATAAGACAATCGCCGTTGAACGAAGGGTCAGAACAGCACAATAGTCCGCCAAGATTGCGGACTTGAAGTCCTCGTGACGGAAATCGTCAACTGTCGCCAACAGGTGTGACTGATGTTGAAAAAGGAATGAGGTGACTCGGTCGTGGCTCTTTTTGCTGCTTGCAAATCCACCTACCCTGTCAATTTTGACAGTGGGGTCACGCGGAAGCGGATGAAAGAATCCCTTGCAATTAGTACGTTGTATTGAGGGGAAACAAAGTAGCACACCTGTCCCCTTAGGTACTGCAGGTCCGTTTGGGGACAGTTATTGCCCCTGAGTCCAAGCCCGTCAGAAATGGCGGGCTTTTCTTTGCCTCCGTAATGCTAGAGCGCCTATGGCTCGACGACCTACCCAACTGCCCAGAAATCGGTCTCTACTTGTTCAACGGACAGATTGGCTTGTTGGCATCTATGATCGGAGTCACCAGTGGCAGCGACGCCAACGATGGGGTCAAGTGGAAACGGCGCAAATCACGGCCTCGCCTAGACGCCTCGCAAGATCGCTCGGCAAAGAGACAACCGAAGCTGGCTTGTCTGCAAGTTGAACGTCGATTAATACGGTCGTATCGTCTCTTTGAAATACGCTCACACTCCCCCCACAGCCCGTGGCATCATCCACGAACGTAATACAGTCGATCTCTTTCATGGAATGACCTCCCTTGCGAACAGAAGGCCGAATAAGAATGTTGCGACGAGATTAACGTCGAACTGCTATTGTCGTCAATTTAGACACGGGATTCCCCTCTTTCGCTCAGGGGAGTGATCTCCTCGACCGCAATTCTTCAGCTTTGTCGCGCGTAGCGCGTCCCTCTCACAGCAGGAGAAGGCAGGTTAGGCCGGTCCACACATTCATGCGTTGGATAGAGAAGCGTGAGGCCTTGCTTCTCAAGTTCCAACGTCAACCCCGCGTCAGTTGCTTCGATGAACTTGCCGCCAAATTGCTGTTGCGTTTCCGGGTTGCGATACAACCAATGCCCATTTCGTTTGTAATGCCCCAAACGCCATGACCGAGGAAGGTTGGTACAGCTCTCTACAATTGAGCAGAGAAAAAAACTGCCAAGCGATGCGCGTACCGTGTGCGGGAGGCTTCAGGGAATTAGGGGTCCAGATGCAACGGCCCGACGAGAGGAGTCGATTTCCAGATTGTTGCCCAAGGATTTTGGGCAAAACCACAGAGTGGCAGTGTCCGGCATCGTCCATTCAATCGCTCGTAGCAATGCAAATTGGGGCGGGACCGATGCAAATAGGTGACACCGGCAGCTTCGGAGTTGCTGACAATCCTGGAAATATCTATTCGTTGGCGAAGAATTACGATTAAGCTGAAAACCCCTCAATGAGCATGATTGCGTCGGCTCAGAACTTCAACACTTTCAACTCAGTCGGACTCTCGACAACTTGGTAATGCGTCCGGTCTGGTTCCAGTCGGAGACGAAGATGTTTGCCCCAGAGTCCATGTAGCAACCATGCGCCGCGCTGAACATGGTCGCTTGAATCGCACGTGGATCAACGTCGTAATTGGCCCATTGCGCTTTCTGGGGGTTATCGCCAACAAACGCGACAGGAACATTGTCCCGGTCAAGAATAGTTGCGCGTCCTTCTAATTCCGAGACCACTGCATAATCGCCGTGAAAACTTACCTGGCAAGGTCGCCGGAGATGTTGCGTAACCGTGCGCACGTAGCGGCCGTCCAGATCGAAATGGGACAGGCGACGGTTCTCCCGATCGCAAACCAGGAGAAGCGGCTGATCGTAACGGATGTCAAGCGACAGACCATGGCTGCAATTCAACTGGCCCTCGCCACTGCCTTTTTCCGAGTAGCTCGCTTTGTAGTTTCCATTCTTATCGAAGCGAAAGATGCGAGAATCCCCATAGCCATTGGCGATAAAGAGGGAGCCATCCGGAGTAGGCAGGGCCGCCGTGATGCGCCATTCATTGGGGGACTTGAAGCCAGCTTCCGGAGGAGCCGTGATTTTGAGCACGACGCTGCCGTCAGTTTTCATCTTTAGAAACAGCCAGTTCTCCTGGGGAGTGCCCTTCTGCACCGTGGCGTACAGATATTCTTCTGTGCCTTCCGTGGCAAAAACCAGCGAGTGGATCTCCGGGTACGCTGTCGCAATCTTCCTAAGCAGATAGCCATCCGAGTTAAAGACTAGAACGCCGGTATGGCTCTGCGTGCTGACGTAGATATTTCCAGCCTTGTCCTGGGCTATGGCTCCATGCGTGCCTCCAAAGGTTGTGCCGGTGGGCAATGCCCCCCAGCCAGATACAACCGCATACGTCCATTCCCCGTTGCCGGTGAGTTGAAGAGGCACAGAGGAGAGTTTCGAGGGATCTGCAACCGCACGCCGACCTGTGAGTGCCATAATTCCGGCCGCGGCAAGAAATGTCCGCCGATGCATATTCGTCATTGCCTGCTCCTGAGACTGCTGTTGCTGGATGCGAAGGCCGCCTCCGCCGGAGTGTCGAACAGATACAGATGGTGCAGGTTCGGCATGCCATTCAACGGAGCCACGGCGTTACTCGTGACCTTGGTCCCAATCAGATTCAGGTAGGTCAGCTGTGAGAGTGATGCAAGCTTCTCCAATGATAGTCCAGTAACCGCAGTGCCTTCTAAATGAAGAGCACGCAAGTTCGTGAACTTGCTTAGGGTATCGAAGCATGCGTCAGTTACCGCTGTTCGTCCGAGTTCAGCCTCGACTATAAATGGCGCAAACCGTTGGAAGCCGGCAAGCTGTGCATCGTCGAATTTGGAAGCAACATCAATGGTTCTGAGAATCAAGCCGTCGGATGGCTTTGCGGAAACCGGGATCAGTTTTGCACCCCCCGATCTTTGCATCTGGAGAATCTCATTCATCAAAGAGCTGTAGTCAGCCACAGGTTGGGGCAGCAAGTCAGTGGCTCGTGCGGTTGTGGCAATACCTGGAATCATGGTCGCCGCCGCGGAAGCGCCGGCTTGAATCCACGCGCGGAGTGCCGCGATTTCGTCAGCTGTCAAAGGCGTCCGACCTTCGGCGGGCATGAAGTGCCGATCGCTTGGCGAAAGTGTGACTCTCTGCAGCAGCAGACTGCGATCCGGATCTCGCGGCGCAACGACAGCTCCGTCTTTGCCTCCCTTCATCAACAGTTCATAGAAGTCAAGGCGAAGACCCGCTTGCACCTTGCTCGCTCCGTGACAGGCAACGCACTTGGCATCAAGAATTGGATGAATATTACGCATATAAGCTGAGCCGACGTAGGCGGCGTCAGAAGCTGCAGCTGCCGATGGAAAGAACTGCTTCAGCGGTTCCGGCATATAGCGAGTCAGATAGTTGCTTCCATGCGTGAGCGAGCCGCCCTGATGCGCTGTCCATGTGAGTGTGATTAAGGTTACCGTGAGCAGTACAGGATAGGCCTGCTGGAGTTGCCCCGAGATCCACATGGGACGTAAGGTGACCCATACCATCAATTCAATCAGCAGCGCGATGCCGCCCCACATGTGACGTGAAACCGTTGCGCCCGTGACGCCACTACCGTAGGCCAGCAGGACTCCCAGGACGAGTGTTATGGCGGCGGTTGCCAGTGTCAGGTGCAGCACGAAGCCTGCAGCTTCACGCAACTCTGGCCGCGTCGTCCCGATAATGTCGAGAATGGGCAGCAACACGAGCATGCCGATCGGCAGGTGCACGAGCAAGGGATGAAAGCGGCCGAGGAATTGAAGCCAGTCCGCATGCGAATGCCCATCGAATCGAATCACGAAGGGCAAGGTCACAAGCAGGACACTCAGGCCCAAGGTACAAAGCCATTGCGATGGAACAGTTGGAATGCGCAGGTCTCGGATAGCGCCGATTAACTTGGGAACGACGATCACGCCAGCAACCCTTGTACTACGTGAGCTGGTACGGGACTAGTCAGCTTCTGATCGAGACCCTGAAACTTGTAGGTGAACTTGTGATGGTCGATGCCCAGGCAGTAGAGAATTGTGGCGTTGAAGTCGCGCACATGCACAGGATCCTTCACGACGTTATAACTGTAGTCGTCAGTTTCGCCGTGGGTCATGCCCGGACGGACGCCCCCGCCGGCCATCCATGTGGTGAAGCATCGCGGGTGATGATCGCGGCCATAGTTGTCCTCGGTCAGGCCACCCTGGCTGTATACCGTGCGTCCAAACTCGCCCGCCCAAATCACAAGAGTGTCATCGAGCAGTCCCCGCCGTTTGAGGTCTGTGACCAACGCATATGTGCCCCGATCTGTTTCCCTGCAAAGAGCGGGTAAGACTCCGACAACATCGCCGTGGACATCCCATCCGCGCTTGTAGATCTGAGTGAAGCGCACACCGCGTTCCGCCATGCGGCGCGCCAGCAGGCAATTATATGCGAACGTTCCGGGCTGCTTGGCGCCGGGACCGTAGAGATCCCACGTGGACTGCGGTTCCTTGGTGAGATCAACAAGCTCCGGAACGGATGACTGCATGCGGAACGCCATCTCATACTGGGCAATGCGGGAGTTGGTTTCGGGATCGCCGATCTCAGCCAGCGTCTGCCGATTAATCTGTTCGACGGTGTCGAGCATTTTGCGGCGGACGTCCCGATCCATTCCTGCAGGATCGGCAAGGTAGAGAACTGGATCGGCGCCTGACCTCAGACTTACGCCAGCATATTCGGAGGACAGAAAACCGCTGCTCCACAAGCGCGACGAGACAGGCTGGTTGTTTTCTTTGGGGTTCGTTTTAGTCTGGAGAACGATGAAGGTTGGCAGATTGTCATTCATGCTGCCCAGGCCGTACGCCAGCCAGGCGCCGAGGCATGGTTTACCAGCATTCATGCTGCCGGTATTCATGAGCATAATCGCGGGCTCATGATTGATCGCGTCCGTGTTCGTGGTCTTAATAATGGTCAGGTCGTCTACCATCTGCGCGGTATAAGGCAGCAAGCTGCTCACCCACGTTCCAGTTCGGCCATGCTGTCCGAAAGGCCAATGCGAAGGGGCAACTGGAAAGTGGGCTTGGCCTGCGGTCATGCCCGTCAATTGCTGATTGCCGCGAATTGAGTCTGGCATATCCTTATTGAACTGCGTAGCCAGATTTGGCTTGTAGTCGAAAAGATCCATTTGCGGCGGGCCGCCCGACATGAAGAGATAGATTGCACGTTTCGCTTTCGGCGCGAAGTGGGGCAGACCTAGAGCGGCATGCCCATCCGCCAACGCCAAAGGCAGGTCCGTTCCCCCTGCAAACCTCCGCAGGCCCATTTCACCGAAGAGTCCTGCCAGCGCTGCCCATCCGAGGACCTTCCCGGACCGTCCAAGGAAGCGCCGCCGCGTCTCCAACGCTACCCACTCACGCTTCACAGCAGCAGCGATGGGAAGATCCAGCGGCGTCACGGGATTTTCGCAATCAGTACAAAGTGGATGCTGCTTCATATATCACTCCCAGCTATTTATTAAGGGTCTCGTCGAGATTGAGCATTTCACTGGCAATAATGGTCCAGGCAGCCAACTCCGCGTTTGGAATGGACGTATCTCGCTTTTTCTCCCCAATCTCCACAAGAGAGCGTGCGGCCTTGGGGTCCTTTGCGTAGTGCTGTTTCATCTCCTGCAAGGAGCCTTCAAGAACCGCGGCCACTGGCGCCGACAGATTATGCGCAAGCAGGATCTCGCTCATGCGGTTGATGCGTTGATGCGTATCTGTACCCGACTCGTGGATCACGCGCTGCGCCAAAGCGCGGGCCGCCTCTATCCATTGCACGTCGTTCATCGTTATTAACGCCTGCAGCGGCGTGTTGGTACGCTGTCGGCGTGTGCATACCACGTCTCGCATGGGCGCATCAAAGGTATCCATACTCGGTGGTGACGCCATACGCTTCACGTAGGTGTACATGCTGCGGCGGTAAAGTGCCTTGCCACGTTCCGGAACATAATGCAGTGTATCGCTGGTCGGGTAGCTCACCTCTTCCCAGATATTGGGGGGTTGGTAAGGCTTTGCGCTGGGGCCACCAATTCTCTGCACAAGTAGTCCACTCGCCTCGAGAGCGACATCGCGGAGCATTTCGGCATCCATACGGAATCGCGGACCGTGCGAGCAGAACAGATTCCGCGGATCCTTGGCGAGTTGCTGGGGATTCGACTTTGCGCTCTGCCGATACACTGCCGACATCACCATCAGCTTGTACATGTGCTTGATGTTCCATCCGCTGTCGCGAAATTCGACGGCGAGCCAGTCCAGTAGTTCGGGATGAGTGGGCCTCTCGCCCATGATGCCAAAGTCCTCGTTAGTTTCAACGATGCCGGCTCCGAAGAGCTCATACCACATGCGGTTCACGGTCACGCGTGCGGTGAGCGGATTGTCGGCGCTTACGGTCCACTTGGCCAATGCGAGCCGGTTGCGAGGTTCGTCCGGCGGCAACGGCGGCAAAAAGTGGGGAGTATCGGCTTCCACGCGCTGTGTGCGCGCGGTGTAGACGCCCCGCGTCAGCACATGTGCGTAGGCGAGCGAGGGTTTCTCCCACGAGACCTGGGTAAGATCACCGCCGGTCGAGAGCTGATCAAGCTGCTTATCAAGGGGAGCTATCTCCTGCTGAATTGCCTGATATGAGGCATCTACATGATTGAGGTAGAACTCGCTCATTACGTGCCACTGGTCCGCTGTCCATTGAGAAGCAGGATGCGATGCCAGTTCCGCGGAATAATCCTCGAATGGAAGCCGCGCGACTTCGTCGGGGCTCAGCGCACGTGCATACAACCGAATATCCTGGTACCGCGCGTCTTTCGCTGGATGTTCGTCAGGATCACGCCATCCAAGCTGCATGGGAACCTTAGTACGGATGGATGCTTTCGCCAGATTGTCGGAGAGTACCCGAGTCGGGATTTCAGTGCCGTTGACGTATATCTTCACTCCGGAAGCGCGGCCGGAGCCATCGTAAGTAAAGAAGATGTGCTTCCACGCGTCATCGAGCGGTAGTGGGATGACGGAGGCGACGCGAATCGCGATTTCGGGAGTTGTGTCTTTGGGTGTCTCTTTGGTCGATGATTTCTTTGTCTTTTCCTTTGCTTTCTCCTCGGCTTTGTTTTTCTTAGCGGCGTCTTCTTCCGCTTTCTTCTGTTCAGGCGGTTTGTTCGGAGCTAGATCCTTCTTGCTGAGGTCCTGCGGAGAGGGGTAGTGGAACGGTTCTTTGGCCTCGGGTTCCTTCTTACGCTGTTCTTTTTTTCCTGACTTATTGGTCTGCCTCCGCTGAGCTGGCCCTTTCGGCATCTGGTTGACTAGTGCGACGCTCAGGAATCCGTCCTCGGCTGAAAGTTCCCACCCGCGGTCGTGCTGAGTAGAGTCCATCTTCGCAAGCAGCGTGCCAAAGCTTCCCGGATGGAATGGCGCGGAGCGGAACATGAACCAACCGCCGGACGAGAAGGCTTGGTTGGCAGCGTAGTCTCCGGTCTGCCCCAGGAGAACGCGGGTACTGGACTGCATGCGAAAGTCCGGCCATAGCCAAGTGGTCTCGCCCCATTCGCCCTTCAGAGTACTGGTCTGGAAGCTGGCAGGATTCGCATTGGGTGCGCTGTTTCTTAATTCTTCACCGCTCCCTTCATCGAGTCGAAGGCGCAGGGTGAGTCCGTCCGTCGCAACTGGTCGAGGAGCGTTGTTGCCGGAAGTTAGCCATTGCGGGACCAAACTAGGGCTTTTGCGGCGCATCTCGTTGAGCTTTGCTTGCAGCTGCGAACGCTGGGCCAGGACACGATCATAGGCATCCTGATTTTGAGCTGTGGGAACGCGCACGACGGGAGTCCACACCGGCCGATCGTCGTTGAACGGCTTCTCATCAATATTGTTAAAGAACGCGCTCAGTGCGTAGAAGTCATGCTGCGTGGTCGGATCGAATTTATGATCGTGACACACCGCGCACCCAACCGTGAGCCCCATGAATGTGGCTCCGAACGCTTCTGTGCGCTCGCGCGCGATGTTGACCCGTAACTCTTCTGGGATCGTTCCGCCCTCATTACTGCTCACGCCCAACCTGACGTACCCACTGCCGATCAACGGGTCGAGGTCTTTCATCGGCAGCAGGTCGCCGGCGATCTGCTCCATTGCGAACTGGTCAAAAGGTTTGTTGGCGTTGAACGAACGAATTACGTAATCACGATATGGCCAGATGTCACGGCTGTTGTCGTAGTGCAGCCCGTACGTGTCGGCGTAGCGTGCGTAGTCGAGCCAGTAACGGGCGCGCTGCTCACCGAACCTCGGGCTCTCCAAAAGTCCGTCCACCAGATGGACATACGCATTGGGTGAGTTGTCATTTACGAAAGCGAGCACCTCATCAGGAGTAGGCAGCAGTCCGGTAAGATCGAGGGTGACACGCCGGACAAGAGTTGCCTTGTCTGTTTCAGGAGAAGGTTGCAGGCCGACTTTTTCCAGTTTTGCAAGAATGAAATTATCAATCGGCGTCTTTGCCCATGCAGCGCGGCTACGGGGCATCGGAACGGCCGGACGTTGAGGTACTTCGAAGGCCCAATGCGGACGATACGCAGCGCCTTCACGAATCCATTCCCGCAGTATAGCGATTTCGTCCGCGCTCATAGTCTTGGGCTCGCCCTCAGCAGCTCGCGGCATGAGGTAATGCGGATCCGTAGATTCGATCCGCTTGATCAATTCACTCTTATCGGGGTATCCGGGAACAATCGCGTCGGGACGATTCAGGCGTTTTTTCAGCGCCCATTCCGCGAGGTCGAGGCGAAGCCCCGCTCTTCGCATCTCCGGATCTGGACCATGACAACTGAAACAGCGACTAGCGAGGATTGGCTGGACGTCCTGATTAAAATCCAGACGGGATTGTGTGCGACGACAACTGCCAAGACTGCTCCAAGCCAAGGCAGCCAGAAGTGAAGCGATTGCCAGCTTTGTGTATCGATACGGATTGGGGTGTGCCTGGCTTATGCGCTCAGCCTCCGAAAGCCGTTTTTCAGTCGGATTTACCATAACTGAATCAGTACATTGTATTGCTGATCCTCAAACTGGCTCGAGGAAAATCCCCCTTTCGGCTGCATAAGAGGCAAACCGGAATTTGAGTTGCGCAGCATCAGTCGAGCCAGTCGCCTTCGGGCGAAATGTACTGCAAGCCAGTTTTTGGATAGCTTGCCGCTGACCCACCAGTCGCCCGCAAAAGACACACGCTGAGTTCAACCCGATTTCATCTCGCTCATCGAGAAGACAAACTCTCAGCTTTCTCCTGCAGCTCGGCCCAGCGTGCATAGAGCGTGTCCAGATCGTTCTCTGCCGCCTCCATTTCAGCTTGAGCGGCAACGAGTTTGGGTCCGTCGCTGGCAATTGCGGGGTCTTCGAGTGCGGCACGTTTGCTCTGCAGTCTCTGCTCCGCGTCTGCAATACGCTGCTCAATGCCGGCATATTCGCGTGCCTCGAGGTAGGAGAGCTTCGTCTGTCTTTGTACTGGTGGAGCAGAGGAACCTGAAATAGGCGGCGCTGATGTCATGGTCTCGTTCCGGGAGCGTCTGCGTTCTGTCTGCCAAATTTCCCATTGCCCGTATTCTGCAAAGCTTTCCGCACCGCCTTTACCATCGAGCCCAAGTACGACGGTAGATACTCGATCCAAGAGGTAGCGATCATGCGTGACCAAGACCAGAGAACCACGGAATTCGAGCAGGCTCTGTTCAAGGATGTCGAGCGTGGGGATGTCTAGGTCGTTGGTGGGTTCATCCAGCAGAAGAATGTCGGCCGGTTGCAGCATGAGCTGAGCAATCAGCACACGGGCGCGTTCGCCTCCGGAAAGCCGCTCGACAGGTTGGTCCAGTTGTTCGCCGTTGAACAGAAATTTTGCAGCCCACGACGCGACGTGAATGACGCGATCCTGATACAGGACTGAGTCTCCTTCGGGAGCCAGGGCGCGACGCAGGGTCAAGCTCAGGTCGAGTTGGCGGCTCTGGTCGAAATATACGGTGCGCAACCAGTCGACGCGTCGAATTTCGCCGCTCTTGGGAGCGCCTTCGCCAAGCAGCATCCGCAATAGGGTTGTCTTGCCGCTGCCATTGGGTCCTACTACGCCTACCCGCATCCCGGCGGAGACGATGAAGTTCAGTCTTTCGAACAATGTACGATTCCCAATTTCGCAAGCGACATCCTGCAGTTCGATCAACCGCTTGCTCTTTCGATCGGTTGCTGAGAAGTCAATTTGCGCGGTGGCGCCGCGGGTTCTGGCATTTAAGTCGGCAAGTTCGCTCATCAGCTCATCGGCTTTATCGATGCGGGCTTTGGATTTTCGCGTACGGGCTTTTGCTCCACGCCGAAGCCATTCAATTTCGGAGTGAACCAGGTTCTCCAAAGCCTCCTGACGCTTCGATTGGGCGTGAAGAAATTCTTCTTTCTTCTGCAAGAATTCACTGTAGCGTCCGTGCACGCGCAGCAGACCCTCTGGGTACACTCGGCTAAGCTCTGCCATGTCGGTTGCAACATTTTCGAGAAAGTACCGGTCGTGGCTTACGATCACGCAGGCAAATGGCGCCTGGCGCAGCAGATCTTCGAGCCATTCGATTCCGGGGAGGTCAAGATGATTCGTCGGCTCATCGAGCAACAAGACATCGGGTCTCTGAACCAACGCCTCGACGATCGCGAGTCGCTTTTGCCAGCCTCCTGATAATGTGGCCGCCTCCAGTTCGAGATCCTCAAAACCTGCTCGGCCCAACGTCTCTGCAAAGTGGGCCCCGCTTTCGGCGCCGGGCATTAGCGAACGTTCGATCGCTCTCTCGACGATAGTCCGGATGCTCGCGCCAGCGACAAACCTCGAATCCTGCTCGACGTAGCTAAGTTGAAGACGCTTTCGTACTGCCACATTGCCGCTGTCAGGCTGTTCCGTCCCGGCTAGAATTCGCAGCAGTGTGGATTTTCCGGAGCCGTTAGGGCCGATCAGCCCAATTCGGTCCGCCCCGGAAACTGTAAAAGAGACATCCTCGAAAAGTGGCTTCGCGCCAAATGCTTTCGAGATATTTTGGACGTTAATGATCGGAGGCAACGGCTACGCTCCCTGGCATTTTCGAGATTATCAAGAAACGCACTTCTGAAGCCACGGAGTCACCGGACAAGTCTGCCGCCGCTAGCTACCGGTCCGTCTGTGGGATTACTACCGCCAAGCGAAGAACTTGTGATCGAGAAAAACGTCATCGACCGGGAAAATGGCTCTCCTCGCGTGATCTCAAGCCGTTTGTAGCAAGGGCAAATCTCTCTTAGACGCTTCTACAGCCGAAGCGTGCCGGACCAGTTTGTTCTGCACGGCATCTTTCCCCATCAGACCTCTCCGATAATGTTCCATTCTGGGCGAGCCTTTAAAATTGAGCGGCCTTGAACCCGCCATGGCACAAAGTCATCGACGATAAGAATGCGAGATTGAGGCGGTGATCTCACTCCCCGTGCGGCGATAATCGCCGTGATATTGCCCTTCCGTCGCATCCTTTGTGGGCACTGCAAAGTTGCGGTCACGGACAGGATCATCTAAAGCATTATCGAACCGCGGACTGTTTCCGGTCATCGCAATCCAATTCAGGTTGATGGATACCTGACGTTCCGAGATGATCCTGTGGCCAAGGTTCGCTTCTACTCGATCAGGTTGGTGCTCCGACCGACATCGGTACACGCTCCATTACATGTCAAACCGAAAGACGTTCACGTAAAACGAGTTGTTTTGTTTATTTGTTATGTTGCGCATCACTGTCCTTGAAGTAGAAGAGCCGCCGCGGTGCCAATCTTCCATATAACGGAGTGCGGGAATGTGAAAACGTAGATTGGTAATGGTTCGCACACTACAAGTTCTTGAAAAATAAATATTGCACAGAGTGGGCCGGCAATTGCACAGCTAGCGACCCAAACAAGTTTTCCTAGGGCCTCGCTTACACCCCTTCCGGATCGGAAGGGGAAAATCTCAAGCTGGTACGAATTCATGTACCAAGGAGTTGCCATGCGTCCTGTGAGAGCATTCGCATTCCTAGTTTTCCATTTGATGTTTGCCGGTGTTTTGTGGAGTCAGACGGGCACCACCTCCTTGCGCGGCACGGTCACGGATAAAACCGGCGCCGCCTTAGCCAACGCGACAGTCACAATCAGCAATCCCGGACGCGGTTTTGAGCGTTCGATTGCGAGCGGAGCGGCAGGGAGCTATGAGTTCCTTCAGCTGCAGCCCGGAACCTACAAGCTGACGGTCGAGGCGAAGGGGTTCCGCAAGTACGAAATGACGAACCTACAGCTGCTGGTGGATCTTCCGGGCACAGCGAATGTTGCCTTGGACGTAGGCACCGCGACTGAGACTGTCGAAGTGTCGGCGGAAGGAGCCGTCATCAATACGACCGATGCTTCGATTGGCAACGCCTTCAACGAGCTACAGGTTAAGACGCTCCCCATCGAGGAGAGGAATATCCCTGACTTGTTGAGCTTGCAGGCTGGTGTCGCCTACACCGGGCACCGGGAAGACATCAATCCCAATAGCGACACGCGTAGCGGCGCGGTCAATGGCGCCCGGAGCGACCAGAGCAACATCACGCTCGACGGCACAGATGTGAATGATCAGGTGAACGGCTATGCGTTCACTTCAGTCTTGCCGGTTACTTTGGATTCGGTGCAAGAGTTTCGCGTCACGACGACGAATTACGGGGCCGACGAAGGACGCTCCTCTGGGGCACAGATCGCGCTCGTGACCAAGAGCGGAACGAACACGTTTCACGGCTCAGCCTACGAGTACCTGCGCAACACTTATACCAGTTCCAACGACTACTTCATCAAGCAGTCAGAGCTTGCCGCGAATCAGCCCAACGTGGCACCTAAACTTAATTACAACATCTTTGGTGCATCGTTTGGTGGCCCCATCCGTAAGGATCGACTGTTCGTTTTCGTCAACTATGAGGGTGAGCGCCGAGTGGAAGAAGTAAGCGCGGTGCGCATCGTGCCCAGCGATGCTCTGCGGGCGGGTTACTTGACGTATCTCTGTGCGAACCCGTCACAGTGCCCGGGCACTGCGCCGGCTGGCGATCCGACGCCACTTCAGTCGGGCTATTACGCACTGACGCCCGATCAAATCAAGTCCATGGATCCGCTTCACATCGGGCTCAACCCCGTTGTGATGAATTATTTCAATTCCTTTCCCCACGCCAACGATTTCTCGCAGGGCGACGGCTTCAATTTTGTCGGCTATCGCTTCCGAGATCCGGCACCGCGTCATCACAACTATTACATCGGACGGGTAGACTACAAGATAAATGCCAGCGGCAGCCACAGTGTCTTCTGGCGTGGCGCTCTCAAGAATGAGATACAGACAGTCGATCCGCCTTATCTTCCCGGCACGGGCCCAGCCGAGGTGGCATCTGACAATAGCAGCGGGTTTACCGCCGGATACACGGCTATCTTCCGGCCGACGCTAATTAACAATTTCCGTTGGGGCCTCACGCGCCAGAGTCTCGGATTCTCCGGGAATACGTCAACGCCTGTGGTCTTCTTTCGGGGACTGAACGATAACAGCCTGCCGAATAGTTCGACCCTTGCCTATGTCTACGGCCACGGTCTTAACACTCCGGTGCACAACCTGGTGGATGACATTGTCTGGACCAAAGGCCGGCACACGATCTCGTTCGGCGGCAATGTGCGCTTTATCCGCAATCCGCGAACCAGCTTTCAAGATTCGTTCCCGTCTGCAGTGACGAACTCATCCGGGCTGAACACGGCAGGAATCGCAAATACCGGGAGCCCGCTGGATCCTGGAAACAACGGACTTCCAGGGGTCGACGGGGGCTTCAACTTGAACTACAACTACCCGATGATGGCGGCGATGGGCATCCTCAGCCAGTTAAACGCGACGTACAACTTTGACAAGAACGGCAATGCATTGCCACTCGGCGCACCGCTCAAGAGGCGCTACGCAGCCAACGAGTACGAGATGTATGTCCAGGACTCCTTCCGCGCAAAGCCGAACCTGACCTTGAATTACGGTTTGCGGTATTCCATCTTTTCTCCACCTTGGGAGACTTCCGGAACCCAGGTGGCGCCGAATCCCAGCTTGCACGATTGGTTTAATACACGTCTGCATGAAATGTTATCGGGGCAGGGTTCGAACTCAGATCCGATGATTACGTACACCTTGGCGGGGCCGGCGAATGGCAAGCCAAGCTATTACGAATATGACTTTCACAACTTTGGCCCGCGCGTGTCATTTGCCTACTCGCCACACCCCACTGGCGGCTGGCTGAAGACTCTGTTGGGTGGAGACAAGACGGTGATCCGCGGCGGTGCCGGGATTGTCTACGATCACATTGGCCAGGGGCTGCTGACTACGTTTGACCAGAATGGTGCGTTCGGTTTGTCCACAACCCTCACCAACTCGATCACCCCTTGCATTTGTGCCAACAACCCTGACAATGCACCTCGCCTGACGAGTTTGACCGATGTTGG
>Ga0126371_10000159_pt1 | contig 51194 bp, 67 predicted proteins | sample PanSoiMetaPlot_4_FD_110145 | JGI IMG/M metagenome (GOLD analysis project Ga0126371, IMG submission 110145) | Tropical forest soil microbial communities from Panama - MetaG Plot_4 | ecosystem: Environmental > Terrestrial > Soil > Tropical forest > Bulk soil | place: Panama | collected 2016-02-17
CCGGAGTCGGGATCAAATGGACCCAGGACGAGGGCCACCCCTCCTCCGCGAGCCCCAGCCACGAGCGCAGCCATTCGGTGGGTCCCATAGCCCTCGTCCGCTGGAGCCGTTTGTACCCAAGCCAGCCCCAGAAGTCCAGCTCAGATCGGACCAGTTTCGCGTCAATCTCCAGTGTCAAATGACTGATCAAATTCGCACGTCTCCCTCATTCCACCAATTGTTCATTAGAGCCATCTCCCTGCCATTCTCTGCCAATTGGACGCTTCAGCTGGCCCCTAGTCCAGGGCCAATCATCGCGTCAATTCTTCCCTGCTATTGCCCAACTTTTTGGCCTCCCCGGAGAGCCAATTCTCCGCAAAGTAGTTTTCCACAGTTTTGCCCCTCACCCCACCCAGACGCAACATCGTACTACGCATCACGTACGATGGAGCCTAGTAGCCGTCCGCGGGCCAGCCGGGGTGCGCAAGTCCTCCACCCACTCGCGGAACTCCGCCGCCAGTTCCCAGGCCTGTATTCGCGGGTCGCCCTCGACCACCCACGACTCCATCCCGGGACCTCCGGCGTACGTGCGCAGGACCTCGCCAACGTACCCGTCCGCTCCGCCGCCGTGACGTGACGGCCAGCCCTCGTCCGCGTGCAAAATGCGCGCCACCCGGAGTGCCATGTGACGGGTCGCGTCCACCCTGTGGTCGCCCCTCCCCAGAGCCCGTCCCTTGCGCTTGGCGTGCGCCATGGGCCACAGCCCCCACTCCTTCAGCCGCTTGTCGGTCGCCCACCCCTTGGCATCTGACGGAGTCTGCTCGCAGACGGTCACTCCCATGGCGTACTGCGCGTCAGGCGAGGACCGCCCGGTGAGCGACAGCCGCCCGTCGAGCCCCGCCTCACGCGGCACGAGCAGTGCCTTGAACCCGGCCGCGACCTCGACGCCGGTGAGGTCCACCGTCACCTGGCGGAGGGCGAATGACTCCAACACCAACCAGATTCTGAACCCCTCCTCGACGCCGTACGCCTTCCCAACCCTCTCGCCGCGCAGCCGCTGCTCGATGGTGGTGTCTGCCCAGAACAGACCTCGTGCCACGCCGGTCGCCTTCCCCGGGTCGATGGCCATCACCGCGAACCTCATCCAGCCTCCTCTCGTGTTTGGGTGCGCCCGGCTAGCTGAAGGGGTGGCGTGAGCGGGTGCGCCCTAGAACCCCTAGAGGGGTTCGGCGCACTCCCACCCACCCCCAGTGCGCCCGCCCACCGGGGCGCACCGGGGCGCACTGACCACATTCCCGCTGCTAATCCCATGTTTTCAGTGCGCCCCGTGGTAGTACATTGTCGAGCGGTTCGGGCCAAACTCCTGCCTCAGTGCGCCCCGCCCAGTAAGTACAGCTAATCCATCCCGTACTCGCTCCCTCCGGCCACCCATCGCACGCTCGACCTTGGACTGGCTCATCCCGTCCTCGATGACCCCCAGGAGTTCGGCCAGGTACACCGGGTCATTCGCCTCCTGCTCCTTGCGCTGCTCCTTCTGTTCCTCACGAGCCTCCTCCCGTCGAGCCGCCTTCTCCCGCATGAAGTCCTCCGGCAGGTACTCATCCCCGGCTGCTCCCCGGGTGACGTCCCAGACCATCGAGGTCCCCAACGACAGCTTCTCCATGCGCATCGCCTTGAGTGGTCCGTACCGGTTCTTGTCGACGTGGAACAGCCCCGCCTCGCGGGACCCCATAGCCTCCAGCTTCAGCACTGCCTCGCTGAACATCTGTAGGTGTTTCGTTCCGCGAGCCTCGCCCACCGCGTTGGTGTGCTGTAGGACGATCACGGTGATGTCGAGGACGAGGGCGAGCGACCTCATCCCCAGCGCAAAGTCCCGGGTGTCCTCCACGCCGTCCTTGTTGACCGTCCCGTACAACCCGGCGGAGTCCACGATCACGACCCGGACGCCGCCGTGTCGCAGGACCTCCAAGGCGAGCCGGGCGAGTCCGGCCGGGCTCGTGATGTCCCAAGTCGCCTGCGTGAAGTAGCAGGGAGCCGCCCCGTTGAGGTCCCCGCGGGAGCGGACGAGAGCCCCGTACACCGGTCCCAGCTGCTGAGTCCCCTCGCCCTCCAGCATCAGGACGGAGCCCTTGTCCACCCGGTAGCCGTTCCAGTCGTGGCCCCGGGCGATGGCGTCCGCGATGTCCGACACCAGGATGGTTTTACCCACGCCCGGAGCCCCGTACATCACGGTGTAGCCGACCTCTGGAACCCAACCCTCGACCTGCCACCGCGGCGGAGGTTGGTTGAGGATGTCCTCGACCGTGAGCCACTCAATCCGCGGCTCGCCGCCTGCGAACATCTCCAGGACCTCCTCCAGCTGCTCGCGGAACTCGCCCGCCCCGGACAGGACCGACTCGACAGCCTCCCGCTCCTTGTAGCCGTCCTCCGCCTGCTCCGGGACCGGTGGCGGGTCCTCCCTCACGAGGTCCCTCCAGCCTAAGCCATTATCCAGGTGGTCACTGACGTCCTTCCCACGCGCTGGCCGCCAACACTCATAGGAGGCTCCGACCTCCCTCAGAGCCTCCATCGTCCAGTGAGCCCGCCGGGAGCCGTCCACGTCCCGGTCCCAGATGATCATCACGGTCGCCCCGGCCAGCGGGCGGGCGAGTCCCGCGGGCCACTTGCCGTTCTGGGGAGCAGTCGTGGCAGGACCAAACCCCTCCCTCACGAGCCGGTCCGCGTCCTTCTCGCCCTCGACCAGCACGATGTCCAGCCCCTCACCGACTCCCGCCACGACCTCCGGGAGCCGGTACAGCACGTCAAGCTCAGAGCCGTACCCGGCGGACCAGCCCGACTCTGTGTAACACTCCCACGCGAACCCCTTGGGCTCAAACCTGATCTTGCGGCGGATCGGCTCGCCCTGGCGGGTCACGTAGTGGTACGTCGCAACCTCCCTCCGTTCAGCCCTTGCCATTTTCTGCCAATCTCTGATCGCGGACCATAGACCCTGGGCTACCCCCCAGGTGTCCCCCAGAACGCCTCAGAAACCATGGCTCCGTCATGCCTCTGCCCACTTCCTGGGGCAGGCGTGGGGCGAATAGGTGGACGGGCACGAGTCCGGCTCTAGCGCACCCACCCTGCTGTCGGGTCAGTCAGCCATTCTCGCGGGTCCACCTCATCGAATGCCCCGCGGTCCACCCGCTCGCGGATCGTACAGCCCCGGTCAAAGTCCGCCTGGAACGGGCACCGGCCGTGCGCGTAGCAGACAGGGCGGAACAGGTTGGACTCCGCGATGAACCGGAACTGCCACTCAGTCGAGCGGTCCGGCGGCTCATACGCCGCGAGAGCAGACACGATCTGGGAGCCGACCAGCCGCCACTCAAACTGGGCCTGTGTACACAGCCGGTTCCCCAGGTGGTCCACGAGGTTGCGGAGGTTGGTCTTGTAGTTCAGCCGGGTGAGCGTGTCGTGCGGGAGGAGCCCGCGAGCCTCCTCCGCGGGGACGCCGTTGGCGATCAGCGACCGGTACGCCTCCCACGTGTTCTTGATGTGCGCGTTCCAGACCCGCCTCGCCTGCTTGTTCGCTCCCACGAGCGGACCCGGGCGAGCCGCGATGTCCTCCTTGACCGCGAACCGCATTGACTCCTGAGCGTACACCGCCGTCCGCTGGCGGACCATCTGGTGGGTGAACGCACGTGTGACGTTCTCCACCATAAAGTGGAGGTCCACCGCCTCCAGGGGAGCCTTGAGGTGCGTCGCATTAGCTTGGTCCCACGCCCAACGCCGCTCCTCGTCCGTTAGCTCCATCAGGGACCGGATCACCCGACCCTGGTACATGAAGGCGAATGCCGCTATGGACCCCAGCGGGTCCGGCGTGGCGGAGAGCAGGGTCACCGTTGGCATCCCGTGTCCCACGACCGGCTCCGCCGGATACATCGCCTTGTCCACGTATGTGCTGACTTCCGAACCTTCCGTCATCTCTCTCACTCCTGTGCTGCGCCAGGTGACGCTCGATGGTGTCCAAGGTAGCTTCTGCCATCAGTGCCCGCTCCCGCCAGTAGAGTGCGTCATGCGACTCCGTGGGATCGTTGAGCAACCAGCTGAGCAGGAGGACCGTGGCAGAGCCGATCCGTCCCGCCTCCCATCTATAGAACGTTGACCGCGACACTCCCGCCTGCTCCGCCGCCTCCTTTGGGTCGAGGTCCCGGGCCAGCCTCGCCTCGCGGACGAGTCGCCCGATGAACCGCTTCTGGTCACTGCTCGCCTCTGCCCACTCGTACGGTCTCATGGAGTGATCACCCACATCCGCCGGACGTTGAGCTTGCGTACAGCCGACCTCGCGGGTTTGGACGCCTCGACCAGGAGGAGGTCGGAGCCCGTGTTGAACTCCATGATGTGGTCCCGGTACATCGGGAACCGCCAGCGGTCCACCGTGATCAGCAGCTGGTCGGTGTCGTCCTCGCCCGTCAACAGCGCCCACTCCCTGAGATGGGCGTCCTTCACCTGCGCCGGGTCTAGCTCGACGCCTCTGGCCCGGTTCTGTTCAAAGATGTCCCGGATGTTGAGCTTGAGGAACGTCCCCAGCCAGACGCACTTCACTGCTCGACCCACCAGGCTCTCGTCCGCGAGGTCCACGGCCGTATGAGTCGGCTCCGGGAGCCCGTGGCCCTCCTTCAACCACTCCCTCGTGTTGGCAATGTTCCGGTCGAGCAGGAACGCGCCAAACGGGTCCTCGTCCTCCAGCCATGCCTTGATCTTCTCCGCCGTCTTGGGGCCAAACCCCTTCAGCTCAACGATCTGGTCCCACGAGGTCGGTTGTCGGTCCCTCGCCCACTGAGCGACCACCGCCGCCGTCTTGGGTCCGATCCCATTGATGGCCCGGAACCCTGCCCTGATCCCGCCGTGTCGCCCGACCGGGGACCAGCCCTCCTCGCTCTTGGCCAGCGAGGGACGCCGGACCTTGATCTGGTGCTTGTCCGCGTCCCGGAGGAGGTTGCGTGTCCGCTCCGGGTCGCTCGCCGCCTCTGTGAGGCTCGCCGCGTAGAACACGTTGGTGTGATACTGCTTGAACCACTGGGTGTAGTAGCTCAGCAGTGCGTACCCGGCGCAGTGGGCCGCGTTGAAGGCGTACGCACCGCTGGTGACCATGTTCCCCCAGATGCGGTCCGCGAGAACCCGTGGCATCACCCGCTCCGCTCCAGCCAGGAACTCCTCCCGCCTCGCCTGGAACAGCTGCTCGCCCTTCTTGAGGGCGATGATCTTGCGTATCTCCGCGACACCGGCCGGAGGGAACCCGCCGATGTCCCGGGCCACGCTGAGTATCTGCTCCTGGTACACCATCTGAAACTGGGTCGGAGCCGTGATGGCATCGTACGCCGGGTGGACCTTCTCCGGAGCCCGGAGCCCCGCCTTGATCTCCGCGTACTCGCGGGCGGCTCCGTTGTGGAGCGGTCCCGGGCGACAGAGGGCGATACAGTCCATCAACTCGCTGAACCGCTCCGGCTGGATGCCCGCCGTGACGTACCGGGTCGCCCGCCCCTCAAACTGGAAGATGCCCGTGAGGTCGCCCGCCCTGAACGCCTCGTACACCCGCGGGTCCCCTAGCTCCAGCCCGTACAGGTCGTGGGTCGTCATCCCGACCCGCTTACAGCAGTCCCACAGCATTGACATCGTGTTGAGCCCCAGGAAGTCCATCTTGACGAGCCCCTGTCGCTCCGCGTCCGGCTTGTCGAGGGCGACCACCTGAACGATCTGGCCGGAGCCCTTGGGGACCTCCCGCTCAGCGACCGTGGTCACCGATGTGATGGGTTCATTGCTCAACACCAACCCAGCCGCGTGGACTCCGAACCCCTTGATGTTGCCCTCCAGCCAGCCGCCCTTGGCGAGGTCCGGGTTGCGGTCCCAGATGGCTCTCGCCTGTGGGAACTGTTCGATGGTGTCCTCAATGGTGCTGCTCGCCCGGAGGTCCCCGCTCGACCGCTCAATGAGGAACTTCTTCAACTCCTCGACCTCCCACTTGGGGATGCGGAACACCCGGGCGATGTCGTCCAAGGAGTTGCGCCCCTTGAACTGGATGTAGGTCCCGATGTTGTTGACGCAGCCGGGTCCCATCAGGTCCTCATAGAACCGCCGGAGCAGCGGGCGAGCCTCGCTGGGGAAGTCGAGGTCAATGTCCGGCAGGTCCTCGCGGGTCACGTCGATGAACCGGTCAAAGGACAGGAGCCCCTCAAACTCCCGGCGGAGCGGGTTGACCTCCGTTATCCCCAGCAGCCACGCCGCAATCGACGCAGCAGCCGAACCACGAGCCGGACCGACAGGAATGCCAAGAGACTTGACGTGGCGCACACCAGCAGCGACCAACAGGAAGTAGTCCACAAAGTCCTTCCCCTCGATGAGGGACATCTCGTGGCGCAGCTGGGCGCTGTACGGCTCCCGCTCCTCCGGGTCCAGCCGGTGTAGCCCGCGTTCACGCCAGCCCTGCTTGAGCAGGGCACGCCAATGCCCTGTCGCTGAGCCCTCCCCGGGCGGGAGCGGGTACCGGACCATTGGCAGCCGCGGGAGGGTAGCTGTACACTCCTGGGCAATCTCCTCTGTTGACACGATGGCTTCAATGGCCTCCTCCTTACTCAGCCCGGTCGCCCTCAGACGCCGGTACACGGTGGCATCGTTCGGTGGTGGGCAGAGTGGAGCCGTGTAGCCCCACTCCCTCGCCTGCTCCTCCAGGGTGCGCTTCTCGCCCGGCCGGAGGTTGTGGAGAATCTTCTGAACCTCCTGCTCCTCCAACATCGTGTAGTGGCAGTCGAGGGTGGCCACGAGCTGTGAGCCGATAGCCCGGGCGAGCCGCCCCGCGAGAGCGTTGAACCGCCGCGTGACCTCCAACTCCGGGAACGCCTGAACCTCGATCAGGTAGTTGTCCCCGAACGTCTCGCGGAACAGCTGGGCTATCCGGAGCCCTCTCGCGTACGAGGCACGCTCCTGGGGTATCCCCTTCCCGCCGACCGTCGCACACGCGAGGAGGCTGCCCTGACAGCCGGACAACACAAGGAGCCCGGCTCGCCGCCGGACGAGTTCGTCCCAGGTGACCGTGGGCTCATAGTAGAAGTGTTGCCACGAGCCGGTCACCAGGGCGAGGAGGTTGGCATAGCCCTGCTGGTCCTTGGCGATCAGGGTGAGGTGGTGCTTGCGCTGCGTCTCCGTGTCCGGCCGTCTCCAGAACCGGCCGCTGGGCATGTAGACCTCGCAGCCGAACAGAGGCTTGATCCCCGCCTTCTGAGCAGCCAACTCAAATTTGACGTGGGAGTCGATGTTTCCATGCTCCGTGAGGGCGAGGCTCCCCATCCCAATCTCACCCGCCCGGCGGACGTGAGCCTCAGGCATCTGGTACCCGTCGAGGTACGAGAGCGTGGTGTGGTGGTGAAGGCTCACGAACCGCATGGGCTTGAGGCTCCCGTTCGCGGAGCCCCGCCGCCGGATCGGGAGCCCGCCGCCGCCGTGCGAGCCGCCCACCTTGACCTCGTGGGCCGCAAAGTCACCTAGCCTTGCCGGCATCGCCCTCCTCCTTCTCGACCATCGTGGCCCCCATGAACCGGCCGTGGATCCAGCCCTGTTGGCCCTCGATCAGGACGGCCGTGGTCGGCTGCTCGCCCACGACCGCCTGTAGCTCGACGATGTCCCGGTCAGAGATCATCACGTCAATCAGCAGCCGAACCCTCATGATCATTGCCACCACTCTCCGTCTCGTGTCGTCTCGCCCTCGATGGCTCTCACCAGGAACCCGCAGAAGTTGATGAGGTCGAGGGCATCGTCAGCCGCGGTCCCTGCTCCGCCGGTCCCCGGCCACATCGTGTCCCACAGCCGGTCGGATCGCTCGCGGATGCGCACCACTACGCCTCGCCAGCCCGACCTCCGCCAGTTGTCGCAGTACCGCTCGTTGCGCTCCGCGTACAGGACGAGAGCCCGGAGCAGGACACGCGCCTGGCGGTGTACATCCTCTCGCCCGGTATATCCCAGCGTCCGGACCGTCCGGCGGACTTGGCTCTCAGTCAGCATACGGGCGGACCTCCACCCGGAGCCCGTACGCCTCAAGCCAGATGCGGCCGGAGCCGGAGTCCCGTGTACACCACTCCCGCCGCCGGAGCCCGTCCCAGACGTGCCGCGGAACTGTGGCGCAGAAGTGCCCTAGCCCAAGCGGGACCGTATCCCGGCCCACCAGGTGTAGGGTAGTGTGGTTGACATCCTTGAACCACCGTAGCGGCCAGGGAGCGGGCTCCCCGGGCTCGACCTCCCGGAACCCCAGGATGCGCAACATCTCCTCCAGCCCCTCCTCGTGGAGGTCCGCCATGTCAATCTCGTACGTCAGGTGGTGGAACATCAGAGCCGCTCCATCCACGCCACGGCCAGAGCCGCGATCTGAGCCAACTCCTTCCGGAGCCCCTTGTCGGAGAAGTCACCCTCATCGACCGCCAGCCCGGTCCGGTTCAACGCTGCTCTCGCGACCTCGCCCATCTCCTCCATCAGGCACGCCGCCCGCTCGATGTCGGTCATCCCGTCATCGGAGAGGGTGTACTTGAAACGTCCGTCCGCCTTCAGAGCCAGCTGGCGCTTGCGCTCCGACCCGACGATGATGAGGACCCGCTCCAGCTTGGAGCCGACCTCCAGTTCAGGATCGTACAAGCTCATCGTGTCCCTCCATACAGGTTGATCCCGGAGCCCGCTGTCCACTTGGCGGCCGGAGCAGTGAGCAGCCAGGACACAACCTCCGCGACCTCGACCGGCTGAAGGTGATCGAACATCCTCAGGTCCTTCCGCTGATAGACCTCCGCCTCACCCCTGCTCAGGTCCTTGGTCTCCATCAGCTGCTCGACCACCCGGGCTCCCATGGGCGTATCTGGAACGTGGTACGGGTGGACGATGTGGAAGAAGAAGATGGGCGTCAACTCCCAAGCTAGCTCGCGGACCGCCGCCGCGAGTCCCGCCTTGGCCGCGCAGTACGCCGCCCCGTTGGTCAGTGGGTGATCGTGGGCATACGAGCCCACTAGGACAGCCGCTCCGCCCTTGGAGCCACGATCCCTGACGTATCCCCTGGCTGCCATGAGCGGGAGGAGCAGGGAGCCCCGGATCACCTCATGGATGTCGTCCTCGCTCGCCTGGTCAAAGGGAACCATCCGCGTGTGCCCCAGGGTACAGACCATCGCATCGTACTGCCCCAGGTCCGTCGAGGGGATGCGGTACACCCCGTCAGTATCCAGGCAGTCTGAGCTGTCCACGGTCCATCCTTCCCGGGTCAACACGCCGCGGATCGCTGACCCGATGTTCCACGGCTCCTTCATCGCTGCTCCCAGCACCATTGCCTTCATCGTAGCTCCTCATCAGTTCCATGATTGCGCTCGCCACCCCGGTGAGGGAGGCGAACTCCCATCCACTCCAACTCGCTGCCATGTTCCACTCCGACCGGCGGAGGATCGGTTGGCCCAAGTGTTCGATGCGCGCCTGGTCCAGGATCCAGGTCAGGTCATCGAGGACCGCCACGACCCGCCGCGGGTCTATCCGCCGGGCGAGTTCGCCCAGCTTGTTCTCCCCGAACAGCAACCCATCGAACTCGATGTTGTTGCGCCTCGCCCACTCCACGGAGTCCGGGTCAATCCGGTCATACCGGTTGTGAGGGCGGGTCGTGGTCAACCAGACTTCCGCTCCCGCCTCCCGGAGCAGCCGGGTGAGGTCGCTCGCTCCCGGGTAGGTGCCCATCGTCCGCTTCAGACCTCCCTGCCTGTACGCCAGCTTGATCGACCGGAACGTTGAGAGGTCGATGCCGAACGTCTGACACATCCAGTCCCGGAACCGCTCCCCGCCCTCGTACTCGACCCGCTTGGGCTGGTAGCCTAGCCAGCTGCTCGCGAACTCGATGAAGTGGGGGTGATACGGAGCCAGCGTCCCGTCGATGTCGATGGCGACCACGGGCGGGACCGGCTCTGAGCAGCGTGAGCACAGCATCATGTAACAGCCTCCGCCGCCTCCCTCGCCCGTTCAAACGCCTCGTGTAGCAGGATGCCTGGCTTCCACATTCCGTACCTTCCGTTGCGCAGTATCTCTGGGTGGCAGTCGCAGTCCGTCTGGACCACCTTGAACCCCTTGCGGACCTTCCCATTCACGGCTCCCGGCGGCTGGGCGTACTCCGTCACCCGGTGGCCCCAGAGGTCCTGAGCCCTGTACCAGGCGTCCTGCTCCCGGCCGTTGTACAACACGGAGTTCGTCTCGACCTCCGGCGGAGCCCCATCGACCAGGTAGATGTCCGTCTGTTCAAAGAAGTGGTCGCCATCGCACAGCGCCCACGCCGGAGCCGTGTTGATCACCAGCCGGTAGTCCTTCACCAGCCGCCGGGCTCCGTGGGCGGTCACCTTCCGCTTCTGGACCCGCTCCCCGTACAGCGCCCACAGCGCATCGTACGCCGGGGCGAGGTACCAGCCGCCCTGCTGCCCCACCTTGTACCGATCCCAGGACGTGGGCCGGACGTACCCGTACACCTTCTTGGAGTACGTCCGGCCGTCACCGACCTTCTTGAACAGCATGAGGGCATCAGGCAGGCGGTGAGTGATGTCCGGGATCGCCCCTTGAAGGGACACCCCCAGAGCCATGGGCGACTGCTCCGGCCGGTCGGAGTAGATGTCCACCCGGAGTCCCGCTCGCGTACACGCGTGCGCGGAGAGGAGTCCGGCCGGTCCACATCCGATCACTGCCACGTCCGCGTCAACCATAGTCCTCCGCCTGCTCGACATAGCCCAGGAACCTGTGTAGCTCATTCCGGGCGAGCCGGAGAGCCCTCGCGTACCGCCGCGGCTCGACCTCCGCGTCACCGCTCCGGAACTCCTGGAGCAGTGCCTGGAACCGCGGCCCAGCACTGAACACCCACTCGACCTCCTCCTTGTTCGTGGCCGGGTCCTCGATGACCTCCATGGTCATGTGACGCATCCCCTTCATCATCAGGTACGCCGCCAGCGGGAGGTCGCCTGTTCTGAACACTTCATCGTTCATTCTCGCATCCCTTTGGGGCGAGGGTGTCCCGTAGCCCACGTGGAGCCCCGGGACACCCGCTCGCGTGGCTAGAACGGCTCCCCGCTGTCATCCTTGCGCAGCCGCTGGACGAGGACCGCCCGGGCTCCGTTGGTCGGCAGTTCCCGCTCCTTGAGTTCCGCCTTCAACTCCGCGACCGACAGGTCATCGTAGTTGTCGCCGCCCTCCTCGTCCTGCTCCTCGTCCTCGCCCTCCTCCTCGTCATCGTCCTCCTCGTCCTCGTCCTCCTCCTCGTCCTCCGGCATCGCCTCGACGATGGCCGTCCGGATGTCGTCGTCAGACATGGACTTCTTGACCGTGACGTCCAACTCCTCGTCCTTGATGAACTTCTTCAGGCCGGAGCGGTCGAGGCTGTCGAGGTCCACGGCGTCCTCGTCCTCCTCCTCGTCCGCCTCTGCCTCCTCCGCCTCCTCCGGCTCCGCCTCGTCCGCCTGCTCGACCTTCATGAGCTTGGCGATCCGCGGCCGGTAGTCCCCATCCTGGTCGGTGTCGGACTTGAGCCGCCCCAACACCTTCATCCCCTCGACCTTGTCCGTGTCGAATGAGCCCTTGAGCGGGAGCCCTAGCGCGGTGAAGAACTCCTTGGTGCGCGCCTGGACGAATGGGGAGTCATGCTCCAGCAGCGGGTAGTGCCAAATGGGCGCGTACTCCTCCTTGAGCCGCTCGCCCTGAGCGTTGTGGGTGGGGCGGAACCGGACCTCAAGCATGGCGTTGCCATTGCTGGACGGCTTGGGACCGTCGATGTCCTCGACCGTCAGGATGTACGTCCCGACCGGAGCGTGGGCATCGCTCTGCGCATCTGCGAACTGCGACACATCGTACTTGACCTTGGGCATTAGCTGCTCCTCTTGACTGTGCGGCGGGCTCCCCGCCGCGGTTGGCTATTGTTCGTCCTCGCGGGCTGTCCCAGCGGGACACCGCGGGACTTCTCGATGAGTTCAACCAGCTTGGACATTGTCGGATCAACGACACGGAACGTCTTGGTGTCCATGTCGAACTGATCCTTGGCGTAGTACCGCTCTGTTGCGTGGGTCCGGATGACCCTCCGATTGTCTTGACCTCCGATCTTGGCGACCTCCATGAACAGGACCTGGTTCATGTAGCCGCAGAACTTGGGGCTCATGTTCTTGCCCTGAATCCAGGGCATCAGCTTCCGATCCTCCGCCGGGTCCTGCGACGGGAGGAGTTGCGCACAGTGCGCGGTGAAGCCAAAGTTGAAGAGGTCCGGACCGACCACGTGGCGTAACCACCGGCCCAGCCGGGCCATGTTGATCCCGTACTCGCCCTGGTCCACGTCATAGCGGGCTCGCGCTGGCTTCTCGCGGACGGCCGTGTCCCAGACGTCATCCAACAGGTGGTCTTGGAGCAGGGAGAAGGAGTCCACCCACACCCAGTCATACTGCTCGCCCTCGTGGCGCAGGTACTCCAGCGAGTTGTTCATGTCGTCCCAGTCGTCCACAACCCACTCCTCGACCCGCCGCTTGTCCGCCGGCAGCATGGCGTCCGTGTGATCGGTGGGCGGCCGGAGCAGGAGGACCCGCCCGGGACTCGTCCCCGCGAGCCGTGTCTTGCCCACCCCTGGGTCGGAGTACACCGCGATCCGTGCGTGTTTGGAGTCGATGACTGGCTTGATCTCCTTGGGCTTCACTGCTCCTCCGCGTGTTGTCGGTTCCGGCCGATTGAACAGCCTGGGCACTTACACTCCTCCATCACCCACATCAGCTGCCACGCCGCGTTCAGGGCGGAGTCGAATGAGAGGGACGCCGCCTCCTCCGCCGTCTCCATCGCGTGGATCAACTCCTTGTGCTCCGACCAGTTGGAGCCGGGCGAGTTCGCGACCCGCTGGGCGTACTCGCGGAGCCCGCGGGCGGAGTTGTACGCCGCCGCCGCGACCTGAAGGTGGGAGAAGGGCGGCCACGGAGCCGTGGCGAGGCTGAGCTGGAGTTCCAGCCCGCCCTCCAGGACATCCTGGCGCAGCTGCTCTCGCGAGGGGACAGTCATCGCCGCTCCGCTAGCTCGTGGGCCGCGTACCCGTCCCAGGGCACCGTGATCTGGTCGAGGACCGCCCGCCAGTCCCCGCCGGACTCGTGGACCTCGCACGACTCGCGGACGGGACACCCGCGACAGTTCGGGAAGAACATCGTGCCCGGGTTCTTGTAGATCAACGGCGGGAGGTCCCCGCGTCCATTCTCCTCCCACGCCTTCATCGCCGCCGTCATGATGTACATGTCCGCCGCCTGAGCCCGGAGCCGCTCATAGAACTGCGCCTTGTCCGCCTTGTCCCGGTACACCGGGACCCGCACAAAGTAGGGCGAGGGCTGGACCTTGGACACGGAGCCGTCCTTGTTGAGCTTCCGCCCCTCGTCATCGAACCGGTAGTCAGGGTTGGGCAACGCCTTCCGCAGGAACGTGTATAAAATGTGGTCGATGTCCTCGCCCTCCTTGAGGATGCCCCGCCGCCGGAGCCACGCCGGTCCGAACGTCCAGTACATGCTCGCCTGCTCGTCCAGGGCCAGCGCATCGACGTTGATGGCCGTGGCCGTCTTGAACTCCTTGAAGATCACGCGGCCGGTCGGGAGATGGCGCCACACTCCATCCAACGTCCCGACAGCCTTGAAGCGGAAGGCTCGCGGCATCCGCCGGTACACCGGGACCTGGAACACCTGCTCACTGCTGATGACCTCGTACTCCGCGTCATCCGGCGTGTACTCCTCGACGTACCGGGTCAGCATGCCCCGGCCCAGGTCGAGCGCATCGACCCACGCCTCATCGGAGAACACGTTGAACCCCTGGTCTTGTAACAGGCTCGCCTGCTCCTCGTACAGCTGCGCGAACGTCTCCGCCGGAGCCGGTCCCCGCTTCCGCCCGGGGATGTAGTACGCCGCGAGAGCCTGGTGTACGAGGTCCCCGAACCGGAGAGCCCGCGGTTGGTCAGTGGCCTGCCTTCCCAGCAGCCACGTGAGAGCCCACCGATGCCGGCAGGTCAGGAACGTTGTCCGCTCTGAATTGCGGATCAGCCTCATCTTCCGTCCTTCTTTCAGTTGGTCCCCGGGACGGGAACTCCCGCCCGGACCCGGACCGTAGCCGATCCGACCGGCGGAGGTCTAGTCCGGGCGAGAATCGCCCGCTATTTAGGGGATATTCCGGGTCAGCTATCCGACCCGGTACAGAAGCTCACAGAGGTCGGGGCAGCCCAACGCCTGCTTGAGGTTCACGTTGAGGTCGAATGCCCGGCCGCTGACGTACGGCCCATGATCGGACATCGTCCCCTCCGCGCACTGTCCCCGGTAGCAGAACCGCACCCGCGTTCCGCAGCTGAGGAACAACGAGGCGAACCGGAGCCCGGACTGGACGGAGCCGACTCCACAGGCTCCAGTCCCGTCAATGGTGTAGTAGCTCGCCAACGCCGGAGTCATCGGAGCAGGAGGCTTGCGCCGGTGCCGCCGGTGTCTCCGCCGCCGGGACTCGACCGCTTGTAGCCGATCCAACGCCGTAGCAGCCTGCGAGGCATACGGCGGAGAACTAGGCTGGGGGTCGGTCCAGGGTACGTCCACGGCTCCCGGGAGGATGGCAGCGAGTGTGGAGAGGATGCCAAGGATCATGCCCGCGACCTCCGGGCATCACCCGACCTCGCCCGGTCCGCCCGCTCCCGCTCCGCGGCAGCCTCCCTCCAGGAGAGCAGGACATCCGTGATCACGTTGATCTGGTCCTCCCGCAAGTGGGCGATGTGGTCCACCACCTGCTGAGCGTGAGTGGGGTCCTCCGGTGCGGTGGTGATCCCGCTGAACTCTTCAATGGTCATCCGTCCATCTCCTTCTCCAGTTGGTCTGCTTTGGCCGCGAACGCAGCCGCCTCCTCCGGCGTACGTCCCTTGTTGTTCCGCAGTAGCTCGATGCGCCTGCGCTTGTTGAGGTCGGGTCCGCGTAGCTTGTCGATGTCCGCCCGGAGCAGCCGGGCGAACTCCTCGATGTCGTCCACGAACCAGTCGAGCCGTTCTAGGTCATAGGTCCTCATCTCCATGTCGGTCGGATGGACAAGCTTGAACGCTCTGTTGATGTGGCGGCGGAAGGGTGTCATCGCCTTCTTGGCATCGTCGAGGGCATCCCACATGAACACCGTCCGCGAGGGCAGCTGGACGTACCTGTAGCCGGAGTCGGTGACCTGGATGTCGTCCTCCTCCCACGAGTACCGCTTGCGCCGCCAGGGACGCCTCGCCTCAGGCATCGCGGACCTCCCAGTGCCACTGATCGTACAGCCCCGGCCGGTCCTCCTCCGCGACGAACACGATGCGCGTCCCGCACATCCGACACCGCGGGTCCTCCTCCAGGGCTCTCCTCCGGCGGATGATGGCGGAGCAGGAGGGGCATGGGCTCCCCTCCTGTCCGTGGGATCGGTGGTTGGGCGGCTCAACCATCGTTGACCTCCCACTCCACCGTCTCGTACATCCCGCCGTTCTCGCCATCGTACTGTTGAGGGTCCGCGGACTCCAGAGCCTCCCTGATCTGCTCGCTGATCTCGTCCCGCGAGGCGAACTTGCCCTCAGTCCTCTGGACCTCGACCGTCACCGTGTATGTGAATCGCATGTTCTGCTCCATCTCTCTGTTGTTCTCTGCCAAAGCGGCATGGTTACCTGTACACTAGGCCAGCTGGCTCCGCTCGCCGCCAGAGATTGGCAGAGAGCGGAGCCTACCGGGTCCGGCTAGGCGTAGACACGCTCCTCGTGGGCCTTGACGGTCGCCCAAGGAGCAGGGGAGCCGACCTTGTAGGTCACGTCCGCCCCGTTCTCTCCAACGCCAAACATCGTCTCGTACATCTGGCCGCGCTGCGGTCGCCCCTGCTTGTCGGGCGACAACGGCTCCGCGTACCGCTCGATGAGGAGTTCACGGGTCATCGTCCCGCCCTCCTCGCCCGGGACGAGTGAGAGCGGAGGTCGCCCGCCAACTCCTCCGTCCACTCGCGGACTCGCGCAGCCCGGAACCGGTCAACACCGTAGTCGGCTCCCTGCGGAGCCCACGCCCGCTGTCCCGCCAGGTAGGCGATGTAGGCACGGAAGTACCTCAGCTCACCCGGCGTCATCTTCATGTTGGTCCTGCTCATGACTGCTCCTTCCGCTTGCGAGCCGCCTCGACCCGCTCCTGTTGTTCCCGGAGTTCGCGCTCACGCTGCTCCGGCGTCATCCGGACGCCCAGGATGGAGGCAATCTCCTCCATCGCTGACGTCTCGCCCCGGCGGACCCGGGCCACGCGGTCCTCCGTGGTGTCTCGCTTCTTACCCATCTTCATCACTGCTCCTTCTTGGTCATACGCTCCCTGATCTTCAGGATCGCGTCATTGTTGATCTGCTTCCCGGCCGTGATCTCCCAGATGTACTCCTGGATGCTGTCCTCCGTCCGGTAGTACAGGACGTTCAGGCTCGTGGTCCGGTTCCGCATCCCGCGGTCCTCCAGCTGCTCCTGATCGTCCGGGTTCCACGTCTCATCGAGGATGTGGATGGAACCGGTCATCCCCAGGTTCAGGCCCACACCGCCGGTCTGGGTGGTCATGACGAGCGTGCGAGCCTCGTCCGTCTCCTCCCGGTACCAGTCGAGGACCGCGTTGCGCCGGGCACCGGTGACGGTCCCGTCGAGCCGCTTGACCGCGAGCCCCTGCTTGCGCAGCCAGCCCTCGACCATCTCGACCATCCGCTGGGACTCGCTCGCCACGATGGCCTTGGCCCCGGGCTCCGCGTCCGCCGCCCGGACGCCGTACGTGTCCAGCCGGTCGAGCAGGATGGGCAGCTTGCCGGAGTCCTCCGTGGGCGTGACCGATCCGTCCGCCGCGACCTCGCACTTGGCGTTGGCCAGCTGCTTCAGGCGGGCGAACTCCGCGAGGACGCCGTCAGCAGCGATCACGCCGCCGTCCACCGCGACTTCCGCCGCCCGCGAGAACCGCTCGTACACCTTCCGCTGGCTCTCCGTCATCCCTACCGGGACGTTGATGACCACCTTGGGGGGTAGTCCAGGGAGGGCTGTCGCCCGGTCCCGGCGGATCATATGACCGCGGTGCGCGGCCCAGAATGCCTCCTCCTTCCCGGGGTACAGCTTGCCGATCCCGGTGCCTGCTCCCGGGTCCACCGGTCCCGTCCCGTCCGCGTTCATGAGCCAGCGCTGCGCCCACTTCCACTTGCCCGGGTACCGCTCCGGCTCGATGAAGTGGAGGACACCCCAGAGGCGAACCGGCTTGCCGCCCATCGGCGTCCCGCTCAGCGCGTACTTGCGGGTGGCCATCCGGCCCAGAGCCTCGACGCCGCGAGCGAACAGGGTGTTGCGGTCCGCTCCCAGCCCGTACTTGTGGAACTCATCGAGGGTCAGGGACGCCCACTTGACTCCGAACAGGCGAGCCTGGTCCGCGTCCTTGGGCTGGTACTCCCGCCCCTTGTGGTCCCGCGAGAGGACCGTGAGCCCGTTGTCGGCGTCCCGCGTCACCCGCACCATCTCCGGGTTCACGATCAGCCACACGTTCCGCTCGCCCTGCTCGATGGCCGCGAGAGCAGCGTGGACCGCCGCCTTGCGCTCCTTGACGGACTCGCCCCAGAACACGCGGGCTCCGGGAGCGTGAGCCTTCAACTCGTCCGCCCACGGGTCCTTGTGGAGGGTGATCGGAGCCACGACCAGGTTCGGACCTTCCAGCCCGGACTCCTGGACCGCGTAGATGACCTCCACCGTCTTGCCGACTCCCGGCTGGTTGGCGTTCAGCACGTTCTTGACGGCCATCATCGCCACGTCCGCCCGCTGGTACGGCCGGAGCCACGCCGCCGCGTCCCCGTTGACCCGGGAGAGCGTGGCGTCATCGGCGTCTGCGACGTTGTTGATCCGCCGCTCCGTCTTGACCTGCTCCCGCCCCCAGGCCTTGAGTGCGTTGCCCAGGACGAGCCCGGGACCGAACGCATCCCGGAGAGCCCGGCCGCTGTCGAGGTCGAGCGGCACCGACCAGTGCTTGGGGCTCGCGTCCCCGTGGAACTTCCGGCCGGTGATCTCCTTGACTGCCTCGACCGCGGCCGGATCGTACTTGAAGTGGACGTTGATCCGGGTCCCCTGCTCGTTGATCTCTGCGAATGCCTTCATCATCGTCTCCTTACAGGCCCACGTAGTGCCGCTCGTGGCCCCACTTGGAGCCCAGGGTCAGGTACGCCTTCCCGTCCTCGTCCCGCCGGACGTACCCGGCGGAGCGGGTCGCCCGCTCGCCGCGGTCCTTACCAACGAGGGTCAGCCACGCCTCCTCGCCCGGCTCCAGCAGGAGGGCGGTGTAGAACTGGCCGACCGTCTCCGTGCCGCGTAGCGTCCCGTCCGGGCTCCGCCGGTACCGGTACGCCGCCAGCTGCGCCTCGCTGGGCTGCTGGTACGTTCCGAACATGTCCGCGAACGTCAGCACCAGGTCCGCCTCCTTGTGGTGGGTCCCGATCCGGACTTCAATCTCATACGGTCCAATCATGTCTGCTCCTTCTCTTCATCGCGGGTTCCGGCCGCGTCCGGCTCCTTCACACTACGTGTGAGTATACCCGGCGGCTGCGCAAAGGTTACGCGGTGCCGCCCAACTGCGAGGAGGTCCCTCATCCGCTCGATGGACACGACCGTCTCACAGTCTAGCTCTCCGTCCACGTACGCCTGGACCTTGATGACTCCCTTCCCGCCGGGCTGGTAGCAGATGAGCCGGTGGTCGTGGATGTTGAACTCCCGCTTGTTCTCGCCCGTCGAGCGGACCTCGACGCCCAGCTGGGCCGCGTCCCGGTCGAGCCGGGCGATGGTCTCATTCAGCATGGTCGATCACCCGCCAGCCGTTGTCGAACCGCTTGACCTTGTCCTCCTGGCGGAGGGCGGACATCCCCACCCACACCCGACCCGGCCGGAGCCCGGTCGAGGTCGCCAGCTGGATCATCGACTGGTCCGGCCGCTCGCGGAGGGAGGCGAGCAGTGCCGCCTTGATCTCGTCCATCTCGCTCATCGTAGCTCCTCCGGGATGACTGCTGTCTTGAAGCAGTAGGTGCACGGCCGGGTCCCGTACCCGCCTTGGGGCCAGGACTTGTCGACCAAGGCGGAGTGCCCGCACGCCTTCCGCGGGCACGTGATCTTGTAGCCTCCTGCTACCCGGCGGGTCCCCCAGAACGGGAGGACCCAGACCGGCGGGGTGGCCCCTTGTGCAGGAGCCACCCCCTCGCTGTTTCTCTGTGGCGTAGGCATGATCGGCACCGGTCCCCTGTACTAGCCCTCAGGCAGCTGCCGGCGGGAGCCGATACGCTGTCCCGGGGAGTTGGAGAGGTCCGCCCGGTCCGCCGCGGCTGCTCCGTGGTTGGCCGCCTCGTACGAGTACGCACGCTCACGGGCCACCGCGGTTGACTTCCGCTTCTTGCCCTTGGACGCGACCGGCTCCGGAGCAGGCCACATCTCGTTGTACAGGCTCACCGCGTTCTGGTAGATGTCGCGGAGGACGATGGCGGTGGAGCCGGTGTCCCCGCTCCCGCCGTCATCGCGGCGCATCCGTCGCAGCCGCTCATCGATGCGGTTGACGAACCCGTCCGCGTAGCTCCGCTGGTACACCGCGGGGTTCACGTAGTTCCGCGGCAGCCCGTTCTCCTTGACGTACCGGCGGTTGAGGTTCGCGAGGTTGTTCTTGACGCCGGTCCAGTACGCCTCGCTGAGGGTCGAGAAGTCATCCTCAAGCGTGTGCTGCTCCGTCTCGTTGACGTACGCTCTGGCGGAGTAGTCCCACCGGCGGCTCGCGATGCCCTTGCGGAGGGGAGTGGCCTGGCGAGCCACCCACATCCGGCGGGTGATCTCCTTCCAGCCCATCCCGGCCATCCGCATCGTGTACACGTTCTTCCCGGGCTCCGCGGCCGGGTCCACGTCCGGCGTGAGGTTCCGGCTCATCTGGAGCATCAGGGACGTGAACAGCATGTCGAACCAGTCGAGGTCGGAGGAGAGCCCGATGACGGGCATCTTCTTGTAGTCGCCTCCCGCCTCGCGAGTCCCGTGGCCGCGGAGGGCGACCACGCAGCGGCAGTGGCGGGCAACGTCCCCGAACATCCACCACAGCTGGCTCGACTGGGGGTGACGGTACCACCAGTCAAAGTTGAACGTCCGGACCTCCGGCTTGGGCCGCTCCGTCGAGCCCTTCTGAGCCTCGTCCACCATCCACTGCTCGATGGCGTACTGGGCCATGATCTGATCCGCCTTGGCGCGGAAGGAGTCCGCCTCGCCCTCGAACTCCGTGGAGTCCGCCTTGGCGATGAGGGCACGTACCCGCTCCAACATCTTCTCTGTCTTGGTGCTCATGATCTGAATCTCCGTTCAGTCGGTGGGTTGTTAGTGGAACCGCCGGGCGCAGACGGGACCGATCCCGCGAGCCCTGCTCTCGTCATTGGTGAGTCCGCGGCCGCAGATGCCGCACCGGCCGTACTCGTGGCCGAACAGCGTGGCCGCCGCCGCCGGGTCCTCCGCGATCTGCGCCAGCACCTTCAGCTGGAGCGGGAACCCGATCTTGTACTTGTCGTCCGACACGTACATCCGGATGTTCCAGCCGCCGCGGTCCCCGATCCACAGCTGGAAGAACGTGGTGTCGTTGGTGAAGTCCTCGCCCGGCGTCTCGACGCCGTACGAGCCCGCGTACACCTTCCGCCCGTCCGGGAGGACGAGGACGCCGGTGCGCTTGGTCCCCTTGTCCGTCTCCTGCTCCTCGTACGTGACCTGCGGCCGGTCCTGGCCGTTGGCGGCTCCCGCCTTCCGCGGGAGGGACTTGAGGAAGTCGATGACCTCGCTCGCCTTCTCCTTGGTGAACTCGCCGCGGTCCATCAGCTGCGCGACCCGCTGGTCAAACGCCTCCCGCCGCTTGGGGGTCATCTCCTTCTGCTCCAGCAGGCTCGTGATGTAGCCCAACTGGGGGTCGGTCGCCCCGCCGTGGTCGCTCGTGGCGTCCGTGAACTCCGCGGGGACTTGAGACCTTTCAACCATTTCATGCTCCTTCTGTCTGCTGACTTCCCGGGTTCCGGCCGGGTCCGGTCACTTCGCACTCCGTGCGAGTATACCCGGCGGCTCACCAAAGGTTACGCCGCCGGGCTCCTCACAGCGCTATCAGGTCGCTCACCGCGCAAGTCCGGATGCCTCCGTGTTGGGCGATGAACTGGACCAACGTCTCCCGCCGGTAGCCGGGCTCTCCGTCGAGCCCGGGTCCGGTCGGTCCGGCGGGGAGCCACTTGAGCAGCTTCACGCAGACGTGATCTGACTCGATGGTCCCGCCGCCAAGGGAGCGGGGCATCCTGGTGATCTGGTGTAGCTTCCGATTCATCAGGAGCCCCGCTCGCTCGTCAAACGTCAGTCCGTCTTGGAAGGGTTTGCCTTGGTGGCCGCCTTCCGTCCACGCTTGGCCGTGGTCGCCTTCTTGGCGGGAGCCGCCTCCTCCTGCGCTCCCTCCTCCTTGGTGTCCGCGGACTCCGTGGCCGCCTTGGCGGACGCCTTCCGCCCGCCGCCGGAGGGAGCAGCGTCACCCACGACCTCGCGCAGGTCCGCCTCGCTCTTGCCGGTCATGAGGGCGAGCATGTACCACGCGGTGCCCTCCTCCCGCTCCTTGACGAGGCGAGCCTTGAGCTTGGCCCCGGAGAGCCCGCTGATGTCCTCGTACTCCAGAGCCTCGCCCTTGGAGTTGAACCCGGCTCGCGCCAGAGCCTCGCGCATCGGCACGTCACTGCTGACGCCGTACTTCTTCTTGAGGCTCTGCATCGTCTCGCCGCCCTGGCGAGCCGTCCTGATCTCGCCCACGAGCCCGTCCCAGTCCTCCGCGGTCCGGCGGGCGGACCCGTTGGACTTGGCCGCGGTGGCGGTCGTGGTCTTGGTCTCCTCCGCCTTCTTGGTGGCGGACTTGCTGCGTGTTACCTTGGCCATGGTGGCCTCCTTGTTGGTTGTTGTTTCGCTGCTGTTGTCCTGCTCGCGGAGCAGGCGAGCGTACAGCCTCGCCTTCTCCGCCGTCTTGACGCACGAACGGGCACCCGCGTAGTTGGGTCCGCCGTCCATGCCTCCTCCCTCGCTGTTCCCGATGGCCATCGCATCGAGCCACTCAGCTAGGTCATCGAGGTCGAGAGCGGTGAGCCTGACGGTCCCACCGCTGCTCCCGACCCGGTGTAGCTCCTCCGCCAGGTGCGGGCTGTACCCGCTGTCCTTGGTCGGGTCGCTGATCTCGCTCCCGCTCGCCTCGCCCGCGATGAACCGGGTGATCTTGAGCGGGCGGGTCGCCTGGAAGGTCATCGGTCCTCCCAGCTGAGTCCGTGGGGGTTGATGATCTGCTCCGCGGAACACATGAAGCAGAACCCCATGAACGTCTCGCCCGTGGCGTCATCCGGGGCGAGAGCGTGAGGCTGCCCCCTCCGGATAGCGCCACACCCGTCACACGTGTAGGTGACGGTCGAGTGATAGCCGCGATGTCCCTGGGCTAGGGTACAGACCCCACCCCCACGGACCGGAGACTGGCAGAGAGCAGTCGCCATCGATCAGCCCTCCAGCTTCCGGTCGAGGCGAGCCAGTTCCCTCCGGCGTGCCTCGTCCATCGCGAGGTCCCGGGAGCCGTGGGGCGCATCCTCGCCCACCCAATCCCCGGTCCAGGTGTCGGTGACCATCCACCGCTCCTCCCCGAACTCGTCCCTGGTGACCTCGACGCCATAGCGCGGGTCCGGCTCCTCGTCCGGCTCCCCGGCGTACGGGTCCGGGTCGCCCCAGCCCTCCCACCGGTCCGCGTCCCCGTACGTGGCGTCATCGGCACGCTCCTGCTCCGCCGTGTAGTAGTGGTCGGAGTTCGGGCAGATGTGGTAGCAGCCGCTCCCCATAGGGGAGCAGCCGCAGTTGGGGCAGGTGTTCTCGTTGGCGGCCATCGTGTTAGCCCTCCGCCTTGGTCGAGGACTTCCGTGCCCGCTTGGTCTTGGCCGCCTCGCGGTCCGCCTCCCGCTTGCGCAGGACCTTGGCGAGGTACGCCGTGGCCTTGATGTCGAGGGCGAGCCCGATGGCCTTGTAGCTCTCGCCCTTGGCCCGCCGTGCCTCCGCGTCCTTCAGCTGCTCCTCCGTGTACCGCGGACCGGTCGCCCCGCTCCCGCCCGTACGTCCGGCCGCGACTGCCTCCTTGGCCGGGAACGCCTTGTTGAAGTCCGCCGCCGCCGCCTTGCGTGCGCCCTGCTCATTCTGGACATCGTGGTAGCTCTGCCAGGTCAGCGTCCGCTCCCCGTTGATGTGCTCGCTCGCGAGGAGCCCGCCCAGACGCCGGAGGAGGCTGTTGACCTCCTTGACGTCCCGGCCGGTGTGCTTGGCGATGTCGGCCGCTTCCACGGCCCAGTTGTCAACGACAAACATGTAGACCTCGCGGAGGGCGGGGCGGATATTCGTGGTGGTGCTCATCAGGTGGTTCCCTTCTGTTCGGTCCTGCTCTCCCGGGTTCCGGCCGGGTCCGGTCCGTCATCACTCCAACTCCGTTGGAGTATACCCGCGTACGTGGAGAACGTTACGCCGCCGGTCAAATCCCCAGCGGGTGCGGGGGAGTCCTGCTCCCCAGGTTATCGGCCGGAGCCGCCGGGACGTTAGCCGGTGACGGCTACCCGCCCGCCCCGCTAGTGAACGACCACCCGGCCAGTAGCTCCGCGGTCCCCAGCGGACCGGTCACTCGTACGTCACAGGGACCTGTAGCCCCAGCCGGAGCCGATGCCATCACGCACGTCACGGTGGAATCGTCCACGACCACCACATTGGTGGCCAGCGTCATGTACCCGTTGTCAAGCACCACTGTAACCACGCCGGTCAGCCCGGTCCCGCTGAGCGTGACCGCCGTCCCCTCCGGACCTTCAGCCGGAGTACAGCTGGTCAAGGTCGGAGCCTGCTCCGCAATGGACGTGAGCGGGAGCGTGTTGGTCCAAGGCGTGTAGTCCGCGTTGGCGACAAAGATCACACCCTCACCCGCGGGGACCGTCATCAGGTTCGCCTCCGCGGTGATCTCGTACGTCCCGCCCACGGTGATCGTCAACTCCCAGTCGGAGCCGTACTCCGCATCTTGGAAGATGACCCGCTTGGCGGTGAGGTCGCCCGGGAAGAACCCGGAGAGCGTGAAGCTGGTGACGGCGTCAATCGTGGAGTCGAACTCCTCCGGCACTACGCTGCTCAGAGTCGGGTCAGACACGACCACATACGGGACCGCGTTGGTGTAGTCGGTGTAGGTGTCGAGGTCGTGTAGCTTGATCGTCCCTGATCCGGGAGCGACCGGGCTGAAGTCGAATGTTGACGTGACCAGCGTGTCCGACACCTTGACCGCGTCCCCATAGTGGTGGGTGTTGTCCGCCATCACCAAGTCCACCGCCATGTTCACGGAGAACGGCTCCGGGAAGTAGCCGTTGAGCGTGAGGGCAATGCCCGCCTCGTTGGGCGCGATGCGAGGGATGACACTGCTGAGGGAGGGACCGCGGACCGCTCCGCCGTGTTCCCGGAGGTCGTGATAGGTCGCGTACGCGAGGGCGAGGTCAGCATACGTCCCCGGCGGAGTCATCTCCGCGGACTCGTCCGTCATGGCCTGGTAGTCCCAACCCTCGATGTGCCTGTACGCCAGCACCAGCCCGCCTGGGAGGACCGATTCCAACACCCTCTGAGTGAGAGCCGGGTCCGGCGTCTCCGGGTCGAGCGTCACGACCTCCAGCCGGTACGCGGAGCCGTCCCGCTCGCGGAAGTACACCGTGGCCGGAGCAGGAGGACGGGCGGAGACGAGGGTGCCCATGAGGCTCGCCCGGATCGCCTCCACGGTCCCCACGTTGTGACCCGCCGCCTGCTTGAGGAACACCCGCGTGTCCTCCTCCGACATCCCCGCCGGGATGCGAACTCCGACCAGCTGAGCCAGCCACGGCAGCGCCCATGCTGGACACACGTTGACGTCGAACAGAGGACCCCACGGTGGGTACGGCTCCGGCGGGTCGATGAGCGCACACACCTGGAGATACGGCTGCGCGAGTGCCTCACAGAGGATGGCGTGCGCCCACCCGTACAACTCGTCATTCGGCTGGAGCGGCTGCGTCCGCTCGCGGAGCCGCTCACCCCACTGCGACATCACCGGCTCAGCCACGGCTCGACCTCCGATCCTCCATAGTACGAGGGCCATAGTACGATGCGCCGTAGTACCAACTACTTGGCCTCGTACTACGCATCCCGTTGGTCCGTTTCACAAAATAGGTGTAATGTTTCAGACATTTGAAAACTGGCCAAAAATTTGTGCCAAAATAGCAGGGACTTTTGACGCTAACAAAAGGCGTGAGGGGGTACCTGCATTAGGGGCCAGCTGAATGGCCCGAACACGGGAGATTGGCAGAGAGTTGGCTCTAGTGAACAATTGGCCCGAACCCCTAGACCACCATAAAACTACAATTCGGACCGGGCTCCGGCATGGGCACGCAGCCACCCAAAATGATGTCCGCGGCTGCCCACGCGGAGTCCGCGGACTTCTTCATCTCAACGTTCTGAACCCAGTGTATCCCGGTCGCCCGGTTGAGCCAGTCGACAGCCTCGTACAGACGCACCCGGTCGTCAGTCGCCCAGTCCACGTGCGAGGTCGCTCCGGGGACCAGCCCCCACTGCTCCGGGTCGAGCCAGAGAGCGACCTGATCCATGGCCATCTGGATCGCGTCCTCCTCCGTCACACCTGGGTAGGGGTGAATCTCCGCCCGCACGTCGATGGGTGTGTACACGCCGTTCTCCCCTGGTGAGAGGACGTACACCAGGAAGTTGACCTCACGGTTCGCCTTCAGGTCCTCGTACACCTCAAGGAGGAGGTCATCCGGCGGAGCGGTCCCCTTCTCCGCGGTGATGACGGTCGTGACGCACCGCTCGACGCCGGTGTGACTCGCTCCGTCCCGCGGGAGCCCGTACCCGCCCTCAGCGTCAGACGGCTGGTACAGGTTGACGCCCACTGCTCGACCGACCCGCGGATTCAGCAGCGCACGCTGGGCGTGGTCCCCGGAGAGGATCGGCCGTCCGTTGAGGATGGACAGGTAAATGGAGAACCGCCCCAGGTACGCAAGCGGGTCCTCCTCGTCCGATCCGCCCGCCGTAGTCTCACACGTGATGCTGCTCACGCCATCGTACGCCTCCTGGAAGTCCCCCAGGCCAAAGCAGCCATTCTGGGCGGAGCCCCGCTCCGTGGCGACCACCTTGAGCCCGGGGACCGTCCCGCCGCCTTGAGGAGCGAACACGTCCCGGTCCGTCTCAAACAGGTAGCTCGCCCCGCTGGGGTGCGGGAACGTCACCTGGGCTCCCTCCGGGACCATCGTGGCCGGAGTGTCCGCAGCGAACACGATGGACGCCGCTCCGCTCGCCGCCAGCCCGTCATCGACCGGGAACCCGTACACGGTGGTGCCCAGGTACCCCATCGCCTCGCTTGGTATCTGAGACGCCTGCTCCACGACCTCGCTGGCCATCTGCCCGTTGGCCTCCATCATGATCGTCTCCGGGCTCCCCGGCCGGGACACCCAGCCCGGGATGGCTGTCTCCATGTACTCGATGGAGTACAGCGTCATCTGATCGGAGTCCATCATCAGGTCGAGGTCGGTGTACTCCGTGTCAATGCTCATGTTCTCTGCCATTCTCCCGGTTGCGAGTGTGGGACCTGGGCTACCCCCCAGGGAAGGTCTGCGCGTTGGCAGAGGCAGTGCCGTACGTGGTCAGGCATTGGCTCCCTGCTCACTCCTCCCCCAGAGGACCGTGCGACGTGTCCTCAGAAGTGGGGATATGGACCTCCATCCGGACCCGGACCCGGCCGTCCGGAGCGAACTCCTGGAAGATGTCCACAATGGCCCGGTCCTCGTACGCCGCCAGAGCCCGGGAGATGTCCTCCGTGTCGATGGGCATGACGGTGAAGGTCGGGTCAGCGATCCCAAAGTCAGGGTCCTCAATCCGGAACCCACGCTCAAACGCGCAGATGTTCCGGACGCAGTGGGCAACCTCCTCGTCCGTGTCCTGCTCGACCGTGACCCACTGACCGTTGAGGACCTGGAGAGGGACCGCCAGGTGCGGGATGTTCGCCATCAGTCCTCAGCAGGCTCCGCCCCGGTGGGCGGGAGGTCCGGCGGAGGAGGAGGCTCCACGGTCGCAGTCCTCGCTCCGTTGTCGCCAATCTCCGGCGGGTCGGGCTCGACGATGTCCCCACCCTCCACGATCCCACCCGCCAAGTCCTCCGTCAACGACACGTGGATCTGAGTCCCGTCCGCGAGTTGCCAAGCCTCGATGATGGCAGTGGCTTCCGCCGCGTCCGCCGCTTCAAACTGAATCGCAACACTGACCGTAGCCATTACAACCTCCCAGCGTAGATACAGACCAGCAGGGCGATACTGGGCTGTGCGTTGTTATGGGCTCCGCCGCCGCCCTCCGCGTTGATCCCGTGTTGATGTCGAGCAGATGCCCCGCCTGACCACGCAGCAGCCGACCAGGAGTGCGCGTGGTCGCTGGAGAACCCGCCGGTGTCAAAGTAGCTCGACCCCACGCCGGGAGCGATCCAGTTCTGACCCTGGCCGCCGCCGGTCCACACGACCACCTTGCAGTTGCCCTGAGCCAAGTTCCCGATCCAGACACCGTGGGAGTGGTTCGCGTTGACGCCGGAGGTCCAGGCGGACATCGACGTGTAGTGAGCGTGGTCCGGGTAGTCCCCGCCGGTCGCCCCGCCGTGCGAGTGGTAGGGCATCTCCGTGGTGTTGAGGGTGTGCGACTCCTCGCCCCACCGCGAGCCCGGAGCCCGGTTGGTCAGCCCCGATCCTTGACCAGCGCCCACGAGGGACCGGCCGGAGCAGTTGGGGACCCGGAACTGAGTGGGTGACTCGCCGCCGGTGTTGAAGCGGGCTCCCAGGGCATCGAACAACTCCGGGTAGTCCGCCTGTTCCAGGGCGGCACCGTCGCAAGCGATCCAGCGAGGAGGAGCAGCCGCGAGCCCAAACGTCCGGACCTCTCCGATGATGACGGCTGCTGCGTTCCCGTCGATGGCAAACGCCAGAGCCTCGACGTCACGCGGAACGTCCACGGTGTCGTCCGGGACTGAGTACGGGTACCCGCCAACAGGAGTCCTTCCGCTTGGGCCAGTCATTACGCCGCCGCTCCGATCCGGGTGAAGGGCATCATCGACTGGACCTGGGCGAGGATGTTGGCGTCTTGGATGACTGCCTCGTCCGTTCCGGGCTGGTAGCCGGGAGGCTTGGAGGCATCCGCCAGAGCCGCCTCCCAGCTGGTGTCCCAGCCGGGCGAGGCTGCCCAAGTCAGGCTCCACTCCTTGGTCCACGTCAGCGGGTCAATCCCGGCGTCTGACGCGCAGCCTTGTTGAGCAGCCGCCGCCGCGACCCGCTGTTGCATGAACGGGTCCGCCGCGATGGTGCTGGTAGTCAGGTATCCCATGTCACGTCCCTCCGTTGGTCATCCGCTGGGGCGGTGGCGGAGGAGGGAGGTCTGATGGTGGTGGTGGGTTGATCATCTCCATCCTCGCCTTCTCGACCGCGGTGCCCAAGTTCCCGTCCACTCCAACCATCGTGGGCCTGAAGTTGGGCTGGATCGTCCCCTGGAGGCTCGTGATGGTAGTCCCCGGGGTGACCGTCCAGGTCCCCACGATGGCTTCCGCCTCCGCCAGGTCCTCCGCCTCAAACATGAAGTTGACGGAGAAGGTTGCCATGATGCTCCTTTCAGACGACAATGAACCAGTTGACAGTTGCGTACGGCGGGAGGTTGTTGTGGGGCTGGCTGCTCCCCTCCGCGGTGATGGAGTGGGCGTGTCGAGCAGTCGCCCCATTGACTCCAATCCCGGTCCCCGCCGCGTAGATGAACGCTCCATAGGGGTCGTGGCTTGGAGGGGACTGCGCAAAGTGGATGCCACCTGCGACGCCGCCCGCGTAGCCGGTGACGCTAAACGTCCCGGAATGTGTATGGCCCGGGTCGCTGATCCCGTGGGCGTGGTCGGGCGAGTCTGTCCCGGTCACTGCTCCGTGGGAGTGGCTAGGCATCTCCGCCGTCGAGAGGACGTGGGACGCCTCGCCGCCGGTCGCTCCCAGGTCCCCGTTGGCGCCCATGGGCACCCTGCTCCGGAGGTCCGGGAGGTTGAACGTTGTGGAGCCGTCTCCGGCACCGTACGCATCCCCGATGGCCGCGTACAGCCCCGCGTACAGGGTCCGATCAACGGCAGCCCCGTCGCACAGTAGGCAGCCCTCTCTGGTGGCAGCCGCGGAGGGGATGAGGTCCCCGGTCACGGTCCCCGGCGTCCCCGGAGGTCCGGCCGGTCCGTCTGCGCCCTGAGGTCCGGCCGGTCCCACGAGGGCTCCGCCCGGATCAATCTGAGGACCGGTGACCTTGATGATGAAGGCGAGGACGATGTATGGCGGGAGATTGTTGTGTGCTGCTCCGCCGCCCTCCGCGGAGAGAGTGTGGCTATGTCGAGCAGATGCGCCCGCGCTGTAGCTCCCGCCGCCACCTTGCATCGTGAGCCCCACCCAGCCCGGTGTCATCGCGTTGTATGTGTTGACCATTGAGTCGAGGACCTGAGCAACATGCCATCCCGCCGGACCCCCAATGTCGTGGGTGTGATCGGGCGAGTCCGTCCCGGTGACGCCGCCGTGCGAATGGGAGGGCATCTCCGCGAGAGTCAAGACGTGGGACGCCTCGCCTCCCACCAGCCCCAGAGCCCGGGTGGCCGGATTGGAGCCCATCGCGAACTTGTCGCGGAGGTCCGGGAGGGCGAACGTGGTCACCACACTCTCCTCGCTGCTCCCGGTCCCGTACGTCACCCCAACCACGGCGTACAACTCCGGGTAGTCCGCCTGTTGGAGGGCTCGACCGTCGCACAGCATCCAGTTCTCAGGAACGGTCGAACCCGACCACGCCTTGATCGTCCCGATCTGGTCGCTGTCGTACACCTGGCCCGGCGGTCCCGCCTCGCCCGCTGGCCCCTTGATGCTGTTGTAGTACCGCCAGCCCACGAACTGTTCGCTGTACCGGAACACGTCCCCGGAGTCCGGGTACAGGAACATGTCGCCCTCTTGAGGGTTGACCACGTCCGTGTAGTCCCAGATGCGACCGTCCTGAGTGAACTGACCGGAGACGTACCAAACGGAGCCCGCCTCGCCCGGCGGTCCGGCGGCTCCCGGGTCGCCCTGCTCGCCCTGCTCGCCCGGAGGTCCGGCCGGTCCGTCCTCGCCCGGCGGTCCGGGAGGGCCAGGAGGTCCCGGGTCGCCCTTGAGGATGTCGCCCGGCTCGATGTGGATGCCCTTGACCTTGATGATCTGGGCGATCATGATGTACGGCGGGAGGTTGTTGTGTGCTCCGTCTCCACCCTCCGCGTTGACTCCGTGCGTGTGGCGGGTACTCGCCCCGCCTGTCTGGACTGCGCCATAGCCCGCGTCTGACCACCCGCTCACCATGTGCTGGTGCCAAGAACTGACGGTGCCTGACCAGAACTCCATGTGGTGGCTGTGATCCGCGGACTCCGTGCCCATGTTCGTTGAGTAGCCGGAGCCCGGGGACGTGTACGCCGGACCGGAGCCGCTGTACACGTTGAACGCCTGGCTGCTGGTCGGGTGGAGGTTGTTGATCCCGTGGACGTGGCCCGCCGACCGGCCCCACGTATCGCCTGCGACGTAGTGTTGGTGGTTGACGCTGTCCGTTCCGGACGTGATGTTCATGGGGTGTTGATGATTCCCGCCCAGGTGGGAGTGGTCGGGTGAATCGTTCCCGGTCGCCCCGCCGTGGGAGTGGGACGGCATCTCCCCGGGGAGCAGGACATGCGACGCCTCGCCGCCGACCGTCCCCATGTCCCCGTTGTTGGCACCGTAGATCATCCGGTTGCGGAGGTCCGGGATGTTGAAGGTGGTCGAGCCGTCCCCGGGTCCGAACGTGTCCCCGATGATCCCGTACAGGATGTCATACTCAGTCCGGCTCAGAGCCCGGCCGTCCGCCAACATCCAGTCCTCCGGGATGACGAGCCCGCTGAATGCCTTGATGGTCCCGACATAGTCAGTGTCGTACACCGTCCCCATCGGACCCATCTCGCCCTGCTCGCCCTGCTCGCCCTGTGGCCCTTGAGGACCGGTGTCGCCCTTGTCGCCCTTGGGACCTTGCGGACCCTGTGGGCCGGTGAGTCCCCGGTCGCCCTTGTCGCCCTTGGTCCCCTGAGGGAGCCCGAATGAGAACACGAACTGGTTGTAGTCCGGCTCCTGGACCTGGACCGTGGCCACATCCGCGGGAGCCAGTGTTACGGCTGACGCGGTGATGTCTACGTCATTGGCGGGACCTCCCCCTGTAGGGTAGACCACGTACATGGTCCCCTGCTGTCCTATGGCACAGCAGACCACATCTCCTGGCTTGGCCTCCGTCTCGTTGCGGATCGGTCCCCAGAGGGCGGAGGAGCCGTCCACCCTCAACCACTCTTGACCCGCCTGCTGGACGAGGATGCCCTCAAGGACTTCCCGGGCTCCCGCCTGAGCCGACTGGTACGGCTTGGGTGCGGTGATGCTCAACATCCCCTCCAGTGTCGCTGGACGAACCCGCCGATGGACCGCGCTGTCGGCCACAGCTTCCCGCCGGAGCCGCCGCCGGTGTCGAACCGCCACATGGGCTTGTTGTGCCACCGGATCCAGATGTGACCGCCGTTACACATGATCGTGAACGTCTGGCCCGGACCCGCCTCGCCCCAGGACGTGTACTGACCAGACACCGGAGCGTTGGGACGGAGCGGCTGGGGGATCGGGATACCAGCCATGTCCAACACCTTGGAGACGCCGGAGGAGCAGTCCATGTAGCCTCCCTGTCGCTGCTCGTTACGCCGCGGCTGGCTGTAGGTCGTGTTCCAGCCGGACACGATCTGAGCAGCTTGCCACGCCTTCTCCGCCGCGTCAGAGCCGGTGATCGCACCGCCGCTCGCCTGAGCCCCGCCCGGCGTGGTGACGGTCCTGCTCGCCTTCTCCTCCGCGGGCTCCATGGCCGCCTTCCCGGGCTGGACCAGGGTGACTTCCGCGATGGGCTTGAACCAATCCCGGCGGATGGACTTGACGAGCCACCGGCCGTCCGGGACCTCCCAGCCCTGTAGCTCGACCACGCAGCCCGGCGGGGCACCCCAGCGGTCGAGGGCGACTGTCACCGTACACTCGCTGACCGGCTGCCCCCAGTCGCAGTCAAACGTCAGGTCGAGGACCGCGAGGTCACCCGGCTTGAACGTGTAGCGGATGCGCCGGTTGTACAGCTGCTCCTCGCTCATGTAGTACACGGCGGAGCCCACGACAAAGAAGCGCCAAGCGACCTCGTCAGCGAGCCGCTTGATGGACGTGTACGCGGACTCGTCCTTGTCCCGGGCGAACTGGTACGCCACGCTGTACTCAACATCGTACGAGGTCGCTGCGCCCTCCGCGGTCCCGCCTGCTCCGCCCCACGCCCGCAGTAGCTCGACCGCGGCTGGCTTTGACTTGTCGTACCGGGATGGGAAGGCTGAGCCCTGGATGGTCTGGGCGATCTTGCCCTCAGACCAGGACGGGAACGCCTTGGCGAGCGCAACGGCTCCCTTCCCGCCCTGCGCTCCCGTCCACGAGGGACCGTTGAGGAACCGGCCCACGCACCAGTCGATGTTCGTGGCGTTGGCTCCGTGCATCCCGCGACGGACCTGTAGGATGCCCTCGCTGTCGGCATCGTTGTGGACCGCGGAGTTGGACCAGTGGTTCTCGATGTTACACGCCTCCACGAGGGCGATCCGGGCTCGCTGGTCGCTCGTGATCTTGTCCGCCGCCCTCATCACCGTCTCCGCGTTGCGCCGGCAATCGCCCGTGATCTCATAGCGGGCTCCGTTCCCGTCCATCCCGTATATCTTGGCATTCGGGCTGAACCCGCCGCCGCCGCCGGAGCCGCCGGAGGTCGTGGACACCTGAGTCTTGTTCTGGGCCGGGGTGGATGTCTCGACCGGCTGTCGCACGAGGAGTTCGGGGCAGATGAAGGGAGGCTTGATCAGCTTGACCTCGCGCAGCTGGGAGAGGACGAACTGCGCCCGGGTCACCTGACGCCGGGAGGCTCGCCGCTCGCCCACGATGCGCTTGAGCAGGTAGATGATGATGTCCTCAAACGTCAGGGTCGCCTCGTTGGCCGCGTAGCTCGCGCCCACCTTCACGAGCCGGAACCGGGCACCGTTGAGCCGGACCTCGCAGGGCTGGCCGCGGAGGTCCGGCCGCAGCATTGGCTCCCAGCCCTCATCGACCTCCTTGGCCTTGTACTTCTGAGCCACCGCTGCTCGCCGCTCCGCCGGAGTCAGGACGTGCGGGACGTACCGCTTGGCCGCTTGGCTGAAGATGGTCTTGAACGGGTCCTTGACCTTGATGGTCAGCGTCGAGGCTCCGTCAATCGTCCGCTCCATCTCAATCGAGGACACGGCTCCGATGATGTCGAGCCCGCTGACCCGCGGGTCCGTCCACGTGAGGTCGAGGTCGGTGAGCGCCAGAGTCGGCTGTAGCCCAACCTTCTCCCAGGTAGCCCACTGGTTCTTGTTCGCCATCGAGGTCGCCTGCCACTTGAACTCATCGTCCTTCCGGGCGGCTGCTCTGGGCTCGACTAGCCGGGCTCGCATCACTTCTTCTTCTTGGGCGGAGGAGGAGGCATGACCGGGACCATGATCTGGATCCCAACCTTGAGCTTCTGGTTGGCCGTCTTGATCACACCCTTCTTGTTGAGGTTCATGATGTCCTTCCACCCACACCGGCGGCTCCGGGCGATCTTGGCCGGAGTGTCGCCCTTCTTGACCTTGTAGATCACCGTCTTGGGACGAGGCTTGGCGAGAGCAGCCGCCCTCAACGTCTCATAGAGCGGTGGCATGTACTCGATGAGGTGAAGGGTCATGTCCTGGCGGATGCGCGCCATGCCCCGGTTCCGGAGGACGATGTCACCAAAGCCCAAGGAGCCGATGACCCAGCGGTCCGCCGGGAGGTTGGCGATGCCGTCCAGCCACACGATCCCCGGAGCCGCACGAGCCGTCCCGCGGGTGACGTCGATCAACTCCTGGATGTACTGCTCGACACCGTTGACGTTGTTCCAGAGGATGTGGAGGTCACCCTCAAGGGGAGGGACGCCCAGCCAGTCGGTCATCCCGATGGCGCGTGGGCGTTGAGTCGCCTCCCACCCTCCCGCGACATCGTTGAGCTTCCAGCCGTCCGGCCCAAGCCAGACCGTCCGGTTGAGCGGCGGAGCGGAGCACATCAAGTGGACCCGCCCCGGCGTGTGCTGGTGGCCCAGCTTCCCGACCCGGACCGCCTGGCGTTGGGCTCCGCCGTAGCTCTGGTTGAGAGCGACTGTAGCCATCAGCCCACCTGCTTCCCTTGTCGAGCAGCCTGGTCAGCGTACCACGAGCCCGTGGCCAGCGCGATCTGACGCCGGTCGAGGTACACCGGCACCGTGATGTTGGCCGACATCGAGCCGGACGCCGGAGTGAGCGGGATCACAGAGGCTCCGGCCGGCAGCGTGACTAGCTCCGGTCCCTGCTCGCCCACCAGCGCGGTCCCGCCGGTGAGCATGGTCCCGCCGCCCGCGAGAGCAGGCAGGGTGAAGTCCACCGGACCGACCTTGATGTGGTCCCCGAATGGTGTGCTGGCGTTGAGCCAGTCGGCTATCTCCCGGCCCACGTTGGCCGCGAACCCGCCGGAGAAGATGGACTTGATCACGCCCGGTATCTTGCCAAAGATGTCCTTGACCGTGTTCAGGACGGACTGAGCCGCAGACTTGATCTTGTCGAAGTGGGTGATGATCACCGCCACCGCCACCCCGAACGGTCCGCCCAGGATACCCGCGAGGAGCGGCCAGTTGCCCTTGATCCAGTTGAACACCGTCTTGGCTGCTCCGACCATCCAGTTGAACGCCGCCACCGCCCCGCCCATCGCCGCCTGGACACCGTCCCGGAACCAGCCGACCTTCATGTAGGCCACGACCATGATCGCGATGAGGGCGGCAATCGCCGCCACCACGAGGACGATGGGGTTGGCCGTCATCGCCGCGTTCAGCAGCCACTGAGCCGCCGCCCACGCCTTGGTCGCCGCGGAGGTCGCGAGGCTCGCCACCTTCTGAGCGATGGTTGCCCCGGTCAGAGCGGAGACCATCGCGGTGATCTTGGAGATCACGAACAGCCCCACGAGGGCGGCTCCCAGGGCCAGGACCGCGTACGTCAGCAGCTTGGAGTGCGACATCCACCCGGAGAAGGTTGTGATCACCGGGACGAGGACTTGGGTCAGGGACGAGATGACCGGGAGGAGAGCCGACCCCACCGCCACCTTGACGCCCATCGTTGCCATCTTCATCTCCCGCTGCTTCTTGGCGAGGTCCAGAGCCGCCTTCCCGGAGTCGCCCAACGGCGGGACCAGCTTCTGCGCAGCGTCCAGCTGCTCCTTGAGCCCGGCGGACCCGGAGTTGAGGATGGGGAGGAGAGCCTGGCCCGACCGTCCAAACAGCTTCTGAGCCAGAGCCGCCTTCTGAGCACCATCGGGCATCGCTTTGAAGGCGTCCGCGATCTGGTACATCCGCTGGTCCATCGGGAGGGCGGCCAGCTTCTTGGACGAGAGCCCCAGCTGGGAGAGGGCGGTGTCCGCGGACTTGGAGGGACCTCCCAGGGCTCCAAGCGACCGACCCAGCGAGGCCATGCCCATCTGTAGCTGGCTCGTCTCGATGCCCCGCTGTTTGGTCATCACCGCCCAGTTCTGAGCCGTCTTGGCGTCGAGCCCGGTGACCCGCTGGAGTGTCTTGGTGGACTTGGCGAGGTCCGCCGTTGTCTGGACGGAGCCCTTGAGGAACCCCATCGCCTTGTAGGTCGCTCCCGCCGCCGCCGCCGTCTTGAGCAGGGAGGTTGCCGACACCTTCCCGCTGGCGGCTGTCTTCTTGGAGGAGTCCTCCGCGGACTTCCCGATGCCGGTGACGTCCTTGGACGCCTGCTGCGCACCGGCGGAGAACTGTCGCTGGCCGTCGAGGACGAGCCGGGCTGCGATCAGGTCAGCCACGGTTCGCCTTCTTGGTCGCGTCCTCCATCAGCTTGTGAGCCATGGCCGCCGCCTCGACCAGTAGCTCACGGTCCACCGGACCTGCGTTGATGACGCCCACCGGGTCCACTCCTGCTAGCGCGCACATGGCCAGCGTCCTTACCCAGCCGCGTCCGATGATTCCCCCACGCCCACGTCCTCTGTGGTCGAGGGGTCGATCATCCAGTTGGCCAGCTTGTCCCCGTGGCTGGTGATCGCTGCTCCGTTGCGACCGAACAGCCGGGTAATGACCTCGTGGGAGGACAGGACCGGCTCACTTGGCCCGCGGAGGTCGAGCAGCCGGGCCAGCCGGTCCTCCAGCCGGACCGGTCCCTGGTCATCGCACAACTCCTCCTCCTCGCCCTCGTACCGGCCGATGAGGCACACGCAGGCTCGCGCCATCATGTCCATCGTCACGGAGGTCGCTGAGATGTCGTTGAGGTCCACACCCGTCCGCGAGGCGACAAAGCGGTCCATCTCGCCCGGCGGCAGGACGCCGTACTTGATCCAGAGCCGGTCCCCGAACTCCCCGCCGACAGCTAGCTCTGTCTGCTTGGTCTCCTGCTGGGCTCTCGCACGTTCTCTGAGCCTCGCGACAATGCTCCCAGGGGTCGGGACAGGGGAGGAGCCCTCCGGCGGCTCGTGCCCATTCTCCTGGGTGGCCGGATGGAGTGTGACTCGCCCCTCCATCAGGACACCGTGTCGATAGTGAACTCCATCTCGATGCGGGACTCAGAGGACCCGGTGGAGTCCGGCTCCGGCGGGAGGACCCGCTTGAGCGTCCCGCTCATCGCCAGAGGCTTGCCCTGAGGGTTCTTGTGGATGTCGCCCGGCTGCTGGCCGATGGTCCCGCGAGCAGCGCCAGCCATGTTCATCCAGCCCGGGACCTTGGGCCAGTCGCGAGCCCAGTCGCAGAACCGGCTGATGGTCACGTTCCCGTATGACTTCCGGCCGCCCATGCTGATCTCGTCCACCATCCCTCCGGGCGGGTATTTCAACTCCTCAGAGTCCGCCTCGCCGCCCTCCTTCTTGTCCCAGACTCCCTCGTCCACCCCCTCCAGGTTGAGGGTCACGATCCAGGTGTCTTCCCTTGTTGGGTTCGGCATGTCTCCTCCTTACGCTGCGATTGACCGTTGGAGCGGGACCTTGACGATGTCGAGGGCGATCCACTCCGCGATGCGCGAGGTCCGGAGGAGGACCTGGGCGTGAATCTCCCCGGCCGCCACCGTCTCGACTGTGTTGATGCCCGGGTAGCTCGTGTCCACCCGGAACCCCTCGTCAGGCGTCTCCCCGAACAGAGCGTCAGCCTTCCAGTACCGCTGACAGACGCCGGTGAGCGCCACGTTGACCCGGCCAAATATCTTGCCCCGGCCGTCGATGGTCTTGAGGACAAAGTCCTCCATGATCGCGTCGCACTCGTGGGCGACCATCATGACCACCCTGCTCTCCTGGAAGAACACCCAGTTGGACTCGTCCTGTCCGGCGGAGGTCCTGTACCCGTACGTCCGGAACTGGTTGTTGACGACCTTCCCCAGCGTGACGCCCGCATAGTTCAGCTGCTCACGGTCGTCATCGCTGAAGTCCCGTTTGGGTCCGATGGCCAGCCGTGAGTAGCCAGTCGAGCCGGCAGCGACCTGCGACGGATCGTTGAGCCCGTCCACCCGGGCGATGATCCCCATCTGGACGCCGCTGTACGGGACCTCCCAGACGGCCGGAGCGACCTCGCCTGGGTAGTCCAGCACCTGGCCAAGTGACAGAATCTTCCGCCCCTTGCCCGGGAGGTCCGCGATGGCCTGGACTGCTCCCTTCAACTCCGCGGGCTCCCCGGAGTCCGGGAGGTCCGCGCATGCCACGCGGTGGTACTTGTCGCAGTGCGCGTCGAGCAGTGCGTGGCTGTCCGGGTCGGTGGAGCCCGGGAGAGCGACCTGAGCCGGTCCCAGGTCATAGCTGAGGGTGTCGAGGGCGATGCCCAACTCATCCGCGTCCGGCTCGCCGCCCGCCACCCCGCCCGCGAGGGCGACCACGATGGCCGGATCATCCTCCGCCGGGTAGGTGGGGCTGTCCTGCTCCGTGATGCTGATCGTGTCGGACTTGAACCCGGGGACCTGCGCCGCGGAGAGCGGCACCGACTGCTCCTTGAGTTGAGCGTCCTCGCGGACCTGTATCACATAGTCCGGCTCCCCGCCCGGACCCGGCTGGGGAGTAATCGTCACCTCAACATCGTTGCCCCACTCGCCCGGTCCGTTGGCGTGGATGTCGAGCCAGCCGGGAGCCTCGCCGCTTGCCGGCACTCCCTCGCTCGACGTGGCGCGCACGACCCAGAGGATCAGTCCGCCCTCCTGGAAGAAGGCATACGCCGCCTTGTACATGTCCGGTCCTCCGGCCAGAGCCCCGAACGTGTCCTTGTAGTTGCGGAAGGAGAGGCACTTGGTCGGCTGAAACGCTGGCCCCTTCTCCGTGATCCCGACGATCATGCCCGTCCCCGTGTTGAGGACGGCTCCCGCCGGGGTGAAGTCATCGAGGACCTGTGTGGTTACTCCTGGTCTGGGCATCAGCCCTCCGTTGTTGGGAATGGTTCATCCAGCGGGACCTTCTCCACGTCGAGGTCCCATGTCTCAACGACCGGCCAGACCGGTCGATCAGTCGGTGGTTGGTCGCCTTCCGGCGGGTACATCGGCTCAGTCGGTCCTGCTCCCCACTCGCCCCAGTGGTCCGTCTCGATCAAGAAGGAGGTCACCGCGAGACAGGTGGTGCGGTCATCCTCGATGGCGAGGACCGCGTTGGGCCGCTCCGTGACCGGGTCGATCATCCCCAGCAAGCCATCATCGTCTCGCTGCTGGATCATCGCCAGCCGGATCGCGAGCGACTGCATCCGGGAGATGGTCAGGGCTCGCGGAGCCGCCCGGACCTTGGAGCCCTTGGCGGACACGTGGACGCCCAGGTCAACAGCCCACTGGGCCAAGAACACGGAGGAGCCGTCCTCATCGTTGTGCTTGCGCGGCGGAGCAGGGATGCCGTTGTTCACGAGGATGACGCATGGCAGCTGGTCCTCCGGGAACCGCGCCATGTCAGTGGCGACCCGCCACGAGCGGATCGGGAGCAGATAGCTTGGCTCACTCCCCGCCTCCCTGCTGACCTCGTGTTGGTAGGTGGGGAGCCACTTCCACAGGAGGTTGAGGATGGCCGCCTCCAGATGGTGGGCTCCGACGAACTCCCCGAACACATGGGTGTACTGGCCTGCGCTCACTGGTATCCCTCGATCAGGACTCGTTGGATGGTCTTGATGATCTCCCGCTTCTCCGTCTCGCGGAGCCGGAGCGGACGAGCGGGCATCGGCGTCCTCGTCCCGAACTGGTGGAACTTGCCCGGGACCTCCGGGGCGAGGGCGACCAGTTCACCCGGGTTCTTGTGGACCACGAGCCCGCTGGTCATCGCCTTCCGGTACGCACCCGACCTCGTGAGGATGGGTCCCGGGGAGTAGCCCTGGGCAATGCGGTCCCGGATCGTGGACGCCTTGAGGGGAGCCCAGCCAGGTCCCTCGCTCGCAAAGTTGCGCTCAAACGCCTTCTGTAGCTGGGGCTCGACCTCATCCCAAGCAGGGGTCATGTCCATCGCCCGCTCCGCGAACCGCAGCAGCTTGCGGGCGACAATGGTGTCCCCGAACACTTCCACTTTCATCTGGAAGGGCATGGCCCTCCCGATTCTCTGCCAATCTCTGGTCGGCCAGGGATGGCCCTGACCCGTAGCCCAGGTGGACCTGCGCGAGCCTCAGAGAATTGGCGAGAGTGGGCACAGACGATGAATCTGCGGACCCGCCGCCGGTAGTTTCGCACCTGCCACGTGGCGAACCCCTTACTCACCATCGGGTCTGCCACCCCACCATCCCACCTGCGTCCACTGGGAAGGCGTAGTGGGGCTCTGTCGAGCCCTCTGCGCCGCCGCTGTCCGGCTCGACTGCTCCGCCTGTGACGCACTCGCGGACTGCTTCCACGAGGTCGCCTATCAGCCCGGACTTGCCGTCAGGACCCCAGAAGAGTTCTCTGTACTGGTCATACGCGGAGCGGCTGGACTGCACCTGCTCCGGGAAGTAGCTCAACTCCACCAACATCGCCGCGAGCAGGGCGACAGTGGTCGCCGCCTGCGTCATGATGTCGGCCGCGGAGGAGCAGGTCAGGACCTCCGGCGTCAGCGGACCCGTCTGGCCCAGGATGGTCGCCTGCGCCATGGCCAGCAGCCGCTCGACCTCGCCCAGAGTCGGGCGAGTGTCATCCGTCCACTCGCCCAACTCCTTGTCAGTGCTGTCCTGGGTGCGAGCCCGGAGAAGGACAGCTACATCGTCCGGCGTTGCCGGCCAGGTGACGGTGGGCGTGGTGCTCACTCGTCCTCCTCGTCCGCCTCGCCCTCGTGGATGATCCGGTTGAGGTCGTGCGACACCCCCTTGCGAGGCTGTCCGCCGGTCGCCTCCTCCTCCGCGGCCAGCAACAACTCCGCCTTCTCAGGGTCATCCTCCGCCGCCTCGACCACGACCCTGATGCTGGGGTGTTCGCGCCTGATCCAGTTGACCAGGGCGGTGTGGTCGGAGAAGTCGAGCCCGCCGGTGTCCTCCTCGACCTCCGCCGGGCTCGCCTGCTCGACTGCAAACGACCGTGCCCGCTCGCCCCGCTCAACGTCCTCGTCTCGCGGGATGTCCACGGTGTCCCCGCGGAGGGCATGCCTGACGGACAGGATGTCCTCCTCTGTACCGTCCCGCCGGAGCCGCACGCGGCCGGTCGGGACAAAGTACATGAACTGCGCTGCGCGGATCGTTCGGGTGGCCATGGCTGCTACGCTGTCCCGGCCAGCCCGGTGAACCGCAGGATCGCGAACTTGTTGTCCACGAACCAGAGCGGGCGAACAGAGGACTGAACCCACGTGCGCTCTGTCTTCTGCTCGCGCCACGTCTCCGTTCCCAGTGGCTTCTCGATGCGCATCTGGCCCACCTGTCGCTCCGCCACCGCGAGAGCCTCACCAGCAGGCTGACGTGGGGTGGAGTAGATGGACGGGATGTTGGGCCCAACGACCTGGGCACCGTAGATGGCGGTGAGGGCCAGAGCCTCCTGCGGATTGACGATCCACAGGTTGTACTCAATGCCCATCTCCTCCGTCTCCGCCTGCATCTGCGCCCGCCCAAAGTCATAGGCGGGTGACAGCTGCGGCGTGTCCGTCTCCGGGTTGTAGCTCGACCAGTCGTTGCCGACCACGTCACGAGAGCCGTCCGCGATGGCCGCGTTGACCTCCGCGATGGCCCTCTGGTTGAGCTTCCGGGTGACCGTGTTCGCCAGCTGACGCATCAGCTTGGTGAACCCGGCCGTGTCGTTACGGTCGCGAGCCTCGTCCGTCACGAACGTCTTGCCGCCCCACTTCTCGACCTCTGCGACCTTGGGGGCCAGACGCTCACTCGTGACCAGCGGGAACTCCGCCGCCGGGCTGACCTGCTCGATGTCGCGGTTGAGATACATCTCATTCTCTTGCGCTTCATCGTACACCACGGCTCCGCCGGTGACGCCGCCGCCGGATGCGAACAGCCGGTCAGCCACGAACCGCTCTTGGGTCAGGTCCATGATCATCCGTGTGACCCGGGTCGGCTGCTGGAGCATGGTGTCCACCGTGATCGAGGTCCCGACTGTCGTGGGAGGACCCAGCGGGTGGGTGGTGGGGGACGGGTAGCGGGTCACCGCAGCGTGAACGCGACCTTGACACGCGATGATCCCGTGCCGCTCGACACTTCTCTTGTATGCGCTTGTGTTCATTCTCTCACCCCCTCTCAGAACAACTTGACGATGGCGTCTTCACCTGCTGCGGCGTCCGCGAGGGCGAGCCCCCTCGCAGTCGTGCGGTCCGCCACGACCGCTGCTTGACCGTTGGCCCCGACACCGACCAACGCACCGGCCGTGATGGCCGCTGACGCCGTGACCGGGACCGTGAACCCGCCGCAGAGGACAGTGGTGGTCTTGCCGTCATCCGCGTCATGCTCCGCGACACCCAGCGTGGCCGGGTCATCCGCTCCCGCCGGAGCGATGAGGACGTTGCCGCCGGTCGCACCCGGGTCCAGTCCCCTGCTCCCCGGGTCCTTGGCCGCCGCGACCTTCACGAACGTCTTGCCAACGACCCTGGCCCCGTCCGCACGTCCCGTGATCCGTGAGCTTGGCTCATAGTACGGGACGCAGAGGTTGTCCGTGTTGTTGGCCATCAGTTACCACCTCCTCTCTGAACCTCCGGCAGCCACTCCGCCGGGTACGCCTCGATGGTTGTGTCCTCCAGCGGGCTCTCCATGCCCTTGGCCGCCACCGGGACGAGTCCCTTGGCGAGCCCGCCCTTGTCCTCCGCAGCCGTGAGCAACGTCCTTGCGCCCTCCGGGTCCTGCTCCAGCATGTTCAGCCAGTGCGGCCGTCGAGAGGGCGGGATGCGACCCTCACCAATGGCCGCGGTGAGGATGCGCTCCCGGTCCTCCGCCGTCTGACGGGCGAATGCCTGCGCTCCCTGTTCCGCTGCCCGGCGTGTCGTCTCCCACGTCGAGCGGTCCACCGTGACTGTCCCGGACGCCGCCGCCGCGGGCTCCACCGCTCCGGCGTCACCCTCTGTGGGCTCCGGGACCTCCTCCGGCTCCGCGGTGGCCGGGTCTGTAGGACCGCCTGGGGCTGTGTTGTCCCGGGCTCCCGGCTGGTTAGATGCGCTCGTGCCCGGCTGTTCCGCCGCCGGAGCCCGCTCGCCCTGCTCGCCCGACTCGTGACCGGGCGGAGTGATGATGCCGGCAGACGCCAGAGCCGTCCGGACCTCCTCGTCACTCGCGTCCTCCGCGAGCCCAAGTGAGTTCCGGAGGGCAACTGGGTCCACTTCAGTGGTCACACCCACTGTTCGTCCCTCCTGTTCGGGGCGACTGTCCGCCCGGTTTGCGTACACAGCGATGGATCGCCCCTTGGGAAGTTCCGGGACCACCCACGCTGCTCCTGCTGCCTGCTTGTCCGGCTGCTGCCCAGCAGGCTTGTCCTTGTACACGATCTTGACCGCGATGGGGTCAGAGAAGTTGACTTCATCGCCCTTGGTTGTGAACGGCACCCGGTACAAGGAGCCGGAGTCCTCGTCCTCAACGATCAACTCGTTGGGGTCAACGAACATCGACCTGATCCACCACCAGAAGTTCTCCTGGGGCAGCTGGTCATAGTACTGACGCCGGATGTCCTCCGCGTCCACTTGTGCGCGGACCGCTGCTCCCCGCGCAGGGCGAGTCATAGCCTCGACCTCCTCCTTGGTTGTCAGGACGGAGATGTTGTCAGGTCCGTCCTCGCTGTACAGAGCCTGGATGTCCTCAAGAGTCCCCACACCGGGCCAGACCACCCCCAACAGGGCGAGGTCGGTCAGCACCATCCGCCAGTGGTGGCCGGTGTTCGTGTCCACGCCAATCGCCGCCTCGATGGAGCGGGCGGGATACGCGGAAGGCAGGACCTCCGCGAGCCAGGAGGGGACACCGATGTAGTCACCGACCACAAGGTGCCCCTCCTGCTCCAGACGGAGATTGCCCACGGTCCCGATGGCAGGCTGCCCGTCCGCGAGCAGCCCAAGGTTGGCGGTGTGCCCCAGCTTGAGCCGCGGAGCCTTGATGGCCGGGTCCCCCTGGCTCTCCACGATGTCGCTCAGGTCCTCTGTCGTGAACGTCTTGGGTCCAGTGCTGAGCGGGTACTCGATGCCCGTCTGGACCAGTTCAACGTCCTTGATCGTCACCGTGTTGGGGGTGGCGAGAGCGACCGCCTGGATGTTGACGCTGGGCGTCACTGCTACCCCAGGAGAGCCCTCGTGTTGAAGATGGCCGCGGAGTCCCGCCTGATCTTCTCCCGGCGTCCGGCCGGAGTGTTGATCAACACGGCGTACGGGTCCCACACCGGTATCTCGCCAGCGAACACGTCCACGCTGACCTCGCAGGTGCCGTTGAAGCAGTTGATGTCGTGAGGACCGGCCGCGAGCGGTCCCATCGTGCACTGCCACTCCCCGGCGTTGGCCCCTGAGGGAGCCGTGGTCTGGGCCATCGCGATCACATCTGTGTCGTCCACCTTGCAGTACGGCTGCTCAAAGGAGCCGCACGTGACCTGGAAGGTCGAATCACCTGCGCTGATCGCGGGCTCGACCACCATTGAGATTGCGCCCTCACACCCCTTGATCGGGCCAAGGACTTCTTCCGGCGCAGTTCGGACTTCTGGGGTTCCCATCAATAGCTCCTCTCGCCTTCATAGACAGCCACAACAGTTCCGCGGCACCGTCCACCGCCCTCGCAGTCGATGTACCCGCCGCCCGCGTACAGGGCAAAGGCGTCCTCCTGGGATAGCTCCGTCCCGTCGATGTCCATACACGCGCCACAGGTGTTGGAGTCGAGGAGTTCGCTGGCGTACATGGTGATCACGTTGCCATCGTCCTCCGCGTCCCCGAACACCTCAGCCCGGGACTCGTTGACTGCCTCGTTGATCATCCCCTTGATCTGGTCGCTGGCGAACATGTCCTGGCGGGCGAGGATGTCGTTGTAGACCTTCTCCGCGAGGTCATCGAGGTTGGGGAAGGACGCCTTGACCTTGGCGGTGAGCCGCTGCGCGTTCCCGGTGAGGGTCGCCCGGAGGGAGGACACCTGATCCGCCGCCATGACCCGCCCCTTGTCGCCCGCGATCAGGTGTTTGGCCCCGCCGTACTCGACTGCCTTGAGGAGCCCCTGCTTGACCAGCTCATCGCGAGCCTGGCCGGTCGCCACGCGAGCAGTCTCCGCGATCACCTTCATGAACGCCTCCTCAGCAGCCGCCGCGGACTCCGCCGTGGCTGCTCCCGCCTCCTCCATCGCCGCCGCTGCTCGCTCCGCCGCGTCCGCCCCTGCTTGGGCGACAGTCGCGACCACGTTGTCTGCGGTCGCTCCCTTGATCGCGGTCCGGATGTCCCCCAGCAACACCGCCCGCTCCGCGTTCCACGCCGCCTCAGCGGAGACGCCGCCCGCCTCTGCGGTGGCATCGAGAGCCTCAAAGTCCACACCGGCCGCTATCTCGTGGGGATAGGGCTGACGGCGGAGCGTACGCATGGGGAGACGTGGCGGAGGCATGGCGCTAGTGGAGACGCTGGGGTCCGCTTCAGCCCGTACCGGGCGAGCGGGTTGCGCAGCCGCGCTGTGCGCGTGCGCTGCACGTCGAATGTGCCCCGCTCGCCCGGCGGAGGTCGGTGGGGGCGCAGTGACCTCCGGGGGCAGTTGCGCACCGGCAAAGTCGGCCATGGTGGGAGCCTGCGAGATGTAGCCCAGCGTGGGAGTCTGCTCCGCCGTGGGGTCCACGTTCCAGTTCCACCAGTCCTCGATGACGTACTGGACGGTCACCGCAACCACCCAGTCCGCGATGTACACCTGTTGCTCCTTGAACCAGTCGATGAACTCCTGGCCCAGAGCCCGGGAGCCGGTAGCCGTCTGGCCCAGCTGCATGAACATCATCAGCATGGAGCGGGCCATCTCCTCATTCTGGAACCTGATCGAGCCGATGGTGTCGGGCATCGAGCCCTCTGTACCCACGAGCCGGAGCCGGGTCTGGTACGGGACCGCCCCGCCTCCTCGCTCGCCCGCCTTGTACTCCTGGGCCATGTGGTCGAGGTCCGCGATGTCTGCTCGTGTCGCACCCGGCGGAGCCTCGATGATCGGCATCCCGACTCCGTTGCGCTCATGCTTGATGGCGTCCACCCGCAGCAGCCGGTCCTTGACCAGCCAGTTCCGGTACATCGGCCGGTAGATGGACCGGCCCACCCAGTTGCCCGGCTCCTGGTCCCAGACGTACGCCACGAGCCGGTCCACCGGTATCTCCGGCGGAGCCTTGCCCACCTGGCCGAACCCCTGGACGATGGAGACGAGCCCGCCGTCAGGAGCCACCCTGATCTGCGTGATCGTCCGCGGGTGGCGCGGTCCCAGCTTCTTGAGCCGCCAGACCTGGGAGCCGCCCGGCCCATCGTTGGTGATGTCGCCCACCTGCTCAAAGTAGTAGTGGCCATAGATCATCGCCCGGAGCAGGGTGCCCAGGTGACGGTACCAGCCGAACCGCCCCTGGGACCGGAACCCCGCTGACTTGGACCCGGCAGCGAGGGACTCACGACAAGCCTCCTCCCCCACTACCAGGTTCAAGTCATTGGCGAGGAGTTCGGTGTAGAACGGGTCGCACTCATTGGGGTCGATGTACCAGCCATAGCGCATCAGCGCAGCGGTTGCGCCCAAGTACAGACCTTGGCACTGGGCGTCATTCCGCATCTGGTCATACCACTCGATTGAGCGCGGCCACTGGAGGTCGGGAGCCTTCTCGACATCGTCCATGAACTGCGACCATGGGAGGGCTCCTGTCCAGGTGTACGCGGACGAGTTGGCCGTGCCGCGCTCAGTCGTGGGTGCGTTCCCGTTGACCGACATCGGGTCAGTCCTCGTCCTTGTCCTCGCCCTTGGCGTCCTCGTCCTCGCTGCCGGCGTCCTCGTCCGGCTCCGACAGCTTGCGCTCCTGCTCCACCCGCTCCTTCTCCGGGTTGGTCTCCTCCTCCTCCTGCTCCTCCGCGGGCTCCTGGCCCTCCGGCTCCTTCTCTTCAGTCACTGCGCCTCCTTGGGGTTGAAGGTTCTAGGTCACTTTGGGAGGTTGGTGAACCCGGCAATCTGCTTGCCAGCCTCGCCGCCGCTCCACGAGGTCTTGCCCTTGGACTGCCAGCAGTGAACCGGCGTCCCGTCCTCGTACACAGCGAACAGCTCAAGGACTTCTGACGCGGTGAGGGTGGCGGAGAGCCCCGCGATGGTCTTGGGAGCCTTGGTGAACACCTTCCCGTCGATCCAGTCCGTCTTGCCCTTCTGCTGGTACCTGTACCAGACCGTCTTGCCGTCAGTCCCGACCCACCACACGTGGGTGGTCCCGCCCGCGCTCACTGCTGATGTGATCATGTCTGCTCCTTCTCCAGTTGAGGGACCTCCTCCCGGGCTCTCGCCGCGGGCCATGTCCAGAACGTAGTCCATGGGGAACCCGGAGCCGCAGTCATGGTGGCCGCCGCCCCTGCTCCCCAGGTCCACGTGCTGACAGACGCCGCGGCCGGAGCCCTGCGCCTGACTCGCATTGAGCCGGGTGATCGGGATACCAAAGTGAGCCGCCTCCTCCGCGATCCACTTGGCGCAGTTGACCAGCATCTCGTGGTTGTTGTTCCGCCACTCCGACTCCGACCACGAGGCGAACCCGCACAGCTCATTGGACGTGGCGACCGGGTTGAACTCGCTCTGGGTCCAGGACTTGTTCGACCGCGAGACGTACTCGCCCACGGTGTTGGGCTTATTGTCGGTCCCGACCTGGGAGGAGGCTGACACATCGCCCTGGAAGAAGGAGCCCAGGGACTCGATGGTGCGGGCTCCCTCCGCCGTGTGGAGGACGATCAGCCGGACGCTGGCCCCGCCGCGGCTGCTGTAGTTGGGCGATGGGATCCAGACCCGCTTGAGCGCCATCAGTCCTCCTCTCCGAACGGGCGACCACGCTTGCGCTCGATGTCGAGCCGCCGCGGGTCGCTGGGGTCAAGGTAGCGTGCGTCATCCTCGTCATCGAGGGGACCCATGTGCGGGTCAAACGGCTCGCGAGCGGGCTCCCGGTTCGGTCTCACCTGCTCGCGATCCTCACTTGATGCATCCATAGATGGTCACCTGTCCTCCAGGGTGGTTGATGATCACGTCCCCGGGGACGAACCCCGCAGGACAGGACACGGACCCGCTTGGCCCTTGAGGTCCGGCCGGTCCAGCGGGTCCGGCGGGTCCCGTTTGGCCGGTGGGTCCCGCCGGTCCCGCGTCACCCTTGGCGCCAACGGCTCCGGCTGCTCCGGCGGGTCCGGCCGGTCCCGCGGGTCCGCGAGGACCGCGTGGCCCAGGCGTCCCGTTGTGGAGCGTGATCGTCACCGTCTTGACGGGCGGTGGCGGAGTCCCCGCCCCCAGCGCCACAGCTGCGAGGGCTCCCGCGGAACCCGCGAGGACGAGGGACCCGGCCATGATCGCCCTAATGGTCTTCATGCTCGCCATGCTTGAGCCCCTCCTTGTAGGCGTCCAGCCTGGCGTCGCACTGCTCGCTCTCGTGTTTGACGATCAACTTCCAAGCCTGTACGGAACCCGCCACGGCGGCAACGGCGGAGACAATCGCTGCGATCCACTCCCACCACACTCACCGGCCCATCCTGTCGATCAGGGTCCCAGTCGCGATGCCGACCAGCAGGGCGATCAAGCACCAGAGGACGAGGGCGAGGGCGATGACCGCAGCCAGGCACACAAGCTACCACTTGCGCTCCAGGAGGTCCGCGGTCAGGCTCGACTCGTCAACGCCGCGTGAGTCTGCTCGACCGGCCGGTGGGAGCCAGAACTCACGGCCACCACCACAAGTGGACTGCATCGCCGCGTCCGCCCGGTCCGGGGAGGGCAGCCCTCGCTTCTCCATGTCCTCCTTGGACTCGATGAGGATGCGGCCGTCAGAGCGGATGCGGTACTTGATCGACAGCAGCTGGCTGATCAGCTGATCGTCCTCGCCCTCCGGCGGGAGGTCATACAGCCCCTGCTCAAGTCCCTCGCGGAACGCCCACCACTGCTCCGCCCGGCGGTTGACGAACCGGACCTGGCTGTGGGCCGTGGTCGGTCGCTCGCTCGCCACGAATGGGATGACCGGGAACCCCTGCTCACGGAGCCTGTCGTACACCCCTCCGCCGATGCCTACCGTGTCGATGTGACTGGGGGCATAGCCGTATGTGGCGTTGAGAGCCTGCGCCATACGGCCACTCGTAACCATCGTGTCCTGCTTGAGCGCGGTCCACTCCAGCCGGATCATCCCCGCCCGGTTGCGGTAACACGCCGTCTCGTTGTTGCCTGTGCGCGCCACGTCGAGCCCGAACACGCCGGGCTCGCTGATCGCTGCTCCAGACAGGTCCTGCTCCTGAGCCTGCCTGATCCAGGACGGGTAGATCAGTGTCTCCTCGCTGACCTCCGGGAACTCCGCCAGCACCTTGGAGATGTACAGAGGCGAGCCCTCGCCCCAGGATCGCTTGCGCTCCTCGACCCACTCCGGGGACACCAGGCGGTCGAGGACATCCTGTGGACAGGACTCGCCAGTGAACGCGGGAGTGTCGAACGCACTGATGGTGATCACGCTCCAGCCGGAGCCCGGCCGACAGACCCGCTCAAACTCGCTGGAGGGATCGTCAGGGTTGCCGATGGCGAGGACCCGGTTGGTCCGGCTCGTCAGCAGCGTATCCACCGCGGTCCAGAGCCACTTGGGGACGCCGCCCGCCTCGTCCAGCAACACGAGGACGTACTTGGCGTGGATGCCCTGGAAGGCTGTCGCCGCCTCCTCCGCGTTGCGCAGGTCCTGAGGCTTGCGACCGTACGCAACCAAGGTCCCGTCCCACTTCCACTCTGGCGTGTCGCCCTCCGTGATGTAGCCCGGGAGCCCCGCCTTGCGATGAGCGACCCGGATGTAGCGCCAGAGGATCGCCTTGACCTGGTTGGTCGAGGGAGCAGTGGTGACCACGAACACATCGTCAATCGGATGAGTGTCCAGCCACCAGGCGACTGCTCGCGAGGCGATGTGGGACTTGCCCGTGGCGTGGGCGGACTTGACGGCCGTCCGCCTGCTGTCGCGGATCGCGTCCATGATCTCCTCCTGGCGCGACCAGACGTGTTCACGGAGCCGGGTGCGCACCCACTCCGGTCCCTTGGCCGCCATCGGGTCCGGCTGCGGGTCGAGCCCGTCCGCGATGCGCGCCAGGAACCGCGTGGACTCCGGAGCGAACACGCTCACACGTCACCCACCAGTGCGTCTCGCCACCACGCCGCCAACTCCTCGCCTGTGATGATCGTCCCGTGGCCTACCCTACAGGCGTACTCGTCCCGTTGGCAGACGTACACGGAGCGCAACAGACACTGTGGGCAGAGCAGGGGAGCCGTCCCCTCCTCGCCCTTCAGCCGCGGATCGGTCGGTGGATCCATCCGCTTCACGATCCTGACGTTGACCTGCTGCGCATAGGGCGGGAGCCTGAAGATGAACCTGATCGTCACGCCGCGACCTCTGGAACAGGAGTCCCCTCCACCAATCTCCTCCTGATCCCGTCTCCCAAGCGGCGGACCTGATCGTTGTCGAGCCCGGCGTCAGCAGCCGCCGCCCGGATCGCGGCCAACACCCACGCCGCCTTCCGCTCCTCGACCTCGACCAGCCGCTCAGCGATGCCTAGCCGGGTCATGTCGGCTGCTATGGCGTGGACCTCCTCGCGCAGAGCAGCCTCAAGCTTGTACCACTTGTTCGGCTCGACCCGGACGTTGCCCTGGGCGTCCCAGTACTTGACCCAGAACTCCTCGACCGGCACGTCATCCGCGAACGTGGCCGCCACGTACAGGGAGCCCATGGCGCGGTCGAGGACGAGTTGGAGAGCCGCGGCAATGCTGACGTTCGCTGTCTGCTCCCACCTGGGATCGTCAGCGCACAACTCCCTCGCCTCATGCCACAACACGACCCGGCGGGTCATGCGACGCCGCCGCTTGGATCGCTCACCTTTGGACATCACAGGTCCGCCGTCTCGCCCGCTCACGGCCGGGAGCGTAGCTCGCCCGGCGTTGGACGGTCAAGCCATCGCCCGCCCGCGGCTCCTCCGCGTACGCGGGCGAGGCTGCGCCACCGCCGGGCGGGTCGAGAGCCGCCCTCTCCCTGCTGCGTAGGCAACGCGGAGAGGCTGCCTCCCGGCCGCTCAGTCCTCGACCGGAGCGGACGGCCACGTGGCGGCCGGGTGGTTGCGGAGGAGTTCGACACGCCAGCCGGTCGGGCAGAGCGTGAACACTCGCGGACCCCAGTGCGACTCCGCCTGCGACACAGGGTACGTCCGCGAGGCGACAACACGGTCGAACTGACTACCCAGCACCACGGCCGCGTGCGAGCGACCTCCGACGCAGCGGTGTCCGTCAATCCACGACACAGGTAGCTGCTCCACCGGAGTCGGGATCAAATGGACCCAGGACGAGGGCCACCCCTCCTCCGCGAGCCCCAGCCACGAGCGCAGCCATTCGGTGGGTCCCATAGCCCTCGTCCGCTGGAGCCGTTTGTACCCAAGCC
>Ga0126371_10000160_pt1 | contig 50893 bp, 41 predicted proteins | sample PanSoiMetaPlot_4_FD_110145 | JGI IMG/M metagenome (GOLD analysis project Ga0126371, IMG submission 110145) | Tropical forest soil microbial communities from Panama - MetaG Plot_4 | ecosystem: Environmental > Terrestrial > Soil > Tropical forest > Bulk soil | place: Panama | collected 2016-02-17
AGCAAGAATCCCTTCAGTAGGCCCGTAGCTCAGTTGGTCTAGAGCGCTTCCTTGACACGGAAGAGGTCGATGGTTCGAATCCATTCGGGCCTACCATCATTCTCAATCACTCAGCACCCTCGGCGATATTCCGGCGCAGTTTTCTACCTGCGATTTCCTACCTGTGTTTTGGTTTTCTGAGAACAGTGCGGAGTTTGAACGCAAAACGCAGACGACCTCATTCAAATTCTGTGGCAATGAGGGGACCCGTCTCCGCGGGATCCGATTTCTCCGCATCCCAAATCGACGCTCTCGATGAAGGGCGCCGGGTCGTTCGGCTTCCGGCCAAGGACCCGATTCTACTCACCGCGGGCCCAATTGGGTGGATCCCACCAATTTTCAGCAAGAACGGAAAGAAGATCTTCGCCACCAGTCGACAATGAGGGGCGAGTTGGTTCGCCTCGACTCGAAATCCGATCAGTTTCGGGCATTACTTGGAGGTATCTCGGCTGATTTGATTGCTTTCGCCAAGGACAGCCAGTACGTCGCATATGTCACGTTCCCAGATGGAATTCTGTGGAAAACAAACCGCGATGGGAGCAAACGCGTTCGACTGACCAGTCCGCCTTTATCGCCTAAATCGCTTGCTTGGTCACCATATTGCCCGCGGCACCGACAATGACGCACTTCCGAGTGGACCACTGAGTTTGTCGATCGCGTCCGAAAGCCGATTTGCCAGAGTCGCCAGATCCATTACTGGCGGGTGCTGTTGGGCAAACGGGAAAGTTGAGACTTCAGGTTATCGAAAGATACCTGCATTTCCTACCAGTGATCTCTACCTGGGATACAGGTATGAGACGTGTAAAGAGGATGCTCGATACGGTCTAAGTTGTTCTCTTTCTTATGCGTGGTAGGTTGACACTGTGGAGATGTAGCCGCAGCGACCTCTGGACCTTTTGGAGGTATATTTCTTTGGGGGAAGAAGCAACCAGCGAAACTGCGGGGCCCTGCGGCTTGACATTTACATCAAATACCTTGGATACGCGCTTGGAACGTAACTCCTATGGTCACAACCCTAGAAGAAAAAACAATAGAATCACCAGAAACGATTCCGTGCTATTGCGACGCCACAGAAAGCGAGTCTCGCCGGCCAACGCAGTCAATAGCCTAACTGTGCCATAGACCGTTTCGACGCCAGCGGCGTTTGACGGCATGATCTCCGACGATACGAGCCGCCCCGCCGCGCGCTCACCCTGCTCATGATCGTTCTGTAGTAGGTGTGTCGGCGCTGGCAGCATTCGCCCCCCTGCAGTAAACAGGGCCGACTGCGATACGAAATGAAAACGGGGTAGAGCGCGACTGGTAAGATTCTCTGTCTAATAATCCTATGGCTACTTCGCGGCGTACTTTCTTGGGCGTAACCGTCGGCGCTGCTGCGTCGACGATGCTTCCCCATCTGGCTGACGCAGTCGCTCTGCCGGATCAAAGTGCAACATCGTCTCCTGCGGCTCCTGCAGTCGCCCGCGTACACGCAGCGCAGATCGTCAACTCCTTCGAGCCCGATAAAGCCCTCGCGACCTCGATGGACATTCAGTCGCGCGAATCGATCAACAAGATCTACACGCCCGAAACCGTAAAAGTCTGTTTGTCGGCGGGCTGGGGACCGATCAGCTATCGCCTGCATACTCCCGAGACCGTCGATTATTGGCACTGGAATCCCAACGGCCGTTGGTCGGACCCATCCAACCAACGCGGATATTTCGTGGGCAGCTCGGAATTAGGCGAACCCATTCGCGATTCGTTTGGATACAGCCTCCCTCACCGCGGCTGCACGCACAATGGCGGGACGGATCGCGGCTATTCTCGCCTCACTGATGGTGATCCCAACACGTTCTGGAAGAGCAATCCTTACCTGACCAAAGAGTTCACTCGCGAAGATGACTCGCTGCATCCGCAATGGGTCATCGTTGACCTCGGCGCATACTTCGACGTGAACGCGATCCGCATCGACTGGTGCGAACCGAGCGCTCGCGAGTACGAAGTGCAGTATTGGGTTGGAGCCGATCCCATGAACTGGGAAGAGCCGGCCCTGGACTCTACAAACCAGGGCGGCGAGTACCTTCCCGTTGCCAATCAGGCCATGGGCGACTGGCATAGTTTCCCCAACGGGGCCGTTCACGATGGCAAAGGTGGAAGCGTAACGCTCAAGCTTGCCGACAAACTGATTTCAACGCGTTGGGTTCGCGTCGTGATGTCGCAATCGTCCAATCAGCCTGGGCCGCACGGAAGCGACGACATACGCCACCGGGTGGGATATGCAATCTATGAAGTCTATGTCGGCAGAATGAACGTCGATGGCAAGGTCGCGGATTTCGTGAAACACGCTCCGGACGGCCAACAACAGACCGCCGCCTATTGCTCTTCTACCGACCCATGGCACACGGCGAAAGACCTAAATCCGCACGGAGACCAGACCGGATGGGACCTCTTCTACACGAGCGGCATGACCAACGGCCTTCCCGCGCTGATTACTGTTCCTCTCATTTACAGCATCCCTGAAGACGCCGCCGCGATGATCGCGTATCTGAAAAAGCGAGGCTATCCCATCAGCTGGGTCGAAATGGATGAAGAAGCCGACGGGCAGTTCTACATGCCCGAAGACTATGCCACTCTCTACATTCAATTTGCCGACGCAATGCTGAAGGTTGATCCCACTCTTAAGCTGGGCGGGCCCGTCTTCCAGGGAATTAACCAGGACGTATCGGTCTGGCCCGATGCACACGGAAACAAGTCGTGGTTCGGCCGCTTTTACGATTATCTGAAAGCGCACAATCGTCACGGAGACTTGTCGTTCGCTTCTTTTGAAATTTATCCCTACGAAGCCTGCACCATGAAGTGGGACGATCTGTACCGTAACCGCGAACTGACGCGCAAGACTCTGCAGGCGTTCCGCGATGACGGATTGCCAGCATCCATTCCGCTCATGAACACCGAAAGCAATCTCTGCGGTTCGCTCTCGGTGTGGATGTCCGATATTTTTTCGGCCCTATGGCTTGCTGACAATGTCGGCAGCTTCTTTGAGGAGGGCGGCGCACTTTACATTCATTCACCCATTGAACCCAGCGTTATCGAGCATGGCTGCCAAGGCTGGGCAATCTGGGCCAACGCCCTCTGGGACCGCCACGCGAAAATTATTGGCTACACAGCTTTCTACCACGCGGGTCGGATGATCAATAACGAATGGGTGACGCATCGGAGCGGCACTCACGACCTCTATTCCGTCGATATCGGTATCGAAGATTGTGCCGGAAATGATCTGGTCACAAGCTACGCCGTTCGACGTCCGGACGGCCAATGGGCCTTGTTGCTGATCAACAAGGACAGAGATCATGCGCATCCCGTTCGAATCGCCTTTGAAAACAGTGGCACTGCCGGACATTTTTCCGGCAAAATTCGCATGGTCACGTACGGCAGCGAACAATACGTTTGGCACGGCAAGGACGCATCCGCTCACGCCGATCCGAACCTGCCGCCCGTGGTTTCGTCGATCGACGGCTCCGCACAAAGCGTGTTTACGCTGCCCAAGGCTTCCGTTACCGTTTTGCGCGGGGAAGTCGCTGGTCTTAAGGCCTAGGAGGAATTCATCGCGATGAAAAAGTCCAAGCGTTCTGATAATCAGCCTTCTTACTCTCGTCGTCGGTTCCTTCGTGCATCACAGGCGACAGTAGCTGCCCTGAGCGCTATGCCGATGCTCGGCAACGCAGCGAATGCCCTCGCGGCCGCGGTGCCGAGTGGCTCGGCGGATGCGCAGCCGGACTACTATGACAGGCTCGGCGTAAGGAAGATCATCAACGCCGCAGGGACCTACACGGAGCTCACAGGAGCGGTGATGCCTCCTCCCGTCCGTGCCGCCGTCGCGCAGGCCGCTTTGCACCCCGTGCATCTTGACGAGTTGCAGCTGAAGGCCGGTGCCTATGTCGCGGAAAAGCTGAAAGCCGAAGGCTGCTGTATCAGTTGCGGCGCATCTTCAGCGATGACGCTTGCCACTGCAGCTTCGCTGATGGCAGCAAACAACTGCAATCCGTTGGACATTCCAACCCTGATCGGCTCTCCACAGTTTCCGAAGAACGAAGTTGTCGTTCAGAAAATTCATCGCTATGAATACGACGTGGCCATGCAGATCTGCGGCATCAAGATCGTAGACGTGGTTACGTTGGACGACTACAAGCAAGCCCTTGGCCCGAACACCGTGATGACGAACTATTTCAATGCGGCGGACGCCGTCGGCATCAGTCGCGAGGATTGGATCGCCGCGGCCCATGACAAAGGGGTGCCGTGCCACCTGGATGCCGCTGCCGATATGCCCCCGATCTCGAATCTTTGGAAGTACACCGGTATGGGATTCGATATGGTGTCTTTCTCCGGTGGAAAAGACATCCGCGGGCCGCAGAACGCCGGTCTCCTGTTAGGCAAGAAAAAATATACCGATCTCGCTCAGCGCAATCTCTGCCCGGTGGACTCAGTCGGTCGCGGCATGAAAGTTGCCAAAGAGCAAATCGTCGGTATGGTCGCGGCTGTGGATTGGCTGCTCTCGCAAACGGATGAAGGAATGGAGAAGGAATCGCGGGACCGTATGGCAGTGATTGTCGGCATGGTAAAGGACATTCCGGGTGTCCAGACCAGTATCATGGTGCCGGAGTTGGCCAATCATGTCCCTCATTTAATGATCAATTTCAATCCGGATGCTATCGGTGCCTCGGCGCATGAACTCCGGGTTCGTCTTCGCACGGCGACACCTTCCATCGAATTAAATCCGCATACCGGGAGCAAGAGCACTTCCCAAGGGGTGCCGGCGCAACCCAACGCGCTCGTCGTGACCACTTTCCTTCTTAATCCGGGAGAAGAGTTCATCGTCGGCCGGCAAATTCGAAAAGTGCTGAAGAACCCAAAATCAGTGGGCAACTATCCCGCGCCACCTTCCCCGATGGACTGATCCACGGGGGTAGCAGTTGACGCGATCAGCGGAGCCTTTTCGGCGTGTCCTCTCCCGTACGCTTCGCTGGTGTCATTGAACTCAGGCTGGACCACGATGGCTTTCCGCCGCCAGCCCCAACAATACAACGCTCGCGTATTTTGCAGAATCAAACTTCGAAAAGAAGCTTTGATTTTCATTTGCCGCCGGGTGCACCTCTCGGCGCAAATTGGGTAACATAGACGCTGCACGCTGCAAACCCTCACTGGCCTATGCAAAGACGCGAAGTTCTTCGGCTGCTGGCGACCGGGACAGTACTGCAACTGGCGCCGGCAAAGCTTTTCGCTGTGCTGCAGGAAGCTCGAAACCTGGTCCAAGCTCACACCTCTCGGCAGACCCTGAATGCCCAGCAGTACGAAACGGTGAAGGTCATGGCGGAAATGATCATCCCTAGTACCGACACTCCTGGCGCAACTGATGTCGGAACTGCCGACTTCGTCGATCTGGTCTTGACCGAGTGGTGCGATGAACTCGACTGCAAACGCTTCCTCGACGGTCTCGGTGATGTCGACTCGCGAGCGCAAAGTCTCTTCGGGAAGGACTTTTTGGGTTGTTCAGCCGCGCAACAGGCAGACATCCTGACTGCGCTGGGTGAAAAGATGTTGGAGGAGTCAAAGACGTCTCCGGCCCAGCCTGCTCGTCTGCGCGGATATTCCTACAGCCCAAGTTTCTATGCCATGTTCCGGAGACTCACCCTCACGGCCTACTACACCTCCGAAGCGGGGGCCACGAATGAATTGCATTTCGAAATAGTTCCCGGTGAGTATCAAGGTTGTGCCGAACCTGCTCCCGTGGAGGAGGCATCGGAGCACCAGTGAGTGAACAGAATACTTTTGACGCAATCGTGATCGGCTCAGGAATCACCGGCGGCTGGGCTGCGAAAGAGCTAACCGAGAAAGGCCTCAAGACTCTAGTACTCGAAGCCGGACGTCCGATTGTCCCAGAACAAGATTATGTTGAGCACGTTCCCCAGTGGGAGATGAAGTTTCGCGGCATGGGCGATCGTCGCCAATTGAAAGAGAATCAGCCTATCCAGAGCACTTGCTACGCATGCGACGAATGGTCCTCGAAGTTTTTCGTGAACGATAAAGAGCATCCCTACACCACCGGCGAGGGAAAGCCATTTCGCTGGATTCGCGGACGCCAGGTCGGCGGCCGCTCCATCATGTGGGGACGGCAGAGTTATCGCTGGAGCGACTTCGATTTTGAAGCCAATCTGCGCGAGGGCATCGCCATCGATTGGCCCATTCGCTATGCCGATATCGCGCCTTGGTACGATTACGTGGAGGATTTCGTCGGCATCTCAGGTGAGGCGCTTGGTCTTCCGCAATTACCGGATAGCAAGTTTCTCCCGCCGATGGAGCTCAATTGCGTCGAGAAGATGGTACGAAGCGAGGTGGCGAAACATTTTGGCGGCGAGCGCGTATTGACGATCGGGCGCGCCGCGATTCTCACCCAAGATCATCAAGGACGCGCTGCCTGTCATTATTGCGGTCCTTGTGAGCGAGGTTGCATCACCCGTTCGTACTTCAGCAGCCTGAACGCGACTCTGCCGGTGGCGGAAAAGACCGGGCGAATGACGCTGCGTCCCTTCAGCACCGTGCACAGCGTAAGTTTCGATTCGAAGACGCGGCGAGCTACAGGAGTTCGGGTCATCGATTCCAAGACCCGCTCTGCCGTTGAGTTTAGGGCCAAGGTTGTATTTTTATGCGCGTCTACTTTGGAATCAGTCCGGATTCTTTTGAACTCCTCAACGACGGAGTTCCCCAACGGACTAGGCAATTCCAGCGGAGAACTTGGCCACAACCTGATGGATCATGTGAGCTCCGCTGGTGCGTCGGCATGCATTCCAGGGTTTGAGGATCACCTGGAAGTCGGTCGAAGGCCGAATGGCATCTACATGCCTCGCTTTCGCAATGTAAAAACAAAATATCCCGATTTCGTGCGCGGATACGGTTTTCAGGGTGGTGCGCACCGCGAAGGTTGGATGCGTGGCATAGCGCAAACCGGCTTTGGAGCAGAATTCAAGAAATCGCTCAGCCGTCCAGGCCCGTGGCGCTTTGGTTTCGGAGGTTTCGGCGAGTGTCTTCCGAATCACAACAACTTCGTCGAGCTAAATAAGGACCAGGTCGACGCATGGGGCGCGCCCACACTGAAAATTCACTGCGCCTATGGCGAGAACGAACGGGCGCTACGGAAAGACATGGCAATGTCTGCTGCCGAGATGCTCGCCGCTGTTGGTGGCAAGGATATAGAGCCGTTCGCGGCCGATGACCCGCCGGGATTTTCCATTCACGAAATGGGCACTGCGCGCATGGGACGCGATCCGAAGACGTCTGTCCTTAATTCCTTCAATCAAGCACACGATGTCAAAAACCTGTTTATCACCGATGGATCTGCCATGGTCTCATCGTCATGCGTGAATCCGTCACTGACCTACATGGCGCTTACCGCGCGAGCCTGCGATTATGCCGTCCGCCGGATGAAGAAGGGAGAGCTCTAATCCCATGCAGAATCGTCGAGAGTTCCTAAAGGTTTCGTCAGCTGCATTAGGGGCGACTGCGTTGTCGCCGATGCTCTTTGCGGAAACCAAGCCAAGCCGTATTCCGATTGCATTTTCTACTCTCGGCTGCCCGGCATGGGATTGGCAGAAGATTCTCAGCTTCGCTCACGACCACGGCTTCTCCGCGATTGAACTCCGCGGCCTGCAGGGAAGCCTGGATCTTCCGTCCAACCCGATTTTCTCTGCTGACCGCATTGAGCAAACGAAGAAAGACATTCATGCAGCGGGACTGAAGATTGCCTGCGTAAGCAGTTCGGCGACCTTGTATTTTGAAGATGCAACTAAGCACACACAGCAGATCTCCGACGCTCACCGCTTCATCGATTTGGCCTCGACTTTAGGCGCTCCTTACGTGCGAGTGTTTGGAGGCAAGGCAGAATCCGACAAGAATCCGGTTCCCGATGACGAAACGAAAAAGCGAGTCGCCGCCGGACTCCGTGAACTCGGCCAATACGCAGGTCCAAAAAAAGTTACCGTCATCATCGAGTCGCATGATCACTTCACTTCATCAGCCACGCTAAAGGACGTTTTCCAGGCAGCTGGTTCCGATCACGTGGGTCTGCTCTGGGACGCGCATCACACGTTCGCAACATCCAATGAAGAACCGGAGTTTACCACCAAGCAGCTAGGCCAGTGGATTCGCCATACTCACCTGAAAGACTCAACCGGCACCGGCGAGGACCGCAAGTACGTTCTCACAGGCCGCGGCAACGTTCCGATCGAGCGTCAGATCAAGGGGCTCCAGTCCATCGGATACAAGGGCTTCTATTGTTTTGAATGGGAGAAGGTCTGGCATCCCGATCTCACGGATCCAGAAATCGCGATCGCAGACTACGCCCATGTTGCGGGCCAGTGCTTAGGGAATGCTCACGCCTGCGGACTCTAGCTGGGCTTGCTGTCCGAGAAAGTCTCCGTCTTCGCGTCCCAATAAATCTTTCTGCCCGCCGAGTACGACTCCGCGGCCATCATGCACGCGACAGAATGCGCGAATCCCTCATGCACCGTGCAGTGGGGTTGCTGGCGCGATCGCATGCACTCAAACCAATTCGCCATGTGCTCGGTCGTGAGGTCGTCGATGCCCATCGGCGGAATTTGCGACTCGCCCGGCACCAGAACGTATTTCGATTCGCGTTTCCGGTCGATATCGGAGTCGTCTTCGTGTGTCCCTTTTTCTTCAACCACCTGATAGCGCGGACTGCCCTCACCGCCAATATTGACCAGCGTCGCCTTCTTTCCCATGTATCGTGTGAAACTGGGCGCATCGTTGCCAAAGCTTGTTGAATAGCTGACAAGAAACCCCTTCGGATACTCCAGCAGCGTCTGGAAGGTGTCGGCGTTCTCCCGTCCATCGTGCCAGGCAAACACGCCGCCATGCGACATCACCGACGTTGGATAGTTGTCATCCATGAACCAGTGCACCAGATCGATGGCGTGGCTCATCCACTGGTCGGGAATGCCGCTGGAAAATTCCTTATAAAGCCGGAACTCAAAATACAGTTGGGGATCGAACGGCCGCATGGGTTTCGTGAGCAGCCACTTCGCCCAATCCGTATCCTGCTCGCGAATCTGCTTTACTTCTTTACGTCCGCGCCACCGCGGACCGTGATAGTTCCACTCAACCTCAACCTTGCTGACATCCCCAAGCGCGCCGCTGCGCGCGATCTTCTGCGCAGCTTGTTGATAAGGCTCACTGCGATGCTGCGTGCCGACCTGCACTACGGTTTTGGCCTGGATCACGGCATCGCGCGCCGCTTTCGCTTCCTCCAGAACATTGCCCATCGGTTTCTCGACATACGCATCTTTTCCAGCGTCGGTTGCCATCTTTAGGATGGGCGAGTGCGAGTGCTCGGGTGTCGAGATCAAAACTGCATCAACATCTTTCATCGCCAGAATTTCTTCCACATGCTGCACCGCACGCGGAGCCCGACCGTAGTATCCCGTGTTGGTCGCGACTGCTCTCTGGCGGTTGCCCGTCCACAAATCACACACCGTAGTCATCTCAACGTTGTGGGTCGACTTCAGTTTCGATGCAATCAGATCGAGATCGGTGCCCCGGTTGCCACAGCCAATGTGGCCCAAGGAGATGCGATCGTTTGCGCCAAGGATATGCGCATAAGAAAGAGCAGTGCTGGGCAGAACCGCGGTTCCGGCAATAGCGGCGGCCGATTTCTCCAGAAAGTCTCGACGGTTCATCGAAGAAGAGTCACTCATGGTTGCTCCTTAGGAAAATGAGATCAATGCTTACGATCTGGACATCGCAGCCCGGCACACGAAAGCGCCTGCCGAGCAGGACAAAATCTCCTACGTGAAAGTGCTTGCCTAAGATGCGTACCGACTAACTTGCTTTCAGCCCATTCGGAACCAGCGGCAGCGACCGAAGCCGCGTTCCAATCGCGTCAAAAATGGCGTTCGCGATGGCCGGAGCCAGTCCCACCATCGGGCATTCACCCGCACCCACAGACGGAATATCCTTACGGTCAAGCAGAACTGTCTCCAACTTCGGCAAGTCGCTGAACCGAGGCACGCGATACTGCGATAATCTTCCGTTCAAAATCTTTCCGTTTTCAAACTCGATTGCTTCGAACAGCGCTCCGCCGAGCCCTTGCACGTTGGAGCCTTCAATCTGATTTCGCAGGTTGTCAGGATTCACGATCGCGCCGCACTCGAAGGCCGAGACAACCCGCACCACTTTGACCTCGCCCGACTTCGCGTCGACATGGACCTCAGCCAGGGTGGCGATGTTGCCCAACTTTTCATACCCGCCGCCCATTCCAAATCCTTGTCCGGCGCTCTTACTCTTCCCCCATCCGAATTGCTTGGCCGCCGCCTGAAAGACAGCGCGCAGTCTCTCATCCTTCAGATTCTTCAACCGGAATTCTAGCGAATCCATCTTCACCGCGTGCGCCAGTTCGTCCATATGCGACTCGCGCGCGAAGTGATTTGCAGTCGCCGCGAGTGCGCGATACGATCCTTGTCGCAACGGGGAATTTACCGGATGGAACACGATCCGCTGGTTCGGCACGTCATAATATGTCCGGATGCCAGCCGATCCCGAATTGTAATTGTGCATCTCCCACGCCGTGATTGTGCCATCGTTGCGGACTCCGGCCATCACATCAATGATTCCTGCCGGACGGAAGTATGCCCACGTGAATTCCTCCTCGCGCGTCCATACCAATTTGACTGGACGCTTCGCTGCCTTCGCTAATCTCGCCGCTTCGATCGCGGTTTCTCCGGTGTGTTTCCCGCCATACGCTGCGCCAGTATCGGGCATGAAAACGCGCACTTGATCGTCAGGAATGTGAAACGCCTCCGCCAATTGGCCGCGCACACCAAATGGACGCTGCGTGCCAGTCCACACCGTCAGTTGATCGCCATCCCATTTCGCAAGCGCAGCCCGAGGCTCAAGCGGGACATGCGCGATGTACGCGACGGTATAAGTGGATGTCAGCTTATGATCGGCAGAACTCAAAGCCTGATCGATGGAGCCAACGCTGTAGGTGTCTCCGTCGCCAGTCACATCGTGACCCTCGGTGGTGTTCTTTCTCAGATAGTCGAAGAGTTCTTTGTTCGAGGGTTGCGGCTCGGCTTTCCAATCAGCATGAATTGCCTCGAGCGCAGACTCTGCGAGTTTTGAAGTTGGCGCTGCCACACCTACGAAATCGCCATCGTGGGCCACAATCGCGCCCATCTGCTCCGCCTTTTTCCTATCCAGAGAAACGAGAGTCGCCCCGAATGCCACCGGTCGCAGTACCTTCCCATACAGCATGTCTGGAACCTTCTGGTCCGACGGATACCGGTGTCGTCCGGTCACGAAATCGCGGCCATCCACTTTTGGTGCCGATTGCCCGGTGACTTTCCAATCGGCTGCAGGAATCAGAGGATCTTCCGCTGGCAGTGTTTGGGTCAGTTGTTGTCCCTTGGTGAGTGCCGCGTACTCTACCGATCGATTCCCGTGCGGGTCCGTGATCTTTCCGTCTGCCGCAACCAGTCGTTGTGCATCCACCTTCCACTGTCCGGCCGCCAGTCCGATCAAGGTGTCGCGTGCTGCCGCGGCCACTCGGCGCAACTGCAGGTTCATCGTTGGAGTTGTCCGGCTGCCGAACGTGCCCATGTCGAACGGCGTGAGCTTGGTATCGCCCATGACCAGTTCGATTCTGGAAGTTGGTACACGCAGTTCCTCGGAAACGGCCTGGGTCAGTGAAGTCCGGATGTTCTGGCCCACTTCGACCTTCCCCGTGTAAACCGTCACCTTGCCGTCCTCGCCGATGTGCAGCCACCCATCGATTTCTTTCGGCAATGATTCTCCACGCCGTCGTCCTCCGCCTGATTCCTGCGCGACCATGGCCGGCTTCAGCACCGACACGACCACGATTCCCGCCCCTAGAAATTTGAAGAAGTCTCTACGATCAAGATCGAACCGATAGGGAGCCCCTGCTCTAAGCTCGTAGCGCTCCGGTTCCAAAGGAATTTCGAAATTCGTTTTCGCGCTCATCGGCTCGCTCCTTTCGCCATCGCGGGACCTTGCATCTTAGCCGCCTTCTGAATCGCAGCGATGATGCGCGAGTAGGTGCCGCAGCGGCAGACATTGCCCTCCATGAAATCGACGATCTCGCCTTCATTCGGCGACGGATTCTTCTTCAGCAGTGCGACGGCCGACATGATCATGCCCGACGTGCAATAGGCGCACTGCATCGCCCCTTCATCGAGAAACGCTTGCTGCACCGGATGCAACTGCTCTCCGGTAGCTAGTCCTTCGATCGTTGTAATCTGCTTCCCTGAGACCGTACCTACGCGCGTAACGCAGGAGCGTTGCGACTTTCCGTCGATGAGCACGGTGCAGGCGCCACATTGACCTTCACCGCACCCGTACTTGCTTCCAGTCAGATCGAGGTGCTCGCGCAATACCGTGAGCAGGCTGGTCTCAGCATCGGCCTCGACCGAGTAACTCTTTCCATTAATTGCAAGCTGAATCGTTGCCATTGCGAAACTCCGAGGGCGAGAAAGCTGCCAGAAGGATGTGCCCAACTTCGTTGCCAGAAATGATATACCCGCTTTGCCACAATAAACATCAGGTTGCGCGGGTAATTCTGCAATGCATCAGAACGGACTAATCATTGATCGCCTGATAAGCCAGTTCGTGCACCTGACGATCTAACTCGAGTCCGCCGGTTGGATGCAGTTGCGCCATGAACACGACAATCATTTGTTCTTTCGGATCGATGGAAAACGCCGTGTAGAAAAATCCTCCCCAGGCATACGCGCCGGGAGTTCCTAGCTCGGCAAGTGGCGCCTTCATGCCTTCAATTCCAAACCCGAGTCCGAAAGCCTGATCCGCACTGATTTTGCCCAACTGATCGTGCGTCATCAGTTCGACCGATTTCCGGCTCAGCAGGCGCGTGTTTCCGAATTTTCCTTCGTCCAGCATCATCTGGCAGAAACGTGCGTAATCCATCGCGGTTGAAACTAAACCAGCCCCGCCAGAGAAGAGCTTCTTCGGCCCGTTCGCAGGGTAATCCGCCGAATAAACAAACGATCCCTCGCGAATTGGAGCATCCGAAAAACGATTCAGTCCGCTCTCCGGATAATACGTATAGGCCGTCGCCAGCCGACCAAGCTTGTTGTCCGGAGGAAAGAAGTATGTATCTTTCATCCCCAGCGGCTCGAAGATTCTCGTTCGAAAGAACTGGTCCAGCGGCTTTCCCGACACGACTTCAATTAGCCTGCCCAGCACGTCAACGCTCAAACTATATTCCCACTTCTCGCCGGGATCGAAAAGCAGCGGCAGTGCGGCGAGGCGTCTCGTGCTGTCGCCGATCGTGCCGTCGTACGGCAACAGTCCGCTCGCCACACCAGCCTTCTCATACATCGGGCCAAGATCCTCATTCCAGTTGTAAGTCATCCCCGACGTGTGGCGCATCAGATCGCGAATCGTAATCTCTTTCGTCGCTGGAATCGTGTAGGGCTCCCCCTTCGCCGGTTTGACCAGAACTTTCATATCTTTGAATTCCGGCAAGTATTTCGAGACTGGCTCATCCAACAGGAACTCACCTTCCTCATACAGCATCATCGCAGCCACGGTGGTGATCGCTTTGCTCATCGAGCAAATGCGGAACATCGCGTCGGCAGGCATGGGCTTGCCAGCTTCGCGATCCGCCATGCCCTGCGCCCTGAACCACGCCACTCTGCCATGGCGAACGACCAACGTGACGGCACCCGCAATCCGTTTGTTGTCGATATTGTGTTGGATTGTCGTTGCGATTCTCTCGAGCCGCTCGGAAGAAAGTCCCAGTGTTTCCGGCTTCGCTGTCGGCAGTTCTTGCGCAAAAGCAAATACGTTCAGAACTAAAAAAGCGAGCAGAACCGGAGCCATTCTCCGGTTCCACCCGCGCGAAAAAGTGGAGCCCATGGATCCTCCGAGGCTGTTATGACTTGATGCTTTTCGACGCCGCATCCCAGGTCACCGGCTTCTGCCGGAAGTACGACTCGTTCGCCATATGGCAGGCAACTGCGGCGTTGTTTCCAAACACCGCATCCTCGGTTACCGGCTTGCGGGACTTCACCGCTTCGAAGAAAACATTCAGGTGAGGACGCATATCATCCCAATCGTGTCCCTTGTAGACGGTGTCTTCGTGCATGGGTTCTTTTCCAATCTTCGGGTCGTTTTCCGCATGCCACTGCTTCACATACGCCTCGCGCATCTTCCCGGGGAAGCTGAAGCTGTAGTAGCTGGGATCCTGATCAACTCCCGATTGCGGAGCATGACGCAGTTCGAACTCGCCGGCCTCGAGAATGCACTTACGAGACATAAAGCGCGGCAATTCCGAGGTCTCGCATCCCAGGTCGAGGCGCACATAAACCGGGATGCCATGATAGTCGAACAGCACGGTGTGGAAGTCCGGCATATCGCGGCCATCTTTGAACCGGAAGATCCCGCCCATCGCCATCGCCGAGCGGGGCACTTCATTCCAGCCGAGCGTCGCCATCATGCCGCTGATCAGGTGCACCATCAGATCACCAGCAACGCCGGTACCATAAGCCCTCCAGCAACGCCAGCGGGCGAAATGCAGCTTGTTGAAGGGAATCTTGGGCGCGTCGTTGAGCCATGTATCCCAATCGAGCGTCTCGGGAGAAAGATCGGTTGGCGGCGGATATTCCCACGCTCCCGTCGGGTCATTCCGTCCCAACGTGAGCTCGACCATCTCGATGTCGCCGATCGCTCCTTTTTGATAAAGGTTGCGGGCAGTTGCGCACAGCTCAGAACTGACGCGCTGTGAACCGATCTGCACAATGCGGTTGTTCTTCTGTGCCGCCTCAACCATTGCCAGCCCATCCGCCACGTTGTGCGACATCGGCTTCTCGCAATAGATGTCCTTGCCGGCGTTGCAGGCATCGACCACCACACGCCGGTGCCAATGATCAGGAACCGCGGCCACGATGCAGTCGATATCTTTCCGGTCGAGCAATTCCTGATAGCGGCGCGTGGTCGGAAGACTCGGATTGCCCGTAATCTCCTTGGCCAGCGTGTGCCGTCCATCATAGAGGTCTGCCGCTGCCACGCACTCAACGCCCGGGACAGTGATCGACTGCCCCAACAACCCCGAGCCCTGCATCCCAATGCCGATCATTCCGAAACGAACCCGATCGCTTGGCGCCACCGCGCGGCGCAATAACGGTTGAGCTTCCAGTTGAATCGTCTTCGAAACCACAAGGCCGCCAGCTGCAGCCGCACTTCCTTGCAAGAACGCACGTCTCGAAAGAATGCGCTTCATTCCATTCCCTCCTAAAGGTGTGAAATTGTCTTGTCATCCTGAGGCGCCTTCTTTTGGCACCGAAGGACCCGGGCGAGCCGCGCGAAAGGGCCGCTTCCTTTGCGGCGCAATACCGCGCGTTTGGCTCGCTTCCTTATTCATTTCTTTAACGGCTTGATTGCGACTTCCTTGAAGAACACGATGTCGTTGTCGCTGTGGTTTTGCAGGCCAAACCACCCGAATGTCGGACGCGTCCCGCGTTGCGGTTCGAAATCGAACTTCTTCGCCGGGACCGGGTCGCCTTCTTTGTAATCCGTAACCTTCTGTCCGTTCAGCACGACGATGGTACGGGTGCCGTCAAGCTTAATGTCCATCGTGTTCCACTCCGGGCCTGGCTTCCACGCCTTCTCCACCAGCGGCTTGGTCAGCGAATAAAGCATTCCGGTTTGGTGGTACTCGTCTTCGTTCGAAGTCTCTGGATGATTGTCGATTTGTACTTCATATCCGTAGTGAACAGGCATCCATTCCTCACGCGGCTCAACCGGGATGCGAATGAAAACGCCGGAATTGTCGTTCTCGTCGCGCATCTTGTAGACCACGTGAATTTCGCAATTGCCAACTTTGCCACCGGTCCAATAGAGCAAGCCCATTCCGCCATGTGTGTGGATTAAGCCATCTTCGACCGTGTCACCACCGGGTCCAACGTGTTTCCAGCCGGTCAGATCTTTACCATTGAAGAGCTGTTGCCATTTATCCGGATCGCCTTTGCACGCGTTTTCATCGGCTGCCACCGCGAACATGGCGAAACCTGCGATCAGAAAAGTGCACACAATAAATCGTTTCAGCATTGGGAATCTCCTGGCATGTCCTGCTTGGCTGTCATCGGGACAGACCAATCTACTCGCAGCCACGCCCAGAATCAATTGAAAGCATCTGAGCTAGTCCGTAACTTCCAGCAGATGAACAAGTCAGATCAGATTTGGGAATTGCAGGAATCGGCAAGTTTGATCTACGAAGATTTTCGTTGACAATACGAAATGCTTCGTAGTATGGTGCTGCGCATGGCAAACTCTCCGCAGAAGCCGACGGCTTCGGAGCTCGAGATCCTTCGGGTTTTATGGAGCCGCGGCCCCTCTACCGTGCGCGAAGTGCACGAAGCGCTAAGCGAGAAACGGGCCCTCGGATACACCACCGTGCTGAAACTGCTGCAGATCATGACAACAAAGGGTATTGTGCGGCGAAACGAAACCCAGCGCGCGCACGTCTATGAAGCAGGGCTTCCTGCCGAGCAGACCAAGCGCCAACTCGCCGGTGACATGCTGCAGCGTGTATTTGAAGGATCGGCAAGCCAGCTCATGATGCACGCGCTTGCCGGCCGCAAAGCTTCGCGGGAAGAGATCGAAGAACTCCGGCGCCTGCTGGATGAATACGAAAGGAACCGCCGATGACCGCAGCCATTCTAACCGACGCCATGACGGCCAATCCGCTGAACTGGATTTCCCCCACCACGATGCACTCTCTCGGGTGGGCACTCCTGCATTTTGTATGGCAGGGAACTGCGCTGGCGGCGCTCGCCGCGGCGGCCATGGTTCTTCTGCGGCGTCCTTCCGCGCGATACTCGATCGGTGTGATTGTGCTCGCGCTCATGCTGCTGTCGCCTGCGGCGACGTACTTCTTTTATGCGCAGCAACACAGGAGTGTGACAGCACCAACGATGTCGACTCCACTCGCCGCGGCCGCTAGGCCAATTGCGAGGGGCAGCTCCGCGGCGAGTGGCGCGACTCCCTGGACTCGCGCCGCTCGATCCCTGGATGCGTTTCCCTGGTTAGTCGAAGCGTGGCTCATCGGTGTCGCTCTCCTCAGCCTTCGTTCTGCGGGAGGCTTCGTTTTGCTCGAGCGTGAACGCCGCCGAAAGTCCGCCGTTGTCGCTGACCGCATTCTCGAAGTTTGCTATGCGCTGCAAGATCAACTCGGGATCAATCGTGCGATTGAGTATTGCGAGAGTGCGTTTCTCGAAGCACCGGCTGTGATTGGATGGTTTCGTCCAGTCGTCCTTCTGCCAGTGAGTGTGTTGACGGGCTTGTCGGATGAGCAACTTCGGATGGTGATCGCCCACGAACTGGCTCACATCCAGCGACTCGATGCATTCGTGAACATATTCCAGGTCTGCGTAGAGACGTTGCTTTTCTATCATCCGGCGGTTTGGTGGTTGAACAAACGGATTCGTGCCGAACGTGAGCTGTGCTGCGATGAGATCGCAGTCACGATATGCGGCGACGCGGTGGAGTATGCTCGCGCCTTAACCCTGATGGAGGAGTGGCGGAGCGCTCCCGCACTGGCCATGGCCGCCAACCGCGGTTCGATCTCAGAGCGGATTCTTCATCTGCTTGGTCTGAACTCTTCGCGCGCAGGAATACGGAAGATCGGATTCGCGGGCAGCATTCTGTTCCTCACAACCGCGCTGGTTGCCGGGAATGCACTGCTCGGCATCGCCTATCCGAGACCTAACGTTTTTTCGAGCAGCACACCAATCGGGCGTCTGATTCGCCCATCCGCAGTGCTGGCGCAATCCGCGCCGCAATCGCAGCCCGCTCCACAGGCTGCTACAACTCCGGCGGCAAAGCCTTCGGCGGCTCAGACCTCGCAAGCGCCGTCGCAGCCGATCAGTGCTCAGTCGTATATCGATGGAATGAAGTCGGCAGGAATGGGCGACCTTACTGCTGACCAACTGATCGAACTGAAGATCCAGGGAGTCACACCCGAATATATCCAGCAGATGCATGAACTCGGGTTTCGGCCAGATGCGGACGGCATCGTTGGCCTGAAGGTTCAAGGCGTCACGCCGGAATATGTCAAGGAACTGCGCTCGCTCGGTTTCAATCCTGATGCCGACGAGGTTATCGGGATGAAGGTGCAAGGAGTCACCGCGGACTACGTGAGCGGCTTGAAGGCAGTCGGTATTCAGGGTGATGCCGATCAGATTGTTGGACTCAAGGTGCAGGGAGTCACTCCCGAATACGTGAAGGACCTTCGGGCTCTCGGGCTGAAGTTCGATTCCGATGGAGTCGTCGGCATGAAGGTGCAAGGCGTCACTCCCGAATATGTACGGGACTTGCAGGCTTTGGGTCTGAAGCTCGATGCCGACGACGTGGTCGGCATGAAGGTGCAGGGTGTAACGGCGGCGTACGTGAAAGGCCTGCGCGATCAGGGACTAAATCCTGATGCCGACGATATCGTTGGTATGAAAGTGCAAGGCGTCACTCCGGAGTACATGCGTGACATTCGCGCACTGGGCCTAAATCCGAGTGCCGACGAATTGGTTGGTATGAAAGTGCAAGGCGTCACACCTGAGTTCATCAAAGCGCTGCAATCCGCAGGGTTCAAGCCCAGTGTTGATGACGTGATTGGCGCTAAGGTACAGGGAGTTACGCCAGAGTTTATCGACCTCGCTCGCAAACACGGGTTCCAAAATCTATCGATCGACAAGCTGATTCAGCTCAAGCATCTGGGGATTCTGGAGAACCAAGGGGAAATCTAGCCGGGAAATGCCATTCGTTTCGCTTGCTGCGCAAGCGCAGGGGAGAAGTGTTGTCACTCGAGATGCGACGAAACAGGAGAGTCTTATGAGAGCACGCCGAACTCTAGCCTATATCGTATTTGCCTCGTGCATCATTCTGCTGGTCACCAGGAACCGCGCGGCGGAGCGCGACGAAGTACGCAAAGGGGATTGGACCATCACCAAATCGGATCAGCCTGGCAAAGTCGAGTTCTCGTTGATTGAGCATCATCATGGTGGAAGTTCGAATCACCAGTCCGACTGGCCTGCCAATTCATTTCAGGGCGTCGACTTCTCGAAGGCGGGACGACAGGATGTTCACTTCACGATCACTCGCGATGCCGGAAAGATCGACTGCGAAGGATTCCTGAAAGACGGTGAAGGGGCAGGTATCTTTCACTTTCACCCTGATCCGAATTATCCGAATCAGATGCAGGCGCTCGGATTTCCGATCGACGAAGACAAGCAGTTCGCCATGGCGATCCAGGATGTGAGCCTCGACTTTGCGCGGCAGATGAAGAATGAGCACCTGACCGGCCTCGACGCCGACAAACTGATTGCCTTCCGGATTTTTCACGTCGACAAGGACTTCATCGAAGCGTTGCGCAAAGAAGGGCTGAACATTTCAGAGAGCGACAAGTTGGTGGCGTTCCGAATTCACGGCGTGACTGCGCAGATGATTCACAGCCTGCATCAGGCAGGTTACAGGCCTGACGAAGACACGTTGATTGCGATGCGAATTCATGGAGCGACTCCGGAGTGGATGTCGGAACTCAAGCAACGTGGTTACGACCACATTGAATTGGAGAAGCTGATTGCATTCCGCATCCACGGAGTTTCGCCGGATTTCATTCAGAAGTTGCAAGGGCTGGGATATTCGCATCCGGAACCGGACCAGTTGATCACGATGCGCATTCACAACGTCACACCGGAATACATTGCGGACATGCGCTCGCGCGGGATGAAGGACTTGAGCATCGATCAGTTGGTCAATATGAGGATTCATGGAATTGACTGAGTAGAAAGTTTCGAGGTTCTTTGCGACGATTGCTGCTTGTGGAAAAGGAACTCCGAAATTCTTTCTGCCATAACGGATTTTGAGCCTTTGGGGCTGATTCCGTTTTGGGAAATCCCTTCGCAAGGGGGAGTACCCCCCATTCTCTCAGAAGCCGCGACTGGCACGGGTTTTGCAAAAATGCCCTGGAAAATATTGAGCGCGTATGGCCTAGAGGTCAAAATCTTGATTTCAAGAGCTTGCTTTTTCCGCGCTTCCTTGTGTGCCGCTTTCGCCCGGGCAATCATCTGCTCTTTTGAGTTCGTCGCGCAAGGTCAGATGTCACAATAGCCCTGTGGAAGTTTTGGAATTGAGTTCGCGATGGGTCCGCAATTGAAGCGCTGTGGGACGATGGTAGATCGTTCGTGAATCTCTCTAGTATTTACGTCCAGTTTCTTAGGAGCACGTTCGCTCTTGGATAAAGGCGAAGCATATGGAGAACGATTCAATGTGATCCATGCCTTATCTATCAACGTGGACAATCGAATCAGGTGTTGATCCGTGGGGACGTGAGGGAGATACTTTTCGCAGAACAACGTGACCAGACGCAGGCTTGGTTTTTGTTTTGGGTGTTGATGCTAGCAGTGGCAGCATTGCTTTGGCCGTTGGGCCGAACGCGCCTTGTGGGGCCGTCCGCCTCCCCTACAATGTTCCCTTCGCACTGACGGTTTTTGTCGAGTGTCGTCAACTTGAGTGCAGTGGCGATTTTCACCAATTGAATCGATTGAAGCTAACACATACGGAATCAGCTGCTACAATGCTTGCCGTGAAAAGACGAACATTGCTTCAAGCACTTCCTGCAGCGACGTTGCTTCCGGCATCATTGTGGGCCGCTTCTGGGCAAACGAATTCCTCTCAAGGTGCGGCTGGCGTATTTGAACTTCGCATTTATCATGCGGCTCCGGGAAAGTTGGCCGAACTGGAATCGAGATTCCGCGACCACACGATCAAAATCTTCGACCGACACGGAATGAAGAGTGTTGCTTATTGGACACCGATTGATGAACCCGAGAAGAGCAATACGCTGATCTACATCCTTCAGCATCCCAGCCGTGAAGCGGCCACGGCGAACTGGAAGTCATTTCAGGATGATCCGGAGTGGAAGAGTGTGCGCGAGAAATCTGAGGCAAATGGAAAACTTGTTGAGAAAGTTGATTCCACGTTTCTCGTTCTGACGGATTTCTCACCGCAATTGCGCTAGGTTCCCCACCGACGAAATCCTCGCGCCGAGCACACAGCTCAGTGGGAGAAGCTCCGGATTTTCCTTCGCCCCTTGGGGGCTTGGTTGTGTCCCCGCATGGTACCCACGGCTGGCGCCGTGGGCTGTATTCTTCCGCCGCCTGGCGGCTAAGAGAATGCCATCCCCTCGGTCCAAGATTGAACAAATTTTCTCGAAAAATATGTAATCACCTTTTCAAGTCGTACGTCTTTTAGATGTGTGGGGAAAATGGGGGCGCTTTACTGGCGCCCTTCCTGAGATTTCCTGCAAAACACGATCCCCAAATGGGCCCTTGCAATCGACCGACTCTGACGTAAACGTGCAGGGACTGTTATGTATTCAGCAGAGCCAGCCGGCGTGCGGAAACTCCTTCTGCTCGCACTGCTTACCTTGTCGGCAATACCTATCGCAAAGGGGCAGACCGGGACGGGACCCGGTCGACCGGATCTGCTGACGATCGTCAACTCCCATCAGACTGACATTCCAATCGAGAGAGCAAGAGTTCTGTTGCTGACGGCTTGCCGCGTGGTTGCGGAGGAGTTTCACAAAAGGCCCGAGGATCTTGATTTGAGAATGACGTTAATTTTGGGCGAATCGCATGAGCGCGTTTCTGTCGACGACAGTGGGGGTATGACACTCTATCTCGAACGTTGGAACGAAACCAAGTTCGTCGATGGAGTAATCACCGGTACGATTCAGCTATTGATGCCGCTGCAGACCAGGAAACAGGTGTTCACGGAAATTCTTCGCCGCACCGACAAGGTTGCGCCCGTAACTGCGAATCAATTGCGGGTGCCCGGTACAAACTCTCCCCTCCCGAGACGAAGCCTTGTTCCCGACTGCATTAGCGCGGTGAACAGCGCGCCCTGCTCTTGGCCGAACCGATTGCCTGACCGATGAGGGTCGCAAATCCCGACCGTCGATCCATTCCTGACGTAAAAAAATATGTCAACATCTCCGTCCCTCCTGCGTTCTATTTGCTGAAGGCACTAGGGTCGACCAGATTTCTGGACGCGCTCATTCTCTGAGCAAGCGCGCTCTCGCCCGTCTGGATGCTCCGAAGCGACCGACGAATGCTGAGTCACAGAAATCGTCATGCATTTTATTGCAACACACGAGGCGGGAAAATTACTCGTAGTTGGCCTAGTTTTGATTTTCGGATCTCTATCTGTGAGCGGCCAGGACGGCGCGCATTTGAACCGGGCAAGCAAGCCGGATGCATTGACGATCGTGAACCCAGGCCACATCAACATCCCCGGTGATAGGGCGAGGGTATTGCTGATTACCACTTGTCGCGTGGTGGCCGAGGAATTTCACCGTAGTTCAGAGGACGTTGAAATGATGATGACGCTAGTCATGGGTGCGCGCGATGAACACTATTCGATCGACAAAGAAGGCCGGATGACGATGTACCTTGAGCGCTGGGACGAGGGGAAGTTCGTGGACGGAGTGATCACAAGCGTAGTGCAACGACTGGCGCCGCTTCACCTGCGGAACCAGATGTTTACAGAGATTCTTCGCCGAACAGATCGGATTGCGCCCGTGTCCACAAAGCAGCTACGCGCACCCGGCTCGAATCCGCCGCTGCCTCGCGGAGCGACCTCTCCAAGCTGCATCAGCGCAGTCAGCCGCACGCCTTGCCCCTGGCCGAATCAGCCTCAGAACCCATAAACGCTCAAAAGACGTTCTCCTCAATGAATCCCTATCGAAGCTAGAGAGTTTCTGCCTTAGAGGTGGCCCCCTTGGTGTCTACGTATCCTAACGCCCCTGAGAGCCGTAACAGGAAGTGAAAGCCAAGTCGAGGCACACATGTGTTCCTGATTGCGCGTGCGACTCACGGCTGCCAAGCTGAGACCGTGCCGACCGCGAAGGAACGCTTGGGTTTTGAACCCGACTGTATTCAACACGGAGTTTTTCGGGGGAGACAGAACGTTATGAACGCAGAAGTACCGAAAGCGACGGCCGCAATTTACATCGGCAGGTGGACACCCAAGATACTGTTTTCGTTGCACGGCAGGCCTTATCGCCACGGCGAATTACGCAGACAACTGGGAAGCGTTTCGCAGCGCATGCTCACCAGGACACTTCGCAGCCTCGAATCCACGGGATTGATCGCCAGGCGCGTGACTATCTCAAAGGCAATTTCTGTCGAGTATTCCTTGACGCAACTGGGAAGGACAATCGTCGGTCCTCTGCGTGAGATGTGCCGCTGGGCAGAGTGCTATGGCCGAGAAGTCACCGCCGATGTGCACCTTCGGCAATCCGAAACAATGTAACGCAAAAAATCTTTCGTGACGCGTATCCTGCCCGGCTTGTCGCACGTAATAGCAAATAGAAGTGAACGGAAGGGAATGATCAAAAAGGAGAAAGTTATGAATATCGCGAATAAGACAATCTTGATTACGGGAGCGAATCGCGGCATCGGCCGTGCGCTGGTCGATGAAGCACTCCGGCGCGGAGCAAAAAGGGTATATGCAGGTACGCGTAGCGGCGCATTGCACGACCTTGACTCGCGCGTAACTGCCCTGACGTTGGATGTGACCAACCTCTGGCAGATCCAGCAAGCGGCTGGAGAGGTTGAGAACCTTGATGTCCTGATCAACAATGCCGGCATCGCTCTTTACGATGATCTGAGCGGCGTCGCCGCGCTCGAGCAGCAGCTGGGCGTCAACCTGTTCGGAATGCTCAATATGACGCGCACGTTCTTACCGTTTCTCAAACGCGCAAAAGGGGCGATCGTGAACAATTTGTCATTGGTGGCGCTTGCTCCGTTGCCTATTATTCCGGCTTACTCCATTTCCAAGGCGGCAGCAGCGAATGCCACGCAATCGCTGAGGGCGATGCTTGCGGGTGAGGGCGTAACGGTCCACAGCGTCTTTCTGGGCCCGGTTGATACTGATATGAACCGCGGGTTCAACATACCGAAGGTCTCGCCGGAATCGGCCGCGCAAGGAATCTTTGACGGATTGGAGAAAAATGAAGAAGATATTTTTCCCGATCCAGTGTCGCAGTCAATCGCGGAGGGTTGGCGGACCGGAGTAGCGAAAGCGTTCGAACGGCAGTACGCCGGCTTCGTACCGCAGACTGATGCGGCTTGAGTCACCACGAGTGATTGACAGAAGAGGCAAGAGGAGCCAGTCATGAAGAACGAAAATTTCACCGTTACCTTTTCAGTAGATCAAACTCCGAAACAGGCCTTCGACGCCATCAATAACGTTCGCGGATGGTGGTCGGGAGAAGTCGAGGGCGAAACCGACAAAGTCGGCGCCGAGTTCAGGTACCGCTACAAGGATGTGCACCGGACTACGCAAAAGATTACCGAACTCGTTCCCGGCAAGAAGGTCGTATGGCACGTAACGGAAAGTAACCTGAGCTTTGTGAAAGACAAAGCAGAGTGGATCGGAACGGACATTATCTTTGATATTTCGTCGCCGAATGGCAAAACCGAAGTCCGTTTCACACATGCCGGGCTCGCTCCACAAATTGAATGCTACGGCAACTGCTCGAATGCGTGGGGTGCGCTGGTCAAGGGGAATCTGCGGAACTTGATCGCCACAGGAAAAAATCAGCCAGACGCTTTCGAATAGGGCGCCCGATCCAGAAAAAACAAATGAGCGAGAAAAGGCTTCGCAGTGATGATGGACTCTAATGAGTATGTCGCGGTTGCAGGCCCGTTTGAAGCGCGGTATCGGGCTTTTCTTGAGACCGTGTCCGCGCTTCGGCCGAGCTTGCACCGTTACTGCGCCCGGATGACCGGTTCCGTCATGGACGGCGAAGACGTCGTACAGGAGGCCTTGTTCGAGGCTTATCGAAAGCTGGATCAGTTCGACGAAAGCCGTCCTCTGAAGCCATGGCTGTTTCGCATCGCCCACAATCGCTGCATTGATTTCCTGCGGCGCAAGGGAGTTCGCGACGAGGCCGAAGCGGGGGCTGCGGTCCCGGAAGCAGTCTCACCAACCGAGCCGGCCATGCTCGGTGTCGGCAAGGCTGTTGAACAACTCGTTGCGTTGCTGCCACCAAAGGAACGAGCATGCATTCTGCTGAAGGATGTATTTGATTACTCGCTTGAGGAGATTGCGGAGTTGGTTGCCTCCACCGTCGCAGGTGTCAAGGCGGCACTCAACCGCGCCCGGGCGAAATTGGCTTCATCGTCCGCTCCGTCTTCGGCAGTTCGAAACCCGAACCCTGAACTGGCACAGATCATGCGGCTTTATGTGGATCGTTTTAATCGACGCGACTGGGACGGAGTGCGTGAACTGATCAGCGCTGACGCCCGGCTCAATGTGGCCGATCGATTTGCCGGGAAGTTTGGGGAGGCGCCGTATTTCTTCAATTACGATCGTTGGCCTTGGCCCTGGAAACTGGCTTTGGGTGACGTGGACGGTGAACCGGTGGTGATCATTCTTCAGCGTGGCGCCGACACATGGGCCACTTACTCGGCCATTCGTATGAGGGTGATTGGCGAGAAGATCGATCGAATCGTTGATTACATTCACTGTCCATGGATCGTTCCGGCGGCCGAGTGTGTGTCAGTCGCCACAACGACCTAGTGCAGGGCGTCGGAAATCGTGCGCATTCAACGTTGTGCTTCGATCCGGGTCACCCGATGTGTCGGGCGAGAAGGCCAAAGGTTTTAACCACAGAGGGCACGGAGGGTCACAGAGGAAACCCGGCGATCCATAAGTGTCGATCGGTTTGACCGCACTAGACTAGCTTCGATCAGACCATGTTTACACTCGCACGCGTGCCAACGGGTCCACTCCGGTGGACTTGATCTGAGGCGCTAGCGATTCCAAGACCTCAAGGAAAACGAGCACGTCGGGTACCTTGTTCGACTGGACATTGACAGCGCTGAGCCATTTTCCGCTTCGTTTGACTTGCAGACGCGCGCCTGCCAGTTCAGCCTTGGTGATCTCTGATACTGGGATGGAGTTCCCCTTCCAGGTGACAGCGGTAGCCGAGAGTCCCAGCCCACCGAATTGCACGGTCTCTCCCCGCTGTACTTTGCTTTTCACGTTCTGCACCATCGCAGGCATTAACCGGCCAAGAATGATACCGATGGCCTCGTCGGCCTTGCGATAATTCGAGGTTACCTTGAGTTTCTTGCTGTCCCGGCTGATAAGCGTCAACGTAAGATGCGCTCGGCTGGATTTCTTGCTCGACATTGCGATCAGAGCGCCGATCAACCCAAAGTGCATATACACATTAATGGGGACTACTTGATAGCGGGTCTCTGCGACCTGGCTCCAGGCAATTTCGTGCTGGCCGAAGACTGACTCCCTTCGCACGCCAGAGTCACTGATCACGAGTGCGCTCTGGCTTAGGGCAAGACAGAACATGAAACCGACGAGCGCGAGTCCAATCGAGAACCAGAATAACGTTGGATGGGATGCAATGCGCGGATCATCCTGCGATGCCCACAGTCCGACGAGAAGTCCGGCGACTCCGAGAACCACGAGAATTGGTGCTGTGTATGCGACTCCGAAGCGGCGTTCTCCATATGCCATTGTTGCAGTAGCCATAATGCATTCCCCTGATGTGGCTTTGGCCCCAAGCCGAAGCGCACGATTTGCTGCCCTATGGTAGGTGCCAAATAATGGGGTGTGCTAATTACCTCTGTAACTGTCATTGGCTGCGATAACCAAGGAGCGGTTTCAGGGCAGCCAATGAGTGCTGTGTGAACCTCGCAAGCTGACAACGAAGATCCAGCACGTCGCGCAATCTCTTAGCTACATGGTGGGCTATCCGGCTTGATATTTTGGTTGAGCCGCAGCACATTGTTTGGGTCGTACTTTTTCTTGATCTCCACAAGGCGAGCGTAATTCGGACCGTAGCCTGAGCGGACAAGCTGGTCACTCGTATCGCCTAACTGGTTGACATAGACTCCGTGCGCGAACGACTGCAGGCTGTCGCGCGTAGTCTCGACCCATTGCACAGCATCGGCCTTCTCTGTGGCAGCGCTCCAGGCACCCGTTATGTCTATTTCAAAACCCCCCTGACGCAGAGCGAACGCCATGTCACTCAAACTTACACGGCTAACTGCGCCGCGCAACGGCACAATGACCAGCTTGCATTTTGCGGGCGCATTGTCGATTGCCGTCGTAATCGCCGCGATGGCGGCCTCGCCGAGTTCCCGAAGAATCAGGTTTGTTTGGAAGTGCGCAACCGGAGCTTGAAGAAATCCACCTGCTGCCTGAGCTTCCAGATAGGAAATGGGTTTGACGGTGTCATCCTGTGGTTTGAGCGCCCGAAGCGGTCTGATCAGATCAATTCCCATTTGCTGATCGCCACAATAGCAGAGGTCGACTTTGAGTCTCGGCCCCCGTTCAGATGGCAACAACTGGGCAAGAGCGTCCATTTCATCAGGGGCTCCCGCAAGAAACTTAACGAAGGCCCGCAAAAGTTCTGGAATGCGTCCTGCGGGATACATCAGCGCTCCCGACACAACCGCGCCCACCGGATGGAGTTGGTACTCCAGCGCCGTTACGACACCGAAGTTGCCGCCTCCGCCGCGAATCGCCCAGAAAAGATCTGGATTGGATTGCTGGCTGGTTTCGACTTGTCTCCCGTCCACGGTCACTACTTGCGCGGATAACAGGTTGTCACACGCGGCGCCGTATTTCTCCATCAAGCGACCTTCTCCACCGCCGAGCGTGAAACCGGCAATGCCGACCGTAGGGCAACCACCCGCTGTTGTCGCAAGCCCAAAGCGCTGCGTCGCTTCGTCCAGATCGCGCACGAGCGCTCCTGCCTCCGCACGGGCTACGCGTTTGACTGCGTCCACTTCAACATGTTTCATCCCGGAAAGATCGATTACCACTCCGCCATCGCAGATGCCGTACCCAAGGCGGCTATGGCCTCCCGCGCGCACGGATAAGAGCAAACTATTGCTCCGGGCAAAATCTAGAGATCGCGCAACGTCGGACGGGCCGGCGCAGCGCACGATCATCGCGGGACGACGATCGAATGCCCGATTGAAGATCAGGCGCGAGGATTCGTACTCGGGAGTGTCCGGCATGATCACGTGGCCATTAATCCCGGAGACAAATTTTCGAATGGACGCAGCGTCGGCCGGAGCCGGACTTTGCCTTGGTCCTTCGGCAATGTCTCTGAGAAGAGCTGGAACCGGCGGGTGACAAAGCGCGCTCGCCGCGAGTGCCGTTTGCTGGATGAATTGTCTTCGAGAGCTGAGAGCCATGGGTTTAGGTGAACCTACGTTACGAAGCTATCAATGTCAATTCCACCTGCGCGCCGACTAGCCGTATCTAAATAGCCTCGTCTGCTGACGGCGATCCGGTTTCTGGTTTGCTACTCGCTCGAGAATCTGCCGAGTGTAAGTCCCGACGCCAGGAGTTGGCTCACCTTATGCTTGAGCTTGCAGTGGCTGATCCTTGGCGCCGAAGATCAAGAGCCACAAGATAATCGGCGGTTCTCCCAGCGTGAGCGGGATGCTCGCGAATCGTCCCAGGATATTCGCGTAACCCGGCAGTAGAAATGGCGTAAGGCTATCGGCCAGGTAAGCGAAGGATGCTGCGATCAGCAGGACGCCCAGGATGCGAGGAAGGAAGCCTGATCGAAACACAAGTATCCCGAAGTGGAAGTGGAAGATGCCAAAAATCCAGCCAACAACGTACCCGTAACGATGCAAATCCAGGAATAGCATGGCTGTCGCTTCCAGCTGGCGTTTGTCGAACACCGAAAGAAAATCGGAGCCGTGCAAGAGCACCAGCACGCCGATCTTGCTCAGGGTATTCACGACCATGACGGGAACGAAGGCCAAGCCCAGTAGCGCCATCAGCGAGGCATGCGTCTTGCTGACGCCGCGTAATAATCGATAAAGAACCCAGAACAGGTAGACAAATTCGACTGCGCAAATCAATTCTGAGGCGATGCCGAGGCGGAAGAGCCTTTCCGATGCGAGGATGTTGTTGGCGGTTGCGGTGGCGTTGCCAGGCACAACTAGTCTGCCAGGCACATAGATGATGCCGAAAACGCCGGTCACCGCGTTCACCAGGTACAACACGCCTGCGATCCGCGCCGTCTTCTTGGTTGAGTTCATACCTGCTCTCCTTGCTCAATGAGATTCGCCTGAGTCTTGCCGGTTCGCCGATTCACGAACTCACGGGAATATATAGGAGGGGCTTGCACACGCATCTGGCTCGGAAGCCTGCTTCTGATTACCGGACAAGGATGCCTCTTATAATCGTACCGTGAGTTTACCGGCTCGCGCGCATCTCACTACGAAGAGCGACATGTATTTTGGCGTCCTGCTGCGTCGCTGGCGCGCTGTTCGACGCGTCAGCCAACTGGACCTGGCACTCGATGCGGACATCTCAACGCGACATCTGAGCTGCGTCGAGACGGGCCGCTCACAACCGAGCCGGGGGATGGTTTTGCGACTCGCGGAGGCGCTGCAAGTTCCACTCCGCGAGCGCAACGCCCTGTTGCTCGCGGCTGGCTACGCGCCGATTTATCGCGATACTGATCTCGAAACGCCGGAGTTGGAGGCCGCACGCCAGGCGGTAGAGGTTCTCATGGCACAACTTGAGCCGAATCCTGTACTCGTTCTGGATCGTTATTGGAACATCCTGAGGATGAATACTGGCGCAAAGCGCATTCTTGCCCTCTTCCCCGGCTGCGATTGTGTTACCCCTCTGAACGCACCCCGCCTTGTATTCCATCCTCAAGGACTACGGCCCTTTATCGAAAATTGGGAAGTAGTCGCCGCACGTATCATTCGACGGGTGCATCGCGAAGCTGCAGATAACCCATCTGACGAGACGTTGAAGGGTCTCCTTCAGGAGTTGCTCAGCTATCCAGACGTACCGAGCCGCTGGCGCTTGCTCGATTTGAATGGCACTCCGCCACCGTTCATGACCCTCAACTACAGGTGGAAGAACTCCATCCTTCGGTGGTTCTCTACGCTTACTACTTTGGGCACGCCGTTGGATATTGCACTGCAAGAACTCCGCATTGAGACTCTGTTCCCGGCCGATCAAGCCACGCGCAGTGTCATGAATCGCCTGGCGGAAGAAGCAGCTTAGGGTGAGCACGCTCCCCCGCACCCCTTTTCTCCATGACCTCACAGGTCATGGACACCGCTCTTCGTCCGTTGAATACTGATCCTCCAAACTTGGTGATCCGAGCACATTTTTCGAATGGAGGCCACAACATGCGGCGCACAACAAGCATCGTTATAGTGCTGATTTCTCTACTAACGCAGATTCCCTCGCAAGCGCAATCCAAATCGGCCGATATCGACGCAGTCAAGCAAGTCGAACAGGATATGGGAAGAGCCATGATCGCCGGCGATACCAGCAAGCTCATTCAGATCTATGCCGATGATTTTGCAATCTTTGGATCCTCCGGCAAGATGATCACCAAGCAGGACCTTGTAAGCGATTTTGAATCCTTCCATGACAAACTCGAGTGGTATGAAAATGGCCCTATCGACGTACAAGTGTTTGGTAACGTTGCCGTGGCCCAAGGTTTTGTGAAGGAAAAGAGGAAACGGAACGGGAAAGATACGAGCGGTGAGTTTGCGTGGATGGATCTCCTCGAGAAACGAGCAGGGAAATGGGTGGTCGTGAACAGCGCAGCCGCCCGGGTGGTTTCGGCCGAGTGGCCCGAAGCGGAATTCAAGAATCCGGTTGGTGTCGAGACTATCAGGCGATTCGAACAGGGGGTAGGCGATGCAATGGTGGCCCGCGATGTCGACGAGCTCAATCAGACCTACGCTGACGATTGGGCAACTGTCGATTCCTCGGGCAAGCTTTTTAACAAGGAGAGCCTTCTTAGCGACTTCAAATCCGGCAAGCACAAACTCGTGTCGTTTGAAACTGGACCTATGGACGTGCAGGTGCTGGGCAATGTCGCCGTGGCTCAAGCCAGTGTCACGGAAAAGAGGATTCAGGGCGGAAAGAACATTAGCGGTCAGTTCGTTTTTATGGACCTGCTTGAGAAGCGCTCAGGCAAATGGGTGATCGTGCGCACCTTAGGCGCCAGGGTGAGTTGAGGAATTGGAAGGGCAACGATACACGATTTCGGGAGCTCGGTCACTGCGGCAGATCTAGGATTGAACTTTTCCTCACGGGAGCCTTGCCGAGGTGAGTTGATTGAGTAACATATCAACTTCGTCGAAAAGGGGGATCCTACGAATGCCTTACCTGCCGCAGCCGGCCCTGCGAGCGATCGCAGTCCTGGCCACAACAGCTGTGCTAGTTGTAACAGCCAGTAGTGGAGCTGTTCCGCGCACTCCGGCTGATGACGCCAGCATCAGACTAGCCACCGACATTTTCAAGCAACTCATCGAAATTAACACCACTGACTCAGTGGGCAGCACCACGATTGCCGCCGAAGCGATGGCAAAACGCTTGCGCGAGACGGGTTTCCCAAACGACGACGTGGTAGTGATTGGGCCCAATCCGCGCAAGGGAAACATGATCGCTCGCCTGCGCGGGACAGGCGCCCACAAGCCGGTGCTGCTCATCGGGCACCTGGACGTTGTCGAAGCTAAACGCAGCGACTGGACTACTGATCCCTTTCAATTCATCGAGAAGGAGGGCTACTACTACGGACGCGGAACGCAGGACATGAAAGACGGGGACGCGATCATGATGGCCACCCTGATCCGCATGAAGCAAGAAGGCTATAAGCCCGACCGCGACATCATCCTGGCACTAACCGCGGACGAAGAGGGCGGAGGCTTCAACGGAGTGGACTGGCTCGTAAAGCATCATCGTGACCTGGTGGACGCCGAGTTCGTGCTCAACCACGATGGCGGCGGTGTGGCTGAAGAGAACGGAAAGTTGTTAGGGTTCACGGTGGATGCGACCGAGAAGATGTACGCCGATTATCAACTAAGCAGCCTGAACCCCGGTGGGCACAGTTCGATGCCGACGGCGGACAACGCTATCTATCACCTGACGGACGCGCTCGCCCGCCTCAAGCACTACGCCTTTCCTTTCGAGCTAAATGCTGTGACGCGCGCCGAACTCGCGGGACTGGCAGAGGGGTATCCTCCGGAGAAGGCCGCACTGGTGAAAGCTGTCCTGAAAGAACCGCCCGACGGAGAAGCGATAGCCAAACTCTCTAGCGAGGACGCGATCCTGAACTCCACCATGCGCACCACCTGCGTGGCCACCCGCCTGGCGGCGGGACACGCCAACAACGCGCTGCCCCAGACCGCCACGGCCAACGTCAACTGCCGCATTTTCCCCGGCCACTCGCGCGAGGAGATACGACAGGAGTTGGTGAAGGTCGTGGCCGATTCGAAAGTCACAGTAGGTTACGTGCAGGTCGACGGCTCCATCGCGTCGACTGCACCCAACGAGCAGCAGTTGCCGCCCGTGGCGCTGAGGGAAGATATAATGAGCCCGCTTCGCAAAGTGTCGGCGGCGTTCTGGCCTGACATGCCCGTGCTGCCCAACATGGCTATCGGTGCTTCCGATAGTCGATATGCTTACGCTGCTGGGATGCCTTCGTTTGGAATACAGGGCGTCGCGCTTGATAACAACGATATACGTGCTCACGGGAAAGACGAGCGCTTACCCGTCGAATCTTTCAACACCGGAGTGCAGTTCTACTATCGCTATCTGAAGGCTCTGACGTCGGAGAAGTGAGCGCACGTCCTGAAAGGTCGTTTATCCGGAGTTGAGCATATGCTGAAATTCCTTATCAGCGTTTTTCCAATAGTGATGGCCATGCTCGGTTTTTCCGAAGAATCAAAGCTTTCATCGGAAGAAGAGCAAGTCTGGAGCATGGAGAAAAGGTATTGGCAGGTTGTCGAGGCACGAGACCGCGCAGGTTACATTGATCTGTGGGGCGAGGAGTTTGTGGGCTGGCCTTACGATTCTCCAGACCCCGTTCGAAAAGACGCAATCCGCTCAGACGCTTTCGGAAAGTTTGAAGCACTAAGGAATTTTCAGCTTGAGAGGAAGGCCGTCCAAGTATCCAAAGATGTGGCGGTCGCTTACTACATGGTGGCAGCTGCGTACGCGCCGACGAGCGGCGGTAGTGAGGTGGTGGCATTCCGGTGCATGCACACTTGGCGCAACATCAATGGAGTTTGGCTCATTATCGGCGGTATGTCCGGGCCCGGCCAGTATTTGAAATAGCCATCGAGTTGTCATTCGATGTTGCATGACGATCAGCAACCGGCTCACGTTTGACAAGCCCTCGAAATCCTATGTGTACGATAAGTTACGCCCTGAAACTTGAGAGGTCCAGAGATGGCATCGGTGCGGCAGGATGTTCGTTACGGTTTCCGGCTGATCAAACAGAGTCCGGGGTTCGCTGTTGTCACGGTCCTCACGCTGGCGCTGGGGATCGGGGCCAATGCCGCGATTTTCACTGTTCTGAATGCGCTCGTGCTGCGCAATCTCCCGGTGTGGCGTCCGGAGCGTTTGGTAGAGGTTGCCGCCATCTATCGCAACGGGGCGACGGTGCCGGTTTCATTTCCACTTCTCCAACAGCTGCAACAGAATCAGAGAGTCTTTTCAGATCTGTTCGCATGGACGCCCGGTCTCGACTACAACGTCGAGGTTAATGGGGAAATGTCTCGAACGACCGTACGGGGCGTGACTGGCAATTATTACGGCGCGCTTGGCACCTCGCCATTGCTCGGGAGACTGATTGGACCTGAAGATGCCGGCACACCGGGAACACCAGTGGCCGTGATCGGCTACGAATTCTGGAATCGCAGATTCGGTCGCGATCCTGCGGTAATCGGCAGAACAATTCATATTGAGAACGTGTCGTTCACGATTGTCGGCGTGAGCCGCAAATGGTTCATGGGTATGACGCCGGGGACATCGCCGGATATCACAATTCCCATGACGGCTGGTCCATTCGCCGGCCAAGTGACAGAGCGCGCGTTGCTCTGGATCCTTGTCGCGGGGCGACTCAGGGATAGTCTGACGATCGAGCAGGCACAGCAACAAATCCACTCGTTCTGGAGTGAGGCGCTGGTAAATACGGCGCCGACGGCCGCACCCGGACCGCGGCTGCAATCCTGGCTCGCCATGGGCCTGAAGCTGAACTCTGCGGCTACCGGAGTGAATCGCGATTTGCGCGATCACATTCAGAACCCTCTGCGGGTGCTTATGGGACTTGCGGGTCTCATCCTGCTGGTGGCGTGCATCAATCTTGCAAATCTCACTTTGGCGAGGGTTACTGCGCGGAGTCGCGAAATGAGCGTCCGCGTGGCTTTGGGAGCGACGCGGTTGCAGATCATTCGCCAGCTTCTCACCGAGACCATCCTATTGTCAGGGGCCGGAGCACTGTTGGCGATCATTCTCGCGAATTGGGCCGGACATTTGCTTTTGATGATGATTGGCGCAAAGCAAGGTGCCGCGGTCCTTTTGGATTTGCGCCCGGACTTGCGGGTTTTTGGTTTCACCGCATTGGCTGCGATCGCGACCGGAGTGCTAATCGCATCCGCCCCGGCGTGGCAGACGGTGCGGCAGCATCCCGCCGATGTTCTGCGGCTGGATGAGCGGACCCTGGCAGGTGGTGGACGCCTCAATAAGTGCCTGATCGTGACGCAGATCGGTTTTTCCCTGGTCCTGGTGTTCGGAGCGGGGCTGCTCTTGCGAACTTTCGAGACACTGAACTCATTGGATACACACTTCCAGAAGGAGAGCGTACTTCAGGTCGACTTGAATCCTGGGCCTAACGGATTCAATGGTGTCGACATCAATAACTATCGCAAGCAACTGGTCGCTGACATGGGGAATCTGCCGGGAGTTGTTTCAGCCAGCTTTGCCGCGCTGGACATACCAGTCGGAGATGGTGGATGGAAAGACACGGTCGCAGCTATCTCATCGGATACTTCGTCCGATGCGGGGAGGCTCGCGACCTTGGTAGTCGTGTCTCCAGGATTCTTTCAGACGCTGGGGATCCCGATTCTGTCAGGACGTGATTTTGATTGGAGCGATGATCAGAAGCATCCGCGGGTGGCGATCGTCGATAACAATCTTGCGCGGCGACTACTTCCCTCTGGCGACGTGCTGGGAACGAATGTCCGGTTTGGGGTGAGGCCGGAATTCCAGGGGATACGCATTGTTGGAGTCGCGCGAAGCGCCAGCCTTATCAACCTGCGCGATCCTGATGCGATGGTGATCTATGTAGCGGCGCCACAATATGCAGACCGAGGCGACGCCGGGAATCTTTTCGTTCGAGCCGGAAAACCAGCCGCGATCACGAGGGTGGTGCAAAACGAGATCCAGGCGCATCACCATGAGTACTCGACCAAAGCGAAGACGCTTAAGGAGACCAGTGAACAAACTCTGGGAGAGGACCGCGCGACGGCGCTGCTGTCGAGCCTGTTCGCCGGACTGGCGTTAGTACTCGCCGGCATTGGGCTGTTTGGACTCATGTCCTATGCAGTGAGCCAGCGAACCCGTGAGATCGGGATACGGATCGCGGTGGGAGCGCAACAGGGCACAATTCTTGGCTTGATCTTACGGGAGTCGGTGATTCTGAGTGGCCTCGGGGTTATTCTCGGAGTGCCGTGCGCGATCGCCGCCACAAGGCTGATCGGGCACATGCTTTTCGGTGTTGCTCCGGGTGATCCGCTGACCTTTGCGGCTGCGGCCGCAATACTGTTGGCGGTGGGGGCTATGGCCGGATACTTGCCAGCCCGCCGGGCAACAAAGATCGATCCAATCGCAGCATTGAGGCGCGAGTAACTATCTGACCGTTGCGTGTCACGGAATCAGAAAGAAGTTTTGGACGCTGCGAGGGGACCACAAGCTGTCTGCTGCAGTTCGGGAAGGTGCAAATTGTTTCATCTCTGCTTGGCCTGCAAGCAAAGTTTTCGACCTGCCGTAACCAAAGCAGGTTACCCGATGTTATAAATAAAGATGTGGGCTTGGGTAAACGCCCACAGCCGGGTTCAGGCTCTGCGACCTTTGGGATTCGCGCGCTGTAATCCTTCAAAAACGCGCTCGAACTCTGAATCCTTTTCAGGACTGCTCAAATCAATATTTCCATTACTCGGGTTCACTTAGGGGTGCTGCGAGGACGGCAAAAACCAGACAAGGCTCAGCTGTTGTGTTAAAGGCCCAGCTGTTGTGTTAGAGGAGATGGTATGGCGAAGCGAATGATCCTGATGTTGGTGGTCATGTTGGCTCTATTGGGGGGCCTGGGATTCGTAAAGTATAAGCAAGTAGAGGCGGCGATTGCGGCAGGCGCCAATTTCCAAATGCCTCCTACCGCGGTGACCACGGTGACGGCGAAGAAAGAGGTTTGGCCCTCGACTTTTTCGGTCATCGGAACGGCTGCGGCGATCCAGGGTGTCACGGTCAGCGCGGACTTGCCAGGGACGATTGACAAGATTCATTTCGAGTCGGGCCAGTGGGTGAAAGAAGGACAGATTCTGGTGGAGTTGGATACGCGCCAGGAGCGGGCGCAGCTGGCCAACCTGGAAGCACAGCGCGATCTAGCGGGGATCAACTACGGCCGAGCGCAGGAACTGGTGAAGGAAGGCGTTATTGCGAAGCAGGAATATGACAACGCCGCCGCGCAGCAGAAGGCGACGGAAGCGCAGGTCGGTGACATCAAGGCTGCGATTGCGCGCAAGACGATCCGCGCCTCGTTTTCCGGAGTGCTGGGAATTCGGCAGGTGAGCCTTGGTCAGTACCTTGCCGCAGGGCAAGCGATTGTTTCGCTGCAGACTCTCAGTCCTATTTATGTGAACTTTGGAGTGCCGCAGCAAGATACCGGGAAGATCATTCCTGGGCACGTGTTGAGGATCACCAATAACGATCTGCCCGGCATGTCGTTCATGGGCAGGATTACTGCTCTGGATTCCGTGATCAGCGAACAGACCCGCAACATCCAGGTGCAAGCCATCGTCACCAATAAAGACAACAAGCTGCGTCCTGGGATGTTTGTGCAGGTGGAACTGCCGATGGGCGCCGCGCGCGACGTCATTCCACTGCCGGCGTCGGCGATCAACTACGCGCCTTACGGAGATTCGGTCTATGTCGTGTCCAACATGACGGACCCGAAGGGCAGGGCATATCGGGGAGTGCGGCAGCAAGTGGTGAAGATTGACGGATCGCGTGGGGATCAAGTTGGGATCATCTCAGGTTTGAATCCCGGGGACGAAGTGGTCAGCTCGGGGGTTTTCAAGTTGCGGAACGGGGCGCCGATTCTGGTGAACAACGAAGTGAAGCCGAGTAACAGCACCAGCCCGAAGCCGGAAGACAGTTAAACCACGAATAAATGCAAAGTCCCCACTTCTCGCGCAAACTGCGGGTGAGAAATGGGGCACCCATAGTTCTCCCGATTTCGCACCTGCGCTGAAGGAGCGTGCATGAAGTTCACAGACCTATTTGTTAAGCGGCCGGTGCTGGCGATGGTGGTGAACCTCGTCATCCTGATCGCCGGACTGCAGGCCATTCGATCGCTGAGTGTGCGGCAGTATCCTCGGAGCGATATTGCAGTCGTGCAGATTACGACTGTCTATGTCGGCGCGAATGCTGACCTGGTACGCGGATTCGTAACAACCCCGATCGAGCGTGTCGTGGCCAGCGCCGATGGCATTGACTACATGGAGTCGACCAGCGCGCAGGGACTCAGCACGATCCAGGTCCACCTGAAAATTAATTACGACACTACGACCGCGCTGACGCAGATTCAGGCTAAGGTCGCGCAGGTGCGCAACGATCTGCCTCCGGACGCCCAGATCCCGGTCATCGACCTGCAGACGGCGGACACGCAGTTCGCCGCAATCTACATTGGGTTTGCTTCGAAAGATCTCGATCAAAACCAGATCACTGATTACTTGACTCGTGTGGTGCAGCCCAAATTGAGCGCCATCAGCGGCGTGCAGCGCGCTGACATTCTGGGTAACCGCACGTTCGCCATGCGCCTGTGGCTCAAACCGCAGGAGATGGCGGCTCGCGGAGTTTCGCCTTCTGATGTGCACGACGCGCTCTCTAAGAACAACTACCTGTCAGCGCTCGGGAGTACCAAGGGCTCGATGGTTTCTGTGAACCTAGTGGCGAACACCGATCTGCGTACTCCAGAAGAGTTCAAGCAGATGGTGATCAAGCAAGATAACGGAACTGTTGTTCGCCTCGGCGAAATTGCCGATGTGCAACTCGGTGCCGAGAATTACGACCAGGATGTGAAGTTCGATGGCCAGACCGCCACATTCATGGGCATCTGGGTGTTACCCACTGCGAACTCTCTGGATGTGATTAAAGCGGTGCGCGCGACCCTGCCTGGAATCCAGCAGCAGTTGCCGACGGGCATGACGCTGGGAATTCCTTACGATTCGACGGAATACATCCAGGACGCGATCAACGAAGTGCTGCACACGTTGACGGAAACCTTGATCATCGTCATCGTCGTGATTTTCCTGTTCCTGGGATCGTTCCGGTCGGTCTTGATTCCGGTGATCGCGATCCCGATCTCGCTGATCGGCGCGGTTTTCCTCATGCTGGTGGCGGGCTTCACCATCAACCTGCTCACGCTGCTTGCGATTGTGTTATCAGTCGGACTGGTCGTCGACGACGCTATCGTGATGGTGGAGAATGTGGAGCGCCATCTGGAGATGGGTAAATCGTCGTACCAAGCGGCGAAGGATGCTGCCCGCGAGCTAGTAGGGCCGATCATCGCGATGACGATTACGCTGGCTGCGGTTTATGCGCCGATCGGTATTCAGGGCGGATTGACGGGAGCGCTCTTTCGCGAATTCGCCTTCACGCTCGCCGGCGCCGTCGTTGTCTCAGGTGTAGTCGCGCTGACCCTCTCGCCGATGATGGGTTCGAAGCTGCTGAAGGCGGGCGCTTCTCACAAGGGCCTGGCAGGCGTCATCAATCGTACCTTCGACAAGGTGCGCAACTTCTATACGAACTTGCTGACCGGAACGCTGCACTACCGGCCTGTGGTACTCACCATTTGGGCGATTGTGGCCGTGTTGATGGTTCCGTTCTATATGTTCTCGATGAGGGAACTGGCGCCTGCGGAAGATCAGGGTGTGGTATTCGGCGTGATTCAAGCGGCGCCCAACGCGACCATCGATCAGACGAACCTGTTTACCAAGCAGGTGTATGACGTGTACCACTCGTTCCCTGAGATGGGGAACACGTTCCAGATCACGACCCCCAGTGGCGGGTTCGGCGGCATGGTGACTAAGCCGTGGAGCCAACGTACCAAGACTGCGCAGCAGTTGCTGATGGAGTCTTCGGGGCCGCTATCGAAAATTGCGGGCATTCGTGTGATTCCGCTGACGCCTCCGCCGCTACCCGGCGGTGGAAACTTCCCCGTGGACTTCGTGATCGCCTCGGCAGCCGAGCCGCAACAGGTGAGCCAGTTGGCCGAGCAGATTACGCAGAAGGCGATGGCCAGCGGAATGTTCATCTTCGCGGATACGGACGTGAAGTTCGATCAGCCGCAGACCGAAGTCGTCTTCGATCGCGACAAACTGCGCTCGCAGGGCGTCGACCTGAGCCAGGCCGGGCAGGATTTGTCGACGATGCTCGGCGGCAATTATGTGAACCGATTCAGCATTCAGGGGCGCAGCTACAAGGTAATTCCACAGGTGAAGCGTGTGGAGCGGCTGACGCCAGATCAGCTTTCCCAGATTTATGTGAAGGGTTCGGCGGACAAACTGGTGCCATTATCGACGTTCGCAACTTTGAAGACGACGACGGAGCCTCGGTCGCTGAATAAATTCCAGCAGCTCAATGCGGTGCGCATTCAGGGTGTGATTCCGCCGAATGTGCCGCTCGACCAAGCGCTGACGTTCCTCGAAAACGAAGCCAAGACCGTGTTGCCACAGGGATTCACCGTCGACTACGCGGGCGAGTCACGACAGCTTCGCGTCGAGGGCAGCAAGTTCCTGGGAACGTTCTTGCTGTCGGCGATCCTCATTTATCTGGTACTTGCGGCGCAGTTTGAGAGCTTCCGCGATCCGTTCATTGTTCTGGCCGGGTCGGTACCACTGGCCATTTCCGGCGCGCTGATGTTCTCGTTCCTGGGATTCACCACGTTGAACATCTACAGCGAGGTCGGACTGATTACATTGGTCGGCCTGATCGCGAAGAACGGAATTCTGATCGTCGAATTCGCGAACCACTTGCAGGAGACCGGGCTGAGTAAGCTGGAGGCGATCATTGGTGCGGCCGGAACACGATTGCGGCCGATTCTGATGACGACGGCAGCGACCATCTGCGGTCACTTCCCTCTGGTACTGGCGAAGGGGCCGGGTGCTGGTGCGAGAAACAGCATCGGTATCATGCTGGTCAGCGGCATGTTTATCGGAACGGCATTCACGTTGTTCGTGGTGCCCTCGATTTACATGCTGGTGGCGAAGACGCACAAGGCAATCAGAGATGACGAGGAAGAGACGATCGTTGTGCACGACACTGAAGAGGCGATCGCGTAGGAGCTTCTTCAGGGATGCAGCAAGTCAAACGCCCCACCTTCGGGAAAAGGTGGGGCGTTCGCTTTTTACTGCGGCTTAGAAATTGGTGTAGTCCAAGAGCCGTCGCTTGCAACTGCCAGTCCGATCGAAAGCATGGAATCACCCTACCCGCGGCAGCTGTTCTCAGGTAGGGATGCCGCCACTCCGCTTGAGTTCCGCTTCGCTGCGCTCAGGCATGACATTAATTCTGGGTGCCACGAAAAATGGATCACACTATCTCCTAAAACCACTGTCGTGCTACTTGGGTGGATTGAACGAGATGTTGAGACCCGTTGTAAAGATCACGTCATTTTTCTTGGTGCCGATTGGCGGATTCGAGACGTAAATGTTGCCGAACTGGTTTTGCCAGCCGAGCCAACTGTTCAGCTTGGTCACGGTACCGGCATTGAAGACGAAGCGATACTCGCCGGTCTCCTGCAAGTTGGGGAAGAATCCGGCGGTCTGGGTGAGCACGGTACTCTTGCCGAATTTTTGATCCCACTCCTCACCGATGGTCGCCGCAATGAAACGGTTCGTGACGCCATAGGAGGCGAAGATCGGTGGCGGCCCCGGAGCAAGCAAATCGCCGTTGGAATATGTCTCGTGCGTATAGTTGATGCCGCCCAAGAGGTCAAAGACGGTGTTGCCGTTTTTGATTACGTGAACGCCCAAACCGCCGCCATAGACCTGGCGCAGATCAAGGAACTGCAGCGCATTGGCTGTGTAGTCAGCGCCAAAGAAGGCAAAGAGTCTGGGGTTTAGATCGCGATCGTAGCGAATTCCGCCTGTGGTCAGATTTGCCACCGTGCTCGGCGTTGCCAGATTGTTGGTGGTATAGATCGAAGCGGCGTACATCGTGATCTTGTCGTGCTCGGTGGGATGGTCCGCATTAAACGCGAGGGCTAGATTCTCCGTTTCGCTGTTGCCGCGTGCGACGGAGAAACCGAGACTGATGCCGCCCTCCCAGCCGTGCTTCAGCCCGGGGTGAAGTTTCTTCTCGTGAGCGGTCTCTTCGGCGTCATTGCGGAGCCACGTGACATCGCCAGTTGGTGCTTCCACGGTGCCGGATTTCGTCGCGACGTTGAGTTTGCCATCAGATGTGGTGACCGGCCCGACGGCGGTCTTTCCATCTTTCAGACCAACGTGCTCTTCTGCTTCGGTCTTGATTTCCTGGATGGAATCGAGTTTGAGTTCAACGTCGCCGGCGGCGTCGGTGTGAATGACAAGCGTCTTGCCGTCGGACTTGACGACGGTTCCGGTCAGGCGGTCTCCATTTTTCAACGTGACCTGGTCAGCGAACGATGCGGATGAGAGTCCAAAAAGCGCGGTCAACAGCAACACCTCAAAAAAGTTGCGCAGCACGGCCTAGCCTCCAAATTGCAGAGTTGTCTGTAGCTGTTTGGGGTCCCAGAGTTGCTTGTACTTAGAAAACAGAGACGAAAAGGCGGAAAAATACCGCCTCATCCGCTCGCAGGCGAGAGGTCGGCTAGCTCTTGGTTTCGGTGTTCTTCTGGTCGGTCGAAGCCTGCGTCGGGGGATGATCTTTCATGCCGTCTTTCAGGGCACGAATCCCCTCGCCCAGACCCTTACCGAGCTCAGGTAATTTCTTGGGCCCGAAGACCAGCAGGGCAATAAAAAAGATGACCAGCAGGTGCATCGGTTGAAATAGACCTTCAAACATCGGAGCCTCCGAGGGTTACCAACAAACTAGATCATACGCTATTTGGTGGCGGCAGGGAAGATCAGGGGATCCTGCGCAGCGCTAAATTAGGTTGGCCTATGTTTTACCTGACTTAGGGGTGATCGTTCGGTGAAGGCAGCCACGGATAGGTGTGATCCAGATCACGTCTGGCGGGGTGAAGCAGGGACTCAAGACCTGTCATTTTCGCAGAGTTACTTCCGTGACCTTACCGGTGAGAATCATGGCGGGCTATGTTTTCAAAGGGGCCTTTCGACGCCTTTATTCGCCTTCCTGCAAGAACTGCTGGCATGCATGCCAAATCCACGAGTTGGGGAGTCCAGTGAGAGTTAAGGCTTCGCTGATTTGTCTGCTTCTTTTGGCCACAACGGCCGTGCATTCCTCTGAGATCCAGTCTCAGCCGGTTACCACGACACAGCTTGCCGCCTGGCTCATTGGGGGAGTTTCCAGTGCGCGATTGGCCCGGTTGGTGAAAGAGCGAGGACTCGCGTTGCTGCCCACGCAGCGGGAATTGCGTGATCTCGAATCTGCCGGCGCCGGGAGAGATTTGATCGCGGTTGTGAGTTCTGGAAATGCCTTATCGGCCCGGATCGGGCCCTCGATTCCGATGGTTTTGCTGAAGGCGGGCGACGACGCCCGGACGCAACGTTTGCATGAGGCGGAGGTCGAACTGCGGGGATTGAGCTTTGCAGACGACAACAATTCAGCGCTGCACTTCGCTTTAGGGGTGATCTTGCGCGAGCAGGACAAGTTCGACGATGCCTACAATGAATTTACCGATGCACTGAAGCTGATGCCCGACCTTCCCGAGAATCACTGCGCGATGGCGTATCTGTTCTACCGGCTCGATGACGGGCCGAATGCGGTCGCGGAAGCGCGGACTGCGCTCAGCATCGATCCGAAGAATGCCGAGGCCTACCAGTATCTCGGATTGGGGCATTATTCGTTGGGCCAATATCAGGCTGCGGTGCATGCCTATCGCCAATCGCTCGAGTTCGATCCCGGAAATGCGGACTCTTACTACGACATGGGAATTGCCCTGCATGCCGACGGCAATTTGCCAGCTGCGATCAAGGCTTACGAACGCGCCATTGATTTACGGCCGACATTCTGGGAGGCGCATTCCAATCTCGGTTTGATCCGCCATGAACAAGGGAACCTCCCACAGGCGGTCGCCGAATATCGCGTGGCGAAGCAGTTGGCGCCGCAAGAGGCCTCCGTTCGGAACAACCTCGGAAATACATACTGCGATCAGGGTGACTATGACGCAGCGATCGTGGAGATGAAGGAACTCTACCGGGAGCATCCTGAATGGCAGCAAGGACACGCCTGCCTAGCCAGCGCGTACATGTCGAAGAATAACTATGACGGGGCGGTCGAGGAGCTGAAGCTGGCTGTGCATCAGAATCCGACTGGCTCGACGGAGCACAGAGTGCTCGGTCAGGCGCTGCTGCTCGACAATAAACCGGAGGAGGCGCTGCATGAGTTGCGCATCGCGGTTTCACTCAATCCAGACTCGGACCTTGCCCACCATCTGCTTGGGACGGTGCTGTTTCAGCAGGGAGAGCTGCCGGCTGCGGAAAAGGAGTTCCGCGAGGCGCTTCGCGTCAATGGATCGGCCGATAACCATTATTCGTTGGCTGCTTGCCTGATGAGCCTGGACCGTTATCCCGAGGCACTGTCAGAAATTGATGTGGCGGCCAAGCTCGATCCGGAGCGCACGTTATACCGGGCCCGCCGAGAAGAGCTGCTGAAGCTGATGAAAGAGACGAACTGGCGCTGAATAGGTCAGCAGAATGACCGCTGGGACAGTGCTTGCAGTGCACTTCCGGGCCGTAGGCGATGGGAGCGGATGCCGTTAGAGTAGTCAGGCGTCAGTTTCACGAATCTGCGAACGGCTAGACGAGATCTCAATGCCGACGAATGTAACCCGACCGCAGCATGTTTCTGGAGGCGCCGCCGTTCAGGCAACGCTTGCCAAAGAAACGAGCGCTCGGCGCATGGCTTCGGACACCGCGGAGAAACTTCCGGGGAAGCCGGTGGGCTACGGTTTGCCTTGCTCGAAGTGTCATCTGTACTATCCTGCGGACCTCGACGCCTGCCCGACGTGCCATCACAAGGAGCGGGTGTCGCCAATTGCGCCCAAGATTCCGCCACGGCCCGTACAGGCTGCACCTGATCCGATACCGGATAGTGCTGCGCTCGAGCAAGAGCGTGAAGAGTTCTTGCGGCAATTCAAATCGCAGCTACTGGAAGCCCACGCTGACGCCGGGAATTTACCCGAGACGGTATGCAAATTTGTGGAGAACCATCCGGGTGAGCCGGGCGCGGCTGAGATCTGCGACGGTTGCTACGAGCGGGTGCAGGAGAGGCTCGATGTGTGCGAGGCCGCCTTGCAGATCGATCTCAAGGAAGCGGCACAGATTGTGTATGACGCGGTGTGGTCCGATCCTTCCGATCCGAGCAAGACGTATCAAAATGCCGCTGGTGCCTTGCTGACGGAACTCCGCAAGCGTGCCGGAATCAGTGCCGTGCTGGGACCTTTTCAGCCGCTAGAGCACTAATCAGCTACTAGCTCCTAGTTTTCTAGCTTCTCGCCAAAGACAGCCTACTCCGCTTTGATTGCGATCCACTTCTTGCCGGCGTAGAGTTTGTATCCGTCACCATCCGCGACCAGTTTGAGCGGGACCGCGTGTTGCAATGCTTGCTCGGTCTGATAGCTGGAGCTCAGGACGTCAGTGTTGGCCACGTCCATAACCATGAATTTGCCGTCAGCGGTGAAGCCGAAGCCGTATTCACCCGGCGCCAGTGTCAAGCCGCCGATATCCAGCTTGTTTTCGGTGATCAGGAGGCCCTGATACTTCTGCTGGATGGCCGTGGAATATCCTGAAGCGTCTACCAGAGCGGCTAGGGTCATTTTGCCGTCGGCCTGCTGAAATCCAACTGCGTTGCGAAGCTGCACAGGCGCTTTCTGTCCACGATAGAAATACTCGGTTGGAGTGGCTTTTTTGACCTCGTCGGCGGTTAAGACATGCTTGGAAACCTGTTGAGTCCACGCGGATGTGGCGAGAATCAATATCAGCACGGCCAAAGTCATGGAGCGGATGTTCTTCATGGCGGTTCAACCCCTGAATTGACGATGAAAAGCTCAGCGGAACTTTAACCGTTTCGGCGAACGCTCGCAATTCGTTGACGCGAGGGAGAAAAAAAATTAGTTTGAACGCAAGATTCGGATAGTGGGGAAGGGCTGCCTTGACCTAGCCTTTTCTTGCTATGACAACGAATGCAATACCCACAACGGAAGCCTTGCAGCTGATGCCAATTCACCAACCACAGATCTCAAAGGTAGATGGCGGGAACGACCCGCGCTGGGACGCGGTTGCGGCTCGCGATTCGGCTCGCGACGGTGAATTTGTGTTTGCCGTTTCGAGTACAGGCGTTTATTGCCGTCCGTCGTGCGCGGCCAGGCGCCCGCGGCGCGAGAACGTCGAGTTCTTTGCTGCTCCGGAAGCGGCGGAGCTTGCCGGTTATCGGGCATGTCTGCGCTGCCGTCCCAAAGCGATCAGCGGGAACGTGGAATCGGACTCGGTAAAGGCCATCTGCCGCTTCATCGAGCAGCATCTGGACGAACCACTCACGCTGGGGCGGTTGGCGAAGGAGTTCCGGCAGAGTCCCTTCCAGTTGCAGCGCCGATTCAAGGCGGTTCTGGGAATTACGCCGCGGGAGTATGCCGATTCATGCCGGTTGCATACGCTGAAACGCAACCTGCAAGCCGGTGATTCCGTGACGCGCGCCATGTACGATGCGGGATACGGCTCAAGCAGTCGCCTTTACGAGCGGACGGCCTCCCAGTTAGGAATGACACCCGACAAGTACCGCAGGGGAGCGATCGCGGCGACCATTCGATACGTAATCTCTGATTCCCCACTTGGACGCTTGCTGATCGCGTCTACAGACCGCGGTATCTGCTCGATCAAGTTTGGGAAAAAGGACAGCGAACTCATCGACGGACTCAAGCGCGAGTTCCCGTTTGCTCTGCGGAAGGTGGATGATGGCGGGCTGCAATCCTGGGTGGAGGCGCTATTGCGGCACATGCGAGGTGAAGATCTGAATTCCTCACTGCCGCTCGACATCCGTGCGACTGCATTTCAACGGCGGGTGTGGGCGTACTTGCAATCGATTCCATTCGGCCAGACCAAGTCGTATAGCGAAGTGGCAAAGGCAATCGGCAATCCCAAGGCTTGCCGCGCCGTGGCACGAGCCTGCGCCACCAACCCGGTTGCAGTCGAGATTCCTTGCCATCGAGTCGTTCGCGAGGACGGCAGCATGGGCGGATATCGCTGGGGCATCGAGCGGAAGAAAGCGCTGCTGGCGATGGAGCAAGCGTAGCGATCTCGCTACGATTGGCGGCGTACCATTACCCAGTTTGCAAATGCTACTGCTACTGCGGCGAGCAGGATGAGCGACTTGTTATATTCGATCTGCGTGAGCAATGCGGCGCAAAGCAATGCTCCCAAAACTCCTAGCACAGTCCCACCGGGAACCCGAATCAGCGCGGGTGCTAGACTCTTTTTTCGGAGAGCGGGTAGGGCTGCGCAGACCACGCCATAGTAGAAAAGTCTTGATCCCGCTGAGAGCGTAGCGTTTCCCGCGAAGCTGCCAAACAAAGCAAGCAGCCAAACAAGCACAGCAAAGATGAGAATCGAAAAGTAGGGCGTTCGAAACCTGGGATGCAGCAGGGCGAATGCCGACGGAAAGTCACCACGCTCAGCGAGCGCGAAAGTAATTCGAGGCGTTGCCAGAATGTTCCCGCTCAGATAACCGTAAATTGAAAGCAGCGCACCGAGGGCGGTGATTGAGGCGCCACTTCTTCCCAAAACAATCCGAGCCACCTCCGCGAGAGGACGCTGGCTGTGTCCGGGGTCGGGTAACAGTCCAACCACAACCCACTGAACCAATCCATAAACCACCGCGCAAATGATCAATGCGGCGAAGAGGCCAAAAGGGAGATCGCGCCTGGGATCCTTCGCTTCTCCGGCCGAGATCATTGCGGCCTCGAATCCACCATAGGCAAAGATGAGAAGTACGATTGCGCGCGCCCACTCCCTACTCGTGGGCGTGACAGTTGGAGGCGGCACTATTCTATGTGCCGCGATCAGATAGACGCCACCGGCCACGCAGACAAGTCCGAGCGAGGCTAACTTGGCGATGGTGAATGAGGTACTTACTCGTGCTCCGGCCTTTACTCCGCGGAAGTTGATGGCCGCCAGTATGCCAACCAGCAGAGTGAGAACAATCAGTTTCATGGCTGGCCGCGTAGCGTCGGGCCAGAACTCTCCCATGTAGGTGACAAAGAGGTTTGCGTTGGCGGCGCACGCGGTGAGGCGTACGAACCAAACCAGCCACGCCACCTGAATCCCCATAAAGCGTCCGAACGCGGCTTGGGCATAAAGGTAGGGACCGCCGGTTTGCGCGAAGCGGGAAGCGACTTCCGCGAAGCAGGCCATGATGACGCCGACCGCGAGGGCTGCGAGAATTACAGCAGCGATGCTGGCTCGGCCCACTTGGTTCGCAAGCACAGCAGGGAGGCCGAAGACCCCGCTGCCAATGATGCAGTTAATGACGAGCGCAGCCAAGCTCCAGCGGCCGATTTCCCGCACTAGTCCTTCGCTGGATGTGTTCGTCGGTCGCGTTTCGGCCACGGCGAGTTTGTATCACAAACCGCGAAGCCGCTTGTGTGTATATGGATATCCTCTGGGGTGCGCAAAATCCGAAACAACCCAGTGGTTCGTATATCTCCCAGGGGCGAAAGAGAGGACCTGGCATGGCAGTTGAGCGGCGATCGGTCTTTAATCACGCGTGGAACCGGGTATATGGGGCTGAGACTGATTCCGGGACTATTGGCGCGGGGTCACGAAGTGCGTGCGCTTGTACGGCCGGGGTCGGAGAAGAAACTGCCCGAGGGTTGCAGACCGACTGCGGGTGATGCCCTAGTCGGGGCAACCTATGCGAGCCTGGTGTCACCTGCAGATACATTTGTGCAGTTAGTGGGAGTGGCACATCCGAGTCCAGCGAAAGCGGCGGAATTCAGGCGGATCGACTTTCCCGCCGGACTGGGCGCTGTGCAGGCCGCGAAGTCAGCTGGAATTCGTCATTTTATCTATGTAAGCGTGGCTCATCCTGCTCCTATGATGCATGCTTACCTCGCTGTGCGAGCAGAATGCGAGGCGGCGATTGAATCAGCCGCACTAAACGGGACGATTCTGCGACCCTGGTACGTGCTTGGCCCGGGGCACCGTTGGCCTTGCCTCTTGCTGCTAATGTACAAGCTTGCCGAGTTGTTGCCGCAAACACGTGATGGAGCGCGGCGTCTGGGACTGGTGACCTTAGAACAGATGTTGCGTGCACTAACGTTCGCGGTGGAAAAATCCTGTTGTGGGACGGCGCGTTCTTTCAGTCCGTGAAATCCGGTCTTTGTCAGCGTGAAAAGCCGCGCCAATCAAGGCGTTTCACGTGGTGACCTTCGCCCAGACGAAAGTAATGGCGAGAATTACGAAAGCGCATGCCCGTGGGACATCTACTCGCTCATGGCTGCCGATGAGATGTTTGACTGGCGAACGAGAAATGGGTCGCGAAGACATGGAAGATCTTCACCTGAGAATCGCACGCGTTACCGAAGACTTGCGCAAGATTCAGCAGGAACTCAACTGCGCCGCCATGCAAGCACCTAGCGATCCAGAACTGATGGAGGCTCTGAATTCTCTTGCCGAAACCGAGCCCATCGAGACGCTGCGCGTAGCGCTCGACCAGATGAGGCACTTTCTCTGGTTCTACGCACAAGTGATGAACAACGAGCCTGAGTTTGGAGACAAGCTGCGCCAAAGTGCTGGGGCAAAAACCGCTACGGATGAGACCCCAAAGCTGGAGAGTTCATTTTTCGACCGTCTTTCCCGGGCCGATGAACTCGTCTTGCTTCATCATCTGGCTGAGGCGAGGCAACGGAAGCCCAACTAACCTAAGCACCGCGTCCTGCGATAACCGTCTTTATTACTTCTCCGGAAGAATTCAATACTGTGAAATCGGCGCTGGTACCTGCGGTCAAGACACCGTGTGTCTTCGTCAACCCAGCAGCTCTAGCGGGATTGAATGTCACTGCGCGCACGGCGTCGCGCAAGCTCCAATCCGAAAACTTTGTGACGTTGCGGACGGCGCGGTCCATGGTGAGAACACTCCCCGCCAGGCTTCCGTTCGCAGTGCATTTGCCGTCCCTTACGTCCACTTCAATCGGTCCCAACTGGTAACGTCCGTCAGGCATGCCGGTTGCCGAGATGGCGTCGGTAATCAGCACAGCACGCTCGCGACCTTTCGAGTGCAGGAACACCTTTACGACTTCGGGCGAAACGTGGATGCCGTCAGCAATCAGATCGGCAGTAATGGTGTCGTCGCTCAGCACTTCGCCGATGATCCCCGGTTCGCGGTGATCGAGGGGGCGCATTGCGTTGAATGTGTGCGTGGCATGACGGGCTCCGGCCGCCACGGCATCGCGAGCGGTCGCGAGCTGCGCGTCAGAGTGCCCAATACTCACGCAAACATTTCGTTTTGCAGCTTCAGCAATCACATCAAGCGCGCCAGGAATTTCGGGAGCAATGGTAATCATGCTGATGTGTCCTCGAGCGGCCTGCCACAAGCGATCAAAAATCGGAACGGTCGGTTCCACGAGGTACTCCGGCGGATGCACGCCGCGACGCTTGTGGCTGAGAAACGGCCCTTCAAGATGGATGCCGAGCGGACGGGCCTGCACAGATTCGCCATTGCTGAGTGCAGGCGCCTCAATCGCATCGGCAAGCCGCTCAAGCGCTGTGTACGTCGCGTCGAGTGGAGCTGCAACTGTAGTCGGGAAATAGCCAGTTACACCGTGTTGCGTGAGGAAGTGTCCGAACCGTGGCAATTCGGAGACCGGGGCACGCATGAGATCGATTCCAGCACCGCCGTGGATGTGGATGTCGAAAAAACCAGGCGCCAATACTGCGTCGTGGAAATCCACGAGCCTCGCGCCACTCGGACTTTCTTTTTTAGAACGAGGGAAGATCTCGAGGATGCGTCCGTTTTCGACGATGACAACTGGGTCCAAAATCTCTTCCAGCGGTGTGAACAGGCGGCGCGCAGTGTATACGTGTTTCATAGGCTTTCTTCAAGAAACCTTATCGTAGCTGCTGCAGGAGTTTTCAGACAACCGGGGGCGGCGGCTGGAAGTTGTCGATAGGATAAAGAACGCTTTGTCGATTGTGTGCACATTAAACCTGGCACTCGGATGCTGAGGATTTACGGACAAACAGACCTAGTCGTCACCATTTTCGCAGTCAAGTAGCGAAGCTGCGAGACTTCGAAGCCCGGAAGATCAGACTCGCGATAGGTCAAGGTGTGGCGAGATTTCGGTGAAGATCAAGTGACTCTGCTCGCGGTCCGGGGTCGGGGCGGATGCTATAATCTCCAAAGTTCCGCAGTTTTCAGAGGTCGTGTAGTTGTTGCACGTCCTCGCATGTCGGGGAGTGGCTCAGCCTGGTAGAGCACCTGGTTCGGGACCAGGGGGTCGGAGGTTCAAATCCTCTCTCCCCGACCA
>Ga0126371_10000161_pt1 | contig 50863 bp, 48 predicted proteins | sample PanSoiMetaPlot_4_FD_110145 | JGI IMG/M metagenome (GOLD analysis project Ga0126371, IMG submission 110145) | Tropical forest soil microbial communities from Panama - MetaG Plot_4 | ecosystem: Environmental > Terrestrial > Soil > Tropical forest > Bulk soil | place: Panama | collected 2016-02-17
AGCTTCAGTCCGCGCACCGGCCTGTCGAGTTCAGCAACATAGTCCGGCACGGGAAGGTCTGCCGAGGTCGAATCCATCGGATCGCGGCCGGCGATGGTTTGCAGCACCAGTGCCGCATCCTTCGCCGTCTTGGTCAAAGGGCCAATGTGGTCGAGCGACGAGGCGAATGCGATCAACCCATAGCGCGAGACGCGTCCATATGTCGGCATCAAGCCTACGACGCCGCAGAACGACGCAGGCTGGCGGATCGAACCACCTGTATCTGACCCCAAAGTAAATACGGCCATGTCGGCCGCGACTGCGGCCGCCGATCCGCCGGACGATCCTCCAGGGACACGAGTCAAATCCCTGGGATTACGTACCGGCTGATACGCCGAGTTCTCGTTCGACGAGCCCATGGCAAACTCGTCGCAGTTCATCTTCCCGAGCATGACAGCACCTGCGGCTTCGAGCCGCTGGACCGCCGTACAGTCGTACGGGGGAATGTATTTTTCGAGCATCTTGGATCCTGCAGTCGTCCGGACTCCACGCGTGCTCAGCACGTCTTTAATTCCAACAGGCACACCGCCCAGCGGAGGCAGCCTCTTCCCTTCCGCAACCGAGCGGTCGATGCGATCTGCCTGCTCCAACGCACGTTCCTTCGACAACGTCAGATATGCGCCGATCTGACCGTCTTCTCGCCGGATTCTCTCGTAGTGAGCTTCCACCAGGGCCGTTGCAGTGACCTTGCGCTCTTGCACGGTTGAACGGGCAGAATCGATTGTGAGTGAGGCCAGATCCATATTCCTATTGATGGGTAAAACTATCGCTCGATCACTTTCGGAACTCGGAAGAAATCGTCATCGCCATCCGGGGCATTCGCGAGGGCTTCGCTGTGAGGCAGCGACTTGCGAAGTCCTTGGAGAGTATCTTCGCGATTCGCGTAAGCAAACCGCTGGCTCCCTTGCTTGGCCTCGTCCACGCCATAGCGGTCGGACACTTGTGCCATTGGTGGAACATCCGAGGTATCGAGCTCATTCAAGCGATCGACGTAGTCCAGGATCGAATTCAGGTCGCGCAGCATCCCGGTGCGCTCTTCATCCGAGAGTTCCAGATTGGCGAGTTCGGCCACGTATGCGACGTCTTTTTCCGTGACTTTCATGGTTAGAAGGGTTAGCGAAGAACTTGATCCGTGCTTTCGGAACGAACAATCACGAACTCTATCTTCCGGACAGCTTGCACCGTGTAGCGATTGATTGAGGCCAGGTAGCGTGGCGCCAGCGACTGCAATTCAGAACGCCAACCAGCATCCGCGACGGCAACGCGTAATACGCCATCGACAAAACTCAACGCCCGCGTACGTTCCGCCACCACTGAGCCACAAACTACTGGCCATGCCATTAGAGGCGCTTGCGCGGGAGGAGCCTGACGCAACGATTGCGCCACAATCTTTTCGAGATCTGAACCTGCAGATTCCACGAATGTCCTAGCCTCATCGCACATGCGCGATGAATGAAGCTCGATTCTAACATTTGGCCACATGTAGTTTGCGCCACCCTATGGCGAGATCAAACAGGAAATTCGCGTCTCACAAACTCCAGCGCCGCATCGCGCGTAGGCAGCCGTCCTTCGAGTTGCGCATCCTCCACGGCGTTCAGAATCTCGCGGAATCTGGGACTGGGAGTATGCCCAGCGGCAATCAGATCGTCTCCCGTCACGAGCGGCGAAGGGCGCATTGTCTCGGCAGGAATCTCTGCGCGCTTCTCCAGAACGAAATCGTACGTAGCCAGATTGCGGTGGCTCGCCAGGCAATCAGCACGGTGCAACGCCAGGTGCTCATCGAATGCTGGCAGGCGAAGAAACTTCTTCAAGGTCGATTCTTTCATCTTCTTCGCGTCCGCGAATCGCATGTGATTGTCGACCAATGCCAGAATCTGCTCGGTGTCGCTGTTCGAAAAACGAAGCCGACGGCAGATCTCTTCCGCCATCTTGACTCCGACGTCCACGTGCCCGTCGAAGCGGATACGATCAGGAGTCACGCGAAATGTGGGAGGTTTGCCCACATCGTGCAATAGCGCTCCCCACGCCAGCGTAGGTGGGCAGTGGCTGGGCAAATGATCAAGCAGCAGCAAGGTGTGCACGAAGACGTCGCCCTCGGGATGGAATTCTGGAGGCTGCTCCACCCCTTTCATTGCCAAAACCTCCGGAAGCACTTCGCGCAGCAGACCGCTCTGCTCCATCAACTGAAATGCGCGGCTCGCGTGTCCCTCGGTCAACATCCGGGTTAGTTCATCACGCACACGCTCACGCGAAACAACTCCAATCTGATCCGCGAGCGCTTGCGTCGCCGCAAAGGTGGCCGATTCGATCCGGTATTCGAGTCGGGCCGCGAAGCGCACCGCACGCAACATGCGCACCTTATCTTCGGCGAATCTCCGTTCCGGTTCACCAATGGCCCGGATAATTCCAGCCGAAAGATCGTCGCGCCCTCCTACGTAGTCAAGGACTTCTCCATTCACGGGATCGAGCATCATCCCGTTGATCGTAAAATCTCGGCGCGACATGTCCTCGCGCGGGTCCTGGCTGAAGCGGACTTCATCCGGATGTCGCCCATCGGAATATCCGATATCGCTTCGAAACGTCGCTACTTCGATGGCCTGCGGCGACGATGACTCCTCACCCCGATGCTCTTCAGGAACCGGCACCAGCACGACTCCAAACTGCGCTCCCACTGCGTAGGTCTCAGGAAAAATCTCAATGACCTGCCGCGGAGTCGCATTCGTGGCCACGTCATAGTCCTTCGGTTCGCGTTTCAGGAGAAGATCGCGCACGCATCCCCCCGCCAGATACGCCTGAAACCCGCGCTGACGTAGCGTCTCGACGATTGTTGTAGCGAACTTCTTCATAGACTCAGCTTTATGATACCGCCCAGTCCCCGCAAAATTCCCTTAACGTGCATGTCAAGCCTACTTTACACATTGGCCGTAAAGCACGCTTTACATATGACGTTTGTCACGCCGGCCGCGTGACGGAATGTACTGGCGGCAAAAAACGCCACCGCCGAACATCATCCGGCGAAGGTGCTTCCGGCCGTCAGTAAGGTAGCTAGTCACCTGAATCCGTCCGCAAGGAGACGACAATGAAATCGAAAAGATTCGTATCAACTCTGAGAGTGCTTGGTTGGATGAGCTTATACCTGCTGCTCTCAGCACCCGCTTTCTTGATGGCCAGCGCCGAAAATGACAATAGCTTCGTCGTTCGTAACGCTCATATCTTCGACGGCCGCAAGGTTCTTGATCGATCCGATGTGTGGGTCAGTGACGGCAAAATCAAAGCCGTTGGAAAAGCTCTCAAGGTTCCCTCCGACGTCAAAGTCGTCGACGCCTCGGGCGACACTCTCCTTCCCGGGTTCATCGACTCGCATACGCACACGTGGGGCGATGCGCTGAAGCAAGCAGAAGTATTCGGCGTCACCAGCGAACTCGACATGTTCACCGCTGTGAAGTACATGCAGCAGGTCAAGAAGGATCAGGCCGAGGGCAAGCAACTCGACATGGCTGATCTTCGCTCGGCGGGCATTCTTGCGACGGCGCCGGGCGGACATGGGACAGAGTACGGCATGACAATCCCGACTCTGTCGTCTCCAGCGGAGGCACAGGCTTGGGTCGACGCTCGTGTCGCCGAAGGCTCGGACTACATCAAGATTGTGATTGACGATGCAAGCGCTTATGGTTCGCATCGTCCGACGCTCGACAAGGAGACGTTGAAAGCTACCATCGACGCTGCTCACAAGCGCGGCAAGATGGCGGTCGTCCATATCGGCAAGCAGTCGGACGCCCGCGAGGTGATCGAGGCAGGAGCCGATGGGCTCGCCCACTTGTTTGCCGATACTCCCCCTGACACCGACTTCGCCCGTCTCGCCGCAGCGCATCACGTTTTCGTCATCCCGACCTTGTCGGTACTGGAAAGCGTGAGCGGCACTGCGAGTGGCGAGTCGCTTACAACGAATCCTGCTCTCGCTCTCTATTTGAGCGATGACCAGATCGCCAATCTGAAACGGTCCTTCCCGAAGGGTTCGACTTCGCTCAGCGAAAAGTATGCCGAAGAAACCGTGGCGCAACTGAAAGCGGCGCACGTTCCGATTCTCGCTGGAACCGACGCACCCAATCCCGGCACTTCTCACGGAGTCAGCATCCACCGTGAACTTGAACTGCTGGTTCGCGCTGGAATGAGTCCGCAAGAAGCGCTCGCGGCAGCGACCTCCATCCCCGCCGCAGCTTTCCACTTGAATGATCGCGGCATCATTGCTTCCGGCAAGCGCGCGGACCTGCTTCTGGTGAAGGGCGATCCGACAATGGACATTCTGGCAACACGTGACATCATTTCAGTCTGGAAGCTTGGAGTTGAAGAGGATCGAGCGACCTACCGCGCCGGTATCGAAAAGGCGAAGGAACAGGCAACCAAGGCAGCGCAAACACCGCCGCCCTCCGCATCAGAGATCAGCCTGATCAGTGATTTCGAAGATGGCTCGCAGAGGGCAAAATTCGGCACCGGCTGGATGCCTTCTACCGATAGCATTGCCGGAGGCCGTTCGACCGGTGAAACCAAAATCGTGGACAGCGGCGCGAACGGAAGCAAACATGCGCTTCAGATCTCCGGCGTGATCGATGGTGGACTTCTCTATGCTTGGTCCGGCGTGATGTTCTCGCCTGGAGCGCAGCCCTTTGTTCCGGTGAATCTCTCGTCGAAAAAAGCTATCTCCTTCTTCGCGAAAGGTGATGGCCAGAACTACCGAGTTCTTGTCTTTACGGCCAGCGGTGGACGCATCCCCTCACAACAGACATTCACCACGACAGCGGACTGGAAGCAGTTCAGCATTCCTTTTTCCGCATTCGACGGATCCGACGGCCACGACATTACGGCGATCCTTTTCGTAGGCGGACCAAGCCCGGGCAAGTTTGGATTTGAAATTGATGATGTGAAGCTGGAGTAAGCCAAGTTGGGGCCACCGATAGAGCCAGCCGAGATGGGTTGCCCACTTCCCGCGCGTTCTTTGCACGAGAAGTGGGGCTTTTTCTTGCTGGGCACATCGGTACGGGGCTGCTTTCTTGGGACAGTTCCAACTTGCAACTCGAAATCAGAAACTGGAAACTAGAAGTAGCAATGCCCGAAGCCTTCATCCTCGGCATCGAGAGTTCCTGCGACGAAACTGCGGCGGCAATCGTGCGTTCGGGCGAGCAGTTGATCTCAAACATTGTTGCCTCACAGATCGCCACGCATCAGCCCTATGGAGGAGTCGTCCCCGAACTCGCGTCGCGCGAGCATCTCCGCGCCATTGTGCCAGTGGTGAGACAGGCGCTTGCTGAAGCCGGACATACATACGATTCCGTTGACGCAATCGCGGTTACACAGGGGCCCGGACTTGCCGGAGCTCTTCTGGTCGGCATCAGTTATGCCAAGGCTCTTGCGTTCGCGCTCGAAAAACCGCTGATTACGGTCAACCATCTGGCAGGGCACATCCACGCCGTGCTGCTCGAGGAACGGCAAAAGGGGAATCACGAGGTTCAATTTCCGGTGCTCGCTCTGGTCGTCTCGGGCGGCCATACGCATCTCTATCTCGCTAGCCAGAGTGGCGCTGGCTGGACCTATGAGAACATCGGCCACACACGGGACGACGCGGCGGGTGAGGCATTCGACAAAGTCGCCAAGCTGCTCGGCCTTGGATATCCCGGAGGACCGGTGATCGACCGTCTTGCGCCGCATGGGGACGCGGATGCCGTAAAGTTTCCGCCCGCGCAAATCAAGCACCGTGACCGCCGCGGCAGAAATGACGGGCGCGCCGTTGAGCCTGACGGCGAGCGTCTGCGCTTCGATTTCTCCTATAGCGGAATCAAGACTGCGATGCTCCGCTACGTAGAGGCACACCAGATGCACGCCAGCATCGAGTCTAGGCGCAAAGCTCTGGGCGACATTCAGAAGCCTAAGATCGACGACTTTCTCACGTACTGTGACAAACTCACGGTTGATCTTGTCGCGTCCTTTCAGCGTGCCATTGTTGACGATTTGGTGGGAAAGACTTTGGCGGCAGCCGAAGCTAATGATGTGGCCACGCTATTTGTGACCGGCGGCGTCGCAGCAAATCAGGAACTGCGTACAACTTTTGAACGCAAGGGTGCCGAACATGGCCTACAGGTATTCTTTCCTTCGCGGCCGCTCTCGACCGACAACGCCGCCATGATCGCGGCCGCCGCGTACCCGAAGTTCCTGGCTAGAGAGTTTGCGGCGATGGATTTCTCAGCCGAGGCGGGAATGGTCCTGCGGTGACCTGTCGTTGAAGAACTATTTGCCGGCGGCCGGTCCGCGTGCAATAGTCCCACGAATCATACTCAGGGCATTTTCTAGCTGAGTGTCAACGTCAATATCTTTGGATATCGCGAAATTGGCGCGCTTGTCGCCCTCCACCAAGCCACTGGCGTGGCCTGTAATCACAATGATTGGAACACCGCACGTCTCGGGTTTGCTTTTAAGAACTGTGATCAATTGGCTTCCCGACATGAGAGGCATCTGCATGTCGGTCACGATCAGGTCGGGAAGAATCCGTCGCAGCACTTCCAATGCTTCGATCCCGTTGGCAGCCGTCTCGACCCCAAAGCCCCGCTCCTGCAAGAAGCGGCAGATGGTGTAGCGGACCAGCATGGAATCGTCGACGACTAGGGCGACTTTGGCCATTCAGTAAGTGTGGTGGAACCGACCACACTTCATCCGCACACTAACAGCGCATGCTTTCGCCACCAAGGGTAAACGGAGAGGTCACGTTACCGGAGTCACTGTCGGAGCTACACCTCATTCTCCTGCGTGCGATCTTCGATGTTCATATCTTTGAACTCACTGGACTCGAAGATTTCGCCGCACTCTTTGCACTCGACGAATTCGGCATCTTCATCGCGGCTCACGATCTGCACGCGCGGATGCTTGCAGGGTTGCTTGATGCTTACGTTCTGCGGAGGAGCGGGTAACTTAGGCGTCATATTTCTGGACTGGGTAAAGAGGACATCGGCTGAGGGGTGGACGTTTTCACCGTAATTTCCCGGTATTTTAGAACGACTAAACCGCTTGTCAAGCCCCCAACCGTTGCCCTGTTGTGGATTTGTAATAGAGATGTCGTGACACCGCCGGATCCGCTCGGTAATAAATACGACTATTTTGATCGTACAGAGGTAAGCCATTTACTGCTATGTAGTTACCACTAAACCACCATAACAGCAGCTCCCTACTTCAGCTTGCCGAGAGTTCCTTAGGTCACGTAGAATGGAAATACGACGGAAAAGGTCGGAGATTTGTCCGACCATATCGGTCGGATTTCAACCCGGGAATATTGCCCTGCTGAAGCTCACGAAAAAGGCGGACTACGCGCTGATGGCCATGAAGCATCTCGCCGAAAGCGTCAGTCAAGGTTCGCGCAGTGCGAAAGATGTTGCCGATGCTTACGGCATTCCGCACGAAGCGCTGGCCAAGATTCTTCAGCGTTTAGCAAAGGCTGGTTTGCTCCAGTCACAGCATGGCACAAACGGTGGATACACACTGGCGCGTCCGGCGCACACGATTTCGGCTTTTGAAGTGATTCGGGCGATCGATGGGCCGCTCTTCATCACTTCTTGCGTCACGGTGCGCGGCGAGTGCGACCAGAGCGATCGTTGCAATATCCGCGAGCCACTGCGCAAGGTGAACGAGAGCATCGAAGCAGTACTCAAGCGGATCAAGATCTCGCACATGCGGGAAGAGACGGAGGAAGCAAGCGCCGGTCCTCCTAAGCCGACGGAGTTAGTGACGATAACCTGAACCGTCGAGGACATGAGCTTCATCAAGTAACGTTAAGTTCGCAGGAGAAATCAATGAGCACGGATGTAAAGGTCCCCCCGGCAGACGTCGAGATGCAGCACACCAATGGCAAGGGTGTGAAGCTTCCGATTTACATGGACAATCACGCGACCACCCCAATGGACCCGCGTGTATTGGAAGAGATGCTGCCTTACTTCACCGATAAGTTCGGAAACGCGGCCAGCCGCAACCACTCTTTTGGATGGGCCGCCGAAGAAGGCACCGAGACCGCCCGCGAGCGCATTGCCAAGCTAGTTGGCGCGACGACGAAAGAAATCATCTTTACCTCAGGTGCCACCGAGAGCGACAACCTCGCCATCAAGGGCGTTGCCGAGATGTACCGCGAGAAGGGCAACCACATCATCACTGCTGTGACTGAGCACAAGGCCGTGCTCGATACTTGCAAGCGCCTGGAAAAATACGGCTATCGCGTCACGTATCTACCCGTACAAAAAGATGGCTTGATCGATCTCGATGACCTGAAGCGCGCCCTGGACGACAAGACGATCCTGGTCTCCATCATGTTCGCGAATAATGAAATCGGAGTGCTGCAGCCGGCGGCCGAAATCGGCAAGCTCTGTCACGAACGTGGCGTGATCTTCCACACCGATGCGACGCAGGCGATTGGCAAGGTTCCAGTCGATGTGATCAAGCAGAATATCGACCTGGCTTCGATTTCCGGCCACAAGATGTATGGACCGAAAGGCGTCGGCGCTCTTTACGTCCGCCGCAAGAATCCCCGCGTGCAGATTTCCGCCATCATCGACGGCGGCGGCCACGAGCGTGGGATGCGTTCCGGCACACTGAATGTCCCAGCCATCGTTGGGCTCGGCAAGGCTTGCGCGATCGCTCAGGAAGAGATGCCGCAGGAGTCCTGCCGTCTGGCGGGCCTACGTAATCGCCTGCGCGACCGCATCATGGGTCGCCTGGACGAAGTCTTCATCAACGGTTCGATGGAGCACCGTCTCCCGGGCAATCTGAACATCAGCTTCGCCTACGTCGAAGGCGAATCGCTGCTGATGGGTATTAACGATATCGCGGTTTCCAGCGGATCGGCGTGCACCTCTGCGACGCTTGAGCCATCTTATGTATTGAAGGCTCTCGGTACGGGTGACGACCTCGCCCACAGCTCGATTCGCTTTGGTATCGGTCGTTTCAACACCGAAGCTGAAGTCGACTACGTGGCGGACCGTGTCATCGAAACGGTTGAGCGTCTCCGCGAACTGTCTCCGCTATACGAGATGGCAAAAGAAGGCATCAACTTGAAAGACGTAAAGTGGGCGGGAGAAGCGACGCACTAGACAGATGCACTAGATAAACATTCAAGCCGCAGAGCGGCAACATTCGTTAGCCCAGCGCGTAAGCGCTGGGTAGATGAGAGAAAAAGGCGAGTCCCGTAGGGACGGCACAACCAAGCTGAGGAGAAACAAATGTCCTATAGCGACAAAGTCATTGATCATTACAACCATCCCCGAAATGTCGGTTCCATGGACAAGAACAGCAGCGACGTGGGCACCGGCCTGGTCGGTGCGCCCGAGTGCGGCGACGTCATGAAGCTGCAGATCAAGGTCAATCCTCAGACGAACGTTATTGAGGATGCGAAGTTCAAGACGTTCGGCTGCGGCTCGGCGATCGCGTCGTCCTCACTTGCCACTGAGTGGGTGAAGGGCAAGACGGTAGACGAAGCTCTCGCCATCAAGAACATGGACATCGTGAAGGAGCTTTCGCTTCCTCCGGTGAAGATTCATTGCTCCGTGCTGGCCGAAGACGCCATCCGCGCGGCCATAGGTGACTGGAAGAAGAAGCAGGAAACCGGAAAGCCGGTCGCTGCCGAAGCGAAGTAGCTCTAAGCTGCGAGTCACGAGCTGCGAGCACCAAGGTTCGCTCATAGCTCATAGCTGAATTCCCTATGACCACTGCAACCGAACAATCCGCCCCGCAGGCCAGCGCCAAAGGCATCACGGTCACCGAAAAGGCGATCGCGAAGATCCGTGGTGCGATGGCTAAGGACAGCATTTCGCCTGAGCAGGGCGGATTGCGACTTGGGGTGCAGGGTGGTGGCTGCTCGGGGCTGAGCTATAACATCCGGTTTGATACGCAGCCGCGCGAACGCGACCGTGTCTTCCAGTTCGGCGACGTACGGGTCTTTGTTGATCCGAAGTCGTTCATTTACCTGCACGGCATGACTCTGGATTATCAGGAAACGCTGATGCAGCAAGGATTCGTATTTGTAAACCCGCAAGCGACGAAGTCCTGCGGCTGCGGAACTTCGTTCTCCGCCTGACGCGGATTGAGTGTGGCGCGGGCGCCCACGCCCGCGAACCGCGTGCGCCACCGGAAAAGATGAGGTTTGCATAGGCGCTGGACAGTGCCAGAGAAGTAGAACGCGATGACGAAATCGACCCTAGCCGCGATCAACGCAAAGCCAGTTCCCGACGAAACGAATACCTGCTGGTCCTGCGGAGCCATGCGCGCTGCGCATTTCTGTGGCTTTTGCGGCAAGGTCCAACCGCCGGTGCCGGTGGACTATTTCACTTTTTTCGGACTCCCACCGAAGCTGAACGTGAACCTTCCAGCGCTTGAGAAAGATTTTTACGAGCTAAGCCGAAAGCTGCATCCTGATCTCAACGCGCGGGCGGGTAGCCAAGAACAAAAATGGAGTCTCGAGCAGAGCTCGTTGTTGAACGACGCTTACCGCACGTTGCGGGATCCGATCAAACGGACTCAGTACTTGCTCAAGCTTGAAGGTGTTGAACTCGAAGAGCAGTCCAAGACCGCCACCGAGCAAGCCCGCGCGACAGGACAAGTTAAGAAGCAAATCGTCCCGCCCGACTTGCTGGAAGAGGTGTTCGAACTCAACATGCAGCTCGAAGAGTCGCGGATGAACCAGAAAACGGGCGATGACGATCCCGCTCTCACCGCGGAAATCGCCAAGCACAAAGCCGCGCTTGAGGCCAAGCACGAGTCGCTTTTCCGGGAGTTGCAGTCCTTCTGGAAGGGGTGGGATCAGCTTGTGGATCGGGGCTCGTCGGCTAGTCAGACTGAACGAAAGCAGATCACCGACAAAATTGTCGATGTACTCAACCGCCGCAATTACATCCGCAACCTGGTTCGCGATGTGAACGCGGCGCTGGAAAGCTAGAGAGACTTGTCAATGCGAATGCACGAATACACAACGCTCGGACGCTCCGGCTTGCGGGTAAGCCCTCTCTGCCTCGGCACGATGACTTTCGGAACTGAGTGGGGGTGGGGCGCTGAGGAGAGTGTCTCGCGTTCACTCCTCGACCGCTACATCGAAGCTGGCGGCAATTTCATCGATACCGCCGATGGCTACACCGGCGGCAAGAGCGAAGAAATGCTCGGCAAGTTCATCGCTGAGCGCAAGCTTCGTGATCGCATCGTTCTAGCTACGAAGTTCACGTTCAGTGGCGACGCTGCCAATCCCAACGCTGGCGGCAATGGCCGAAAGAACATTCGTCGCGCGATTGAAGGCTCGCTGCGCCGTCTGCAAACCGATTACATCGACCTGTATTGGCTACATGCATGGGACACAGTCACCCCGGTGGAAGAAGTCGTTGCCTCGTTGAGCGATCTGGTCCACCAGGGAAAGATTCTCCACTATGGATTTTCTGATACCCCGGCATGGTACCTAGCGCGCGCTTACACGTTGGCCGAGAACAAAGCCAAAGATCCCCTGATTGCGCTACAACTTGAGTATTCTCTAGTTCAGCGGAATATCGAGCGCGAGCACATCCCGGCCGCACAAGAGCTGGGATTGGCCGTCTGTCCCTGGAGCCCGCTCGCCAGCGGCTTTCTCACCGGAAAGTATCGCCGCGAGGGCAGTGGTGGCGCCGGAGACGGCCGCCTGGAAAAGGTAAAGGACTCTGGCAATCCCACCCTAAAGAAATTCAAAGACCAGAACTGGAGGATTCTTGATGTCCTCCTCGAAGTGGGGAAGCAAATCGGCCGTCCGCCCGCGCAGATTGCGTTAAACTGGGTGGCCACGCAGCCGGGAATCACGTCAACCATCCTGGGAGCGAGCAAGTTAAGTCAGCTCGAAGACAATCTGAAAGCAATCGAATTCACGATTCCCGCGGAATTGCGCACCCGCCTGGATGAAATCGGTGCCCCACCGTCGATTCATCCGTACGAGTTCTTCGAGCCCTTCATCCAAACAATGATTCACGGTTCGTCACCCGTGGAACCCTGGCAGCCTGCTCGCGTAAAGACCGAACCCGCTTCCAGCAAAGAGATTGCCGGAGTCGCACTCGAGGCTTAGAGGAAGAACGAAACAATAAGGAAGCATGGCAGAGGAACGCATTATCGGAATTGATCTGGGCACCACGAACTCTCTCGTGGCATTCATGCAAGGGGACACGCCTGTCGTCATCCCGGGCGACGACGGCTCTAGTCTCGTGCCTTCTGTCGTAGCCCTCGACGAGAACAACCAGGCCATCATCGGCAACTCGGCGCGCAAGTATCTGATTGAAACTCCCGACCGCGCTGTCTATTCGATCAAGCGCCTCATGGGACGAGGCGTCGAGGACGTGCGGGACGAGTTGAAGCTGTTCCCTTTCCGTCTGGCTGAAGATCTACAGCTTGGTGAAGTGCTCCGAATCAAGCTCGGTGACAAGACGTTCACGCCTCCAGAGATTTCGGCGCTTATCCTCCGCCAGCTCAAGCGGAACGCAGAGCGCTATTTCGGAGCTTCCGTCACCCAAGCGGTCATTACCGTGCCGGCATATTTCAATGATGCGCAGCGCCAGGCGACGAAAGACGCGGGGCGCATCGCTGGACTCGACGTTCTTCGCCTCGTGAACGAACCCACGGCCGCATCGCTCGCCTATGGACTCGACAAAAAGCAGAACGGCATTGTTGCCGTTTACGACCTCGGTGGGGGCACGTTCGATATTTCGATCCTTAAGCTGCATGACGGCATCTTTGAAGTCATAGCCACCAGCGGCGACACACACCTCGGCGGCGATGACATCGACAATTTACTAATCACTATTGCGCTCGATGATATGCGAGGAGATTTGGGTCTCGACCTGCGCCGCAACGCAGAAGCCGTGCAAACGATTCGCCAGGCCGTCATCGAAGCAAAGATTGCACTATCTGCGCAGACATCGGTCAAGCTCGATGTCGAACTACCGCCAGGCAAGCGCTACCAGCGTGAAATCACTCGCGAGCAATTTGAGCAGCTGATCCAGCCCATCATCGACCGGACGGTGGGTCCGTGCAAGCAGGCTTTGAAAGACGCGAATCTCAAGCCCGAACAGATCGATGAAGTCGTATTAGTTGGCGGTTCAACCCGTATCCCGAAGGTGCGCGCACTCGTAAAAGAAATGTTCCGGCGTGGGCCACACGTTGACCTGAATCCCGACGAGGTCGTCGCTCTCGGCGCAGCTGTGCAGGCCAACATTCTAGGCGGGGGATCACAGGCCACTGAGAACATGCTCCTGCTCGACGTGACACCTCTTTCGTTGGGCATCGAGGTCGCCGGGGGGGTCACCGACAAGATCATTCTGCGCAACTCCACGATTCCGGCGTCGGCCACGCAGTTCTATACCACGCAGATCGACGGACAGGCGAATGTCGCGATTCATGTGCTGCAAGGCGAGCGCGAGTTAGCCACAGACTGTCGCTCTCTCGCGCGCTTCGATCTCAAGGGCATTCCTCCGATGGCTGCCGGAATTCCTCGCGTCGAGGTGAAGTTTCTGATCGACGCCAACGGCATTCTTAATGTCTCTGCGCGTGAACAGCGTAGCGGCAAGCAGGCTGAAATTCAGGTGCAGCCGAGCTACGGCCTCACTGACGAGCAGGTGGAGGGCATGATTCTCGACTCTTTCGACAATGCCGAAGAAGACTTTCGCCGACGTCAACTGATTGAAGCACGCAATGAAGTTGTGACGATCGTTGCAGCGTTGGAGAAAGGCAGGAAGAGTCCGGCATGGAACCAGCTCACGTCCGACGAGAGGAAACATATTGCCAAACTGGAAAAAGCTCTCGCGGCTGTAAACGCCGAAAACGATTATCAGGCAATTCGGAAGGCAATTGATGCTCTAAATCAAGGCACCATGCGACTCGCTGAGCTGATGATGGACACTGCGGTTTCATCGGCATTAAGGGGCAAGAACATGGACGAGACGGATTTGGGCGAGGGCCCAACCGCCCCGCATCCCATGGCAAAGGCGGAGTTCAAGTGAAGCTGCACTTGGCATTTAGGAATTGGCTCTTAGCCAACGACCCTACAATGGGCTAAATGCCAAGTGCCAATTGCTGCTAAGTTCCAGTGAGTGGAGAGAGTTAAGACACCATGGCAGACGAAAAAACACAAGGCGCAGGGACAGCAACGGAAGAAGCCCCCGGCGAAAACACTGTCCAAATCACGTTTCTTCCCGAAGGCAAGACCGTCACGTTCGAGCACGGCAAATTGCCCTACGAAGATCACGGCAAAGAGGAATCCATTCTCGACGTGGCGCTGAATTTTGGGGTTCCACTCGACCACGCCTGTGGCGGCAACTGTGCCTGCACGACTTGCCACGTATGGCTCAAAGAAGGCGCAGAAAACTTGTCCGACATGGACGACGACGAAGCCGATCGCTTGGATATGGCCGCCGATCTCCAACTGAACTCCCGTCTCGGCTGTCAGGCTCAAATCGTAAAACCGGGAAAAGTTGTGATCGAAATTCCTGCCTGGAACCGGAATTATGTATCAGAGGAACATCATTGAGACAGGTTTCAAAGTTTCCAAGTTTCAAAGAGGAGCCACGCGGGCTTCCGCCTAAACCTTGAAACCGGAAAACCTTGAAACCAGGGTTAAGCACAGGAGCAACTGAGATGGCCAAGAAAGTAAGTTGGGACGACGCCGAAGATATTGGGATCCTTCTCTCGGAAACTCATCCGGAAATTGATCCACTCGCGGTGCGCTTCACCGATCTCCACCGCTATGTTACGGAACTTCCGGACTTCGCCGGTGATCCAAAAGCTTCGAACGAGGGCAAGCTCGAGGCCATTCAAATGGCCTGGCACGAAGAATATCAGGACCGCACACAAGCCTAGATGCAAGCCTTTCACCAGCTTTTTACATCTTCGTGACAACTGCCGGGAGCGCGGAATTCTATTCTGCAATCAACGAGGGCTGATAGCAGCCCTTCTCTCTCTCCGGCCAAACTGGAAAAGGGCGCGTCTCCAAGCCGCGCCCTCTTTTTACTTGCAACCGGATTGAATCAACCCACAGTAACCGGGGCCGCCTCTTCCACGTTCGCTTCGCGCAGGAACTTCGCAGCTTCTTCCGGCGGCGTGGGATTGATATAGAATCCCGTTCCCCACTCGAATCCTGCTGTCTTCGTGAGCTTCGGCATGAACTCGATATGCCAATGATAGTGGTCGTTGGTAGGATCCTGCACCGGCGAAGTGTGAATCACGAGATTGTACGGAGGATTGTCGAGTACCCGGTCCGCGCGTCCCAGCAGGTTCTTCAGGGCGCGGGCAAGGTTCTCAAACATATGGGACGACGAATTCTCGAACGCCGACTCATGCTGCTTGGGAAGAATCCAGGTCTCAAATGGGAAACGTGGCGCATACGGGGCAAGCGTCACAAAATTCTCGTTTTCGCCGACGACTCGAATCCCGCTATCCATTTCCTGCCGGATGATATCGCAAAACACGCAGCGCTCTTTGTACAGGAAGTATTGCTTCGCGCCTTCAAGTTCCTGCGTTACGTTGATTGGCAGAATGGGAAGCGCGATGAGTTGCGAGTGCGAGTGTTCAAGAGACGCCCCGGCGGCCTCGCCGTGATTCTTGAAAATCAGAATGTACTTAAACCGCCGGTCTTTCTTGAGGTCGAGAATGCGGTCGCGGAAGGTCCACAAAACATCTTCAATTCGTTTCGGCGGCAGCGATGCCAAAGTCGCGTTATGATCCGGCGTTTCGATAATTACCTCGTGTGCCCCGATGCCGTTCATGCGATCAAACATGCCTTCGGCCTGGCGATTCAGGGTGCCCTCAATTCCAAGTGCAGGGAATTTGTTGGGAACCACTCGCACGGTCCAGCCTGGCGTGTCCCGCTGCGGCCCAGGTCCACCGTTCGGATTCGGACGATAAGCCTGAATCTCCGGAGGTGTCTTGCCTTCGTTCCCATAACAGAAGGGGCAAAAGCCTCCCTTGATCTTCATGTTTTCCCGCACGAAATCCGTTGGGCGTTTCGCCCGATCGGTCGAGATAATTACCCAACGTCCGACGATAGGATCTTTTCTGAGCTCCGGCACTTCACTAAATCCTTTCAATAGGAATGCGCAAGCTTTGTATTTTACGCCGCCAGGGAGGCGTTTCGAAACACTTCGATCTGCGAGCGGGAGTTACTGCCGTCATAGTATACGCTGATCACATCGAACCTCCATTGACGCGATGGCACACGTCGTAAGTAATCGCGGGCCGCGTGCGCAATTTCCTGCCGTTTGTGCCGATCGACTGTAGCTTCTGCCCGTCTTCCCATCGCGCAATGTTCGGGTCTTAACTTCGATAAAGCAAAGCACATCTTTGTCCCACCCGATCAAATCGATCTCACCAGGATACTTCGGCGATCGGTAGTTCCGGGCTACGATCGTATAGCCCACTTTTTCGGAGATAGAAAAAAGCCTCCTCTTCCCCGCCTACCCCTACACGCAGATGGTTTGGTACTCTCTCGCGAGGAAGAACCCGTCGTGGGCACCAATCCAGCACTCGGATGATGCCGCGTGTGAACGCTCGAAAGAAGTGTGGAAGCACCCGCCATCGTCAATTCCTCCAGCCTCGAGGGGCTGTGACTTCCGGCACGACTGCCTACACAATTCTTGACGAGTTCTAATTCGGGAAGAATCCCCTGGAGTGCGTGCACTAGCGCGGAAAGCTTCCCACTAGCGCTGCTGGCCGATGTACTCGTTCGTTTATTGGTGCAGGGAAAACCTGATTGTGAACTGCCGGCAGTAGTTCTAGTTTGACTTGTATGAGTTTTTGCAGTTTGAATCTGACAAGGTAAACAGGTTCCAAACTGACAGCACGAGGAAAATATGAGAACGGAAGAGACATTATTGCGCTTTCCCAGAAATCCAATTGACTGAGGCCGGAATGAGAATTGCACAAGTCGCGCCACTTTTCGAAAGTGTCCCACCCAGATTTTACGGAGGTACAGAACGAGTTGTTTCCTGGCTGACCGAAGAGCTCGTTCGGCAAGGACATGACGTGGCTCTGTTTGCCAGCGGAGATTCACTGAGCAACGCGAGCTTGGTCCCTGTCTGCTCTCGCGCCCTGCGTCTTGATAGCCATTGCATCGATCCTCTGGCGCACCACATTCAACTCGTGGAGCGGGTTTTGCAGGAAAAGGATGAATTCGACATCATTCATTTCCATATTGACTACCTGCACTTCCCGGTAAGCCGCCGCGAAAACTTGCAGCAAGTTACGACCTTGCACGGGCGACTCGACATTCCCGATCTGGTTCCTCTCTATCGCGAGTTCTCCGAGATGCCGGTCGTCTCCATCTCGAATGCGCAGCGGAAGCCCCTGTCGTGGATAAACTGGCACGGCACAGTTCACCACGGCATGCCCGAAAACAGCTTCAAGCCGCGCCTGGAGGATGGCGATTACCTGGCGTTCCTCGGCAGAATCTCACCGGAGAAAGGCGTCGACCGCGCCATCGAAATTGCGTTGCGCGCTCAAATGCCGCTCAAGATTGCCGCCAAGGTCGACCGTGCCGACAAAGAATATTTCGAGCATTACATCAAACCACTGCTGCAAAGCGAGCTTGTCGAGTTCATTGGAGAAATCAGCGACCTGGAAAAAAATGAATTTCTGGGGAAGGCTGCGGCTTTTCTGTTTCCGATTAACTGGTCAGAGCCGTTCGGTATTGTGTTAATCGAATCGCTCGCTTGTGGACTTCCAGTCGTGGCCTATCCACTCGGATCCGTCCCCGAAATCATCGAAGATAAAGTTTCAGGCTTCCTGGTAAATAATGTCGAGGAGGCTGTGCACGCCGTAGCCAATATTTCCAAGATCGACCGGAAGGAATGCCGCCGTGCCTTCGAACGCCGATTCACCGCGAAGCGCATGGCCGACGACTACTTGTCAATCTACCAACGAATCGCGAAACCAGAGACCGAATCGATCGCACTCACCGACGGAGATTTGCAGTGGATGAAATTGGGACCACCCAGCAGTACTACATAGCCGCGGGGTCTTCCCCCTCCGATGACCGGGCACGCGTTCTCAAATATGGCAGATGTTTCGCCGTCTTCAACCGCTACGGCGACATCGAGCCGCTCGGATTAGGCGAGCACGGAATATTCTTCCTCGGAGCTCGTCATCTCTCGGAATTGGTGCTCGCCGTGTGGGACGCTCGTCCCCTGCTCTTGAGTTCCACGGTCAAGTCCGACAACTTTGTCTTCACGGCGGACCTCGCCAATGTGGACGTTTCCGATGGCGACCAGATTGTTGTCCCTCGGGGCACAGTACACATCGTCCGTTCCCGTTTTCTCTGGCAAGACGTGGCGCACGAAGAAATCCGGATTTTCAACTACGGTCTTGCGCGTCTGAAGGTCCCGTTGAAGATCTCGTTCGCTTCCGATTTCGTCGACATTTTCGAAGTGCGAGGGATGCGACGCGAGCGCCGTGGCCGTCGCCTCGAGGATGAGATTTTGGAAGACTCGATCCTCGTTCGCTACGAAGGCCTCGATGGGCAACTTCGCCAGACTCGCATCGAATCTGATTCGCAGCCCGTGCAAATCACTTCCTCCGGACTCTGCCTCGAGGCCGATCTCCGCCCTGGCAAGTCCACCGAATTCCATCTATCGATCGACTGCAATCCGGCCGCTCGCCGGCGTTCCGTGGGCTACGCACGCGCCATGGCCGGGGCCGAGACTGAACTCAAGGCGGCATTATCCCGCTTTTGCCAGATCACCAGTTCTAACGATCGACTGAGCCGGTGGATTCGCCGCTCGCTGGCCGATGTCGAAATCATGACTCTGGGCAATCCGGAAACGAACTATCCCTATGCTGGAGTGCCTTGGTTCAGCACCGTCTTCGGCCGCGATGGAATCATTACGGCGATGCAGATGCTCTGGATCGCTCCGCACCTGGCTAAAGGAGTGCTGCAATTCCTGGCTTCAACGCAGGCGACCGAGGTCGATGAAAAAAACGAGGCTCAACCCGGCAAAATCCTCCACGAAACCCGCGGCGGAGAGATGGCCAACCTCGGCGAAGTTCCATTCGGCCGCTATTACGGCAGCATCGACAGTACGCCCCTTTTTCTTATGCTCGCCGGCGCGTACCTAGAGTCTACCGGGGACCTTCCTCTGCTCAACCATCTCCGGCCGCACATTGACTTGGCTCTCGAATGGATCGACCGCTACGGTGATGTCGATGGCGACGGCTTCATTGAGTATGCCCCTCACGGCGAGAAGGGCCTGATCCAGCAGGGGTGGAAGGATTCCAGCGATTCCGTCTTTCATTCGGATGGCACGATCGCCAAGGCGCCAATCGCTCTCTGCGAAGTTCAAGGCTATGTCTATGCTGCAAAACTTGCTGCAGCCCGAATTTATGGCGCGTGGAACGATTCGCAACGGAAATCGAAACTCGAGAATGAAGCTGCAGAGTTAAAACAGAGGTTCGACGAAGCGTTCTGGTCCGACGATATCTCAAGCTATGCTCTTGCGCTGGATGGCGAGAAAAAGCCATGCCGTGTCCGCAGCTCAAATCCCGGGCATTGCCTCTACGCCGGGATTGCTACAACAGAAAGAGCGAACCTGGTCGCGCACACTCTCGTCAGCCATGATTTCTTCGATGGATGGGGCATTCGCACCGTCGGCTGTCACGAAAGCCGCTACAACCCGCTTTCCTATCACAACGGATCGATCTGGCCCCATGACAACGCCATCATCGCCGCTGGTATGGCGCGCTATGGGTTCCGCGAATTCGCCGGGCGGATCGTCATGAGCCTGCTCGACCTCAGCAGTGCCGTAGAACTCCATCGCTTACCGGAGCTGATTTGCGGTGTGGATCGGCGTCTCGGACAAGGCCCCACCCTCTACCCGGTAGCCTGCTCACCACAAGCCTGGGCCGCCGGCGCGGTGTTCATGCTGTTACAGGCCTGTCTCGGTATCTCCGTAGACGCCACGAACAAGCGCATCACCTTCGACCGCCCCTTTCTGCCTCAAGGAATTCCCCAGCTCTCAATCAACGAACTCCGAATCGGAGACTCCCGGCTCAGCCTCTTCCTGGAGCGCGAAACTGGCCCCGTACAAATTCAAGTCATCGAGAAACACGGAGAAGTCGATGCGGTGGTGCAGTAGAAGCAAAAACCACAGAGGGCACGAAGTCACCGTAGGAATCCAGTTCGGAACTCCTTCGTGGAACCTTCATGCCTTTGGTGATTAATGACTTTGACTCTTAGGCGCCCTTGGCGACAGCGACGATGCACTCCTCGAGCACATCGACGGCAACGTCGGCTTCTTCCTTAGTGACAACGAGTGGCGGGCACAACCGAATCGTGCTCGGCCCACAGCCCAGGAACAGGATGCCCTTCTCGAACGCCATCTCCACGATGCGGTCGCGCTCCACGTTCCCGTATTCCTTTGTCACTTTGTCACGAACGATTTCGACGCCGATCATCAACCCACGCCCGCGGACATCGCCCACAAGCTTCAATTTCGTCGGCCAACCCGCCATGCGCTTCATGATGTGATCGCCGACGCTTGCCGAGTTCTCGAGTAGGTGTTCTTTCTCGATCACGTCGAGTGTGGCGAGCGCCGCAGCCACGGCTACCGGATTCCCGCCAAAAGTCGACGCATGCGATCCCGGAATCCAGTCCATCACACCAGCCTTAGTCATGGTTATGCCTAGCGGCATGCCGGAAGCAATTCCTTTCGCCATGCACACCATGTCAGGCTCCACGCCCGTGTGTTCAACCGCCCACCATTTGCCGGTTCGGCCCACACCGCTCTGCACTTCGTCCACGACCAGCATGATGCCATGCTGATCGCAGATCCGCCGCAATTCCTGCATGAACACAGTAGGTGCGACGACGTATCCGCCTTCCCCTTGCACGGGCTCCACGAAAATCGCCGCTACTTCCTCTGGAGCAAGCGTGGTCTTGAAAAGCTTCTCTTCAATGAAACGCGCGCAGCCCAGCGCGAAAATCTCGGCCTCCTGCTTCCCGCCCACGCACCCACGATATACATCCGGATAGCGCACATGCGTCACACCCGGCACGAGTGGAGAGAATCTCCGCCGCTGCTGGGGTTTCGAAGCGGTCAGAGAGAGCGCTCCCATTGTGCGTCCGTGAAACGCTCCGAAGAACGCGATAATGTTCTGCCGCTTTGTGTGATATCGCGCCAGCTTTAGCGCGCACTCAATCGCTTCTGCTCCCGAGTTTCCGTAGTAAATCTTGTGCGGCCCTTTCATCGGCGCAATTTTCGAAAGCCGCGCCGCCAGATCCACCATGTTCTCGTAATAAAAATCCGTTCCCGACATGTGAATCAGTTCGCCCGCCTGCTTCTGAATGGCAGCGACCACATCTGGATGGCAATGACCTGTCGAGGTCACGGCAATGCCTGCCGAAAAATCGAAAAACTCGTTGCCGTCTACATCGGTCACAACAATTCCGCGCCCGCTCTTGGCAACCATCGGGTATGAGCGGGTGTAGGACGGCGAAATGAACTTCTCATCGCCCTCGAGCACGCGCTTCGCGTTCGGCCCGGGCAGGGCGGTCTTGATCTTGGGCCCGATCGTTGCAGTCATGGTCTTAGTCGTCATGGGAATTTCCTCCGTAAGGCAGCAGCCAGTGGTTACTGGCCAGGTGTCATTGAATCGGACCTCGGGTGTAGCTCTGGTTCAAGCGTGCTATGAGAAGACACCGAGGAGAATCAGGCGGAGGAAAGAACTAATCGCTACCGAAGAGAGAAGGACGCAACCGCGAAGGCAAATTCGCCCGATACCGCCGTGGACAGACCAGGCAGTGTAGCCAGCACTCGGACAAATGAGAATTGGGATTCTTCCGCAGCATCGCAGTCAGCCGACATCTATTTAATTATAGCTGGTATTCCGATGCTGACGGAACCCCTTTCTAGGTGACGGAAGTCCCTACTGACGCTTTTCACTGTGCTCGATTCGACCTGAATTTCCCCACTCACGTGCGTCCGACAATCTCGCCCAAAGCTCGATCTGCGAAAAGAACTCGCGAACCTGAGATTTTTCCGCCGAAATTCGCCACCAGTGAACTTCAGCGCGCTTTCAGCGCCTTGTTCTCAGGCTTCGCGGGTTCCGCCGGAGCTTCGAATCCGATACGGCGGTCGTTCGCGGGAAGCGGAGTGAGCAACTCGCGGATGGCTTCGAGTAGTTCCTGGATCTCAGCGTCGTGAATGTCGAGGCGGCCCTCGAGCTCCGCGAGCTTTGTCTCGACACGCTGGTTCGCTCGCAGCACTTCGCGCATCTGCACGAACGCGCGCACAACGAGGATGCTCATTTCGATGGCGCGTTTCGAGTTCAGAACGCTTGCGGCCATGATTGCGCCATGTTCGGTGAAAGCATGAGGCAAGTAGCGACGGCCGCCGTGACCTACCTTTGAGGTCACAGCTTGTGACCTCAAACTTTCGTGCTCGGCCTTGGTGAGAGTGAAAAGAAAGTCTTGCGGGAACCGATCGGCGTTGCGCTTTACCTGCTGATTGAGCTGCTTGACTGGAACTCCGTAGAGTTCAGCCAGGTCTGAGTCGAGGATGACTTTCTGATTGCGCAGAATCAGGATCTTGGCTGCAACTCTCTTGGTAGGAACAAGGGCGCTTGTATTCATCATTCACCGATTGTTTGAGGTCGCAATTTGTGACCTCAAAAATTGGAAGAGATTGCATGATAACAAGTCCGAAGCATCGCGAAGCGACGACAACCGATGGTTTTAAGGCTGCCGTGCGATTATTGGAACTAGCGCTGTGGCGGCGCAAACGACAGCAGATTCCTCGCTTCGCTTCGGAATGACAACTGCGTTTTAGCTGGAAGCTGGAAGCCGGAACCTAGAAGCGAATAGCTAGCAGTTGGCAGCTAAGCCAGAAACGCAAAGCACGAACCTCGGAGCTTAAAGCTTGCAGCTTAAGACAGGAGGCCACCAATGGCTCGAGTCAATCTGTCCAACTTCAACTCTGGACCGCGCACGCACGAAGGCGCTGCTGCGCGCAACATCTCCACGGAGCTACAGTTGCGGCGCTCGGTGCTGGCGTGCTTGCTTTGGGAGAGCCCGTTCTACGAGGACGGAGTCGAGATCGCGGGGCGCATCGCTGAACTCGTCCCGAAGGTTGCGGCCGAGAAGGTAGCGGCGCTCGCCATCGAGGCACGCGAAAAGATGAAGGTGCGTCACGCGCCGCTCCTGCTCGTGCGTGAGATGGCGCATCACGCCACTCATCGCGGGCTCGTAGCGGAGACGCTCGCGCGTGTCATCCAGCGTGCCGACGAACTCGCCGAGTTTGTCGCCATCTACTGGAAGGACGGGCGCGTGCCTCTCTCCGCACAGGTGAAGAAGGGACTGGCAGCGGCGTTTCCCAAGTTTGATGAGTATGCGCTAGCGAAGTACGACCGTAGCGGACCGATCAAGCTGCGTGACGTTCTGTTCCTTGCGCACGCGAAACCGCGTGACGAGGCGCAGGCCGAAGTGTGGACGCGACTCATCGCCGGAGAGCTGACGACTCCTGATACGTGGGAGGTTGCGCTCTCGTGCGGTGCGGACAAGCGCGAGGCCTGGGAGCGTTTGCTTCGCGAGCAGAAGCTCGGAGCGCTGGTACTACTCCGCAATCTGCGCAACATGCGTGACGTGGGCGTGAACGAGGATCTCGTTCTCACCGCGCTCGGATCGATGAGCACGGCGCGTGTGCTGCCGTTCCGCTTCCTGGCGGCGGCGCGTTACGCTCCGCAGTGGGAAGAGGCGCTCGAGCAGGCGATGCTCAAGTGCGCAGCAGGCGCTGAGAAGCTTGCGGGAAAGACCGTCGTGCTGGTCGATGTTTCCGGCTCGATGACCGCTCCGCTCTCGCAGCGCTCCGAGATGCAGCGCACTGACGCAGCCTATGGGATAGCCGTGTTGCTGCGCGAGATCGGCGAGAAGGTAGCGGTCTTCAGCTTCTCCGATTCGCTCGTCGAGGTGCCGGCGCGGCACGGATTCGCTCTTCGCGACGCGATTGATAAGTCGCAGCGTCACAACAGCACGCAACTGGGCAAGGCAGTCGCCGAGTTGAATGAAAAGCACGGCTACGATCGCCTGATCGTCGTCACCGACGAGCAGGCGCACGACACCGTTCCCGCGCCGTGGAGCGACGGACGTCCTCGTCCGTCGGGATACCTGATCAACGTGGCCAGCTACAAGAAGGGCGTCGGCTACGGCAAGTGGACGCACATCGATGGCTGGAGCGAGTCGGTCGTCGAGTACATTCACGAACTGGAGCGGACGGCCGAGTGACACGACCCTGTGGGGACAGCCGCCTCGGCTGTCCGGCGGCCCGGAAGCATCGGGCCGCAGCCTAATGGGGCTGGCCCAGAAGGTTGCTCTGCATCTTAATTACAACCGGGGTCTTACCGATCCGGATCCGGCTGCCCCGCATTCTTCAACGTCACCTGATCCTCCGACACGTGCACGCTCTTCTGCACTGGCGGTGTCTGCGCCTTCGGATCAGGCTTCACCTCTGCCGCTGGGTGCACCACCGGCCTCACATCCACCGGATGAACGCTATCGACTGGAGTGATCATAAGCGGACCTCCTGTGACGGAAAATCGTCTCCGTCCGACAAAGCTTTGGTAAAGGTATCAACCTTTAGTAAGAGTTACTGAGCCGCGATCGGTCATAAGCATAGACTCACGGTATACCATGGTCGAGATGGACTTACCGGTGAACCCGCCCCTGTTGCCGATGCTGGCGAAACGCGTCGACGACCTCCCGCCCGGCGACGATTGGATCTTCGAGCCCAAATGGGACGGATTCCGGGCGCTCATTTTTCGCGACCACGATGAGATGTTCATCCAGAGCCGTGACGAAAAGCCGCTGAACCGCTACTTCCCTGAGGTCGAAGAATCGTTGCGCTCGGCGTTGCCGGCCCGGTGCGTTCTCGACGGCGAAATCGTCATCGTGAAAGACGGCGAACTCGACTTCGATTCATTGCAACTTCGCCTGCACCCCGCGGCCTCGCGCGTAAAGCTATTGTCGAAGCAGATCCCAGCATCGGTGGTTTTCTTCGACCTCCTCTGCGAAGGGAATCGTGATCTCCGAAACGAGCCGTTTGACAGTCGGCGTCGCCAACTGGAATCGCTGTTATCCCCGGCCGCTCCACCGGTCCATCTAACTCCTGCCACCCAGAATCGCACGCTGGCCGCGGACTGGTTCCGGCGCTTCGAAGGCGCCGGCTTCGATGGAGTGGTGGCGAAGCAGATTTCCGGAGTCTACGAGCCGAACAAGCGCGTCATGTTAAAGGTGAAGCACGAGCGCGACTGCGATTGTGTAGTCGCAGGCTTCCGTTGGCACAAAAAGGGTGAGCGTACCCTCGTCGGCTCGTTGCTACTCGGTCTATTCGATGAAGCTGGCGCTTTGCAGCACGTTGGCGTGTGTGCGAGCTTCAGCACGGCCAAGCGCAAAGAACTCGTCGATTTCCTCACGCCTTACCGCGAGAACGCCCTCGCCTCTCACCCATGGAAAGTGTGGGCGGATCTAGGCGGCGACGGGGAGATCAAACGCATACCCGGCGGTCAAAGCCGCTGGAGTCAAGGCAAAGACCTCTCCTGGGAACCGTTGCGCCCGGAATTAGTCGTCGAGGTTGCCTACGATCACATGCAAGGCGATCGCTTCCGCCACACCGCCCAGTTCCGGCGCTGGCGTACAGATAAGAAACCGACAGATTGCACTTACGCCCAGCTCGAAGTCGTCCCACCACAGGAATTAGCCGAAATCTTCCCACAAGGCCGATGACCCGGGCTACTCGCCGCTCGACTCCGCTTTCTTCTTCTTGCGGAACTCCCGCCACTCGCGCGTCGGGTCATCGTCCGGATCAGGCGTCTCTTGTTTCGGGCGAATGTCCTCCGGCACATTCCGCAGATTGATGCGAATCCGCGTCCAGGTGGACGACCGCCCTCGCATCGAGTCGATCAGCACATCATCGACGGCAAGATGACTAGCAGCTTCCGCATGCTTGGCCTTCCATCTCTCAAGCCCCGCCAAAGCGGCCGCCTTATCCTTCGAATTCGCTACGGTAATGAGCAGCATCTTGACGCGCGGCTTCTTCGAAGCAGATTTCGCCCGCGACGGAGCGACTCGCGCCGCCTCCGACTTCATCTTTCTAAAGTGTGGAGGCCAGGGAGCATCCCCGAGCCCGGCGGCTTCGTCTCTGTCCGCAAGCTCGAGCAGCTTTTCGAGGGATCCCGCCGCAAAATTCATCTCCGCGTGCGGATCGCCGATTTTCGCAAAGCGCTCCGGCATCGTGAAGATCGTAAAATCCGCCGGATTGGACTCCGGAACTTCGTCCCAGCGCAACGGGGCCGACACGCGCGCATCCGGCAGTGGACGCACCGAATACGCGGAACACGTCGTCCGGTCTTTCGCGTTCTGGTTGTAGTCGAGGAACACCCCTTTACGTTCTTCTTTCCACCATTTTGAGGTCGCCAGACCAGGCATGCGGCGCTCGACTTCCCGCGAGAGCGCAACGGCCGCTCGACGGACCTCGGAAAAAGTCCATCGCGGCTCGATCCGCACATTCACATGCATGCCGCGGGATCCACTCGTCTTCGGCCAGCTGCGGAGTCCCATCTCCTCGAGCAGAGCTCTTACTTCAAGAGCAACACGGCGCACATCGTCCCAGCCGACGCCCGGGATTGGGTCGAGATCGATCCTCAACTCATCAGGATGATCCAGATCTCCCGACCTGACGGGATGGGGATGTAATTCAATGCATCCCAAATTCACAATCCAGGCCAGGCCAGCCGCATTATCAACGACCACTTCCTCCGCAGTCCGTCCCGAGGGAAATGACAGCGTCACAGTACGGAGCCACGAGGGCCGCTGCTCCGGCGCGCGTTTCTGATAGAACGCCTCCCCTTCGGCACCGTTTACAAACCGCTTGAGAACGATGGGACGATCTTGAATTCCAGCGAGCGCTCCCGGCGCAACCGAAAAGTAGTAGCGAACCAGGTCGAGCTTCGAGACTTTCGCTTGTGCAGAGAAGTAGGGCTTGTCCGGATGCGTGATTTGAACCTCACGGCCGTCCAGTACTAGTACTTCCCTGGCTGGTTGCTTTGCCATCAAAACAGGCTACCACCCTAGGTGTAAATACAGACGCCTGAGGTGGGCAGACAGGGTTTTGAGTTCATTCCCCGGCTCCCGTTCCCTTATAGCTACTAAGTTCCTCCAGTAACTCTTCGGTACACTCCCTTTCGGTAACCCTTGGTAACCATGCGGTTCATGACTTCCAGACGTACAATTGGCCTTGTCCGGACGGCCATCTGCCGATATATGGGATGAACGCCCGTGACCCGTACCCGGGGAGCAGCCCCCAGCGTTCAGTGGGTTCTGTGGCAACACGATGTCTGAATTTGCGTTGAGGATTCGTTGATCAGAATACGTTGTCGGTAACACCAGGGTCTGGAGTTCGACGCTCTTATGGCATTGTTCGGCTTCAACAAGCAGAAGGTTCTCGCCAGTGCGGAGAAGTACGTCCAGCAAGGCAAGCTTACGAATGCCATCTCCGAGTACGAGAAAATCCTCAAGAATGATCCTAAGGACCTGACGGTTACCAACACCGTCGGCGACCTCTATTCGCGTATTGGCGAAAGCGACAAAGCTACCGACTGTTTCAAGAGTGTGGGCGATGCCTATGCCGGCCAGGGTTTCACGGTCAAGGCCATCGCGATGTACAAGAAGATCTGCAAGCTCAAACCATCGCTCGAGAGCTTGCTCAAGCTGGCCGAACTCTACACGCAGCAGGGCCTGTTCAACGATGCCCGCGCGCAGTATCTGCAGGTCGCAGAAGAATTCCTGAAAGCCGGCGAACTCGACAATGCTGTCCGGATTTTCCAGAAGATTCTGGAAATGGATCCCGAGAACAGCCAGATGCGGGTCAAGCTGGCAGAAGTTTACGTACGGCTCGGCAAGAAGCAGGACGCCTGGCAGATTTTCTCAGCAGCGGCCGAGAGCATGCGAGCCAAAGGGTCGCTTTCCGGCGCGGAAGAAGTTTTGCAGCGCATGCTTACGCTCGATCCGGGCAATACGCACGCGCTGGTCATGCAGGGCAAGAACCTGCTCGAGTCCGGCGATGCCGCCGGAGCTGTCGCCGCGTTGCGGAAAATCCCGGACATCGATTCCAATCCCGACGCCCTGCGCGATGTGCTGAAAGCGTATTTGATGACTGGCCAGCTCTCTGAAGCTGGAACACTCGCGAACAAGTTGCTGACGGTCCACAACGACCTGTCAGCCATCGCGAACTTTGCCGATGCGCTGATGCAGGCAGGGCACTACGAGAACGCCCTGCAGGTCTTCGATCAACATGCCGAGCGCCTGCTGGCTGAAAATTCTGAAAAAGTACTGAAGAGCCTGCATCAGATCATCGGCCATGTGCGGGATAATCCCGACTCGCTGCAGAAGCTGCTCGATCTCTTCAACAAGGCCGGCGAGAGCACGCATATCACCGAAGTCACGGAATTGCTGGCGCACGCCAGCGTGCAGGCAGGAGACCTTTCTCGTGCCGGCGACCTCTACCAGAAGCTCGCAGAGCTCGAACCGCAGAATACGCTGCACATGCAGAATTATCAGCAGGTGTCCAGCCAACTCGGCGGAGCCTCGGGCAACAAACTGATTACACCGGAAGAGGCGGTTGTTCTTATCGACGACATCGAAGCGACCGCTCCTTCGATTCATCAGCATTACTCCGATGATGTTTCGCTGGCGGTGCGCTCCGCCCTGACCGACGCGGAATTGTTCATCTCTTACAACATGCCAGCCAAGGCGCTCGGACCGCTAACTTCCGTGCTGCCGATGGCTCCAGACGATCTGCGCCTCAATCAGCGTCTGGCTGCGCTGCACACGCGTGCCGGACGTTTTGCTGAAGCTGCTGTCTGCTGCCGCACGCTGCAGAGGATCTACTCTGAGGCCGAGCACCCGGACGAAGCGTCGCGTTACGCCGAACTTGCCGAGCGTTACGAAGAACGTTCGTCCACGGCCGCACCCCGCATTGCTCCTGCTGAGGAAGAACACATTTTCCTCGACTCTGCTGCACCAGCAGGCGAAGTTGCGGAAGCGGAACCGGCAGTGGCCGAGTTCTGCATCGACGAATCGTCGGCCGAGATCGCGATCGAAGAGCCCGAGGCAGCCGCCGCTCCGGAAGCAGCCGTCGAGGCAGCATCGCCGTGGCCTACCGCTACTGAGACACCAGTCGAGCCCGTGACTGAACCGGAGTTTGCTGTCGTTGACGAGTCTGCCGCACCTGCCGCCGAAGCTGCTGCGGCGGCCGAAGAAATTGATCTTTCTTCGGAGTGGGATGACGCCATTACCATCGAGGGCGATGACGCCGCACTCGCCGCCGTCGAAGAACCGGCCCAAACCGAACCCGCGCCAGCTGTCGCCGCTGCAGAGCCCGCAGCCGATCCGCGCGTCGAGGAGACCATCGAAGAGATCCGATTCTATGTGGGGCATGGCATGCCGGAGCAGGCCCTGGCTGCGCTGGCCAAGCTGCAGACTCTGACGCGTGACCAGGCGAAGATCAACGAACTTCGCGCTGAAGTGGATGCCGCCTTGCAACCGGCCGAGGAAGTTGCGGTTGAGGTCGAACCGGCCGTCGAAGAGATTACCGCCGAGGACGTTCCGTCATTTGAAGTGACTGACGAAACTCCGGTCGCGGTGGAAGAAGCGTCTGCTGTGGTTGAGCCGGAGCCCGAGCCGGCCGCTGAAGAGATCACGGTCGAAGAGGTTCCGGTCGAGCCGGAGCCACAACCGCAGCCTGCGCCGGTGATCCACAAGCCTCCGGTCTTTCACGCACCGAAAGTTCGCAAGCCCGACGTTAAGCAACCTGAAGTCAAGCAGCCTGCTGCGGTCGTAGCCCAGCCAGAGCCTGCGGCGCAGCCAGCAGCATTGAAAGAATTCGTCAGCGATCTAGAATCCTCGCTTGGTGACGGATTCCTGCCCGGCACTGTCCCGCAAGCCGCTCCGCCACAATCTGCTCCCGTGGCTCAGGCGAAACCCGCTCCAGTCCAGCCCGCACCGGTCCTGGGCGAGTTTGTTGCCGATATCGAAGCTTCGTTAGGAGAAGATTTCCTGAAGGCGGCTCCGGTCGCGGAAGCGCAACCTGCCGCCGCCACGAAGACTGTCGCGCCACTTATAAAACCAGTCGCACCAGCTGACGCCAAGGCTGGCACAAAGCAGCCGGCTCCGCTGGCAGCGAGCGCCGCTGCCTCAGCTGCGCCGTCTGCCCCGGTGGCTCCGCCGGTAGTGCGTCCAGTACAAGCTCCGCCGGCTGCCGTTGCGTCGACGGTACCGGTTTCTCCTGTTGCCAAGCCGCAAGCGGCTACTCCAGTGCTTCCACCGACAGCTCCGGCTGCTGCCGCCAAGTCCTCGCCCTTCGGTGAGGAGGCCGGCATCGATCTCGCCGACATGTTTGGCGAGCTGAAAAAGGATCTCGAGGCTGATGTTGCCTCTGCCGACGAAGATCCCGAGACGCACTACAACCTTGGCATCGCGTTCCGCGAAATGGGATTGCTTGACGAAGCCATCGGTGAACTCCAGAAGGCCTGCCAGTCATTCGATCGCGGACATCCATTCCCGCAGATCATGCAGACCTACACCTGGCTGGCACAGTGCTTCCTCGAGAAGGGCGTGCCCGAGGCGGCCGTTCGCTGGTACGACAGAGCTCTAAAGGTTCCGACCATCGACGGCGAAACCCGTACCGCCCTGAATTACGAACTCGCTTCCGCTTATGAAACCGCCGGCGACAAAACCTCTGCTCTCAAGCACTTCATGGATGTCTACGGATCGAACATCGATTACCGCGATGTCTCCGAGCGCATTAAGGCCCTGAAGTCGTAAAATAGCGCGATGGCTGTTTTCAGATCCTTATTGCCGCAAGTCAATGTGCACCAAACTCTTCGGTCATCGAGCCGGAGCATGCCTGAATGACCGATCCTACTTTTTCCAGTGCGTCGGGAAAGGCGCCCGACCCGGCGCCGCCGACCGAAATTCATGCAGCTCTTCTCGACCACGGGGAGGAAGCTTCTCCACCCACGTTCCAGCTTTGGATGCACCGCATCTCCGTCTTCCTGTTCGTATTGATCAGCGCCGTCGCCGGCGTGCTGCTCATCATCCTGCCCTGGACACCAGAATGGACTGATAATTATCTCCTGCTATCATTCCCGTCGCTGCGCACCGTGGTCGCGAATGGGTTCTTCCGCGGGATTTGCAGCGGCTTGGGCCTGCTCGACATTTGGATCGGATTCTGGGAGGCACTGCACTACCACGAGCATCACTAGAACTTCACCGCAGGTCGCATCTGCCGAAATTCTCAAAGAACGCGAGTCATCATGACTGATCCGAAATCCGCGCCGGTCGCTTACCAGAATGAACCTTTTCTGAGCAGCCCTGACGGCCGCATCCTCCGCATCCTCGCGGAATATCAAGAACCCCTGGCACGCTTTCGCCGCGAGCAGATCCAGGACACCGTCGTTTTCTTCGGCTCTGCTCGTTTTCAGGAACAAAAAGATGCGGCCCAGGCGCTTGCCAATCTTGAGAAGAATCCTGACTCGGCGGCCTCAGCTGCTCAACTCGAACAGGATTTGAAACGCGCCCACGCCAGCGTCGACATGGCGCGCTATTACGAAGACGCCCGCAAACTGGCGCACATGCTGACGAAGTGGTCGGTCACGATTCCGGCCCGTCGTCACCGCTTCGTGGTCACTACTGGCGGAGGCCCGGGGATCATGGAAGCTGCGAACCGCGGCGCTCTTGAAGCCGGAGGCAGAAGTATTGGGCTGAACATCCAGCTCCCGTTCGAGCAACACCCCAACCAATACATCACGCCGTCACTGAGCTTCCAGTTTCACTACTTTTTTATGCGCAAGTTCTGGTTCGCCTATCTGGCTAAGGGGCTCGTCATTTTCCCCGGCGGTTTCGGCACCATGGACGAGCTCTTCGAAATACTCACCCTCGCCCAAACGGAGAAACTCGCCAAAAAAATTCTGGTGATCATTTACGGCAGCGAATACTGGAACAAGATCATCAACTTCCAGGCCTTCGTCGACGCTGGCGCGGTCTCGCCGCAGGATCTCGATTTGTTCAAGATCGTCGACAGTCCCGAAGAAGCCTTCGAGTTCCTCCGCGTCGGCTTGACCCAATATCACCTCGGCGGCGCTACCAGGAAGCAGGGCGACGTCCTGCCCGAGATCGCAAAGACACGGCCGTAAAAGACATGCTGCAGGTTGAGGCAGACGTTTAACCAAGGTTAGAGAGCGGCTGCTGACATGCACCTGGAAGAGCGGCCCTTTGAGGGCCGCGGTAGGAACATTTTCAGCGGTGGGCTTTAAGCCCTCGTGACGTGGTTGTCGCCTTGTCCCAACGCTTGCTTTGTTTTCGACCGCATCGTTGAAACCAGATGCCCGAACGCTGCCTTTTTTACTACATCACGGACCGCACCGCCTTCGCTGCCGACGAATCGACCCGCCGCCGTCGGCTCCTCGAAAAGATCGCCGAAGCCGCCCACGCCGGGGTCGACTACATCCAACTCCGCGAGAAAGATCTGACAACGCACGAACTGGGATCACTAGCGCGCGCAGCAATTGCTATCGTGCGCGAAGCCGCTAAACCGACCACTGGCCACTGGCCACGGACCACTGCCTTGCTGATCAACTCCCGCACCGACGTAGCTCTAGCAGTCGGAGCCGACGGGGTGCATCTCCGCTCCGATGATGTCTCGCCACGGGAAGTAAGTGCAATCTGGAAAGAGGCTCATGTGAGGACAGCCGCCATCGGCTGTCCTGCGCAAAGCGCCGCGGTTGTCGTTCCCGCCGCCGAACCCGCAGAGCGTACTCCGCTGATCGGGGTGTCCTGTCACTCCCCAGAAGAAGTATCGCAAGCGAAAGCAGACGGAGCCACCTTCGCTGTCCTAGCCCCAATCTTCGAAAAGAAAAGTCTCCCCACCGCGCACCCCGCAGGTCTCGCGAACCTCCGCGAAGCCTGCCAAGCCGATATCCCAGTCCTGGCTCTTGGTGGAGTGACGATCAAGAACGCCCAGTCCTGCCTGGAAGCCGGGGCAGCAGGCATCACCGCCATCCGGCTGTTCCAGGAAAACGATATCGCGGATGTCGTCCAATCTCTGCGCCGACTCGACGGATGAGGAGAGAAGTGGTCAGTGGTCAGACGCTGTCAGTGGCCACTGATCAGTGACCACTGATTTTCTATCCCATCCACTTCGCTCCCGTCTTCAGTACCTGCATCACCTTTGCCAGCCGCCGCTTTTTCGTCGCTTCTTGCTTGGCTGCGCTGATCGAGTTCGCCATCTCCTTCTTGTGCGTGAACGATAGCTGCGCCCACCGCCCTTGCGCCTTCTTGTTCTTCGCCAACTCCTTCTGCAGCTCGGGAGGCTGATCCACGCTGCGCTTCTGCATATCGCGTTCCATGACGACGTCGACAATATCCCCGGGCTTAACATTGGCGTGCTCGCACAAAGCCTTGTTCACCGGCATCATATGGCAGCCGCCCATCGACATCAGCGATGAACGAAACGGGAATCCGTTAATGGTTCCACGCACCGGCACCCGCCCTCGCGTACCAAATGTTTCTTTCACGTCAATCGGTGGAGTAATTGCCGACACTACACCCGCCTCTTTTCCTTGAATTCGCAATCGAAATCGAAATTCTTTCTCAGCCATAATCCGCCCTCGCGGGTACTGGTCGGTCTGGTTGGAACCGCATAGCTACCACGCCGAGCACGCTAGTCCTTAAACCAACCCCGGCCGCTCTATTTGCAAATCTCCCCCAATTCCTTGTACGGCTTCGCCATCACCGGCGGATACTTGATCCTGCTCGCGTCCATCCACTGCTCCAATAACGTTCTTCCGTACTTCGAGCCTGCATCAGGATCACCCTCAAACACCGGATCACTCTGCGCCTCCTCGAGCGTGACCAGGGTGAACCCCTTTTTCTGAAGCAGATCGAGCGCATCCGGCAAAATCGTGCTGCTGAAAGCCCCCAGATGAAGCAACAGCATGTGATTAATGTCATGGCCGTATACCATCTGCGCGAATTGCCGACCCAAGTCCAGATACGCCCCCTCGATCTCCAGATAACTCGACTTCAGCCAAGCAATCGCTTTCTCATCACCCTTCGAAACGCATCGCGCGTAGGTGCTGTTCCACAGATAGTCTTCCCAGTCGAGCGTCACGTGCGCGATGCGATATCCGTGGGCTCGTAGATACCCCCGCACCGCTCGCCGCTTCTCCACCGTGTCTCCCGCGCGCAAAAACGGATACCGCAGCCAGTGCCAGTTGTTATCTTTCTTCGCCAGCAGTTCCAACGCCGGTTCATTCTCATCGATCTCCCGCTCGAACGCCTCCGCGGGATTCTCGTTCAAATCCATGTGTCCGTATGTATGGCTCCCAAATGGCTCAGCCGCAGCCCAGATCTTCAACGCCTCGGCCCCGTCTCGATTCCCCTCCAGCTCTTTCGCATTGACGAACCCATGTACTGGAGGCACATGCCGTGCCTTCAGCACCGCCAGCGTTTCCTGGGCAATCTGCACCCGCGTGACTCCGGTAGGCAAATCGCCATTGAGAGGTAAAGTCATCAAATGTGATCGCGACTTTCTGCGCCGCACACAAATTCACAAACAAGAAGAACAAGAATGACAGTAGTGTCTTCCTAGCCGAAGTTCACGCCGGATGCAGTCATCATGCGCGCCTCGCGCGCACGCCGGACGAGGCGTCCGGGACTACACCATCGAACCTAGACGAGAAAATTGCCTTGGGCGGCTCCACGTCTCGCGCTCCTTTAGCTCGACCAGCGGGAACTCTAGATCTTCCGCGATTCAAGATTCGACCGAGAGTCCGAGGTCGGTTTCTACTCCATTCCCAACGACGTCTTTACCGATTTCCCATATTCCCGCGCCTTCTCCAGGACCTTGGGTTCGTCGACCGTTAATAAATGACGATCCCACATCACAACTTTGCCACCGATGATCACCGTCTCCACGTCGCTCCCTTTGAGCGAATAAGCAATTTGCGCATAGATGTCGTACATCGGCACCGCCTGCGGCTCATTCAAGCTGATCAAAATCAGGTCTGCTTTCTTTCCCGGCTCAAGCGACCCGATTTCTTTTTCCATGTGGATGGCCCTCGCCCCCTCGATCGTCGCCATCTCGACGACGCTCTTCGCATTCAGCGCCAATGGATTCATCTTTGAAATCTTCGCCAGCTTCGCCGCAAGATCGATCTCTTCCATCAGGTCGAGATCGTTGTTGCTCCCGGCCGGACCATCAGTCCCAAGTCCGACTGCTACGCCGGCAGCCCGCATCTCGGGCACCGGGGACACTCCGCTCGCGATCATCATGTTACTTGACGGATTGTGCACGCACCCCACGCCACGCTCAGCCAGCAGCTTGCGATCCGCCTCGTCGACGAAAATACAGTGCGCCGCCACAATTTCAGGCCCCAGCACGCCGATCTTCTCCAAATACTGCACCGGAGACACTCCATTCGCCTTCTCGCTGTCTTCCCATTCCTTCTTCATCTCGGCCACGTGCATCAAAATCGGCGCGTGATACTTGCGCGCCAGCGCTGCCGCATCCTGCAGCGTCTTCTTCGAGCAGGTATAAATCGAGTGCGGCGCCGGAGCCGCATGGATCAGCGGGTCCCCTTGCCATCGCTTCAGGAACTTCTCCGTGTAAGCCAGCATCTCCGCTTCACTCTTGTTGTCGGGAGCAGGAAAATCGATGAACGTCTCGCCCAACACTCCGCGCATTCCAGCAGCTTTGGTCTCCTCCGCGATCGCATCCTCGAAGTAATACATATCGGCGAAGGTCGTCACACCCGCTCGAATCTGCTCTGCTGCCGCGAGGCGCGTACCCCAGCGTACGAATTCTTCATTCACATTCTTCGCTTCCGCGGGGAAGATGTACTTGTACAACCAGTCATTCAGCGTGACATCATCGTGCAGCCCGCGAAACAGCGTCATCGGAACATGCGTATGCCCGTTGATGAACCCTGGCAACAACAACCCACCGTGCGCGTCAACCACCTTAGCGGCACTGAATCGCGACTCCACGTCTTCCCGCGGACCAACCGCAACAATGGAATCCCCACGCTCCGCAACAGCCCCGTCCTGATAAATAGCCCGCACTCCATCCATCGTCACGACAGTGCCGTGCGTAACGATCAGATCCACATCCTGTTTCTGCGCAAATGAAAGCAAACTCGAACCTAAAATGAATGAAAGCGATAAATAGAGAGCTCTTCTCATTCTGAACACCTTCACATGATGGGTGCCCCACTTCTCCCTGATTTTGGGAGGAGTGGGGGTTTTGATTCTTGTAGAGATGAACGACTGCCCCCACCCTTCGCATTTCGAAGGGCGGAAACCACAAAAGGTCGATCTAAACCGACCGTTTCTCGACAGTCCCCAACTCCGTATCCGGCACAGGCTTACTCCGATAAACGCTGAAGCCCTTCACATCCCGAAGCACGAACGTTGGCACTCCAGCATCCGTCAGCGCCCTGATCCTTCCAAACTCCGCGTTCTCGGCATCCTCGATGACAAACGCGGAGCGAGCGTCCGCACTTGTATGCTCGATCTTGATGGCATGTACCTCCACCCCCTTCGCATGACGAATAAAAAATCCCTGCGACGGAGTCACCCCAAACATATTCGGCTCGGGATAGACCTTCTCTTTTTCCGGTAAACTCTTCTGCGCGTCGGCCGCATTTCCGCCACCAGCATGCATAAACATCATGTCGCTGATCTTCACATCCTCAATCGGATGCCCGGGAATCCCGGCCAGAATCGAACTGATCCGCGGCGATGCAGACGCACTCATGCAAGTGAAATCGCTTAAGATCACCCGGCGTATGGTCCCCACCGGCACGCCCGACGGTCCGCGCATGCGCGCTCCAAGCCGTATGAAGATCGGCGCTTCAAACACGTCCCGCATCGTGAGGTTGGTGACGCTGACATCTTCAATCACGGCGCCGTCCACGCTCTCAATGGCAAGCCCGCGGCATCCATCGAACACGCAATTCGAAACGGTGATGTTCTTGAATCCTCCGTTCGACTCCGTCCCGAACTTGATGCGCCCGGTCCGCGGAGCCTTCTCGTTGTCCGGCAACTTCTTGAATGTCCCATCCAGTAGTGCGCCTTCCTGGTAGCTCCCGGCGAGCAGGCAATTGGTAATCGTCACCATCTCTGTCGCACGCGCGTAGCCCAACGCAAATGAACTTTTCAGACAAATGCCGTCATCCCACGGAGAATTGACGCTGCAATTCGACACTCGCACGTTCCGGCAGCAATCGATGTCGAGACCGTCGCGATTGGTGTCGATCTTTAGATTGTCGATCGTGAAATTGTCGACCCCAGTCGCAAGAATCCCAAAGTGCCCACCATGCAAGATCGAGAAATCGCGCAGGAGTACATTGCGGCAGTTCTTGAGTGCGATCGCTTTGTTCGCCACTCCCGCATGCTCAGCCACGGGCCCGGCATCGCGCCCAGACGGCCATCCCCGGCTCAGGCCCTTGCCCCAAATCACCCCAGGCCCCCAAATCGAAACATCACTCAGTCCCTCGCCCCAAATCAAACTGTTGTGCCAATGATTGTGCCCGTAGTCCTGGTAATCCTCCCACGGCTTGTTCGATTCGGCGAGATCGTAACTCTGTGCTGGATCCGCCACCGGCTCCGCAGCCACAATGGTTGCACCCTGATCCAGATACAACGCCACCTTGCTCTTCAAATGAATCGAATAACAAAGGTAATTCCCCGCCGGGAAATAAATGTTCCCCCCACCAGCCGCAGCGGCCGCGTCAATCGCGCGATTGATCGGGGGAGTATCGATTGCCTTGCCATCGCCAGCAGCGCCATATGCGCGTACATCAAAAACCAATGGGTGCCCCATTTCTGCCGCGCCGTTTGCGGCAGAAGTGGGGAATTTCGACACTGTCGCGCTCGCCGGTAAGGCAATCATCGCCCCACCCGCCAGCCCCGCTCTTTTCAAAAAGCTCCGACGCTCTTGGTCTCGCATCCGTCTCAAACCTCGCCGCCAGTCTTTGAAACCTTGAAACCCGGAAATTTAGTATTACCTCTCTCCCACCTTTCTCAAGTAAAACTGGAAAAAATCCTCCGGATTCGAATTTAGACAAACCTGCGCATTCGGAGTCCCAGGCTCTTCGCGCGTATATCCCTTCTCATCCACACGAATATGAAGCGGAGTTACCGGACACAACTCCGGCTTCAACGCAAACGTCACTGCCATCGGATCAAACAGCGTCGGTGTCTCCTGCGCCCAAAAGTGATACAAGATCGCGAGTTGATCGGTGACTGTGGTCCCACGCGTAAACAGGAACGCACGCTTCACCTCATCCAGCTTTAGTTGCGTCGAATCCAGCGGCATGACATACAAGAGCACCCCCGACGAAAACAGCTTCTGTGCCGATGGCACATCATTCAAAATATTCCACTCGGGCATCGGCGGCACGTGTTCGTTATAGCCGAGATCCCCATATCCACGACGGACCGATCCACCCATAATGACCACTCGCTTCAGCTTCTTAAACGTCGCTGCATCTCGATCGATGGCCGCACCCACATTCATCAGCGGTCCGATTCCTATCAACGTAATCTCCCCCGGATGGTTGCGAATCTGATCGAGAATGAATTCCACGGCGTCCCCATGCGAATTCTTCGTGAATCTCCCTTGTTCGGCATATCGCCGCTGCGACATGGGATTCTTCGTCGGAGACCTTTTTCCCGCCATTACAGGAATTCCAGTCCGTCCGATTTCTCCGAGGAATCGGTCCACAATCTGCGCTCGTACCTCCGTCTCACCGAATGTGGTCGTCACTCCTAAAACGTCCAGTTCCGGACTCTGGACGGCCAGAGCCAATGCAAACGCATCGTCGACATCGTCGCCAATATCGGTATCAATGATGACTTTCTCCCGCGCACCCTGTGCCCAAACCGCCGACGTTAAACCCACTACCAGACCCAACAACCATCGCCGCATGAACAACTCCCTTCGAGGCGATAACGATATCAAAAACTGCCACCCCCACCGAGGATGCTTGAGCCTGCGCGCTTTTCGCAGGGTGAGGATTTCGATTTTTCCTGTGTCCTCTGTGTCCCCGGTGGTGAACGGTTTAACGTGTCCGGCCCCACACAACGTGTCCGAGTCTCACGCTCGCACGCACCCGAACCGTCGCTAAGTCCCTTTAGGTCAACGTTTCCCCAAGAGGCCCACTCCGTGCACTCTCTCACATCGCCGCGACCCGGCAGGAGGCAACCACCATGACCCGCATCAACGCAATTCGCAACACTGAAACGAACAGTTTTCTGACCTGGGGCAAGAACACCAGCGCCCTCGTCTTCGCCGCCGTGCTGATCATCTGCTCTGTAACCGTCGGATGCTCCAGCGATAAACCGAAACCTGTAACCGCCGACAACCAGATTTCGATGACACAACCGCAGCTTCAACCGCAGCCGATGCCCGCACCCATCGTGCCGGCCGAAAACAAGCCGGCTCCCAAGAAGTCCGTAGTGCACAAGAAGCCCGCGACGGTGAACTACACCGACAAGACTTACGGTGTGACGTTTGAATATCCGCGCCGATATGCGATCGAGACCGGCAACGCCGCTACTGAACTCGTTCAGACGAACGCTATTCCGATGAACTTCATCCAGCCCGGGGGAGTCGCGCTCGCGGCCGTCGAACTGCCCGAGACCAGCTTCCAAAACACGGACTTCTCGTCTGCATTCTTCAACGTAAGCGTCCACAAAGACCTCAACGCCGATCAATGCACCGAGTTCGCCGTGCCACGGCCTAAGCTGATCGTATCCGAGTCCGCGCCAGTAGCGCCCGTGACGTCCCACGAAGTTGCGAAGCAAGACTCCACGCAGAAGTCTAACTCGCAACCCGCAGCGTCACAGATCGCAGCGAAGAGTGATCAGTCGACCACTACGAAGGCGTCCACCGATTCGGCTGCGAACTCGAAGCGGATGGTCGGTGACATGGAACTTCGCGCCACCGAGGCCGTCTCGGGTGAAGGTACGCGCCAGAGCGACTCCAAGTACTTCCATGTCTTCCAGAATGGAGCCTGCTACGAGTTCGCCCTGAACGTGACCACCGACGCCTCGGGTGACGGTCTAGTCAAACACGTCGATCGCGATCGAGTTTTCACCCGCCTGGAGCAGATCCTGGCGACGGTGAAGATCAATCCGGTAGCCGCGCCCGAAGTGACCGCTGACGCCCCCACTCCGGCCGCCCCATCGGCAACATCCGCGCAATAGGAGGGACGCGGGTGCCCCACTTCTCCAGTTCGTGGGAGAAGTGGGGGTTTTTGACGTGTGCTATGAAACGTTAGTCCCTCAAGTTGCACTATTTATAAGGGTCGTCTGCAAGAACTGCCACTGCCTGAGTCGCACCCGCAGGGGTAATTTCACAACCAGAGCATGCCACTTCCCCAAGTTTTCGGAGAAAGGGGGGCCTCTGAAGAAAGCTCCATAACAAGAGAAACGGAAATGAATATGCAGTTCTCAAACCTAATCACGAACTTAAGGCCAGGCCTGCTCGTAACTTCGCTGAAAGCTCTTATTCGTTCGATACTCTTCATCATGGGTCTGGATCACGTTCTGATTGAGTTCTTCTCGCGAGCCGCAGCCGGAGCCGCATCGGTGCTAATGGTCATCTTCGTCATAGGCCTAGGCATACCGCGCCGCGCCGAATCTCCGATTCGCCACAACCGCCGCCGGTAGGCCGAGCGCGCCAAAAGCGGGCCGGATTATCTCGCATCACCCGTTCGTTTAGGGTCTTTCCGGTAGTTTCAAGGTTCGCTCTGCGATCTCTGCGGCATCTCTGCGCGATCTCAGCGGTCAAAAGCTTTTGCAGTTGGTCAAGGTTCACTGTACCGGTCACTTCGTCGGTTTGATGCCCCTCCCGCCCGCGTGAGATAGTGCGACGTTCCACCGCATTCTAATTTGGGGCTCCCAGTTCCCGATGACCCGCTTATCCCCCGGGATAATACGTTTTTTGAGATGTTCGCCCAGATGTCCAAAATCTGATGAATGGCGCTCGCGCTATGGTTGAGCTCTTTACGGATTACAAAGAGGTCGACTCCAAATTCGCCGAACTTCGCCGCCTCGAACGTATCGGCGATGAGATGACCCACAACGTTTTTGCCAAACTGAATCAGACTTTTATCACGCCCTTCGATCGTGAAGATATCCACGAACTCGCCTCGTCCCTCGCTGACGTACTCGATTTCCTGAATGCGGCAGGCGCCCGCATCATCATGTACCGCATTACCAACCGCCCCCGGCGGCATCAGAGCTCTCGCGTCTTATCCTGTTGCAAGCATAGGAACTTCACCGTGCCTTGCCGCTTCTTCAAAAGAACGGCGACATCCTGACCAACTGTGTCGAGATCAACCGACTCGAAAATGAGGCGGACGTCATTTCCCGTGGCGCCATCGGACGGCTCTTCGACGAGGAAAAGGACCCCATAACGCTCATCAAGATCAAGGAACTGGTGGAGTTCCTTGAGACTGCCACCGATAAGGCAGAAGACGTAGCGAACGTGCTGGAAACCGCAGTCCTGAAGAACTCATAGAACTGCGACAGGCTAACGTGAAACCAGATTTGCTCCTCCTCGTGACCACTGTCCTTGTGGCCCTGACCTTTGACTTCCTCAATGGTTTTCACGATGCTGCCAACAGCATAGCGACGATCGTTTCCACTCGTGTTCTCTCTCCCAAGTTGGCAGTTCTCTGGGCAGCATTTTTTAATTTTGTAGCTGCTTTTCTGCTCGGAACCGCAGTCGCCAAGACCATCGGCAGCGGAATGATCCACGTCGAGGTGGTCACTCAATACGTCGTTATTGCCGGACTCCTCGGGGCCATCGGTTGGGACCTCCTCACCTGGTGGTGGGGCCTGCCAACTTCCTCCTCACACGCCTCATCGGTGGAATGGCCGGAGCAGCCATGATGCGGGCGCGTACCTTTGGCGTGATCATCACCGCTGGATGGTACAAGACTTTAGTCTTCATCGTCGTAGCACCGGTCATGGGCCTGATCCTGGCCTTGATCTTCATGACCTCAGTCTTCTGGATCCTCCCCAACAAGCCCCCGCAGCGAATCGACGCCTGGTTCCGCAAGCTGCAACTCCTCTCCGCTGCAGCCTACAGCCTCGGCCACGGCGGCAATGATGCTCAGAAAACTATGGGCATCGTCGCCAGCGCGTTGTTCAGCGCGAACATCATCACCGCCGCCGAACTCAAAGGCTCATGGGGACACTTTCACTGGCCCATCATACTCGCCGCGCACACCGTTATTGCTTTGGGCACATATTTCGGCGGATGGCGCATCGTCCACACGATGGGCTCCCGCATCACCAAGCTCAAACCCGTCGGCGGATTCTGCGCCGAGACCGCCGGCGCCATCACGCTGTTCGCTACTGCTCTCGCTGGAATCCCGGTCAGCACCACTCACACAATCACCGGCGCAATCGTCGGCGTAGGCGCCACGCACCGCCTCTCGGCCGTACGTTGGGGCGTCGCAACAAGGATCGTTTGGGCCTGGATCTTCACCATCCCCGCGGCCGCATTAGTCGCAGCCGTAGCCTTTGCCCTGATCCGCCTGATTCACACGGGCGCGTAGCTAGTCTGCAAAAAAAAGTGGTGTCCTTCCGAGCAACGCGAGGAATCTGCTGTCCTGGACGCCACCACGAACCCGGCTGCCCAACCCGACCGTTTCCCCATTGCACAATTCCCCATCCCGCAGTATATTGGAACACCTTCTCCCCGCGCGCCGTCGTGGTCTCTGGCGCAATTCCCCGGCGATCTCTGAACGAATCGCCGAAGATAAAAGCGGGCCTTCCGAGTGCGGCGGATTCCGGCTGTTTCCAAGGGGGCAATCAATAAGGGTCCCAACGACCTACACGAAAGGAAATTCCTATGCCGCGAAAACTCAAGACTCCTCTGCCGCAACCACTCTTTAGCGAACCTGTTTTCAGCGAAGGTGTCCCAACGCCTGATCCTTCGCAGTTCCAGGTCACGCCCAAAGATCAGCAGTTCTACACGAAAGAAGTCGAGGCGCTTCTCAAGAAGGACGTGGTCGCATTTCCCAAGGCTACCGGCAATCCCGGGGACCTGTTCTCTCTCTCGAGCGCCTGGGGATCGCACGGTTCCGACGTCATCAATGCCATCGATTCCGCGAATTGCATCACGTTTCAGATGATCGGGGATACCGGCGCGACTGCCACTAAGACTTTCGGAGCCATGATTAAAGTGGCCGACGCCGTCACCAACGACTTTCACACCTCGACTGTCGCGAATCGCCCGTCGTTCCTCTATCACCTCGGCGATATCGTCTATAACTTCGGCGAATGGAACTATTACTATGACCAGTTCTATGAGCCTTACCGGGATTATCCGGCGCCGATCTTCGCCATTCCCGGCAACCACGATTCGTTCATTCTCCCGGGAACTGCCGCTGGGCTAGAGCCCCTCACCACGTTTATGCGCCAGTTCTGCGCTACTGACACTATGGTGACCAAAGAGACCGGCTCACTACACCGCACTTCGATCATGCAGCCGGGCGTGTACTTCGCGCTCGACGCTCCTTTTGTTCGGATCATCGGGTTGTTTAGCAATGCTCTCGAAGATCCCGGAGTCATCTCCAGTGAATCTGGCACAGCAGGCGCTTTCGCTCCTGTTGGGAAAGGCGTCGCGAAGAGGGGGAAGGGAAAGGCGCACGCCGCCAGGTGGCCGACAGTTCCTGACTATCAACTCGAATTCCTTGCTGCGCAGCTACAAAACATCAAGTCGACCAACTATCAGGGTGCAGTCATCCTCACGATGCATCATCCTCCATTTACTTACTCCCCCAACAAGAGCACCGCTGGAGGAGGAAAGCACGGGGGAAGTCCCGCCATGCTGGCTGAGATCGACTCCATCTGCAAGCAAATTGGAGTCTATCCGCATGTCGTCATCTCTGCCCATGCCCACAACTACCAGCGCTTCACCCGGACGCTGAACCTTGGTGGCAAGAACTACTCCGTGCCATTCATCATCTGCGGAGATAGCGGCCACAACGTGACGCCACTCGTCAGTTCCAGCTTCGGCAAGACGAATTCCGAGCCGGGAGATAACACGAACGTGAAATATCTCGACAGCAGCACTGTCTTTCCTGGAACAAACCTGGTCCTCAACACGCACGACCAGCACAACTCCGGATACCTGCGCGTATCGGTAACGTCAAAGCAGATGATCATCACATTCAATCCAGTAAGTAGAACGGGCGGATCGGTAAGTCCAGATACCGTAACGGTAGATCTGGCCACGCACACGTCGGCGTAAGGACTCAGCCTGGTGCGTCAAGACTTGGGTTGCCCCATTTCTCGCGCGTTTTGTGCGCGAGAAGTGGGGTTCTAACTTTGTGAAGCGTAGCGGGCGACGGCCTGATCGATCCGAAAGCCGGCGCTACGCAGCCCGACGCACGCCGCCAACAGAGCGCGGATTGACCAATGTCTCGGCAATCCGTGTCAGCTTCGCATCCGCGGCTTTTTCTTCATTGAGCGTCTGCTCGAGCACGTCTGCCGCCTCGCGAAGTCCCAACTGCCGAGCAAACGACACCAGCGATCCGTACATTGCCATCTCGTCGTGCTCGACCGAGTTCCCAGCGACAATCAATGCCCCATCGCGCACAGGAGATCCCTCCTCGGTAGCCGAAACCATGTTGTCGGCGGCATCTTTCATCTCGTCGATGATGTCGTTGTCCTCTGTCTTGGCTTCGGCTCCGATCAGGCTGAATACACGCTCGAGACGCGTCACGTGACCTTGTGTTTCCTGCAGGTGTTGTTGCAGCGCATTCCGTAGTTCTGTCGAAGTCGAGGCCTTGATCAGTGCCGGAATGCCCTTCTTCACCAGCTTCTGCTCGCAGTCGTACGCGTAGTGCAGCCCGGCTTCAAATAGTCCTCGAAAATCTTTGACCTTCATCTTGAACTCCCTTCTATGAATGTAGATTCCCAGCCAGAAGACAAACGCGGCGCATGAAGGTCGGATGAAGCGGGCTCAGTGGCGCGTTGCCGTACAACTACGGGGTTCAAAGTTTCATGGTTTCAGTGTTTCAAAGACAAAGTCGTTTCGGGCCAGAGGCGCTTACTTTTGAAACTTCGAAACCCGGTTCTCGCACGGTAACCTCGCGTTCGGGTACTGCCGTAATAGCTCTAAGGGAATCTGGCTTCCACTCATTTCTAAGATCAAGCTTTTCCTCACAGTGGTGGGGTTCGACTGAGAGGTCGCGCCCTGATCGAACGACGCAAGCATCCGCGGTTCAAGGTTGCTGTACCCGTCGAAGTTCATGCAGAAGGCACCGCATCCGTGGATGCGTAAGTCAGACGTAGCGCAATGCAGCGGTGCTGCGAATCCTGGTACTTCCGTAATTCCTTCTTCTCGAATTCCCTAGGTGCGCGCATTTCCCAGGGCAAATACTCATAGGATGAGGAACCTCTCTATCTTTGCCGCGGTGCTCGTCTGCGGCTTCGCCGCCATCTTGACGGCGCAAGACAATCGCGTGTTCGACTGGACTCCTGCCAACAGCGAAACGATTCCGCTGGAGCCCGCCAGCTTGCATTCCGGCCGTATCTACCATCCGGCTGCCGGAGGCGGCAACATGCACGTGCAGATCGATTCCAGATATCCGGTCACCGTGGCCATGGTGTGGGCCGACGAATGGAACTCCGCGATACAGAACCCTGGAGCACCGCCGAATTTCAGCTTTCTCTGTGTGAAGGAGCATGTGACCAACACAATTTATGAGTGTCATCTTCCTTCCGAACGGCCGATGATCATCACCTTCCACGACGAGCGCAGGCCCGAAAAGCCCGTCGTCGCGACGATCGGAGCAATCCTCGGACCGGGCGTCCGACAATTCATGAACCCCAACGATCTCCACATCCAGTACTTCAGCTGGTCTTGCGTGAACAATTGCGTGCAGCCCTGTTTCGAGTGGCGCCGCATCCTGAACGAAAAATACCAGATCACATCGGCGCCCAAGGTCTACAGCCTGATGACTCCCGACCACGATGGCCAAGAACTCAACGTGAAGATCAAGTCGCCCATTCCGCTGACGGTCGCGCTGCTTCCGTCGCACCTCGCGGACCAGGTCTACGACAAGACCGTCTCGCTCACCGACGCTCTCGACAAAACGGGATGCAAGGAGCGCGGCGTCCAATCGATGAGCTTCCACTGCAGCTTCAACGTCGCCAACGGCACGCAGACGCTGCTGATCTTGCCCGACACCGATCCCCGCAACAAGAAAGCCAGTGTCGAAGTCCAGACAGTGAAGTGCGTCGACCATTGCGAACTGCTACCCCCGCCCCCGAATCCGTAATTAGTGGGTGTGCGCCGCCCCGCGACGCGTCTGGCTAAGGGTACCAATCAGTAAATTTCCCGAAAATGGAGAAAGTCGCGGCTGGTAGACTCCCTCCATGCAAGTGAAGATTCTGGGCTCGGCTGCCGGTGGCGGGTTCCCGCAATGGAATTGCGCCTGTCCTAACTGTCGTTCGCTTCGCGCCGGAATGTTCCAAGGGAAAAGCCGGACGCAAACCCAACTCGCCATCAGTTCCGACGCAAAACACTGGTTTCTTCTCGGGGCTTCCCCCGACCTCCGCGAGCAAATCGAAGCCACTCCGGAACTCCATCCTCATGCCGCGGATCACGATACTCGGCATTCGCCCATCTCTGGAGCGGTCTTTCTCAATGCCGACATCGATCACGTCCTCGGACTTCTGCTGTTGCGCGAGTTGCAACCGCTGAATGCCTACGCAAGCCTCTCGGTTCGCCGCATCCTGACCGAAGACAACTCCATGTTTGTTATGCTGCAGCGAGTCCCGGATCAAGTGAAATGGAACGAAATAGAACTCGACGAACTCTTCCCTCTGCTCACTCCAACTCGTGAGGAATCGGGACTGCGTTGTCGGGCGCTTTCTCTCGGTCGGCATTACCCCGCGTACGTATCGACGAGACGCCAAACCGACCTGATGCGCCGCGAAGCATCATTGGGCCTCATCGTCGAATCTCCTTCCGGAAAGCGTCTTGTTTATATGCCTGCGGTTCCTCAGATCGACGACGCCCTCTTGAAGGAAGCCGATTCGGCTGATGTGCTCCTCTTCGACGGAACCTTCTGGAGCGACGACGAGCTCATTCGCGTGCAAGGCTCGGGTCAAACTTCCTGGGAAATGGGTCACGTCCCAGTCTCTTCAGCAGAAGGCAGCCTTGAGAAGTTGGCGCATCTGCGCCGCCCACGTAAAATCTATGTGCACATCAATAACACGAATCCCATGCTGGACGAGGTTTCCGCCGAATGTCGCCAGGTGCGCGAAGCAGGATGGGAGATCGCGGAGGATGGATGGCAGTTCGACCTGTAGACAGCGCTGTAGATGCGAATCCGGTGCTGTCTTTTGATGAGCTACGAGCGCAACTTCGCGCCGTCGGCGAAGAGCGCTATCACCACAAGCACCCGTTTCACCTCCTGATGCACGAAGGCCGTCTTAGCCGCGGACAGCTTCAGGCCTGGGCTCTGAATCGCTACTATTACCAGAGCATCATTCCGATCAAAGACTCGATCATCCTATCGCGCGGGACGGATCCTGCATTTCGTCGAGCCTGGCGCAAACGCGTGGTTGATCACGACGGCGATGCATTTTCCGAAGGAGGCATCAAGCGCTGGCTCAAACTTGCCGAAGCCGCGGGACTGAGCGCCGAACAAGTGCAGGCGGGAACCGGAATTCTTCCGGCCACACGCTTCGCCGTGAACGAATATCTGAACATCGTCCGCAGCCGCAGCCTGCTCGAAGCCGTCGCATCGTCGCTGACGGAATTGTTCTCGCGTGATCTGATCTCGTTGCGCATGGAAAAGCTGCGCGAGCACTATCCATGGCTTTCCGGAGGTCTCGACTATTTCCAGGCGCGCCTGACGCAAGCTCCCGAGGATGCGAAGTTTGCCACGGAATACGTCTACGAACATGCGAAAACGCGCGCCGAGCAGGAACTTGCGATCCAGGCCCTGCGCGACAAGTGCGACATCTTGTGGGCACAACTCGACGCGCTCTACTTCGCCTACGTGCAACCCGGATGGCCTCCGCCAGGCACATTTCGCATCGAGGGGAAATAGCCATGCCGGCTCCCACAGATACGAGCCAGCCACGCCTGGCTGCCGGATGTCGCTGGGGTCCGACCACGAAGAGCGGAAGCGAAGAAATCCGCACGATCCTTTTTCCTGAAGGAGCCATCAAACTGCAAGGAACAGGCAAGCTCGTGCTCGAACGTTGCGATGGCCAGCGCACCTTCGGAGAGATCATCGCGGAGTTACAGAAAGAATTCGGCAAAACTGATCCGGAAAAGATTCGCGTGGACATCAGCCAGTTCCTGGAGCAGCTGCAGAAGAAGCGAATCCTAGACTATTGAGAAATTGGGTAATTGTGTAATTGACGAATTGAACCACTTCAAGCTGGTATGGTGCTGATAGCGAATGGGTGTCAATCACCCAATTACTCAATTTCCTAATTACTCAATGATTTCTAATCCCTTAGCTCTCATCGCCGAAGTGACGCATCGTTGCCCCCTGCATTGCGTCTATTGCTCCAATCCCATGCAGTTGGCGGAGACGCGGTCAGAGCTATCGACTGATGAGTGGACAAGCGTCCTCCAGCAATCGGGAAACCTGGGAATGCTGCACGCGCACTTCACCGGTGGTGAGCCTCTGGCTCGTGCGGATCTGACCGAACTGATTGCTGCTGCGCGCGCTGCTGGTCTCTACACGAATCTGATCACTTCTGGCATTGGGCTCAACGAGCAGCGGCTCAAAGCTCTCGTCGATGCTGGACTCGATCACATCCAGATCAGCTTTCAGGATTCGCGGGAAGATGCCGCGAATTGGATCGCCGGCGCGAAGGCGCATGTCCACAAGATTGAACTCTCACGCGCCATCCGAAGCCACAAGGTTGCCTTCACGGTGAACCTGGTTGTGCATCGCCAGAATCTCGACCACTTGGAGGAGATGATCGCGTTTATCGAGCAACTTCATCCCGAGCGGGTCGAGATCGCGCACACGCAGTACTACGGATGGGCGCTCGCAAACCGCGCTGCCTTAATGCCAACTCGCGCCCAACTCGACAAGGCGGTTGCGAACATTGCCGAAGCAGAGCAGCGGCTCGCTGGCAAGATACGCATCGATTCGGTCGTTCCGGACTACTACGCGAAGTATCCGAAAGCCTGCATGGGAGGTTGGGGACGCAGACTGATGCTCGTCAATCCCGCGGGGAAAGTGTTGCCATGTCACGCAGCGGAAGTCCTGCCCGGACTATCATTCGAAAACGTGCGCGACAAGACGCTCGATTGGATCTGGCAAGAATCAGATTCCTTCCGCCGTTTTCGCGGCGAACAGTGGATGCACGAGCCTTGCCGCACCTGCGAACGGCGCACCGAAGACTTCGGAGGCTGTCGTTGCCAAGCGTTTCTGCTGGCAGGAGACGCCACCGTTACAGATCCTGCGTGCTCGCTCGCGCCAACGCACCATCTAGTCGAAGCCGCTATCAGCAAGGCAAACGAAACCTCTACCCTCCATCAGCCCACGACATCTTCGTCGTTCGTGCAGCAACAGAAGCTAAACACAGATCTTTGGCAGTACCGCACGAATCCCGAGTAAACGCATGCGAGCGTGTTGCCGATGAATCCGTGAGGTTTGCGGCTGAGCTACCAGCGGAGGCCGATCGTGACTGGTCTTGTGTCGGTAGTCAGTCCATTGGACGAACCGTGCATGTAACGGAACTCAGCGTAGAAATCGATGTTGGGCCGGATCTTCCGAGTGATGCCACCGCCGAAGTTGTAGCCCCATTGATTCTGGCTGGCATTCAGGAAGTGTCCGTTAATCGGCAGACTCGCGGCGAAGCAATGTCCCCACCACGTGAAGAAGGGATTGCACGCCGAACCTGGGATTGCGGTAGAGGAATCCAGTTTTCCTGAGCGATGGAAAAAGCCGGGACCGCCCACGACATATCCTCCCCAAGCTTTGGTGACGGGAACATTAATAATCGGGTCGAGCATGAGCGCGTACACATGGCTATTGGCGCCCGGCGCTTGCGCGGCTTGGAGTGCTGACGTTTTCAACGGCAGATTGTCGAACTGAAAGTCGAGGCGCAGGCCGAGATACTTGTTGACGTTGCGGGCAACGCCTGCGGCGCCGACACCGCCTCCTCCGCGGACAAACTGCTGTGTCGTGCCGCTCGGCAGGTTTGCGCCGCCGCCAACATTAAAACTCCAATTCTTGTAGTTGTGAGTCTGTGCCCGGCGCTTCCGAGCAATGTCGTCAGGCGAAGCTTCCTGGCTGCTGCTGGATTCCTGGCCGCTGTTGGGTTGCTGGGCCTCAGGCTGCTGGTTCTCGGGTTGCTGCTGGCTTTGGGGCTGGTCGCCGGTTGGTTGCTGCGCCTGGGGTTGTTGAGTCGGAGCCTGTTGAGCCGGAGTTCGTTGAGCGTGGACGGTTGCGACTCCCGCCAGGATCGCGATCAGCAGTGCCGATGGAACGAGCCTGAGTCCAGGAATCCGTGCGAACTTTCGAATCATTCATTCTCCTCCCGCTGCCGGGCTAATTGCGGAGCTGGTCGCTCGAAGCGAGAAGCGCTTGGGAAAGAGCGTGTCCGCATGGTCCCGCCGTGAGCACTCGCAGCAGGCAGGCTCCATATTATCAACTTTGATGCGCAGTCCGCCCGTGCTGCCGCCTGAGCGGTGCGCTG
>Ga0126371_10000162_pt1 | contig 50779 bp, 62 predicted proteins | sample PanSoiMetaPlot_4_FD_110145 | JGI IMG/M metagenome (GOLD analysis project Ga0126371, IMG submission 110145) | Tropical forest soil microbial communities from Panama - MetaG Plot_4 | ecosystem: Environmental > Terrestrial > Soil > Tropical forest > Bulk soil | place: Panama | collected 2016-02-17
ATTATTATCTCGTCTCTGTTGCCGCCGCATTGCCCGTCTAGCATGCCCCAGTTGCCGTTGTCGACAGTCTCGTTTACCTTTGTCCAAGTGACCCCGTCGCCGTTATCGTTCCACCAGTGTTGCAACCGGACTGCGGTCACGCGGCCCGTACTTTGATCTACGATATTGAAGGCTACAAACTTCTGGCCTACCATCCTTCTCATGACAGAAGAAAACGAGAACGTTATTCCTTGCCTATCGGTGTCTGCATGACAGTCATGCCAGTGCTCCTTTCTATGGAAAAACTTTTCAGCTCCCGGAAAAAGCTGCGCCTGTATCTCATATGCGCAGCCCTGGCAGTCCCTAACTCTGCTGTGTGAGCCGGTCCTGCACTTGATACCAAGATCGTAGGTTTTCGTTCTTGGGGAGTACTGGACTGGGTCAAACATGTCTATCATATGGTATATGGTGACCTCGACGTTTTTCCAGTCCCTTGGCGACTGCATATACTGTCTTACTCTGCACAGTGCATGGTTTAGCGAAAGTCCTCCAGCGCTCTGATAGTTGTAGCCTGCCAGGGTCGTAACATAGAAGAGAGCGCTAGTACCTGTCATGTGGAAGCTTCCGTCACCGTTGACGTACTCCTTTACCGAATTGGGGATACCGATAACTCTGCTGTCGCCCTTGAGTCCCCTATTTGACAGATACCAAGATTGGCCGCCACTCAACGAAGGAAACAGCATTTTAACACCGAACTTGTCGAGGTTGCCAGTTTGCGGGTTGGCTGGGGGCGCTTGATTTGGGGGAGCTGGGTTAGCCGGCAAGTTGTTAGCAGGGCTTGTCGTTGGTGGTTGTGTTGGTTGGCTGACAGCTGGAGGCACTAGCAGCTTGGGGTTAAGTGCGTAGACGTCAATCTCGCGTACTGAGGCCCACTTTATGTCTATGCTGCTGATGTTGTTCCAGATGAACTTGACAAGAGGACCGCCCCACGGGATGGTCTGGTTAGTGGTACCGCCGCAGGCGTTGGTCGGTATCGACCACGTACTGTTTACGACGTCGACGAATCTGAGAACCTGGGTCCAGATATTGTTTCCGTTATAGTCCATCCACAGCTCTAGGGCTACCGAGACGCCGTCACTCATCTCGTAGGTTATGAACTTTAGTCCAGTGAATTGGTTGGACCATTTGGTCAACCCTACTGTCGGTGAGGTAGCTGTCGGGTTCGAGGCGTTAGCCGTAATACCTGCGGTGAACTGCAAATCTTTTTGAAACTTGATTATACCGCTAACAGGCTCGATGTACATGCGATAGTCGGAGGCTTCACAGGACTTTGGAAAGCCAGCCAAGAGTGTCGCGTCGTTAGTCTCTCTAGCCCCTGGCATCGCCATGACAATAGAAGGCGGTCCAGTGTGCGAAGAGTTTGCGACTGAGTTTATTCTGACGTAAAGGGTCATCTCCGTGTTGTCCCAGTCCTTATTGTCCTGCATAAAGCCCTGAGTTAGTAGAGTAGCTTGGTTGAGAGTAAGGCCAGCCTCGTTAAACCCGTTCTGCTGAGCGATATTATAGACGACGTTTGTCTGCGTGTTTCGGTAGGATCCGTCAGCATTTGCGGTAAAAGTGGTCGAGTCAACTACATGACGCGTATCAGAGTTGGGATTTGTAGGCAAGAACCAGGCACTTGAAAAGTTGCCCGTGGTCTTGGAAGGATAAATCATAGTTATGTCCCACTGGTCGCCCTGTAGTGATGGGGAGGTCGGTCCTACTCCTGACTGACCAGAGCCAGGAGCGTTTGCGGTTGGAGTGTTGGTTGGAGGAGGCGGTGTGAACTGAAAGACGCTATGATTTCCTATCACACTATTGTTGAAGTAGTGAGGCGTGGCGTTTACCACTACGACAAAAATAAGGGTGTCTGATAGTGCTGCAGGGTTTGGGACCGTGCCTGCGGTTATGCAGTCTTTTATCACCTGCTGGATATGCTGTTCGTAAAACGGATTTGGTACTACAGTTGTGCTGTTAATAGCTGCGTACTGAAAGGTCGGCTTGGCGACGTTGTACTCGCGTAGTCCGTCATAGAACGAAGTGTTTAGTATCAGGGTTTGAATCCCTCTTTTTATGTCGTCAGCTGAGCCCTGAGCGGGACTAGCTGTATTGGTGAGAGACCAGCCTGAGCCGGAGAAAATAACGCATATAGTCGGGCTGGCTATAAGCTGGCCGCCGCCCCAGGTAAAGTTTTGGTTGCCACTAGCCGTTGACGAAACGATCTCCGGTATCACGCAACCTCCTCCCTTGTTTGAGTAGTAGCTGGTAGACCAACAGTTTATTCCGTTGACCAAACTCGTATAGTTGCCAACCCCGGTTGTCTTCTCACACTGGTCGGCTAACTCGCAAGCAGCTGCGCCAGTAGGACAAAAGACGGAAGAGATCCAACCGCTGGCGTTCGTGTTTGCGTCTGGATCAGTCATTAGCTCTAGTATTTCGTGAGAGATGTAAGCCTGGACGTCTACCGTTCCAGAGTTGGGCGGCGTATTCCAGGTTGTGACCCAGCAATAATATTGGTTACGCGGGCCTGTTTGTGAGGCTGTAGGCGGCTGCGTTGCTGGAGGGACGTAAACAGACGGCAATATTGGAACGTTGGGGGCCCATGTTGGGCCGTTGTTTATCGTGCCGACTACACCGTTGCATGTATCGGTCGTAGTGGTGCCGCCTCCCTCTCTGAAAGGCCATCTACATACCAGACCCCTTGACACTTCTATGCCATTGAGAAGGTTTTGAACTTCTGAGAGTAAGAGCTCGATCCCAAAGACACGACAGTCGGCAATAGAGCCGTTGAACGGGTTTGCTTGGTACGTATGACCTATACGAAACGAAAAGGTTGCGCTACTCTTGAGAAAGTCACCGTTTGCGTCGCTTGTTAAGAGGACGCCGTCACAGTATATGTTTGAGTTTCCAGTCGCATTGTTTGTTACTACTATATGATGCCACTTACCGTCACAGACGTTGTGGTTTGTGTTTTTGTTTACGGTTGCGTGAGTGTTAAAGATAAAGTCACATCTAAGATTGCCAGAAGTGTCTACCCATGGTAGGACGCCGGTTCCCGCTGCGCTTGACTTGCTACAAATGCCGATGGACGCCGCTGGGTTTGAGGGTATATTGATCCAAGCGGAGTAAGACATCTGTGAGCCGGCTGTCTCACCCACCGCAAGGATCGCGTTAGTTGTACAGTCGATATAGTTATTTAGCGTTCTCGTAAACTGTATCGAGTTGTAGCTGGACGGAAACGACACTTACTAGCTTACTCTTCGTCAGCTTGGTATATCTCGTCGTCTTCGTTCTCGTACTCTTCGGGCTCAAAAGTTCTTGCGTGTTCGACTCTGTGATGGAGCGGCTTTGTTGGATCTATTGAACGAACTGAGCAGTTCTTAAGGCTGTACTTGACCCAATTGTCCGCGCGGAAAACTACGAGCGGGCCGTTAAACAAGAAGGCGATAGTTTGCGAGCCGCCCCCACAACCTGAGAAGCTCGTCTTTGGAACCCACTTTGTACCATCGTCTTGTATGCTGTGAACCTTCTTCCAGTTGTTGGTACAGTCCCAGTCAACCCATTGCTCTAGTTGAACGGTCTTCCCGTCAGCCATGATGTAAAAGATGTCCTTGAAACCGTGGAACTTTCCATCGTTCTTCCAGACAGCTGTAGCTGTCGTGTTATTTGTCCCGCTTATGTCCTTACCGTAGCTTGCCGAATGTTTGTAGTCCTTCTCAAACTTAACCCTGCCAGTCAAGGGATACTTGTTACAATGGTATGACCCAGCACAACCTAGCTGACAACCACCTGGACCGCTACTCGTGTTACTGGTGGTACTCCTATGGCCTGAGATGACGTGCTCGATGTGGCATTCCCCATTGGACGTTCCAGTGCCAACCGAGTCAGCTCTATAAAAGCCAGTCATCTCTACGCGCGGTGGCCATGAGGTAGTAGAGTTTGTCATGTAGCCAGTCTTGTTATCGGTGTCATAACACTTACAGATATTACTATCACCAGGGTACCCTTTTGGATCGGCACACCATGCCCACCTTACTTCTTTGCCGTTGGTGTTTTGCCAGCTACCGTCGGAGTTCTTTACGAACTTTGGATAATAAGACGAGTTGCCCTCTGGGTTTGATCCTGGCTCTGAGCCTGGCGTCTTTGCGGGATCATTCATGTCCATAAACCGCGACGGCCCAGGTCCATCCGCGTATAGCTTAGTTACTCCGAATTGGTCGACGTTTGAGCCGCTTGGAGCTGGCGGCGTAGGCGTAGGAGTTGGAGTAGGCTCAGGAGGAGGCGGCGCTTGACTTTCCGAGATAGCCCCAGTGTCACAAAGTATTTGCCACTGGTCGTCGGGCACCGTGTCGCCTGCTGTATTAGTTTCACGCGTCTGAATACGAGGTTTAACGTTAGTCTGTACAGACATAACGAGCGCTTACGCTAGACCGTTGGTAAGAACTACGATTTAGTGATACTCCACGTGTCCATAGCCTGGTTGCCTGCGTTCATAAACGTGCCAGTTAGCGTCGTCGTAGAGTTTGTAAACTGTAAGAGGAGGTAGCCAAAGTCTGTGACCTGTGCATATTCAAAGTACGACGGTATTGAAGCAAAGCTCGCAGCTGCTCCAGAGTCTAGCTGCTGACCACCTGTACCAACGTTACAGAATATTCGACCAGTTGGGTTCGTGTATGCTGGCCCGCTCTGGGCTATCGTAGGAGTGGCGCCGTTCCAAATGATGGACTTTGTACGCTGATAGGAATAAGGGTGAGCAGTTAAGACGAGGTCGACTTTGTTTGTGTCAAAGAGTGGGTGAAACGCGTCTCTGAACGAAGCGGGTACAAAAGTGCCGACAGGACCAGTCCCGCCCACGGTGTAAAAAGGTTGGTGAAAAGCTACGATAGTCCAAAAGACGTTAGCGTTCGTAGCCGCTGCGGCTAGGTCAGCGGCCGCGAAGTTATACTCTGGGGATGGGTTAGTATAAAGAATCTCGGTGTTTAAAACAAGAAAGTGAATAGGGCCGTAGTTAAAGGAGTAGTAGGGCTGGCTTGTACCATAGTGGTTGAGATACGAGTTTAGTAAAGCTGGCTGTGAACTATTCAAGACCGTTGTGTATATTTCAAGATCGCCTATGACTATGTTAGTCAAGGTATCAAGACCAGAGGTCATACTGAACCAGCATGAGGCGCTTGGGTTGTTACCCAAGTCGCCCAGAGGTAAGAATCTTTGAAGTGGCGGTACATCTGTCACCCTCGCAGCTATATTAGAAATATTTTGAGAAGCTACCACCGAGGAGCAACTAAAGTTACCAGCTGTAGCTATCTCGAAGTCTGGCACGCTCTGAGGCGCTGGTTGCGATCCGCCCTCCACTCTTATCGTTGGGCCGTCTCCTTGGTAGACGGCAGCTGCAGCGTTGACCGTTCTATCCAACCAGACAGGGAAACTGTCGCCTGCGTTTAGTCGGCCCATATACAGAGCGCTGAAATTGGAGACCGGCTGCGTAAAGGTAACGCCTGCCGGTGCTGTTGCGTCGTTAGCTATAGTTGCTGGCGTCCCGTTCCTACCAGCAGGATCTAAACCCATCCTGAAAGAAACATCGGGGTCTGGGTTTAGCTGCTCAAACCAGATGTAGGCGTTTCGTATGACTATCCCAGTGGGGTCGTTGAAAACGTAGAAGCATCTGTATTGATGTGCGATACCCGCAGAAGCTTGCGCAACTGTTACGGACGGATAAAGGTTTGAGGAGATGTTAGAGGTTATCTTTCCCTGTGTTACCTGCGAGATAGCTCCTCCTATTGAGGATCCCTGAAAGGCGTTAGAGATGCCACCGCTGTACCAGATTTGTACGTTAGCTGACTGGACTGGAGGCGGCGGCGCTGGGGGACTTGGCGGAGGAGGCGGAGATGTACTGGTTGTGCTCATCCTGAGTCAGTCACCACTCGGTTGCCATCGTCATGCCAGACCTGTCTCTTAGGGCCAAGTGGTACGACGTTGCGGTATGTATGCCAGTCCTTAACAGTGTCCTGTATAACTTTCAGTCTGGCTAAAGCTTCATTGATATCGTGTTTGTCTTTTGTGTACTGGGGCTGGTTTATGTTGCCTGCCGTGAAGGTCGCGTATAGCTCGTCGTGGTATAGTTTCCAGCTAACGTCTATGCCCTTTGGAGGCTGGTACTTGAGTGGACTGAGGTCTCTGAGTTTTACGGTCTTTGAAAAAATCATACCGTCCACGTATCATTAGGCACATAGCACAAGACTGCTCCATATACGTTCAAAGTCTGTGTAGTAGCAGCTGAGGTTGTTATGCCAAAGCGCATTAGTCTGTCAGGTAAGCAAGCGCCCGAGTTGGGAAGGTTTGACGTCTTTGTAGTTGCAGTGGTTGCGTTCACCTGTCCGACGACGTTGACGCTTGGCGTGTAGGTTAGCTTAAGCGAGTTCGTGCCTGCAAACGACTGCGTAGTTGCGAGAGTACTTCTAGTGGTACCGTCACCTGAGACGACTATGTAGGACGTGCCTGCACTGCTACAAAACTCAAAGCCTATGTTCTTGGTAGTATTATCGACTGCGAGGTTAGCCTGCTCAATGTTTATACCGATGCGACCAACGACGTTAGTTTGTACCGCACCTTGAAAGACCTTCGTTTGAAACTTCATGGGCGAACCAAAGTCCGCGGCTATGCCTCCGCAGTCAGCTTGGGCAAGGTTGTTTATTACCGCCCCCGTGTTTAACTGAACGGACCACTGGCCTGCAGTGTTAAGATCTGAAACTGTAGCAGCGCCGCCTACAAGAGTCTGCCTAAACTCGCCGGCTCTCGGTGAGGCGAGATCGTTCTGGTATATGAATTGGCCAGTGTTATCTGACATGACGGCGTTGAGAGTACCGCCAGCTGCTGTCGTGGCTGCGCTGTGGTCATGCTGCTGCATAGGAGTAAAAGCAATCCAGGCGGAGTTTGCGGCGTTCCTTTGATACATCTGACCGGCAACAAAGCCGCCGGTAGCGTCAGTTGACGCGATTAGCTGAAGCGGGTACGTAGGCGATAGTGCTGCCAGGTTGGTGCCCGTATCGATGGTAACACTTTTCTGGTTCATTCTTGCGGCGCTGTTAGAGTCAGAGCCGCTAACGTAGTAACCTCCTGCACTCATGCTGTAATGTTACCTGCCGAGACTATCGAGACTTGGCCAAAAGCTATCGAAGAGATTGAGAGCATATTAGTAGCTAGGTTGGTGACCTCCGTAGAAGATAAGACCTTTTCACGGTAGTAACGAAAGTCAGCAAACCAGCCGTCAAAGAAGCCATCGCCCATAGCAGTAGCTCCAATATATAGATCGGGTCTGGTTTGAGAGTAGTCACTATCTGCTACGGTATCGGTTGACAAAGTTTGAGAGGTACTGTTAAAGTATATGGTTGCTGTATGTGTAGACGCTGCAAAGGTACAAACTACCCAAGTCCACGCATTGAGGCTTAGAGCGCCGGTCGTCGTGGACTTGGAATAGTCGGTGCCCCCAAACTTTACATTAAAATGTATCTTTCCAACGGAGTCTATGTACACGCCCCACAGGTTGTTTACGTCGTCCGTCTTTTCTGCCAGGTATCTGTTTTCGCCAGTTTGTGTCAATGAGAGGGTCTGGGGTTGAACCAAAAAGGCGACTGTGAAGCCTGTCGCCTGACCTACTAGGGCTAGGCTGCTGTTGGTAGTGACTTCAAGGAACTGGGTCGAGCCATCAAGGTTCATAGCAATACTCCCTCCCTGCCCCCTGTCGGGACCGGGGGCCGATGTGGGCGTTTGTCCTAGTATCTTTGCGGTGTTGTTTGAAAAGGAGGCGTCTCTTACCACTTTTCCCCAAGCATCGAACTTGAACCAGCATTTTAGCAGGACGCCGTCTGGCTCTAGTGCTAAGTAAAAGATCGTGGTCTTTGGTTTTGAAAAGATAATGTCCGACTCTTTGTACTGGACTATGGACGCAGTAACCTTTATCGAGTTTTTTATATCGCCTGTTTGCAGCTGGTTAGTAGCTGCTTCGAACTGTGAGAGCTTTTCTGCTAGCAGCTTAAAACGAAGATTTGTGGGATCTCCGGAGAACTTGCGGACTTGGAGAATGAAGTTAGAACTCATTCGTACTTACACCGAGTACTGATATATGCTGTGTGCGACGCTAAAGAAATCCACGTTTACGGTGTGCGTTATCCCTTGTCCTAATGGAAAGACGGTACGATAAAGCATGACACCGCTATTAGGGTCGTCGAAGACTCCTGACTCGTTTACTGTGCAGCTGACAGTCGATGGGGCATAAAAGCCTCCAAAGCGCATGATCTGGCCCGCTGCCGTTTGAAAACCAGAGTCAGCCAGGCCAACCCTTGCAACTTCGGCCTGCAGCTGATAGTCCGAAGCTGAGACAGGGTTTGTCCCTGAGCCTACTGCATTGTAACTAAAAAAGCCCGTACTTTGCTGAAAACCCGAGTTTAAGCCGACCGTGCCGGTGACAAGCTCAGCTACTCTTACAAGACCGTCGTTAACTACTTTGTTCTTGCTTATGCCTATCTCAAGAGGCTCAAACTCGTGCTCTACAGTCTGGTCGGCCCAAAAGCGGGCCATCCTATCGGTGAAGGTGTCCCTTTTGGTTTGTCTGATACGCCTAAAGATATCTTGGACGTAGTCTAGGCTCGACATATCCCACAGAGCGCAAAAGCCTACCCCTAAAAGTTCAACGTCTGATGTCACTACAGCACGGTAGTTGAAGCTATGTTAATGAATCAACTAAGAAGTCGTAATATTGCAGGCAGAGGAGGTCGACCGTGACTGCTCCGAGTGGGTGAGCCAGCCTTGTCCCGCCTCCCGTTGGTGCGCTGCTTTGGCCAGTTGCTGAAGAGCCTGACGAACCTGCGGTGAATGCGTAGTTTACCTGCTGTATCTCTATGGCTATGGTCTTGGGAGGGGCAATATTTCCCAGTGGGTCGACCAAGTCAAGGAGTGTGCCTGGCATGAAGACATAGTTGTTTGGGATTGTGACCGCCGTTAGGGTGAACTGTCTTATGGGCTTGGCCGTATAGGCAAGTATGGCCGTCGCATAGTTTTGCATACTCTGGTTGTCCGATATCCAGGGAACGTCCATTACAACCTCGCATGGGCCGCCGTTGGGTCCATACTTTTGCATCGACAGGGGATCGCTGCATTCGGTAAGAACGCGGACATTTTCGAAAAAGTCGTGTGTGAAAACGGGTCCGCTTGTGGATACAGACCAGCCTGCGGTGTCGCTCTTTAGGGGGAAACCAGTTCTTGCCTCTGTGGTTGGGTCCAAGCTCACCTGTCTTGTAGCGCTAAATCTGTTGGGAGTACTTGTGTCACCATCGTTGTACCAGTTCACGGTATTGTTATCAGCCGTACCTTTTGCGTATAACACGAGCCAGTACGCCATGAGTGGCTGCAGTGTCGCTACGTACCACTTGAAGTTAAGATCAAAGACTGACTGCGGGGTTGCTGGAATGCTCGAGAGTGGTATAGAAAAGTCTGCTATCTTTGCGCCGCTTGGTGAGCCCGTTCCCCTGTCCTGAATAAGAGCGCCCGTAACGAACTGGTTGGCAGTGCCAGCAGCACCGCCAGTGCCCTGTAAAGCAAGTGTAAGCGCAAGGGATCTAAGCTGTGCGCTCGTGGGTATGATCTGCTGCGCTATGTCCTTGTTAAACAGTGAAGTAAATGAGCCGGTTGCCGTACTTGACGTACTGGGGCTGTTAGCTATCGCGCCACCCTTGAGCCATATTCTGTTGGCAAAGCCATTGGCCTGGTCTATGGACTCGCTGTAGCTGTAGCCCCCCGTAATATAGGCGGTCTTGTCTGCGAGGTCGGTCGCACTTACTCCGTTCTTTATTGTTACACCGGAGTGTTTTGCAGTAGGGTATCGCAGGAATATATCGTCGTTCTGAATGCCCCATAGTGCACCGGAATCGTCAGCTATCCTGTTCAGGACTGAGGCTGCGTCCACCAGGGGCAACACTATACTGCCCAGCTGGTTATTGACCCGGGGGTCGATCCCGTTTTCTGTAAACTGCCCCTCTTGCTGTAGCGTCTGCGATGCACTTAGCGGCAGTATTGAGGAGCCTTCAAGGACCGTCTTGAAAAGATTCGATGCCAGCATAGTTTGGTCAACGGTTGATGGGTTGGCTGCTCCTTGGGCGACTCTGGATGAGAGCTTTTGAAAGTCGACTATTCTCTCGTTACAGATTATTTGCGAGCCATAGCCTGCCAGCTGATAGTAAAGGATGCCTGTATCGTCTCTCATTACGTTTACTGTTCTAACATAGCCAGCGAGAAGCGGGTAATAGTAGGCGCTGGTCTTGCCAGCTGTTATAATGACCTTGTTGCCGCAGCCTATCTTTGTGCGGTCTATCTGACCCGCGTCATCCTCTATAAAGACCGTGAAGGTGCCATTCTGGTTCACAGCTAGTGATACTGTGACCTCGAGTATCTTTATCGCGCTAGCCTGTGGGTTGAATGAGTCGTATGTGTAATAGGTGGTACTTGCAAAGTTGTCCAGTATCTGCACCTTGACTCTTAGGGGGATATAGTATGATGTGTCAGAGGTTGTTAAGCCTGGCGTTGCGGACATTTTACTTTCTTGTCAGGAGAACTGGCTAGTTGGCCGATTAAACGGAGCTATCACCTGAGCTAAAGTCTTGCCACTCACGTTAAGGTTGATAGTCATGTTTCCACTGCCTCCAAGTGCTGCTGCCGTAGTTATGCCGCCGCCTCCTCCTGTGTTCACTGTTACATTGGGGGTGACTGTCGAAAAGTGTAGCTGCCCCCACCACTGGGGCGTGAAAGGCATAGGCACCTGTCCAGTTCCGCCAGGCACGGAGCTTAAAGGCCGCTGGGCCTGCTGCTGAAGTGCAGTCAGTGAAGCTGCTATACTGGCTATGGCCTGCTTGATGCCGTTTATTATCCCATCAAAGTACGACTTTATCTGGTCAGCTACCTGCTTGGCATCATTGTAAAACGGCTGGAACATTCCCTTAGCTGCATTACTGATATAAGTCTTGATGGCGTCGATAATGCCGGTCGCTGCGGTCTTTATAGAGTTCCATGCGGTAGTGGCAGCCGTCTTTAGCTCATCCCATGCATGTTTCAGCCCCTCGATCGCCGTCTTTATCGTGGATATTATCGGAGTTACGGCGCTCTGTATGGCGTCCCATGCAGTAGTGGCCGCGGTCTTTACGGCATCCCACGAGGCCTTTAGTCCATCGATGGCCGTCTTTATGGTCGTTATTATCGGGGTCACAGCGCTTTGGATAGCGTTCCATGCGGTTGTTGCGGCTGTCTTTACGGCATCCCATACGGTCTTTAGTCCATCGATGGCCGTCTTTATGCCAGTTATTATGGTGTCTACGGTGGACTTGATTGCGTTCCAAGCCGTAGTTGCGGCCGTCTTTATCGCGTCCCAGGCAGTGCCTATGGTCTTGATTGCCGTCCCTATCTCGGTAGTAATGGTGGTCGCCGTGGTCTTGATCGCGGTCCAGGCGGTGGTGGCGGCAGTCTTCAGGGTGTCCCACGCTGTCTTTGACCATCTCTGAATATCCTCTGGGATCTTCTCTAAGGTCTTGATTATGCCGTTGACGTCAAGCAGCTGAGTAAGAGCGCCGACGAAAGACTTCCATGCGGCTGTCATCTTGTCAGTAACATTCGTTTTGAACCAGTCTCCCAGTTTGCCGAGGCCGCCCTGTATCGCAGCCACAATATCTTTTACTGCTTGAGACCCAGCACCACTGATTATTCTCCAAGCCTCTGTAAATATGCCCTCCCAGCCCTTTACGTTGGACTGGATGTTTGCCCCTATCTGCTTTAAGATGGCGTTAAAGCCGTCAACGTTGGTCTTGAAGTTGTCCGTCATCATCTTGCCGACGTCAGCCCAATACTTTTTCCAGTCGTTGTTTTTTGAGTCGTCCTGTATTCTCTTCACGTCAGCCTGCCACTGCTGTATGTTTTTCTTTGAAGTGTCAACAAAGTCCTTGACGCTGTTAGCGGCATTTTTCATAGAAGTGTCCATGTCTTTAGCTGTGACTTTCGCATCGCTACCAGTAATGCCAAGCGCGTCGCCTAGGGCCTTGAGTCCTGTCAAAAGCGGCTGCAAAAGCGGGACCTGATCGCCCAGAGCCTTACCCATCTCATTTAGCTTGTCACGTGCACCAAAAGCGTTAGTGCCTATGATGGCCATAGCAAGTCCGACTCCCACTAGTACGCCGCCAGCACCGATCAGAGTTTTCCAGTTTGTACCGATTCCTGTACCGGCCTGTTCGAGGTCTCCTACGTCCTTCGCTGCTCCGCCCTTGCCTGATGCCTTGGAGAGCAAGGAAATGGCTGAGGTTACTCCGCCTATTGAACCAAGGACAGTTTGACCTATCGAAAGTCCAAAGTGCTGCCATGCGAGTCCTAGTGAGTCTGTACTCTCTTTCTGTCTGTCCTGGGCCACCTTGAGCGCATCTGCGGTTTCTTTTACTTTTTGTTGTGCTTCTATGTATTTGGGCGCGGTCGTGTCTACATGCTTTTGGACAAGATCAGTATAGCCTCTTTGCGCATCGCCTAGGGCCTTGGTGTCCTTTTGTATCTGCTGCTGATCTTTTCCTAGTTGCTCTTGTACCTTGACGTATTCCTCCGTACGGCCCTTTCCTTCTTTGAACAGGGTGACTAGCTTCTGATAGTCGTCCATGTACTTCTGTTGGTCGTTCTTCAGCTTTGTCTGGGCATCACTGACCTTTCCCAGAGCTTTTTCATAGTCCGCTTGGGTCGCAGTACCGTCCTTGATTATTTTGTTGAGGGCGTCAACTGCCTTCTCGTGTGCAAGAGTTGCCTTCTCTACATTCTTTGTCGAGGACTCGACTGCTGTCTGCTTTTCTTGTAGGCCGTGGTAGCTGTCTGCCATTGCTAGGACTCCCCCGGCAGTGGTACTGAGTGCGGTAGAGAGTGCTCCCACTTTTGTCGAAAGGTCACCTGCGCTACTTCCAAGAGTGCTGACCGGAGTGTTAGCTTGAGTGGCTGCCGTTCCAAAGCCCCCGAGCCCCTCAGAGCCAGATGCAGTCCCGGCGTCCTGTCCTACGGTCTTGATCTTCTCGTCTACCGTATCAAGCTGACTGTTGAACTCGTCAGCTCCCTGAAGGGCTATACTTACCTGCAGCTGGCCCGTGTCGCTCATCTCAAGTCAGAACCTCCGACTTGAAGTCACTCATGACCTTATCAGAGTTGTACTCGTCCCAAACTGGGAAAAAGAACGGTTGGGCCGACATGTATCTCGTGCCAAACTCTACATATATCGAGTAGCCGGCCTGCGACTCGACCGTAGCCGAGCCGCCTCCCACGCCAGTCGTGACTATATGATCCCTTAGATACCCGGTGCGAACGGGTGCGAGATCTTGCATCTTACCGACCATCTCGTCTGCTACTTTGCCGGGATACGTGTCAACAAACTGCTGGACGGCTGACTTTATCTCTTGGAATCTAGCTGAGATCTCGTCTGCCCCCGTGACTGTGAATGTTGCAGAGATGCCCATTACTACTACTGCCCGCCTACCTACCGAAGCGGCTTGACATTCTCGCCTGTGTGTCGGATCGCCATTGCTCTCGTTCCATGTTATATCTTTGGGCTTCTAGCTGTAGACGCTTGAGAGTTATCATGTTAGCGATGTCCTCCTTATAGGGCTCTCTGTCCTCGGAGTACTCCCAGGGACGTATATGAAAAAGCTCCAGGAGACTGAACTGCTCAAAGATCTCGTTCTCCTCTACGGTAAGCTTTGCTACACCACTTCGAAAAAGCATCACAAAGTTATCTGGTCTGAATTTGGGACGCCGTAGTTTGTCCTGACGTTCTGCACGTCTATTATCCTCTTTAGCTCCTCAAAGTCACAGGACTCAAACTCCTCTTGGGTCATGCCCAGATAGGCGGCAGCTGCCTTTTGAAAAACCTGCATCTGCAGCTCTGACTTTTCCATTGAGGACGACATACTTGCATATCTTGCCCTCATCTGTTCAAGCTCCCTGTAGTCCTTTGTTTTTATTTTCTTTCGCTTGTAAGTCCTGCTGCCGCCGTTTACTTCAATCGTAAACTCGTCCATCGTTATGTACTTGCTGACATCACGGATCTGTGCGTCGTTGAGTCGTGTAAGAAGAGGAGCCCAATTCTTTGCCCCTGTGATTGTTGGGTCTATGAGTGGCTTCTCAGACTGCTTGTTTGGCTCACCCTGGGATTGAGACTGAGAGTATAGCTCCTCCTTTTTTGCGGGCTTGATCGCTTGGTCAAACTCCATCGGTTCATCCGACGCTACTGAGACCAAGGTTGGTTAGTTCACCATCGCGATCTGTTGGGCCCTTCCTGCGTAGGTCGCAGTCTTTATCTTATTCGCAGTAGGTGTATCCGGTGAAGCGTACTTTTCTAGATACAGGTTGGTGAGCCCGACTGACGTCGTAGTACCCGAGTTTATTGACATGCTAGCAGACCTAGCGGTAAGAGTTTTCATGTCGCCGAAGCTTACTGTATCCTTGTAGACTATGTCAAAGTCGACTATGACGTCCCTGTTGGTCGGGTCCAAAAACTTGTAAAAGGTTTCACCCAACGGTTTTACCTTATCTATGTTGTTATTTACAGTTACCTTGAAGCTTATAGTATCATAGCTCAGAGCGTTTATTGTCAGGGGAGCAGAGCCGCCATTAAGGCCACTCCAAGGAGCCCCGACATTGGGGGCGCAGTATACTGGAGTGCCAGTACCGCCAGCCAGAGCGAATGAGGTAGCAGGAGTATTAACCTTCTGTGCGAGTATGGTTTGTGTTACCTCCACCTTTGGCTCCGTTACATTTATCTCAAGCTTGTCGGTACGGCAGCCCTGGGCTAGGAAATAGTTTTCCACTCCGTTTATTAGCTGACTCCATAATATTGACAGGGAGCGGGATATGTTGTCGGTAGCTGTTAAGTTGAAAAGTTCAGTCCCGTAACGCATAAACTGCGTGTTGTAAGGCTGGTACTTGAAAACGAGCTGATGGATCTCAGCGGTCTTGATGTCCTGGTAAATGTCACGCGAGCCCAGCTGCCTGTTTGTAATAACCCCCGATTCTGCGGTGTAAGCGTTGTCGGTGATAGCTCCACAGCTAGTGAAAGTCGGAGCGCTGGGGCAAGTCCCGAAAGTTGTTTCTTCGACGAACTGCGGGATCTTGATATAGTTCCAAGCGCCTGTAGTAACATAACTCATAGATACTGCAAGTTTTGTGCTTAGCAGCGGAATAGAGAACTAAAATGCTAGACGTTGAAGCTACAAAGCTATCGTTTGCAGTATGCTGCAGCTTTTACAACGACCAAAAAAGCCTGAACAAGATGCTACAGACCACAGCTGGAAACTTTGAGTTTATCTTTTGCGTGGATGGACGCTACAAGTACACACAGGACGACCCGGACAACAACGCACCCAAGCCTTGGGGAGAGGATGAGTTTTTCAAGTATCCTTTGTCCACGGATGGCTCACGCGAGGTAGTGAAAAGCTACAAGTCCGACAATGCGATACTACTTGATGCTCCCGACCTGCGTGAAAGCGAAAAGCGTGAGTTTTACATTGACGTGGCTAGACAGTACCAGGTTGACTGTATACTCACGCTGGACAGCGATGAATATGTCTGGTACGCAGAGTGGGAAAAGTTCAGACGAGATGCCTTTAACAAGATGGTAGTTCGAGACCGTGGCTTGTGGAATATCTACAACATAGACACGCGAGAAGACCGCAGCTTTATGCCCCGTCCTCGGTTATGGTATAAACCCTGGGAGCTAAACTACGGCTTGACTCATTATGAGTTTTATCGCAAGGACGATCCGACGCGGGCCCTTATTACGCTAGGCGGTGATGAGTACCATCTCGTAGACCACATATTGACAAGGCACGACAGACGACTGCGAACCTTGGATCATATCCTGGCTCGTGAGCGATGGGAGTTCGCTCAACAGATGGTCGAAGATATGCCGGTTTTTGCAGACGACTGGAGCGGTCTAAAGCATGTCAAACATGCTGACGAGCGATATGATAAAGTAACACAAAAAGTAGTAAAGTTAGTTGAAAAAGAACCGGATAAGGTTTCTGGGTAAGAGGATCGGACTCTCGTGGAATCCTAGGACGGGAAAGTGCTCAGAGTGCCTAAGAGTAGGCGTGACGGCTATGCATCATATTATGTACATCCCCGTTACTCCTTGGGCTGGTTCTGAGGAGTTATGTCTAAGTTCTCACTCAAAGAAGTCGTCATTCATCGGTTCATTTAGAGGACACCATCACAGCGAACAGAATAGAAAGGCGATCTCCCAAAGGATGAAGGTGATTAAGGGCGAAAACCCCCCTTGGCTAGGGAAGCATCACTCTCCGGAAACCAGGGCCAAGATAAGCCTTACAATGAAGACGGTGAAACATGCACGACCACCCAAGCAGTCGTAGGTACAAGGTGTAAGCACTGCAAGGAGCCGTTTTATCACTTTTCGGGGAAAACATCAGGCGTTTGCCCTTGGTGCTTCAAGTATTAGGTAACCTAACACAGCATTAGGTATCCTAATATATGGGAGGCTACGGTACAGAGTGTAATGAGTACCAACAACAACAACAACAACAACAACAACAACAAGGAGTTTAACGGCAGACTATGACTGGCAGCAGCAGTAACAACAAGAACGTGACGTTTGAACGAGGCAACAAGGTCAGGCTAGACCTAACGAGCGAGCAACTATTTTTGATAAGGAGCGCTCTAGCCAGCGAGAAGGAAGTCTACGAGAGGGTGGCATGGGATACAAAAAACGGGAAACTGAAAGAGGGCTCACTTGAGCTGGCGGCAAAGTACGAGGCGCTTATGGAGTACTGTGATGCAAAACTGGAGGAGCTTTAGAGCTATGACCGAGCACGCCAAGTACTACGTCTATATGACGCGCTGTCAGATGTGCGGAGAAGAGTTATTTTCTTACGAACCCTTTGAGGTTCCTCTCTGTAACTTCTGCAGGGGAGGGTTAAAAAAATGACCTACAGTAAACGAGCGAACGAGCAAATGTGCCTGTGTGCACACTCAAAAAGCTGTCATTTTAGACCCTTCGCTAAACAGGACACCTGTGGGCTTTGTCGTTGCGTCAAGTTTGAGCCCGAGGAGGGGGTGGTAATCTAGTGCAATGGTCACGCACACAAAGCGGGGAACTACTATGATCACAATTAGTAAGGAGACGCGCGACCTGATTCGTTCAAAAGGAGTCAAAGGCGAGACTTACGATCAAATTCTAAGGAGGCTGATTACTAAGAAGTGACACGCTACTGTATTAGATGCGGCATCGCGCTAGACTTTCCGACAGTTGCATCAGACTTTTGCAACACTTGTTACAAAGTCATGAAGAGCGTGGCAGCTGAGTCGTCTCAGCCACAAAAGGAGAATGAGAAGATGATGGACGCAGAAGACTTAGAGCGAGACTTCCACCACGACCGCAAGATCGCAGCCGACGCCTTACTCGATACTGTTGCGACGCTAAAACAAAGTGGCATCAATATAGCAGCTGCTTACCTGGCCCTGCTTGAAGTCTGCGAGTGTACAAAGTATGCGATGACTTACTCATATCCAGAAGGCGAGGCACTAACGGAGAAAATAGAAGAGATGGCCAAGCGCGCAATGGACCTCATCAAGGAGCAAGCAGACAAGTTGCTAGGAGTGTGAATGTAAATGGGTCGAAAGCTGGGTAACGCACTGATCGTTTACGGCGTTGTGAACTTTATAGCGTGCTGGTTCCTGCCTGGGATAATCTTTCCAATAGGCGGCGGTGTCTGGCTCGTCATTCTTGTCCTCCTTGGAAGATGGCAGCGAAATAAGGGCACGAAAAAGCCGAGCATAGCGGAAGAGATCAACAGGGTACTAGACGAACGTGAAAACAGGACAAAGAGGGAAGGCTGATGCATACGAGGAAAGGAGGCAGGCAAAACCATGAGGGACGAAAGACTTAGAAAAGTAACGGTAGAATACATCAGAAAGCTTCAAGCTTTAGATCCCCTTCCATTACCTTCAGACTTTTACGAGGAGATGATCGAGTTGATGGCTCTTGCTGAAACCTGGATGAGGAGTGAGGGAGTAAGCGAGAAGGCACTCACAGACTTTAGAAGTGCGATTCATACCAAAAATAGGGCAGACATGCGAGACGATCTATTCAGGTGGAAACGTGATCATGATGACAGACAGACATGACAGAGAGCATACTGACTGACACCGACCGAAGGCTTTTACTCGTTTTGGTTAGAGAAAGGCTGGAGAAAGTTCGCAAGCAAAACCCTAAGGGTCAGCGCGGCGGTATCGTGCATGACCTGATCATACGGGAGTACGAAAATATTCTCACTAAGCTGGCAGTCGAGGAAGAAAAATGAGTTACAAGCATGGGAACAAATATCGTTGTAACCTTTGTGGTTCAGGGGTTCCGCAATACTCGGCAGATAAAATAACGGTCCATCTGGAGACAACTCATAGGGTAGACCTCGACAGGATAAAACAGGATCTGAAAAGCGCGATCGCAACTGAGGTCAGCTAGGCATGAGACCTGTATGCCGGAGATGCGGGACACAAGCAGAGGTCTGGAACTCTTATTTTTGGCGTTGTCCATCTTGTGCTTTATTGCATAGCACGGGTAAGGAGGTACATAAGCGAGAGTGACATCATCATCAGCGTCATCAGTAAGCTGCGACGAGTGCGGAAAAAAGGACACGTGTCACGTCACTAGGACGAAGTACAGGGACGTCGTGTACCTATGCCCCACATGTTGGAGGAAGTCTTTAAGTAAACCCCGGGAGGCTAGCTAGGCTTGAACTCTGACGAAATTGAAGCAGCAACGCGTACCATAACAACTAGGTATGAGTTCTTCACAGCTCCGACTAAGACAGGGGGCACCAAAAGGCCTTATCTTTTGACACGGGCTAAACCAGGAAGACATGGTAGCTATTCGAGAGACTATGACTATGGTGAGTGGCTAGTGAAGCGTGACATGTATCTAATGTATCCGTCCGTTAGAACCGCTGAAGTTTCTAAGGTCCTATCTAATGTACGTAGACAAGCAAAGCTTATCGAGCCTGATTAGCTAGTAGTAGCCACATAGTACTGTATATAGACCTGTAGCACAGAGTGCCACAGATCGGTGACGAACGTACGTATGGGCTCGTCGTACGTTCTCAATATTTTCATACACGCCGCGCCTGTTTGTATTTGTGGAACGTTCCTGCGAAAGGGCATGATAAGACTTTCAGCGCTCCTCTTTATGTCGTCCAATTCAAGAGGCCTAGTCGGACTGTTTTTTCTGACAAAGATATGCAGGTCGACATAGTCCTCTGCATAGTCCATATTCCAGCCTAACACGTAGGGCTGTCTCTGGATATACCGGTCTAGAAAGTGGACTTGGTACGAGCCGTATCCATCCCACCACAGCGTAGAGAATTTTATGTCTGTAGACTTTACAAGGGCCGTGCTATCTGGCCAGTTGCCCTTTATGAAGTTGAGCAGCGACAAGGACATTGGCTCTGTGAGGTTGCCCGGCACTATCTTGCCGGGGATAAAGACGGTACTGCTCATTCCGATTGTATAGTACCGTCTTGAGTGCCAGAGCCCCAGCCTGGATCTATACCGCCTCCAGGCAAGCTGCGATACATGGGCTGAGTCGGGTTAAGCGGGTAGGTCATATACATGCCTGGTATCGAGAAAAGGCTGTCAGGGCTTGACTCCCTGATAGAAAAGCAGATATCCATAGCCTTAGCGTAATGATCGTCGCCTTTCGTTGACTCTGACTCGTAGTGGTCGATTATCCAAGAACTTGCAAAATATTCTGAGGCTTCAGCGATAAGCGGGTAAATGGGATCGTCAGTCGTATAGTTAGAGTGAGCGGTCTCACTTTCAACTCGGGCGTCGCCGTAAGCTATAGCTTGCTGGCAGTCCGTGTCGCTTAGGTCGCTTGTAGGTCTATTGCCTGAAAGCCTGCGGGCACGTACAAAGTCACCGTAAGGAGGGTGAGGTTGAGAAGACACGGAAAAATATTCTGACTCTTGAGTGTTTGATAACTATTCGTGGTGCGTGTCAATCGACGGTAGCATGTCCTTATCCTCGTCCTCGTCCTGAGTCACAGGCGCATTAGTATTGTTGTTGTTGTTGTTGTTGCTGCTGCTGTTGACGGCCTTCATAGACTGTCGTTCGCTCTCGTGTTCCTCACACAAAACATAGCTCATGAGCTTTGGTACTTTCAAAACAACAAGGAACTCAAGCCTGCAGCCGCAAGGGTAGTATATGGTGTTATCGTCACCGTTGACGCTGACGTCCAAGTTATTGCTTCTCTTCCAAGGAAAAGCGCGTCAAGTCAACTAACCTTGGGACTTTTTGGAACCAATCTTGATCCGTTTAACGTGGGAGGGCAAAGCCTCGCTTTCATGGCCCTCACGTTTGCGTTCATACACTTTGGAAAGTGGCTAGCCAACAGGCACAGCCCACGCGACGTCTACTTGTTTGCGGCCATCATAGTCGCGATCATAGCGATGCAGCTGGTCACAGTACTCTACTTTGATCAGCAGAACTCGATCCTGGTACAGTATAACTTGCAAGAACTAGCTAACCAAGAGAGGATGTTAGACGTTATCAACAACTTTACTGCCAAGTATACGCCGCCGCCGCAACAGCAGTTCCATTTTGCTAGCTAACTCTTGTTAGCTGCAGCCGCTTTTTTGCCTGTTAAGACTTGCTTTTGTTCAGGTGTTGGGAAACTACCGTTTTGGCCCAAAAAGGCGAGGTCTTCAAACTCGCTAGACCTGAAGGCTTCTAGATAAAACGGCCCATATGTTCTTGACACAGTCTGGATGTAACACTGTGTTGTATCACTTATCATGTCTTTCTCTTCGAGCTCTTCTATGAGCTTTGGATTCCAGGCTAAGTCGTACTCGGTCTGAACGTCTGATATACCAACGAGCTCTTTAGAGTTTGCGCCGTTAAAGCGCCACTGGGCTTTGGGCATCTCGTACTTGCCAACGGTTCGCATAAAGGTCATTTCGTTACCTGCGTTATCTTTGCCGGTTTCTTTTTGCTCATACCAGACATGCTCTGAGCTCTTGAAGCCGCCGACCTTTATTCTGTAGATACGGGTGACTTTGGTGGTTTTTTCGCCAGTAACTTGCTCGTTAAACTGGCCCTCGAGCTTGTCTTGAACGGTGCTGATATAGTCTAAGTCCTTGTTTTGTGCGTAAAAAGCTTGAACTTTTGGGTGCATTATACAAGAAAAGAAAGAAAAAAGTTGTTTAGGTAAGAACTAAACTACTTTATCTATGTTAGGTTACTACTCCTGTTACTTTACGTATCCGACCCGGAACCAGTATGGCGGGCAAATTCCAATCCCTATAAACGAAACCGTCGACTCCTTCTCTAGAGAGCCTGTACTGTTCAGTTTTGACAGGTCCTTGGAACATCGCGACAGCAGCTGGGTCAAAGATCATAGCTATCGTACTTGTGTGCTCATTGTCTGTATACCACGTGAACCCTGGCATGCCTGGTACGTCTGTTATCACCTTAGCCATTGACATGTTTGGTAGAGGTATGGCTTGAAGCACACCCTTGACGTACGTGCTTTGAGTATATCCTCTCCAAGTCTTATCGTGGGAAGTGATAACGTTAGGACTTCCATTATTGGCAAAAATTGTATCACTTGTGCTACCTATGTCTTTAAACGGACTGTTCGTATTGTGGTCCGTGGTGAAGGCTGTCCAGTCGGCGCCCGTTACTGGGTTAGGTGCTGCTTCTAGTGTTGTAGCTATTTTGTTCGCCTTGATACGCTTAAAATCGGTGGTTGCGTTATCGATTTGCTGGCGCCACATGTCGTGCACTAATCTCAACTGGGATTCGTCTGTCATAGCTATCGTACTAACGTCTTTTGTCAGGTTAAACAGTGCTCTGGTCGCTCCGGCTCTCTTGGTCGTGGGCATTACTCCTTCAGGGACTCCCGTTTCGGCGGTGAATCTTGTAAACGTATCGACGTTTATGGTAAGTTGGGGAGTTCCGATAACTGGGAGAGCTCTTTCTAGTACGAAAGTTCTCAACTCCGTGTTGACCATAGTTGCCATCACGTTGACTACATCGATAGCTGCAAAGTCTGAGTCGGTTCCAACAGCTGCACTACGCATAAGTGGGTTTGCTCCGGCATGTCTTACTCTTGCGTCATACTCTTGCGCTATAGCCTTCCACTCGCCGATAAAGGGATCTTGTGTTATCTTACCGTAGTCTGGTATCGAGCCGCTTCTGCGTTGGTCGGCTACTGTGTTAATGCCATCTATGATTTGTTGCATGTCTGCGACTGGCTCGTCGTATGTAGGCAGTCCTTTGCCTGTTTCGCCTATGTAGACGTGCATCGGCTTTACGAGGTTGCCGTTTGCTGCGTGCTCTGCTCCTTTCGTGCGGTTAAGCCATAATGAAGTAGACTGAGCTTTCTCGTGTCTTCTTGCTTCGTCCTTTGTTAGGTAGCCAGAAAGCTTCTCGTCGACTTGTTCTTGAGAAATCATCATTTCGTTACATCAACCTCCGACTAAGATTGGCCTCCGAAGCCTAGCTTTACTCGAATAACGTCTCCCGTTGCACAGGCCGTCGCCGAGTTATTATAAGAGGACTCGTTTTCATGACCTTCGTAGATTCCGACAATGCGCTGGTTGTCCTGCACTGCGGTCTGGACGTTTGCGCCCGTTGGTGTGGTTGGGACGGCAGTAGCCGCAAAAGCTACAACACGGCCAGCGTTAGCAGGATCGTTCTGAACTTGCTGTAAGGGTTGTATGGTTCCTCCAGCTAACAGGTAAACCCAGCCTTCACGAATAGCTGCAACTGTGCTGTCTGAAGTGGCTGGGGTTGAGGCTGCTACTGCGAACGGGTTAATTTGGCCTGCTACAGCTGGGCTTTGCGTCCAGTTTCCAGCTGAAACAATGAGAAGGTTGCCCTTTACTATAGTTGCGTCAACGTTGGACTTATTCTCTGACCGGATAAGTGCACCGGGCAAATAGTCGCCAGCTGCGACGACCAACTAGGTGACTCCCTCCATCAAATAGTCTCTGGTCGAGAGCCAAGCCGGTTTTTGATTAACTGCCGCCGCCTCTGTGGCAGCGTTTTTCATTGTAACCTTTGACTCTACGTATTGGACTTCCTTCTTACCGGTGGCCTGTTCTGTCTGAGTTGTATTACTAGCACCCTTTAGATTAAGGCCAGCGTTTTTTGCCTCTACGTAGGGCTGATATATACTGTGAATCTCTTCAAGTGGTAAGTTTGATTTTGCTAACGAGCTAACTCGTTCGTCAAAACCTTCTTTTTCAACAATGCCTGCGGCTGATAAGATAGCTGCAACTTTGTCACGTCGGTGCTCTGTTTCAAGAGCCGCCATTCTCTTGGCGAGGTCCGAGTTTACCGAATCCTTTTCTTTGTTGGAGTTTAACGCGATAGCAAGCTTTTGCTCTAGACTTGCGATCTTTTTGTTTGCAGCATCCAGTTCAACTACGGCACTAGATTGCTTTAGTGGATCTGGCACTTTATTACGAGCTTGTGAGTCAGAAATCCGCTCTAGGGAACTATAACCAGGCGGGTAGTTTATTTTCGGCTCATTTTCTGGCGAGTTATGTTGTAGTGGCGAGACTTTTGCAGAGAGTAATAGCTTTCGGTTGCAGTAGCCACACGAACCGTACCCATGCTTCTCGATTATACTGGCTTTCTTTAGCTGAGCTAAACAAGTGTCAGGGTCTCCAGTGCAGCTGCCGCCGAAGGTTGCGACCTTGACGCCAAACGCCGGGTCTTTGACTAGAGCTAAGTGAGTGCCTTGCCACTTTGAGATAGATCTGTCTGACTCTGACGCGTCCTGTTTGTAGAGCTGCGGTGAAACGTACAAAGGAATCTCGCCCATGCGCCATGCATCTATCGCGTAGGGGTCGGTTATCTCACAGACTGCGTCGTATCTTGTACCGTTCTTGACGACGTCGGTTACCGAGCCTATTCGGTAGAGCTCCTGATAAAGTAGGGCGTGATCTAAGTTGGGATCTCCGCTGTCAGGGTGATCGAACTTTTCAGTTAAGACCAGGGGCTTGCCTACGTACGAAGTGATGTTAGCGTCTAGGGTCTGCGGTGAAACGCCCCAGTTGTTTTGATTTAAGGAAGTGTCTAAGAGGAAGGCTTTAACAAAAAAGCGACCATTTGACTCGAACGGCTCGACTTGGGCGTTCTTATAGATGCGCTTTGCCTTTCGAGTGGAAGACTTTTTCTTGTTATTATTACTCTTGCCGTCGTTCTCGTCTTCGGTGTCCTCTTCCTCTGGACTCTCGTCCTCGTCCTCCTTTTGCTCTTCCTCGTCTGCACCTGACTGGCCTGAGATTATTGGGCCCTTAAAGTCGGGCATGACCGTCTTTACCTTCATTGTTTGCTGGTCTTGTTCGTCGTCGGTCTGGTCGTCGGGGAGGTCCGGTATGTCCGAGTCGTTGGAGATGTCTTCTGCGTCGACTGTCGGGTCGTGTACGTCGGTATCAAGACCGGTGTTGTACATGTCTTTCTGGTCTTGCGACATGTGAGTGTCGATGTGATCATTACCGTCGAGGCTAGCTATCGAGTCGAACTTGGGCCCGTCGTTACCAAGGTCATGGGTGTTACCCTTGTCTTTGGTATAGCCTAGATTTTCTCCGTAGTCCTGCTGAATGTCTGCTGATTCCTCTTCGTCCTCAGCTTCCTCCTCAGGTAAGTCGGGCTCGTTGTCGGTTTCCTCTGGCTCTACTTCTGAGAGGCCCTTTGTGGGGTCAAACCAGCCGGACTTTTTTTCGAAAGCGTCCTGGCAGTCTTGGGTTGCGTCTTCCTCTGAGAGCGAATCGTCTGCCTTTATTTTCGCCTTGACGCAGTTCTCTACCATCTTGTTGGACGCGGCAGATTTTGGGACTTGCTTTTTTTGCAGCTGGTTTAGCTTCTGGACTTTGTCTAAGGCATGACCTTGACCTACCGGACCTTTAGGACCATAGACCCGGTCCATTACGTTAGGAGCGTCCTCTGAGATAGCGTCGCAGATTCTTTGAGCCGCCTCAGGATCGTGACCCATGCCAGAGGCCTTGACAAGACAGTCGGAGCGGGCTATCGCGTCACGCCAGTTGTCTACTAGCTTGCCTCCTACGAGTAGCTTAGTTTGAGACATTTTTTATGATGGCTGTAGACGCCGCTGCGCGAAACGTGAGAAGTAAGTCGTCTTACAACTATCGTGGGTGTTTATTAACTGCCTACTACTAGGTGATTATATGAAACCGTGCAAGTGTGGCTGCAAAGTCTTGATAACTGAGAAAGATAACTGGGGCAGGAACCACGACTACGTTTTAGGTCATGGGAATAAAGGCACGTACCATTACTGGAACCTCAAGGGAGACAAGCATTACAACTGGAAGGGCGGCGAGTCGCTAAACTCCCAAGGGTACATAATGGTAAAGTGCGAAGGCCATCCGAGAGCAAAGAAAAACTATCGGTACAGGGTCCGAAAGCATATCTTGGTTATGGAGAAGCATATCGGCAGGTTTCTCCTTAAAGGCGAGCGGGTCCATCATATCAACGGTGACAAAACGGACAACCGGCTTGAAAACCTCCAGCTGATGACAGACAAGGAGCACACTAGCTATCACTCAAAACTTTACTGGGAGACCGGCGCTTGCACCGTGGAAAAAAACTGTAATACAAAGCGCGATCCAGTAACAGGGAGATTCTTAACTAACCAGATCTAAGCGGCAGCGGCACGAATCATGCGTGTCGGATCCTGGCGTTGGCATATCGGGATCGTCGGCTGACCATTGCTCACCTTCCAGCTCTTGACAGATGGGGCAAACTCGATCGTCGTCTTCTGTGGCCCATTCAAAAACGTCTTTGCCTGGACTTGCTGTGGTATCGGTCGCGGCTGCTTGCTCCGCTGGTGATGTGTCCTCGTCTGCATTAATGACGTCTGGATTATCTACTGTTTGGCTGGCAGGAGTATCAGGACTAAGTGACTCGAGTGCTGGAAGGGCTGTGAGTATCGAGCTGGTCACGCCTAGCATACTGTTAGCTAGGTCTTCCCTGCGCTTTTGCTCAGCTACGTCCAGCTCTTTTCTCAGCTGCTTATCGTCTTGTATCTGTTTGAGAAGGTCGGGATCTATTACGGGCGTTAAAAGCGGCTTTCTTGGATCGGTTGGAAAGTGGAGGGGAAGGGGCGCTCTCGGCTTCGCTTTATCAGCCGCCCTCATTTGTTGAGCAGTAAGAGCAAGAGCAGCGGCCGAACGGAGCGCGGCTGCGAAATGGGGTACATTCAGCAACAGTTGAGACTGAGACCGCGCTCTATCCGAAAGCGCCTTGCTTTTCGCAAGGGTGCCGAGTGCTATAGCTTTTGTGACGAGTCTGACTACAAAGCCCGAGACTATGTTTGTAAGGGAGAGCTTTGACTTGGTTGAAAAACGTGCAGATAAGATAGAGCCAATGACGTCTTTCTGATGCAGCACAGCTGCAACTCTTCTCCAGAATATCTGCTCAAACTCCGCTGTCAGAGTCTTTATCGTGGCTATATCGGGAGTGGTTAAGTAGGTCTTGTGGTTTTGTCGTTTGAGGTTCGCGATATAGTTTACGCCACTGATAAAGGCGTTGTTAGCAGCTGCCCTGATTATGTCCTCGACTTCGTTCGAGTAGACACGCTGTATGACAGAAATATCATTAGTAGAACCGGCAGCGATATCAACCAGAACGCGATTAAGGTGGTCCCTGGCGTCTTTCTCAATGGCTAACGCTTCTTTCTGTCTCGCTTTTCTTATTTCGCCTTTTCTTGAGGACGGGCTTGGACTCGACTGAGCTAAGAGATTCCGACGTTGCTGTCGTATGTCTGCAATGTTTACTGACGTGCTTGAGAGCTATTCGTTAGGACTAACGAGAACTAGATTAGAGGGGCCGCGAGTTTTTCTTGCCTCTCATGAACTTTCTAAATGGCATAGTCCAGTCTTTTGTAAAGGTTAGGCCTGCTCTATAGTTGTACCTGTATTCCTTCATAGGGACTGGCCTAGCACTTCTTTCGCCCGCTCCAGCAAAGCCGCCGCCTATTCCACCGACTGAGGAGATTATCTTGGCGATGTATGTCGATATGCTTAACGAGTCGGAGACTGAGACGGCGTCAGTGACAAAGATGTTATAGAACCTCCTGCCTCCAGCAAAGAGGTTGTCAACTATGGCTACTGTTTGAGTAGATATTTTACGGCTTACCTTTCGCTTGATGCTATCAACGGTCGTTAAGGTCTCTTGCATCGTTCTAAAGTGCTTGGCAGTTCTAGCTAGCGAATCTGAGACCGTCACGGTTTGAACGAGGTTAAAGAATCTGCCTTTTACTCTCACAAGCAGCTCGCCTATCGTCGTAGTATCCGAGAGTCTTCGGCCTATCTTTCTGGCTATGCTCTCCGATATTGTCGTGTTTTCCGATGTCGGGGCGCGGAAGTGTTTCGCTACCCTTGCCAGCGAGTCGGAGACTGTTACGGTTTGAGCGAGATTGAAAAACTTGCCCTTCACGGCTACAACCGTTCCGGTTAGTGTGGTCGACTGCGAGATGCTTCTGAAAAAGTGGGCGAATCTTGTTAAAGAGTCGGAGATCGAAGCAGAATCTACCAGCTGCCTAAAATGTTTTCCAACCTTAACGAGAGAGTCGGCTATTGTTGTCGTGTCTGTAGCTATCCTGAAGAAATGGGCAAACCTCGAGACTGTGCCGGCGGCTACCGTTACGGTTTGAGTCGCTATAAGCGGCATCGCCTTTCTTATGAGCGGCGCTATAGACTCGGGTGCTCCAGCTATAGCAGCGCCTTCACTAACCGTTATGCTGACGTTATCGAACTCTGCCTCAGAGTCTTCACAGTAGAGCGAGACCTTACCGCTGTACAAAGTAGACGTTGGGGGATAGTTTGTTGGGGGAGCTGGAAAGCCGCCGACTCCTACGTCTTTGTAGTCGCTGTATAAGGTGCCATCGACAAAGCATCTAAAGTGATTGCCGTTTACGACTACCTTGACATGGTACCACTGGTTTAGGGTTAAAGTGAAGGGTGTGCCGGGTGTGTCAAGTATGATTTGGGTGCCACCTGTGTCGACCTTTCCCAGCTCGACTCCTGACATTTTTAGTACAAAGTAGTAGAGATGCTGGTTGTCGGTCCAATGCCAGTTCACCCAGGCTGTCTCCCAGTTGTTGGGCGTCGAGCCAGTACGAAGCTGCTGGATTGTTCGCATGTCTAGCTCAAGTGTAAAATTTGTGTAGTTTGAGGTCGACGTGATAAGAGTACTGAAGGTTTGACCCGAACTGGTTGCGGCCGTCGGTTTTTCCCAGACCACTAACGAACCGGCGTGAGTGCCGCCTGACGATGAACGAACGCCTGCGGTACCGCCAGACAGAAACCTCTCGAACCACTTGCCGTTAGACGAGGCCTGAGCGTCTGCCGTGTAAGTATACGTCCCTGCCTCAAAGTCGTCGTACATCGAAAAGACTGGAATCGGTCTTTTCACTAGGCGCTTTATTGACTCGGTTATGACAACCGTGTCGCTTACCGATATCTGCTTTAGACCGCCCTTGGCCGCTGATAAAGCATCGGAGATGGTCGTTACCTGCGTCGCTATCTTTGGCAGGGCCTTCCTTTTCAGGAGCTCCGAGATTGTTACAGCCGTCTCGGCTATTGTTCTAATGTAGCGCTTGACTTTGACTAGAGAGTCTGAGATACTTGTCGTCTCTGTGGCAATTTTTGGCAGGGCTTTTCTTTTTAGGAGTTCCGCTACGGTTGTCGTTTGACTGGCTACGAATGGTTTGGGCTTTCTTGTCAAGGAGTCGGCGATAGACTTTGACTCCGATAACGTTCTGAAAAAGTGAGCAAACCTTGAGAGGCTTTCTGCGATGGTGGTCGACTGCGTTGCGATTTTGGGCTTTGCAGTCCGTAGTATACTTTCGGCTTTTGAGACGGTATCTGCGCAAGTCCTGAAGAAATGAGCGAACCTTGCAACTGATTCGCTTACTGTGGTCGTCTGAGTAGCCACCTTGGGTAGCGCTTTTCTCTTCAAGAGCTCTGAGATGGTGACTGTCTCGGTAAGAATAAAGCCCTTGATTTTTCTCGAAACCAGAGAGTCCGATATCGTAGTGGTCTGAGTTGCTATGCTGGGCCGTGGTTTTCTGAGAAGGCTTTCGGCCTTGGCTACGGTCTCACTCAGAGCCCTGAAAAAGTGAGCAAACCTTGTTAGTGCTTCTGATATGGTGGTTGTTTGAGTAGCTATCAGTGGCATGGGCTTTCTTAATATTGAGCCAGCTGAGACGGTAACTGTCTCCGTCGCTATTTTGGGTTTAGGCGTTCTAGCCAGTGTCTCAGAGATGCTGGTCGTATCACTTGCAGTCCTGGTATAGAGCTGAACGAGTGGCTTAAGTATCAGCTTCCAAAGGTTCGTGGGGAACGGGTATGCACCCGCTTGCTGGGACTGAATACGCTGCTTCTCTACTACCGTGGCGGTAACCTGGGCGGTAGGAGCGATGTTGGTGGTTGTACTGGTAGAAGTGGGATAATTGTGTACCGCACAGATCATCATCGTTACAGTTGTTGCCACCAAGCTACCTTACTCACTGCTCCTCGAACTCGACATAAACGGTACGGTTGAGGGTTACAGATGGCGCACCAAAGGTAAGGGTCTGGCCAGGGCTCTCTATGTACGAGGCATGGCTGCTCACAGTTGTACCGTTATTATTTGTCTCAGTCGTTCCATCAAAGTAAAAGAACGAAACAAAGCCCGCAGAGGTGGCAGCAGTCGCGAAGTAGACCTCCATTATGATTACGTCTCCAGCCTGACAAGTAACTGCGGAGCCGGTGAACGTTCCAAAGACTGACTTTTCTGTGTTGGTACTGCTGGGCTCGGTGAACCCTGTGCCGCTACTATTACCATCCATTATCGTACCAATCTTGGTGCCAGTGCCTGGTCTCCAAACATAGACTGTAACATTGACCGCTCCGGTCGTAGTCACGGGGAAGTTCCCAGTCGCCGCCGACTCTTGGGCTGCAAATGCATAGTTCCAAGTGTCAGCGGCTATACTGGTCGAAGTTAGTGTGTCAGATACGAACTTTGTAAAGTAAACAGTCTTGTTCGTGCTGCTCATAGTTGGTGATTGTTGCGTTGTCTGAGACGTTCCAATTGTGGTACTCATCGAACGATTCACGGTATAAGCATCGACAGAGACCAGAGCGGTCGTATACGCACCCTGCTTGGTAGTCGGCAAAGTACCGGAGACCGAACTCGTTGCATTGTGAAAGTACAGCTTTGTCATTACTGGTCAGTTAGCTAGTGGGCTGGGTTCAAAGTAACTGCAAATATTCCTCCAGGGGCTATGACTATCTTGTCGTCCTCGTCTTTTGCTTCCCAGTTAAAGTCTGTGCCAGAATGAACCGACAAGGTATCTATAGTACTACTGACCGTCCCAATAGTGAAAGGACCGGTTTTTACGGTACTTGCGGCAGCGGGAGCGTTTGCGTCGTTTGGGACTGGAGTGAAGGTCGTGCCCCCTGAACCTGCGGCCGACTCTATTACAAGTCTCAGCTTTGTGTAGTAGTCTGGAACGGTAGTGTCAGTTCCATCGGAGGCAGTTATCCTTATCTTTCTTATTCTTATCTCGACGTTGGTGGGAGCATCTATCTCTACGGCTAAGGATTCTGTGTTGGCTGTGTATGCTCCTTGCTCATAGACAGAGTAGACGTTTGTCATTATTCGACATGCTCGACTGTGACTGTAAACTTTTGTGAGACTACACCTGACTGCAGGGCCACACAAAACAGAGATGCGGGCTTTACAACGATATAATCGTCTTCGTCTCTAGCAATGAATTCGTATAGCGCACGCCCGTTTACTGAGATAAGATCGACTACTGTGACGTTAGTAGTACCTAAAGCGCATGCTGTTGTCGTAGACTTTCCTTTGACGGTAGAGACGGCAGCAACAAAATTGGCATTCTTGGGCACCATACTGACAGTAGGCGCTGCCGTGGTTCCTGCTGTGGTAGTGTCATACCTTACGAACTTTATACGAAAATAGTTGTCTACGCCGGCAGTGTCCGTTCCGTCTGAGAAGCCTACCCTGACCCGTTTTATTTTTATGGTTACTCCGGTTGGAGCCTTTAACTCGAGGAAAAGATCCTCTGTGTTTATTGTGGAGTTTGATGTTGCCTGTACTACCGTGACATATTGAGCCAAGCTAGATAGCTCATCCTAGCCCAAGTTCAAAGTCCAAGTCAAACCTAACTGGTCGCCTGATACAAAGCTGGTCGCCGTAAATGTAGCCTCGTGTGATAGCGTGCCACCAACAGCTAACTGGTTGAATAGTCCGGAAGCTTGGACGTTGGTAGCCGTTCCGGTAGCGGTATAGGTTACAGTGTTAGTTGTGGCATTAGTACCAGCAGTGTGCGCATATGTTCCCAACGCTCTAGCAAAGCCTAGCGTTGTCATCTCACCAGATAAAGTGGTATCACCTGCTGCTGGCGTTACCGCGGTAGTTGTGACTGCTACCCAGGCGGTGCCGGCAGTTCCAAGGCCGCTATCTTTGTAGCATTGCTGATGGAAAAAGTCGCGACCTCCGTTCGTAAGAAGGTTATGCTGGTTTTCTGTAATAACCTGCCAGTCGTTGTATTGCTTTCGCTCAGAGTTCCATCGTCTTACTTGAGCAGTGAGAAAGCCGCAGCCGAAAGTATGATCTGCCAAGTCTAGGGAGGTAGACTTGCAGTTTGCATTTGCTTTAACCGTGCGAGGCTCTAGGCCGAAAGCGCGTTTAGCTTTACGTTGCCAACTATTATAACGGATTACTTTTATGCCAAGACCGTCGTTAACTTTAGTGTCTTCTCTGAGTGATGTCACTGTATTCAGAAGACGAGTCGCAAGATCGGAATAGAGAACTAAACTACTACTACTACCCTACTACTGCTGCCGTGCCGTCTTGTAAGAGCATTCTTATTTTTACTGAGCTGCCTAGCTGGTTGTAGGCCAGGATCGCCTTTTCAACCTCGACCTCTGCGAGAGCTTTTCTAAAAAGCTCGTTTTCCTTAGTTAGGCGCTCGATTTCCTTTTGTAGCTTTTGATTTTCTACCTCAGTCTCGGTAAGCTTGGTTGAAATGTCAACCAGCTCTCGCTTCTGTACAAAGTCCTTTTCGTGCTTTGGTAAAGAGTCAGACAACTTTCTTTTTTATGGAACCGTCGGACTGGAATCTATCTTTTGCTCCTGCGTTAACTTTCTGACATAAGGCGCAGTTGCAGGTAGCAAGGCGCTTCAAGTGCTCCTCGCCATGCTCCCAGCCAGACTTTTTATACTCTGTACAAAAGATACAATCACACGTACAGTCACATGAAGCTGAACAGAAGCAGCCACAAGCACAAGGTGCTGGATGAACTATTGTGACTCCGCTGGCTTCATCTTTCCAGCTCAAGGCGAAAGCAGTCCCAAGAGCCTCATTTGTCCGTAAGCCTGGCCAAGCATGTATTGTTCGTTGCTAGTCCAACTAGCGCCAGCAGTTCTAACGCCTCCAGCGGCTTGGTTGACGCCGCCGGTATTGTAAAAGCCAAACTTGTTTGACGTAGTCCTCCCGAAGATTATACCCTTAGTAGTACCGAAGTTTATACTGAAAAAATCATTGTCGCTGACGCTGCTAAGATTGTTAAACAAACTCAAATGAGTGCCGCTGCCGTAGCCTAAGGCGGTGGGGCCCATGGTATACGAATTAAGTGTGTGGTTCACGGTGGTGCTGCCAACTGACCAGTTGGTTGAACTAGCAGTAAACAAGTTTATTCCTCCCTGATGTTGTATTCCTGACGAGTTGGTAGCGAAGTTACCAGCGCTATGAGTAATCTGCGTAGAGTCGGTAAAGAAATTTGTAGCTGCTCTAAGAGAGCCTGTGAGGGCGTTAGCACCGGTACCAGTATGAGTAAGTTTAGTAGTATCGACGTTAAATGCACTTGCCGCTGCCGAGAGATTGCCACCTATCGTACCGTCTGAGCCAGACTGTATCTTTTGGCCTGCTATTACGTGATTCTTTGCGGTGAGTGTGTCGCCTGCGGTTATCGAGCCGCCCGAGTTTAGAGCAGAGTTTACCGTTAAGTTGCCGGCGCTTATACTCTGACCTGATAGAGAGCTGTTTGTTACGATGGGACCAGTTGCGTTAAGGCCGTTTGTAAACAGGTGACCGCCTCCCCAGGTAACGTTATCATTCTGGGTGACCAGAGTATCATCGCTTGAGATAGCAGGAAGTGAAAGCTTGACATTATTAGTTATAGAGCCGCCTGTTATCTCGTAAAAAGCTGGCTGACCTCCTACAGAGTTTGTCTGTGAGCTAACGCGAACGTTACCGTTTGACAAATTCGTTCGAAGGTGCGCAGCTGTTGGTAGCTTGGTTACTCCCTGATAGGTTGGTGTTGCGACGACTCCTGCTGACATATTACTATAATATAATCAAGAGGGTATAGAAGCTAAAAGGTTTAACGCACCTATTCTTTCTCTTTTGCCGGTCTTTGGTGCTCCTGGCACTGGCCTCTGTCCTTTTTGTCCTATGTCAATGGGCGACTCTTGAACGTTTAGATTCTGCTGCAGCTCTTGGTTTAGTCCTTGGGCCGAGCTCTGTTGTGGAAAGTCAACCGCCTTTGGCGTCCTGGGATTTAGCTTTGCCTGCTGCTCAAGTGCGACCGTCTGCAACTGATTCATTGCGGTGTCGCTTTTGGTTTGGAGTAGACGGACCTGATCGGCTACGTCGTCAAAGCCCAGATATTCAAGTACGCGGTCTGGCGGAAGGATCCCCGCTTCGTAAAGTGGGATCACTGCCAAGGCTTTGTCCTTTAGATTTTCTAAGGCTATGTCTTCAAAAGCTAGTATTATCTTAACTTTGAGGTCGTCAGGGTCGTCTACTCCTAGGATTTGTACGAGTAGTCTGTCAAACCACTGTGGTTCAACTATCGAGTTTATCCAGGTGCGCTGCTCTTCTATCTCAGACTCTTTCCAGGCGAGCATAACCTCCTGAAGCGTCGCAAAATTCTGGATATCCTCGAACCCCAAAATGGCAGCTGGGACGGCTAGGTCTCGAAGAATAAGCTTCTCGTTTTCATTGCGTTCAGTAAGAAGAGAAGCTAGGTCTTTTTGCAGCTCATGGACTTCGGCTGTTATGTCTTGGCTTATGGCACACCATCTGCCAGGCTTGAAGCTTGACAGGAAAGACTGGATCTCGGCAGCGTTCCTTATAGTGGGGACTTTGAGAAGGCCAAAGCCTGACCACATTGAGTAGTTGATCTCCTTGAGGTCTTCCTCGTTGAGTATACGATTTGTCTCACTGATGTGAGCGATGGCTTCGAGGTCACTGAGACCGTAGCCTATCGTGTAAGGCGAGACATGATAGTCACAGTTTGTAAAGTAGACGATATCAGAGCCTTGCAAGTAGTTGCCAGAACCGTAGACGCCTGGCGCATTGTACTGCACCCGCTCAAGTCTCCAAGTGTAAGGATCTATGACGACCTGGCCAAGCAGCTTGCTTGACAAGATCTTCATGTTGACAGGCAGCCCATTTTCGGGCCCTTCGACGAGGATAGCTGACCTACCGAAAACCTTGGCCTGTATGAATGCAGCTTTTAGATTTTGCTGAAAGTTACACTTACGGTCTACGCGGTCAACGACTCGCTTGGCATCGGCTATCTCTCGGTCGCTAAGAACGATGTTCATGGCGGCCCTGGCCTCTTCGGGTTTGACGAACGTATCAACGAGGTCGAAAGTAGTCGAGAGAGACTTGCCTAGAACGAAGGCTGTCTTTTTGTTTATGGCCGCTCTGACTACAGGATCACATCTGTAGGCCTCCTCAAAGCGTATCTTCATGGAGAAAGTGTAAGGGTCTCTGAGTGCTGGTCCTGCTGAGGACGATAGCGGACCGGAGCTACTGATATATTGATACTCTATGTTTGAGACGGCTGCTGAGCGCAGGTTGTTATTATTATCAGCTGGATTACCTATGTTAGTGCCGTCAATGTGAGACGGCTCACGTTTGCCTAGGCCTACTGACCTGACGGTTAGGTTATCAAGATCATAAGTGCGGCTTTGTTTGGTTTCGGTTTCGGTTTCAACTGTATCAGTATCAGACACGTTTTACGTTGTTTCATGTCTGTACTCTCGAAGTGAGAACTAAACTAAACTAGAGCTAGCTAGCAACCACCAGCATACCAGCTACAGTTGCAAAACTTGCAGCGATAGCGCTGAATAGATGGCAACTTTTCTTTTTCGAACATCATGGAGCAAGGATGCTTGCATTCAGAGCAGATCACGGGCAGGGCTCTAGCTCTTCGCTAGTTATTTGTCGTAACCGCTTTACTAACGTGATAGCGCCCTGAGCCTTATCATAACAGCGGCCGCACAGAGCATACCAGTTGTCGGAGACTGGACCGTGCTTGTCTACAAACACACTCCTTATTCGTCTTTGACAAAAGTGACAAGAGACGGCTATTTCCGCGACGTCCAGGCTTGCTTTTAGTTTTTGTTCGGTCATCTTGCCTCATTCATTCTGGATGGTACCCCTTGTCTTCTAACTCTTCCCTTAACTCCTCTGAGATTCCCGAGCCTGGCTGTCTCTTTCGAAGGTCGGTTTCCTGCTGCGATATTACGATGGGTGTGGACGATGGGCCAGAGCCCGTTACAGTCCCATGTTTCTGCACGAGCCTTTTTTGCTGCTTAGCCTTGCTTGTGGGTGTCCTAAGGCCGCAAGACTGACACAGAAGGTTTAGCCCATTGTCCACCGATATCAGCTGCTCATGGCAGTACTTACATGCTTCTGCCGGAGGTGGGATCTGATCTGGAAAGTAAGCTACGTTTACCTTTTGCCTGTCTCGCAGGTACTCGGCGACTGGAGTACTGCGGTCATAAGTGGTATCGAAATAACCTCTGTACTTTCTAGATTCTGCTGCTGATGATGACGATGATGATGACACTAGCTAGAAGCTGCGGCAGAGCTACTTGCTAGCTACGAGGTTGGTCGGTTATGTTGGGTATCCCTATGATCTCGGTCTTGTCTATGGTCCGCGTGCGGATCATACGTGAACGGCCTGCGCTCTATCATGCATATAACTAGAGTGTTGAGGTCTGGACCATGACGATAGCAAAGCTCGTACTGAACCCTTGACGCTCCTCTTTGCGGTGAGAACCAAACCGTAGCCTTGTTTGTGTCGGTATGCATTATTGCCCGCCCACAAGCGCTGCAACGCTTGGGCTGTACCGTCGGCGTCATTATGAGTGGGACGACCTCGTTACGTTGAAAAAGCCCGTCCAGCCAAGGTCTGAAAAGTGTGCCAAGTGCGAGTGAAACATGAACAGACCAGGATACAGGTAGTGAAAGTCTAGACACCCTCTGTCGCCTTGCATCAACGAGACTATGTCTGTATATATCTTTGAGGAGTTCGCGGTGCAGCTAGGAGTATACATGAACAGGTTGCCGTGCATGTGGAAGTTATTGATCGGATCAAACTCTACCATGTTTACCAAGTAAATGCGGTAAGGCACGCCAACGGTTAAGGGTATCGAATCGTTGCCCGTGTAGCCAAACGGCATGCCGTTGACTGAGTAAGCCTGGTTGTCAGGTCCGTTACCCTCGTCCGAGAGCGCTTCTACCTGCGATATGTTGTCTCGAAGCTGCTGCATGGTAGCCAAGTTGGTTTGTGGCAGGTGCTCTGAGCCGTTAAGTCCTTGATAGCTGTAGCTGTAAGAGTTTAACATCATGACCATCTCGGCAGCTGGCGGCCTTGGCTGCTTGGGATCGATTATCATCATGCCGTACAGACCCCTGGAGATGTGCTCTTCGATTGGCATCATATGACAGTGATAAGGATAGACTCCGAATGGCTGTGCCACAAACTTGTACGTGTACGAATGGCCCGGGGCAATACTGCCGCCTGGACCGGTGCCCATTACACCGTCAGCGGCTCCAGAGTGGATGCTATGCATGTGAAAAGAGTGCGCAAACTTGGACTGCTGTGAGTTGTACACGGTTATCTCAACGTGATCGCCTTCCGTCATCCTCAAGGTTGGACCCGGGACGGAGGAGTTGAACGTCCAGACGTGATAGATAAGAGGGTCGCTTGTATTTTTAGAGATGGCTAAAGGTGCACCTGCTCCGCCGTAGTCGTTAGTCACAAGCAAGAACTTGCGTAACACAGTTCCATTACTGAAAACGCTGACGTGACCGCAGGCAAAGTGCACGAGGTAGGTTCTAAAGTCGGTGGGCGTGTGCTGGTCCTGTGAGCACCTGTTTGCCCTGTCACGTTCTAACACTGGTTTGTATAATAATAGCGTCTTGGCTTGCTCGGCTCTTATCTTTTGCAGCTTTATGAAAGCAAGCTGGTTTGATAAGTGCTGTATCTGCTGCTGGATTTGGGTCTCGTTACTTACCGGTGAAGACGTCGCCGGTGAGGCCGGTGGAAAAACGGTCTGCGCATAGGCTAGCGGAGAAACAAGGATCAGGCTAGCTATGACCGCCGCCGTAAAGAGCAAGGCGACGGCGCTTGCGAATAACATAGGAAAGAAAAGAAAAGGGCTACTTTGTGGTAGTAGCTGGAGCGGCGGTTAGTGCCGCAATGACTGACGCACAGCTGTTTTCAGGTGTGACTATACAGATAACTGCTGGCTGTCCTGTTGCCACTGTGCCGTTCGAGCTGGCGCCGCCAGTGCTGCAGTTAACATTTATCGTTGGTGCGGGTTGTGTGTGCGCTTGCACGGTCTGACTTTTGTGCACAGTTTGACCATTAGAGCAAACGACGTTGACGTTGTAAGTGGTTGTCGAACCAAATAGATGAGCTTGCTTGCCGCTGCTTGTTTGGTTAGCAGAAGTAGGAGGCGGTATCATGGGTATGGTCTGGGCAAAGGCATAACTTACGCCCAGCAAGACCACGCTAAGCACTAACACAACAGCAAGAGCCCCAAAGGTGAGTCTCATTTGTCTGTTGCCTTTAGCATAATATTAAAGGCTTAAGGTCCAAGCAAGTAAGCACTTGTACTTAAAGCTGTCCTTTAGATTCTAAGAACTTGAGACAGAGGCGTTCTTAAAACTTTAGAATCTAAAGATTTGAGACGAAGTTAATAACAGTGTCACGATAAGTTAACAACTGGTTCTTAAAACTTTAGAACTTGTTCTTAAGGTTTAAGAAAAAAAGAGTTGGTTGGTTGGTTGGTTGGCTTATTTCTTAGCTTTGACTTTTGTGTTTACGGTTACGTGAGGCGCTTTATGACCTAGAGTCGCGTTTCCACCTGTGCTATTTGTTGGGGTTGGTGATGTTGAGCTACTGTTTGTGCTTGAGGTTGCGTTAGTCGGATGGGTTGCGTTACCTGCTGCTGGAGTTGGAGGTGCTGGCTGTGTTGCGTTAGATGATGGCGTTGTAGCATTTGTTGGAGGACTAGGTTGAGTTGCGTTTGTGCTTGGACTTGTTGCGTTACTTGGAGGCGCTGGTTTTGTTTCGTTAGATGGTGGTGGTGTTGTTGTGGTGGCATTTGTCGGCGGAGTTGGTTGGGTTGCGTTAGGTGCTGGAGGGGTTGGTGTTGGTGTTGGTTGAGTGACGTTGCCAGTTGTGGTCTCGTTGCCCGACGTACATGTGTGCGAGCCTTGAGACGCGATACAGATTATCGACTTGCCTGCTGGCCCGGGTGGCCCTGGTTCACCTTGCGCTCCGGCTGGCCCGGTAGCTCCAACTGGCCCGATATCCCCTTTCTCCCCTTGGATCCCTTGCTGGCCTTGCGGCCCAGGTTCACCTTGCTTACCAGGCTCCCCGGGTGGCCCAGGCTTTCCTTGCACGTTAATAATGTAAGTCTGAACGCCGTTTGAAACTACGACCTGAGACGCGTTCTCAACTGTCTGAACTTGACTGCTGGTCGCCTTGTGTTTAACTGGTGCTGCCGATTTTGTAGCTGCGAAGCTGTATGTTGTAGCTGTCATGGCTATGCCGCCGAAAATCAAAACGAGGGCAACTGCTGCTATGACAGATGTTGCTAGAACTTTCAATGTTGCTGTAACTTAGTTTGTGTATTCGTAGGAACTAACTGACTGACTGACTACGTCAGTCTTTTCGTTTGCACATGGATGCTCTCGGGACTATTCCTGTCGTCTGGAAAGTCGTGCATGATTATCGAGGCTTCCTTGTGTGCCCTAGATATTATTGAGCTAGCTTGTATATCGTCTACAGTACCCATGTAGGAACCATTTAGATAGTAACGGATGTTTCTGCTCTTGCTCTTGTCGTTCGAAGCTCTCACAAGCCATCCCAACCGATGTACTCCTGCTGTCGCTTAAAGTTCGCCCAGTATTCTTTCTCTAAGGTTTCGGCCGAGATCGTCGAACCATCGCTAAGCTGAATGGGTCCGGTGTGTCTCAGAGTACCTATGGCGTCGCGTCGGAGTTTGTTGCTAACCTTGTATCGGGCTATCTGCTCGGCCCTGGTCTCGCTCATCGAACGCCATCACTTCGGGGGTAGTGTTGGAACCGTTGACGGTGAAGCGGAAGGAGCTGAGGCTGAGGCAGACGACAGAGCCGTCACATTATGAACCAAGTGCTTTAGCAAGTTGGGCGGTCCATTTAAGTGGCCCGGTGCAAAACATTGCAGCTGCGCCTCCAAAATGTTTAGGCCGTGTTGCAGCGGTGCGCTCGTGGCAGTCCAGTTTTCATATTTGCCAGTCGGTGGGCCCTGCGGCGTAACGGGCAGATAACCGGCTTGGTTAGTCTGGAACTGCACGTTACAGTTTGTCTTTGTCGCGTTTGGTTGCATCGATGTACCAGTGACTGTGACGGGAGAGCCTGCCGATAGCGTGCCCTTTGGTGCCGTGAACTTTAGAATAGAGAGGGCCGCGTGTGTTTGTGCTTGGGTTGGCAGCGCAAAGGTTAGGAATAACGCTAGCGCCACCGCAACTAGTAAAACTTTCATGAACTTTCTCAAAAAGCGCGGTTTAAAGCCTTTTGCTGCCGTTACGGACGTGCCACTCAGAGTTGTGCAGAGGACTGCTTCTTAACGGCAGGCCGCATTCGTGCAGCAGCGTGCCATTCCTTGAGCGCTTGGTGTGCTTTTTGTCAGAGATATGCACCCACTTGGCGCACCTTGAGCACAAGCGATATCCCTCCTCGTACTTGCGACTGTGGCAGGCCCCATTCATACGTTAGTCACAGACAGACAGACAGACAGGTTAGTACCGCACAATTTTATGCCTATCAAGCCTAGACGGCCTAAACTTGCTGTTTCGAGCCTTTGTTGCTACGAGCCTACCGCACTCGACATGGACCAGAGCGCCACGCCCCTTTGAAGCTCTGACCTCACGAGGATCAGACTTGTTGACGTACGTGGAGCAAGGCCTGCAATAAGCATAACCTCCGTCATAAGGAGAGACTCCGTTGTGTATGAGACAGACGACTGGCTCTGGCCCATAACTGGTCAAGCTAGTTTTTTAGCCTCTGCCTCTGCCTCTTCAAGCCTTTTTGCTCGCTTGGCTTTTCTAGAGCCAGATAGTGCATCGAAAGCTATACGGTCGTGAACGTCCTGCCACGTTTGCCCGTTGTCGTAACTATACTGCATGTAGCCGCCTTTGGCAATGTCCCAGGGTCTTGTAGTTATCTGCATAAAGTCCGTCCGTGTGCGGTCGGGAGTTCCACCATGAGGGGGCATACCAAACCACGTGGGAGTCGCAAAGTTGCTGACTTTGATGTTATCTACAGAGTAGCTGTCGGACTCGACTGGGTCTGCAATCTCGAGGTAAGCCTTTACTGGCTTGCCGTGCTCGTCAAAGCCGTCGACGATAGTCTTTGCATCATAGTCTGCTATAGTCTCCACCATCTCATGACTGATGGTTATGCACAGGTCCTCGTAAGTGCCAACGTAAAAAACTTCGATGGTTACCTGATCGCCTGTAGCAGAATGCCAGCCAAAGTCGCCGGGTTCGTCAGCTGAGTCGAATATTCCTAGCTTGACGTTTCCCTGAACTGGAGGGCCAAAGTTGAAGGAAGCCGAGTACGACCAGTAAGCCGAGAGATCCTGATCCATCTGCTTCTTGACAGAGTCGCAGATCTTTTGCAGCTCTTCGTTGCTTATTTTGGTGCTATGGTTTATTACATCGGCAGTGAACAAGATAGGAGTCGGCTTACTACTAGTTGTGGGATCTTGGCTTGGTTCTGGCGGCTCTTGCGGTGGTTGCAAGTCTGGGGGCGGTGGTTGCTGTGGCTGTGATGGTGGCCCGGTCTGGTTACCTGCCGAAACCTTAACATCCTGCGTGGTGCTTGCGGTCTTGCCTGACGATGCATCTTTAACAGTTAACTGAAAGCCTAACGTATGATCGATAGGCACTCCCTGATTCGTGTTAAGAGGAGCAGTGAAACTAACGACCTGATGAGCTGCACTGGGATTTAGTGTTACAGTTGTACCTCGAGGCTGCGTCCAGCTGTAGGTTAGCTGACCACTGCCGGTTGATTGACTCCCATCCATTGAAACGGTTTGATTTACGGCTACCGTATCACTTGGAGTTACTATCTTAGCTTGTGGCTGCTGATCCGCTGGCGGCGTCAAGGCAATGGGGCCGGTATCTGCGAGAACTTGCCACTTTTCGTCGGAGACTGGTTCGCCGGGCTCTGTCGTTCGTCTGGTTTGAATCCTTCGGCCTGTCTGCTGTGACATTATTATAACGCTGACTTTCGACGTTGCAAGGGTAAGCGAACTAAGCCAACGGACAAAGGCTTATTTAGTTACAGCCATTTATTTACCTCTTAAGGCAAAAGTAACAAAAGTTAGCTAAAAATTAAAAAGAAAAACCGGAGAAGCTGGGCCGCACGGACGGCCCGGCAGGTCTGAGCGAGACAGCTGCTTCGCGTTAAGCGGGTTGTAGAAGTGAGACGGGCTTGACTGGTTGTTAGTTACTTAGTTTTGCCCTAAGAGTGCTTGAGTATGCAGGAGCTCTGAAAACACTCTTTTTTTCCCGCTTAATGACTGAAGTGACTGACTGAGCATCATGATGATACCACGCCGGTTATCGTGCGGCTTGTACTACTTTCAGCCCTGACGTTAATTAGTTTTACTCTCTTCTTCTGGGGCTGTATCTTGCGAATATGGTCGGTTTTCTACAGCCGTCTTGAAATTTTTAGAGTCCTCAACGACAGTAGGATTGTACGCTTTCCAGTTCAACAAGTGGCCTAGGTGAAAGTGACAATCATGTCTTACCAGCTCGCACAAAGTTATGAGGTTGCCCGGATCTAACTCCTTTGATGGGTCGATATGGACTGGAACAATGTGATGTACCTGTAGGTTTTTCTCAGTCCCGCAGGCTTGACAAACCGGTTGCTGACCTAGCCACATTGAACGAAGCTCCGACCACTTTGGGCTACGGGAAGCTAGGCGCGGCTTTGGTGTTTGGCGAGTAAAGAAGGCCTTAAGCTTTTCGAACATGCTAGCAGCAGTATCTCGCAGTAAGTCAGTTAAGCGGACTAACTAGCTGAACTTTTGACAGCTACAATTACCCCCGGTCTCAGTGTGAATCGTCGTACCTTCGGTCCAAACTCTTTTTGTTAAAATGGCATCGCATCGATCGCCTCTTATATGAGTCCACTCTGGATGGCCGCAGGTTTTGCACTTGGTTTTAGAAAAAGCCGAAGTCGAGGTCGAGGCCGGGGCCGGGGCCGACGCCATACGGCTTTTATTCTACGGTGCTGTTATTAACCTGCTAACCTGGCTACGTGCATGCACGCACACAGTTTCGTAGTCTATGTCAGTCAGTCCTAGGCCGACGGGCGACGACGAGAAGCTGCTGCTATCGATAGGTAGTCAAGTTGCGCAAAGCGTACCATGTGTCATGTCATGTCACAACGGACGGGCACATGCAAACAGGTCACCCAGGTCGTTAGTGTTTCAGCACCTTTGCAAAAAGTCGTGTCGAAACCTGTCAAAAGTCTTCACGGACATGTATGTTACGAACTGACGTGTTTGGTATCCATCCGAACGAACGAACGAACGAACGAACGAACGAACGAACGAACGAACGAACGAACGAACGTTGCTCAATTTCCCTGCCCTCGTACGGAGAGACGTGCGAATATGTTGGGTTCATTCCCCAAGGTATGCCGTAACAGGCGGGCGGGGAGCCAATTATATAGTTAGTTAGTTAGTTAGCTAGTGGTGAAGCTAATCAAACCGTCAAGCTTTTTAGTTTAGCTTAAGCTATCACGACATGCTTTTACACTTGTCACGGGATCAAACGGAGACAGATATCTGCAAGCACTGTCTCGACGAAATAGATTGGGACTGGAAAGATCCAAACGACCACTCGATAGGCAAGTGGCCGTTTCAGGCTAAGACGGACAAGCTTCCGAGATACTGTGTAGTAGACGAGTACGGTAATCCACTGCGTCATTTTTGCCGTCCTTGCGGTGCTACTGGTTGGGACCGCGAGAAAGATATGCCGACTCCTGGCTGCGGTAAGCGAATAGTGCAGCGCTGGAGACTGGGAAGAGACGGAAAAGCACGGCCTTTTATGGTCCTGGCCGGGAGCAAGGAGCAGACAGAGCACGACTGCAAATGGATGCGAGAGGCCAGACTTGAGGGATTAAGGCGACGCAAGCGGCTGCAAAATCAAAACTGGGCCGTGACTAGCGAAACAGATCCCGAGGATATGATGCCACCTTCTGAGGCCGAGGAAGAGGAAGACGAAGAACCAGACCAAGCAGAGACAGAGGAACCGATAACAGAAGGATTAGCGACGTTTACACCTGAGGAGATAGGACCGACTTCTAAAGAAAAAGATGAAGAGCTGCAAGAACAGATTGATTCTCTACGCTCGATCATGAACGAGACAACAGCAGGTCTGAATGATTTCTCTACTCGCCTGGGAAAAATTGAGGACTGGCTGAAGAGACTTAGAGGCGATTAGCTAACTAGCTCGACCATACGCGTCTATCAAAACCTTCAGGTCTTTCTCCACTTGGGTCAGCCTGTGGTTGAGCTGGATCATTAGCATGTCGTTTGTCTTCTTGTAAACCTCAATAATCTCGACAAGCTCTTTGACTTGGTCGACAAGGATGTCTAACTGCTCGGTAACTATACTCATTACTTTTCGTAAGGAGCTTTCGTGTTATAATAAAGCTCGTACCTTGTGCTATTGCTTGCCTGTTGTCCTTGAGTATTGGGACGAGATAGCTCACGCGTACCTTCTGCTGGTTGAGCGACTGCACTCGGTCCTCAAGCACGTGGTTGGAGTCGCTCTACTTGAAAGCAAGTTCAGAGCACTTTATCTCTTGGACTTTCTTTTTTGCGATGGCAACTTAAAGCGTCACTTATTTGCGAGTTTCGCATGGTAGTACCGTAAAATAACATAAAATAGGACAGACGTACACGGTACATATGGAGTTTAAGTGTGCTTACTTTCGTACTTGGCGGTACCTAGACCCGAACGGTTATGTTTTGGTTTATGACAAAAAAGGGAGATACAAGCCAGAACACCGGGTTATTATGGAGCGGTATTTGGGTCGTCGTTTGTTGCAGTCTGAACAGGTGCATCACAAAGATGGTAACAGGGGAAACAATGCTATTGATAACCTCGAGGTTTGGGACCGTTACACGCATGGATTGCTGCATAACTAGTAGCGGGGGGGGCCGTAAAACTGGGGCCTTGAAGCGATTTTGGCTTTACGTCTTTGACGCTTCTCGTCTCTCTCTACCGAGACGGCATCAACAACTGCGTCGAAGTTTTCTAACAGATACTCGGGGTCACAAAGAAGGTCGTAAAGCTGGTCATCTGATATTCCGTTTGTTCCTTCTCTGTAGACGATAGACGTTATGAGGTCGTCGAGATCCTTACCAGTCCTGACAGTCGTCGTCATGCTATTGAAACTTCCACAGCCAGCTTGCCAACATGCAAGCGTCTAGACTGTCCATGGTGGGGCCACTGTATTTGTCGAGCTTGCCAGTCGTTGGTAAGATCCTAGCGATACGCATCTGCTGTATCAAAGCTGCAAACTCTGAACGTATCCTTATGAGCTTTGAGCTTACAAGCGACATCATGAACATTAGGAGGCCACGACCGTCTGTCGCGAAGTTCACGGGGACTATGCGCATGCGCTCGCCTGGGTCTACCTTGTCTTTCTTGGCTTGAGCGAAGACTTTCTCGTACTCGGGATTCTCGCCTACCGATATCTTCAGACTTTTGATAAGACCTGGGTTAGCTGCGTCTATGTATATTTTCCCAGCTTCGTACTTGTTGATAAGCTCAAAGCAGACGTCGGCCATGTAAGTGATATCGGCTCGCTCGTATTCCTGGCTCTCAATAACGTGAATCTGCCCGTCGAGCATCGTTACAGCGCAGATGGCAAACTTCGAGGAACCAAAGCCGGGGTCTACCCCTATGGACACGGGAGCAGATAAACGGTTTTTCAGCATGCTGATTATTGTGTTTTCGTCGACCCCCTCCTCCCCTCCCCTCGAGATACAGGCCTCTATCTGCTCGGGTCTGAAGACGTTGCCCGAGCCATAGCCATACTTGAGGTCGTATTCGCGTGGAAAGCTCGGACTTCGTTTGGCTTCGTCGATCTCTTCTTGCGTGTAGATTTTGCCGACGCCGACTGTGTAGGGCATCCAAACTCTGTGGTAAATAAAGTCCTCGTCGGTGTTGCGCTCCATCTGCTCAAAAAGTCCTCCCGGAAGATTGGGAGTAGAGACCATGACGATCCAAGGGTCGGTCTTGGCGATGTAGCCCTCAGCAACGTCCCTCGTCTCTTGCTGCTGATTCAGGCGAAAAAAGTCAGCCTCGTCTATAAAGATAAAGGATACATCTGTAAAGCCTCGCATGGCGTTAACGTGGTGAGATGGGAAGGCCTGAATGTTGACCTCGCAGACTTGGGCGACTGTGCGCTCTGTTTCTTCGAGGATCCCGAGCGGGGCGAGTATGAGTTTTATACGTTTGATAAGCTCGATCGCAGAGTCTTCTCTAGGTCCGCTGACAAGGAAGAATTTCTTAGACTTAAAGCGTTCGTTCTTGCAAACTGCAAGCCAACACAAGTATCTGAGAAAGAATTCTGTGATACCTAGGCCTCTGGCCTTCTTTAGCCACAGGTATCTTTTTGAGTCTAGGATGGGAAGCAGGTCAAGCTCGTAGTCGTAAAGCGGGCACCTTTTGTCGTTCTTGATGGGTAAACCTATGAGATGGTTAAAACAACAGTTTATAGCAGCTGACTCTTTGAGGCCGCAGTAGAATGGCAGGTCTTTGTAGGCTTGCGCTACATTGCTAGCTAGTTGTTGTTGTTGGTATGACCTCACTTGAGATCGGCTGGAGCCTGGCACTAACTGCGTCAAGTCGAAGAACGTCGGTTTGCTGCTTTCGTATAGTGTTGACAAACATCACAGTCTCGTTTTCTAGCTTGAATAGAACCACGTTAGCCTCCATATCGGCTCTTGCAGCTTCTACCTTTGTGTGGGGCCTGGTACTCTCGTCGTCCATAACTTGTTCAAAGATGCGCTTGTCTTTCATGATGCGTTCCTTGGTTATCTCTTTGTGGAAAAGTATTTGCTCGGTCTTTTGGTTCATGTGCACAGCAACGAGTCTGTCTTCTAGCCTGTCTCTGTATTGCTGGTACGTTCGGACTGGCAAGTTCCTGGACTTGTATATGTCGCTGTCAGGGACGCCTCTTACTATCAACTTGAATATTTCGTTAAGCTCATTCTCTACGAAAGTCTTGGTGCGTTTGGGCACGTCTATCTACTACTACGTGCTAGAAGCCGCGATAAAAAAATAAGGTTTCTGTGGTTCGTTTAGCCTAGATAAAACGTGCCCTCTTGCGTGAAAGCTATTCTGCCTTTGTGGTACTTTATATACCTTTTGTTAAGACCTGATGGAAAACCGTACTCCTCATGAGAGTCTGCGTCTTGCCAAATATACCTACACGTCTTGTGGTCGTCATGTTTTACCTCAAAGTTTGTGATGTTCCATTTAGCACCGCCGCGAGTTACGTACGTGCGAATCATACCTTCCCTTAAACAAGACCGACAGGCTCCTTTGTGCATTTTTCTAGTGCGGATACAGAGGTCTGCCGGTGCCCGTGTCGTTTGATTGACCTGGTATAGGGATGAGTCCTAAAGACGTTTTCGCGAAAGATTGGTTAACTACGTAGATTCCGTGACACCAAACGCCTGGGTCGTCTGTACAGGTGTAAAAGCCATACTTTGGAATCAGCTTCCAAGTTACTTGAGGGTGAGTACCGTTGGGACCGATTACACTAAAAGCTTCTAGCTTGATAATATATTTCTGGTGACCGTTGCATATGATTGCGTACGTAGCATTCATCTTACACACTGATGCGGTGCCAGCACTACCATTGTCTGTTATAACTGGGCGTAGAGAAGATGGAGCTAGCAGTACCACAGAGAGAGTCAAAAAAATAAGGGGAGTCATTCTGTTTCTGTTGTTGTTGTTGTTGTTGTTTGTCGCTCTTGTTGTTACACTCTGCTGCACGGGTATGCGTAGCTGTAGACGCTGCAGACGAGAAAGTCTTGTTCGCCCCAGTAAGTCCAAGGTCCGTTCCATCCCGCATATGAGTACCACCACTTGAAGTCTTGATACCAGGAGATCAGTTGGCCGTTTGCACCGTAGTTATAGGCATTATATTCAGCGTAGAACCAATAATGTGGGCTGCTGCTTGAATATACATATGCAGACTTGACGAACTGCACAAGTGCGAACGTTTTTTGCTGGAATGCCGGTAGTACAAACATACTGGCTACCGCTATCGAAGAGACAGCTATTGCTAGCGTAGTAACTACCGATTTATGGTGGTATAACAACTGGAGGCGTGATTGGACTGTGTGGGTTGGCTTTAAATTCACCTAAGATACACGCGTGTGCATGTGGGTTCTTCACAGCAGGACAGTTGATTATTCCTTGGTCTGTCAGTTGTTGCAGTACTTGGTCTGCTGTAGTCCCTGGGTGTGCTTTCATAGTCTGCTGCACTTGGTTAAGAACTGCGTCTGCTTTTGCTGCGCCTGTTGATGGTTGTGGGCTCTGTCCCGGTGGCGCTTGCTGATTTGGTGCCGCTTGAGGCGGTATTGCTGATTGTGCTTGTGGTGCTGCTTGCGGTGGTAACTGGTTTGTAATTGCGGGCCCTGGCGGGTTTAGCACTGTGACTTGGGCGTACGCCAAGGATGTGGATAGTAAGGCTACGACTGCAAAGGAAAGCACTGATAAGCTTATTATTGCACTTTTCTTCATTCACTTTTCACCTCCCTTTGCGATTTTGCTCGGTCGCCTTCGGAGGTCCCGGATACTATTCTGTTAAAAGCTTCTGCGAAAGTGTCGTTATACTCGTTTATGGTGCTTGTGACGTAGTCATAGTCCTCCTTGTAGATTTTTACTGACTTTGTCGTTCTAGGCGTGTCTTCTACTGCTTCTACCTGGTATTTAAGTCTACTGGGTAGAATGATACAGTTTTTGCTGGGCTAAGGGGACGCAGCTGGTGGGACGTAGTGAACCACGGCTATGAGTCTAGGACTGCCCTGCTCGTACTGGTAAGATATGCCTACGAGGTCGATGCCGCTGGTAGCAATGAAAGCGTTCACGCTAGTCTCGACCAAAGTGGGATCGCCAACAAAGACCTTTATCTGCATGCCCGTTGGCATCAGAGGGGTCGTGAGTGTTAGTGAGGGCTGTGTTGCGGGAACAGACATTTCATTTCTTTAGACGCGATGGTTGCCGTTCTTCGTTGTGTTGGGGTTGTTGTAAATAGTGGGTGCGCTCTGTATCGCGATAAGTCCTGGGGTACTGCTAACAGCGCTGTCGGCTATATCGTCTTGTTGCGTCTGGATTATTTTGACGCCAACGGTTATTTGACGTAAGACTCGGGTTGTCATTTTTTAGCTACGTAGGACCTGGCTGATTTGAGACGTTGTCGTCTGGCAGTGGGGCGCTTTGTATCGCAACTACGCTTGTGTTGCTGTAGGTTGCTTGAGCGTCGGGTACGATTTGCTCTTGGGTCTGGATAACCACGCCTTGGGCGTTTGTTACTTGTACTAAAACTCTAGTCGTCATCTATTTTACTCGCCTTTTTCTTAGCAGCAACTGTTGACGAAGGGGAGACCGTATCCTTTACGTTGACGTTAGTAGCTGAGGCTGATGCTGGCTTGACCTCGACATCCACGTCTGTCTTAGAAGGTGCGACCGTGGTAGTTGTAACTTGGACTGAGGGTACTTCCTCTTCCTGAGTTTGAACTACGTGGCCTTTATCGTTCTTGATTTCACGGAGTACTTTAGCCATATTCGATGATAATAGCGTATGACCTGTTGATATTAAAAGAAGCTAGCGAACGCTGCGGGTGCACTGGGGACAGGACATCCCGCAAGCATATGAGTACTTGTTCGCTAGCAGCTATGAAACCACGGACGCATCACGGCAAGAACGCGCCCATAGTAGTAGTGATTATTAGCTAAAAGATAGATATGTTTTGTGTTTGTACAGACCGTGACGAGAGGACGAAAGAAGACAAACCGCGAAGGTCATGCCGCTCAATGCGGCGAGTGTGGCATGATCTGGGTTTGCTTTGATAAGGACTGTTTTAGAACTTTTTTCAACCATGAGCGTCGCAGCTGCTCGCGGTGTGTTTTACGTTTGTTTGGGCCTAACTAAATAACGGACCGACTGGTCACTTGAGGACAGTACTGCGAACAAACAGGGACACGTCAAAGACTGTCTGATTCTCTGGCATCTGCTTCTCTTCCTCGTAGCATTCGTCGCAGAGCTGGCAAAAAAGCTTGCCGTTGTCGTTATAAAACCAAGTGGCTACGTTTTTGCACTGTATGCGCTTTGCTTTATCGCCGTCGCCCTTCTTGTGAAAGTTCCAGCAAGCTATGTCTCTAGCCAATTACGGAGGCGGCTGTTGAGGAGGTTGCTGTTGCTGTACAGGAGGACTTACGACGTCCTCTGGAAGATCAATCATTTGTACCGTCTTTGCTGTGGTGTCTATAACGTGTTTGAACTTGGGGTATTTTCTGTATGAAGCCATGTCTCTGTTGCAGTCATCACACAGGTACGCTGTACCGTCGCCGGCTGGTACGTTGTTAGTGGGACCAGGATTAAGACAAAAAGCACAAAGTACTTTCTCTCGTAGCTCGTCTGGATAAGGTGGTGGTGGTGGTGGTGATGGAGCGCTCATTTGTTTTTCTTATCGCTCCCAAAAGCGCCCTCTGATAATATAGGACCTACCATATTCCGTCTGTCTGCTATGTTGATCCCCATAATCCTTTCGCGCCAACGGTCTGGGAGCGTTGTCACTAGATAGTTAGTTAGCTCCAGACTTGCCGCAAACCGGATACTTTTGTTAAAAATGTCGTATTGTTTATCGCCGACCTGTTCTCTTGTAAGTGCTCTAGTTTTTCCCTCATACGTGGTCTTTTTGCTGAGTACCGCAGCCGCGTGTTTTCCGTGCTCCGAATTCATTATCTCGGTTCGCTGCCAGTGCATGTGCGATTGAGCAAACTTTTTGTCGGCAAGCGGACGAAGGTACTCTCTTAAAGCAGCATAGTAAAACGTCCAGATATTCTGACCTTCTGAGAGCCTGAGGTCTTCAGCTTCACAGCCTTCGCAGCTGCACTCTGGAACTCGTTCATGTCCGTCCATCCTGGGCGGATACTCTTCTATGTTGTCAGCTACCTGATTATATGTGTCGTAGAGCTTTTTGACCTCGATAGCTGTCTCCTGAACAGCCTTCCATAGGTGGCCTTGTTTGGGGTTGTA